>Ga0208401_100304_pt1 | contig 17909 bp, 15 predicted proteins | sample LakWasM112_LOW13_2_FD_183928 | JGI IMG/M metagenome (GOLD analysis project Ga0208401, IMG submission 183928) | Freshwater sediment methanotrophic microbial communities from Lake Washington under simulated oxygen tension - Sediment Metagenome... | ecosystem: Environmental > Aquatic > Freshwater >...
TATTTCACTGAGTAAACTGCTTGGCCGCAAATGCATCTTACCCATTGCCCTGTTTTATTTTTCCATTCATCTCGGCAAGCCAATGTTTGAAGCAATCAGCAGTTTTTTTGGCGGCATTATTCTTGGTACAATTTCTTATCAAAGCAAAAGCATATGGGGCGGCTGGCTTGTACACGTAAGCATTGCGTTACTGATGGAGTTATTCGGTTATATTTTTTAACAGCTTGCTGTATTTCCTTTCTTTATTTTTATGTTTCAATCAATCTCCATGAAGAAGTTATTCTTTACCTTTTCAGCGCTTGTTTTTTTTTATTCACTTCCTGCCCAAACGGTAAGGCAGTTGCGTCAATCAATTGAACTGAAAATGCCGAAAGGGAAGGGTGACAATGGCGGCACGGTTGCCATCAATCTTAAAAATCGTTTTTACTACGCTACAATCGCAGGTAACAAAACATACAGTATCGCTTATTTTAATGCCGTTGGTGAAATGGTTTCACCTCCTGATCTTGCACTGCTCGCTGATATAAGGGGAATGTGGTACAGTCCTGCCTTAAAAACCATGCAGGCAAATGCTTTTGGAAGTATTGGCTGGGTAAGTTATGTGCTCGATGAAAGTGGTGTGCCGTATGATGTAAAGCCTTTTTTGACCGGACAACTGCAGCCTTTTCCTAATTCCGTCGGGCAATACAATCAGCGGGAAAACCTGGTTCATTTTTTAAAGGGGGCAACTGTTGTAGCCTATGATGCAACAAGCGGAAAAGAATTGAAAGAAAAAACCGTTTTATTAAAAGCCGGTTATACAAAGAAAATACCGCCGCCGGCAGGATTACTGATTGATTCCGCAAAAGTACTGCCGCAATACAACTCTACAACGGTTCTGTATACAGGTATCAGTAATGCAGAATTCGGGTTATTAAATGTGCAAACAAATGAAATTGAACTCTACAGTAAGGCTGATGGGTTAATGACGCAAAAACTAAAACTCCCGGCCGACGCAAGGCCCAACGATAAACTGAACTTCAGCTTTTGCAATAATGTTTATTTCATTTATGACGTTACGAAACGTGCCTGGATCGGATACAGGTAAAACTTAAAATTTCTTACTTTGAATTGGTGCATCACTGCACTTTTTACAGCAGCATTGTTCATTCGGGCATGTAAATGGTCATACTCAATACCTGGTTCGCATGACCAACCTCCTTCCCTGCCGGGGCGTGGACAATAGCCACAGCAGCCGGTACATTGATAGTAACTGAATGCTGCGGGGATAAGCCCGATAGGCTGATGCTGATGCAGTGTGCGACGTCGAAGCAGCTGACTGATTTACCATTGACGGATACCTAATCCTGATCCTTCTTTACAATCTGATTTTCCCGTACGTTTGCTGCCATAAAAATAATGTCAGTATGAAAAAGTTTTTAGTAACGATTGTATTAGCATGTACGCTGTTGCGTAGTTATGCAGATGAAGGCATGTGGCTTCCGCTTCTGTTAGGCGAGCAGGTATATGCTGATATGCAGAAAAAAGGGTTGAAGCTCACCAAAGATCAGCTCTATAACATCAACAAAGCATCGCTGAAAGATGCCATCATCATTTTTGGAAATGGCTGTACCGGCGAAATTGTAAGCAGCCAGGGTTTGATTTTTACCAATCACCATTGTGGTTATGATGCTATTGCAACTTCATCAACCGTTGAACACAATTATCTGCGTGATGGTTTTTATGCAAAAAATCAGAAAGAGGAAATACGCAGCGGTTTAACCGTTCAGTTTTTAGTACGTATTGATGATGTAACAAAAGAAGTGATCGATTCATTAGGTACAATGCTGGGCAAAGCAAGAGCAGATAAGCAGGCCGCTGTATTAGCTGCTATCAACAAGCGCTTGTCCAAACCGGACGAATCTATTGAATGCAGGGTTAGTCCTTTGTTTAAAGGCAACCAGTTCTTAGCATTTGTATATCAGCGTTACCGTGATATCCGTTTGGTGGGTGCTCCTCCTGAAAGTGTAGGTAAGTTTGGTGGCGATACTGACAATTGGGAATGGCCACGTCATACCGGAGATTTCAGTGTGTTCCGTGTATACATGAACAAAGACGGAAAGCCTGCTGAATACAATGAAGAAAATATTCCCCTGAAACCTAAATATTTTTTACCTGTTTCTATCCGGGGGTTAAAAGACGGCGATTTTGCCATGACATGGGGTTATCCCGGCAGTACCAACCGTTATGAAACTTCATTGGGAGTAAATCTTGCAACAGACGTCAATAACCCAACATTAGTAAAACTCCGTGATGTTCGTTTGAAATATATGTTTACTGAGATGCAGAAAGATCCGGGTACAAAACTGAAACTGGCAAGTAATTATGCAAGCGTTGCCAATTACTGGAAGTTTTATGATGGCGAAACCAAACAATTATTGAAGTATGATGTGTTTGGGCAAAAACAAAAAGCTGAAGCTGACTTCATGAAATGGGCAAAGGATAAACCTGATTATGCGGCTATTTTTCCAGAATGGGAAAAAACATATACTGCATGGCGCCCTTATGCAAAGCATCGTGTATATATGACGGAAGGAATTCTCGGCTCGCCATTGATTTCATTTGCTGCCAGTTTACTTCAACTGGAAATTGCAATGCTGAAACCGAATTCAACCAAAGAGGATGTGAAAAAAGCAATGGCTGCATCGATTGAAGCAAGAAAGGGGTTTCTTGAATCTCATGATGCAGTGAGTGATCAGAATATACTTGGAGCTGTACTGATGATGTATTATAAGGATGTTCCGAAAGAACAGCACCCCATCAGTTATTTTGAAACAGTGAAGGGAAGTTATGGCGATTTAAAAGACGAAGCCACCTGGAAAAAATATGCTGCTTCTGTATTTGCCAACACCATGATTTTAAATGAAGAGAAATGGAATGCATTTGCTGCCAATCCTGATGGAGTAAAATTACAGGAAGATCCTGCTTTCTTTATTGCCAGTGCTTTTTATAAAAACTGGAGCATGAAATTCCTTCCCCGCTTCCAGGAGTTTACCGTTAAAAATAATGATCTGGGCCGTTTGTATTTAAGAGGAATCATGGAAATGAACCCCGCTAAATCAAAGAAAATGTATCCCGATGCTACGTTCACTATGCGTGTTTCTTACGGCAATGTAAAAAGCTATGTGCCGAGAGATGCCGTGAAGTATGACTATGTTACTACAGCAAGTGGTTTGCTTGAAAAATACAAAGCAGGTGATTATGAATTTGATCTCCCGTCGAAACAAATCGAACTGCTGAAGAAAAAAGATTTCGGCCAGTACGTTGATAAAGTCCGGAAAGATCTTGTTGTTGGTTTTATTACCACCAATGATATTACCGGCGGTAACAGCGGTTCACCTGTAATCAATGCCAATGGCGAACTGATCGGTTTGGCTTTTGATGGCAACTACGAAGCATTAAGTCATAAGATTGCATTTGATAAAGATCTCAACCGTACGATCTGTGTTGATATCCGCTATGTATTGTGGTGCATTGACAAGTTAGGTGGTGCTTCAAATTTGATTAAAGAATTGAAGTTGGTAAAATAAACCGCTGCTGAATTTGATGAAATGATTTTCATGATAAGAGTCCCGCCGAAAGCGGGACTCTTTTTATTAACTTCGTTCTATGCAACTCCAAATCTCCTCCATCGAAATTTATAAGCTCTGCATTCCGCTCAAACAGCCTTTTGTAATTTCTCTGGGCACACAGTATGATGCTGATAATATTTTGATCATCATCCGCACCAACGAAGGTATCAGTGGCTATGGTGAATGCAGCCCGTACATGAGCATCAACGGCGAAAGCATGGATACCTGTTACATTGTAGCACAGTATTTGGCCGCTGCTTTAAAAGGAAAAGACCCGTTACAGATTGAAGAATGCGTAACAGCAATGGATCGTGTCATCGTAAGAAATGAAAGTATCAAGAGTGCTTTTGATATGGCTTTGTACGATATCGCTGCACAACACGCACAACAACCTTTATATCAATTTTTAGGTGGCCGTAAGAATAAAATCATTTCAACAGATATGACTGTTGGTTTAGGTACGCCGGAGAAAATGGCGAAGGAAGCACTACAGTATAAAACAGAAGGCTTCCCTTCCATTAAAGTAAAACTGGGTACCACAACAGAAGCTGATGTGGCAAGGATTAAAGCTATCCGTGAGGCGATTGGCAATGAACTCCCATTACGCATTGATGCCAACCAGGGATGGACTGCAGACACCGCCATTACAACTTTAAATGCATTAAGCAGCTTTGGTATTGAGCATTGCGAAGAGCCGATTGCCCGCTGGAATTATATGGAACTGCCAAAGGTGAGAAAGAACAGCCCCATTAAAATCATGAGTGACGAAAGCTGTTTTGATGAACATGATGCAGAGCGGTTAGCCAAACTAAACGCTTCTGATTATTTCAATATTAAATTAGGAAAGAGCGGTGGAATTTTTCATGCCCTGAAAATTGTGGAAGTGGCGAAAGCACATAACATTAAGTTACAGGTAGGATGTTTTATGGAAAGCCGCCTCGCTATTACTGCCCTTGTTCATTTTGCTTATTGCAGCGATTTAATTGTTCATTATGATTTAGATACACCATTGATGTTGAAAGAAGACCCCGTTATTGGCGGCATGATCTTTAAAGAGAACGGAATTGTAGAGATAAATGAGACGGTTGGAATTGGGGTAAAAGCAGATGACGGGTATTTGAAAACACTCCAATCAACAGTAATCTAATTCAGCACTGCACTTTGTAACACGGCTTCAACATCCATTAGTGATGATGACCGTACAAGAATCGTTCCTTCTTTATTCAACAGCATATACGTAGGGAACCCGTCTACTTTCATTACATCAATCACATTGGCACCCTGCATACCACTTTGTTTATACTGAAACAACTGTGACCAGTTTAATTTATAACGTACAATATATTCTTTGGTACGGGTGATGTGTTGACGCTCATCGTATGGAAACCCATAAACGCTGATTTTTTGATGATACTTCTTTTCCATTGCCACAATTTCAGCAAAGTCTTTTATGCAAGAGTCAGATTCTGTGTACCAGAAATGCAGCAGTGTATAACCAGGTGATTCTTTAAACTGAATATCGATCAGTTTTCCAGTGAGTAAGTCCTTACCCGATAATGAGCGGAGTGTTGTGCCTACAGTAGGACCGTTTTCCTGGGCTATTACAGCAATGCTGTTAAGCAAAAATAATATGAACAGAAATTTGCGCATACTCAAACACAAAGTTATGCTTCTTATTTCTCATCCTTCCATCTCCACAAATGCACGCAGGCATAAGTACGGTAGGGCCGCCACTTTTCAGCAATCTTGTGCATTTGTTCATACAACAGTTTTTTACTGGATGTATCTAATTTATAGAGTTTGGTCATGGCCTGCTGTATTCCAAGATCATCAACGGGAAATACATCTTCATGCTGCAATGCAAACATCAGGATCATTTCAGTCGTCCACTTTCCAACTCCTTTAATTTGAATGAGCTTCTGTTGCACTTCGTCACTGCTCATTTTGTACAGATGCTTATCATCGAGTCCTTCTTCAATAAAAAACCTGCAGACATTGTGTACATAGTTTGTCTTTGCATTACTCAAACCAATTGCACGGAGTGTTTCAAATGGCGTATCTAAAATTTGCTGAGCGGTCGGTTCTTTCTTTCCATACAAAGCAAGAAAGCGTTTGTAAATCACATCAGCTACTTTGGTGGAAAGTTGCTGGCTCATGATGGAGGCGCAGAGATAGAGATAAATTTTCTTTCTCCTCACCAGCTCATGCGGATCCTGCAGTTCTAAAACCTTTCTGAACTTTTTGTCTTTCGACAGATGTAAAATATACTCAGACATGAGGAGCTTGTTTTATTAAAAAGTATAACTCATTCCTCCGTCCCTTTCATCTTTCAGCTGAATACCGAGTTCAGCTAATTGATTCCTGATCTTATCGCTTGTAACAAAGTCTTTTTTTGTTTTTGCTTCTTTCCTCAGGTCGATCAGTAATTGCATCACCGCTTTCAGTTTATTATTTTCTTCACCGCTTACATTTTTTAAACCGAGGATGTCTTCCATATAAGCTTTCAGCTGTTTCTGCATCAATGCAATGGTTGTGCTGCTCAATGCATCTGCAGCAATATGTTTGTCCTTCATTCCATTGATCACCGGCACCAGTTCAAACATATTCGCCAGTACTTTTGCGGTATTGATATCATCATCCATAAACTCATCAAATTCAGCAACCAGCTTATTCACTTTTGCATCCAGTTCACTGTCTTTTGCATCGTACATCGTAGCTCCTGTATCGTACTTTGAAATCCATTCATACGCTTCCCACAAACGTTTCAATCCTTTTTCCGCAGCCTGCAGCGCATCATTCCCGAAATCAAGTGTGCTTCTGTATTGTGTTTGTAGAATAAAAAAGCGGACCGTCATGGGGTGATACGCTTTCTCCAACAATGGATGATCGCCACTGAAGAGTTCGGTTAACTTGATTACATTGTTATAACTCTTCCCCATCTTCCTTCCGTTGATGGTGATCATATTATTATGTATCCAGTAACGAACCGGTGCCACATGATTGCAGATAGTGCTCTGTGCAATTTCACTTTCATGATGCGGAAATAATAAATCCATACCACCACCATGAATATCAAACTCAGCACCTAAATATTTTGTAGCCATGGCGGAGCATTCAATATGCCAGCCGGGGAAACCAACACCCCAGGGGCTTTTCCAGCGCATGATATGTTCGGGTGCTGCATTTTTCCATAAGGCAAAATCAGCACGGTCTTTCTTTTCTTCCTGACCTTCAAGTTCTCTTGTTGTTTCCAGCAGATCATCAATTACTCTTCCGCTCAACTTACCGTAATCATAACTCTCTGCATATTTTTTTACATCAAAATAAACAGAACCGTTTTTCACATAAGCATAGCCAGCTTCAATGATCTGTTCAATCATACCTATTTGTTCAACAATATGTCCTGTTGCCGTTGGCTCAATTGATGGTGGAATAGTATTGAACTGATCCATAGCCCAATGATAGAGGTTGGTATATTTTTGCACCAGCTCCATCGGTTCCAGTTTTTCAAGGATTGCTTTCTTTGAAATTTTATCTTCTGCTTCTCTTCCTTCTTCTTCAAAATGTCCGGCATCGGTAATGTTGCGTACATAACGAACCTTGTAACCTAAATGCATCAGGTAGCGGTACAATACATCAAACGTAATATAAGGACGGGCATGCCCTAAATGACTTTCGCCACTAACGGTTGGTCCGCATACATACATGCCTACATGACCGGGGGTTATAGATTTAAAAATTTCTTTCTGACGTGTAAGTGAATTATAAACTTTTAACTGCGACATAAACTTGAATGATTGGAAATGAAGAATTGTTGTATACGGGATACCGGTTGCATCAGCAACAGCAGCAACAACAATATTGGGGGAAATTCCTCATTGAAACAAAGATAGGATTTCCGTTGTTTACTTACCGGGGATTTTGAAATCTGCAATCACCGGGTTATGATCCCCGGGTGAAGGGCGAATGATCTGCACCTGTTTTAGCTCAAGCTGTTTGCTGTGCAGCACATAATCAATCCGCAGAGTGGGAGAAAGAAACTGAAAAGTACGGCCAATTCCCCAGCCCTTTTCTGTATAAGAATCGTATAAATTTTTACTGATGGTTTGGTAAGCAAACGAGTTGGGTACATCATTCATATCGCCACAAACAATTACTGGGTAAGGGCTTTGTTCAATCTCTGCTTTTACATCCAGCGCCTGGCTTGCCCGAAGCATGTAAGCACTCCGCATTTTCCGGATAATATTTTTGCTGCCCTTTTGTACATTGTCCATATCCTGCTGGTCAATGTTTTCAATAAACGCATACTCATTTCTTCCAAAATGCATGCTTTGCAGATGAATATTGAAGACACGGACCGTATCATTATTCACTAAAATATCGGCCCACAAAAATGTGTGGTTATATTCTTTGAGGCTTTGTACTTTTTTCCATTGAAGAATGGGGTGGTTTGAAAAAATAGCCACACAAAAAGGGTGGTAGCGTTCATTCCTTTGTTTATAATTGGTATGTACCCCAAAAGCCCTGTCGTTTGCTGCAACAACATATTTAAACCCTAATCGCTGTTTTACTTTGTCGAGTGTAATGGAGGAGGAACTGTCTAACGAAAACACAAATTCCTGCACTGCAAAAACATCGGCACGAAAATCCTTTGCTTCTTTCATCATACCAGCATCAAGCTTACCGTTATTCTCAAAAAAATTAAACAGGTGCGTGTTCCATGTTGCCACCCTGAAATCATTTTCTTCTTTTACTTTCTTTTTTGCAGAAGGATGAAAACCAATTAACGAACCAATCAGGTTCCAGCATAATAACAACGTAATAACAGGGATCCAAACCAGTTTTCGTTTTGCAAATAACCAGAAAAGGAAAAAACCAATTTGAAGAACAAGGAGAAAGGGCAGCATCAATGCAACCAGGTTAATAAACCATGATAAGCGCTGATTGGTAACAGGTAAAATATACAGCAGCAGCATAACCATACTTAAACCAACATTACTGATAATGAGGAACCGTTTGGTAATGTATCGGAGTATCTTTAACATTCAGCTTACAAAGTATCATTTTCAGCGAAAAAAATAAAATCTCATTTCCGTATGAAATCTGCAGTAATAGGGAAATGATCAGAAGCAGGGTTGCGGTCAATGAAAGCATTTACAGGCTTCAGCCGTTTATCTGAAAGTATATAATCAATCCTGAGTGTGGGAGAAATAAACTTGAATGACCTTCCAATTCCCTTCCCGGCTTCACGCTGGGCATCAATTAAATTGTTTGATAATTTCTGATAAGTGTATGATGCGGGCACATCATTAAAATCGCCGCATACGATTACAGGATACGGACTGTTTTCAATTTCGGGAAGAATATTTTTCACCTGCAATGCCCGCATTGAATAGGCAGCCCTCATTTTCTTCAGGATAGCCTTCCCTCCCGGCAACACCTTTTCCACTTTCCCTTTTTTTACATCGGAAAGAGACCTGTAATCTTCCTGTGTAAAGAAAAGTGATTGCAGGTGAAAACTGAAAACCCTCAAAGTATCGTTGTTCATCTTTATATCTGCATAAAGAAAATCGCTGTTGTTGGCATCTGTAGCTTTAATTGTTTTAACAGCTGTGATCGGATATTTTGAAAATATAATTCCGCAATAAGTAAAGTAACTTTTATCCGGCTTAAATGTTTCATCTTCAAATCCTGCAGCATGGTATTGATACCCCAGTTGTTTACTGATACTGTCGAGGCTCAGGGGATGATTGATGTCTTTTGCGTACATCACTTCTTGCAGGGAAAGAATATCTGCATCCAGTTCTTTCACTTTTTTCACCATTGATGTATCCAGGAATGTTTTATAAAACGGGATGTTGAACATTTGAACATTCCATGAAACCACTCTCATCGTTTGATCTGTATCCTTTCTGATTTTAGCAGGAGTTTTAATACTGAATGAGTAAAAAGAAGTAAGAAATTTCCACGACAGCAGGATTGTAATTACAGGTAGCCACTTCCATTTACTTTTAAAAAACAACCAAACCGTAAAGAAGCAACCCTGTGCAAATAATAAAAAGGGAAGCGCAAGTGCAAACAGGTTCACAAACCAGAAATGTGTTTGACTGATATACGGCAATACATGCAGCAGTAATAAAAAAACAGTCAGCAGTAAATTGCTGCCGACAAAAAATTTTTTGAGTATGATACGGGTATTCGCTGTCATTTCAATCAGTCAGCAGTATCGTCTGCGGCCTTCTTTAAAATATCTTTTTCTTCCTGGCTGAGCGATTCGTATCCTTTTTGGCTGATCTTATCCAGTATTTCATCAACCCGCTGCTGCGTAATGTTCGGCTTCTTCGTAAAGGGTTGCTGCCCCTTCGTATTATAAAACACCTCTTTTTTAATCCCTCGCCTTTGTGGTTTCTCTTTCGGATCAAATAGATGAATGAACCAATTATATACACGATGCATCCAGGTTCCCCAGTCATTTCCGCTTTTGACAAGTTTAATATAAACAAAGCCCATCAATGCACCGCCTAAATGTGCAATATGATGAGGAAACGCAAAACTTGCAAGCCCGGCAAAATCAACGATAATATAAATGAGTGTAATAACCCAGAGGGGTATACCGCCATTGATCATTGGAAACACCCGGTAATCGGGGGCCGTTACAGTTGCTGCAATTGCAACAGCCATTACTCCGGCTCCGCCACCCATATAACCTGCTGCGGTTGCATCACCCCTGAACTGCGGAAAAATATTTACTGACAACATGTATAAAACGGCACCTGCCAGGCAACCATAAAAAAAGACAGGTATGATATGACGGTTTCCCATCAGGTCCTGTAACAGGTATCCGAATGCCCAGAGAAAAATCATATTGCCGATCATTTTCCATACATCAGCCTGGCTGATCATATGTGTAATGATTACCCACGGACGTGTAAGTAATGTGTTAAGATCATTCGGCAGGGCCACCCAATCCAGGATCTGTGTTTTATATAATTCTAACGGAATAGGTGTCAGCTGATAAACAATCTTAATAAACATCAGGATCACAAACACCATTACATTAATGAAAATGAGCATCATGAGCGAATCTCCATCCGCACCAAACTGTATTTTCTTTTTCCTTTCTGCCTGCATGTAACTCATAGCTCAATCATTTATCAGTAAAACGTTTTACGGTTTCTTTTGTTCCAGAAAAGCACAAGTAAAAATCCTGCAACTGCACCACCAAGATGGGCAAAATGAGCAATGTTATCTCCTTCAATTTTTGCTATTCCGCCAAACAAATCAATGGCCATAAATGCAGGTATGGCAAATTTTGCTTTAACGGGAACAGGAATGAACATGATAAATAGTTCTGTGTTCGGAAACAGGTAAGCAAAGCCTGCCATTAGCCCCATAATGGCGCCCGATGCTCCTACAGCAACTGAAAAATGACCAACAAGTAACTGTGCCGTTCCTGCTGCCAGGCCGCAGATTATATAAAACTGCAGAAATTTTTTCGATCCCCAGAAATTCTCAAGTATTCTTCCAAACATCCAGAGAGTAAACATGTTAAAGAAGATATGCATGAACTCAATATTTCCAAATGAGTCAACTGATGCATGCATAAACAGATGCGTTACCAGTTGCCAGATCTGAAAATTTCCCGTATCAATCCCCCATAAGCCTCCCCAAACCTCTAATGGTATTCCCTGTTTAGCAAAATAAATCTGTGCAATCCATACCACTATATTAATTGCCAGCAGGTTTTTTACTACAGGTGGTATTCCATTAATTCCTCTGTATTGAGTCATTTGTAATCTTTATTTATTGACCGAAAGTAAAAAATTATCTTTTTATATTATGTGAAGAATCGCTGCGGCTCAGCTCCTGCGTATTAAAGCAGCAACATTTTCAATATGATGTGTATGCGGAAACATATCAACCGGTTGCAGTTGTTCCACCATATATTTTTCATTGAGCAGTTGCAGATCTCTTGCCTGTGTGGCCGGGTTGCAGCTTACATATACAATTCGTGGAGCTGCAATGTCCAGAAGTTTCTTCACCAGTTTTTCATGCATGCCGGCACGGGGCGGATCAGTAATGATTACATCGGGCCTGCCATGGGCTGTAAAAAAATCATCAGTACAAATATCAATTACATCACCTGCATAAAAGGATGTATTGGTTAACCCGTTAACTGCTGCATTTTCTCCGGCATCTTCAATTGCTTCGGCTATTGCTTCCACTCCGATGATCTTTTTGGCCCCCTTACTGCAAAAAATTCCGATGCTGCCCGTTCCGCAATACAGATCGTACAATGTTTCATTTCCGGTAAGTTGTGCAAATGCCCTGGTTACTTTATATAATTCTTCCCCTTGTCTGGTATTCGTTTGAAAGAAAGATTTCGGTCCGATCTTAAAAACAAAATCTTCAAGTTTTTCCGTTACATAACCATTGCCGGCATAAACCTGCGGTTGCAGATCATAAATACTGTCATTCCATTTGGGATTAATGGTATAGAGCAGCGTTGTTATTTCAGGGAACTCATTCAGCAAGGTATCAAACAGTAATTTCCGATTGGCTTCATCATCATAGCCAAACGTAATGTTCACCATCACTTCTCCTGTTGTTGTCATACGAAAGATCATGGTACGCAGCCATCCTTCATGTGCACGGATATCATAAAAGCTGAACTGATGACGAATGGCAAACTCCCTCACAAAATTGCGAATGGCATTGTTGGGCTCCTGCTGCAGATAGCAGGTGTCAATATCAATCACTTTATCAAAGATGCGGGGCACATGAAATCCTAAAGCGCCGTCAAAAGACACCGGAAGCTGAGATTGTTCAGCCTCGGCCTTTGCCCTCAGCTCATCACGTTTTAACAGTTCTTCCCTTGTTAAATACCGTTTACTGCTGAATGTGTATTCTAATTTGTTGCGATAGTATTTTGTTTGTTTCGCTCCAACAATCGGCAACATGGCCGGTAATTCAATCCGGCCGATGCGCTTCAAATTCTGCTCTACTTCACGCTGCTTATACTCCAGCTGTTTTTCATAAGGCAGCATCTGCCATTTACAACCGCCGCACAATCCAAAATGATTACAGAAAGGATTAGTACGATCTGCAGAATAGGAGTGAAAATGGACAGCCCTTCCTTCGGCCCAGTCTTTTTTGCTTTTTCCAAGCTGAATATTCACCACATCGCCGGGCACAGCGCCTTCAATAAAGATCACTTTCCCATCTACACGGGCTATTGATTTGCCTTCGGCTGCATAGTCTTCAACCGTTACCTGTTCCAGGATTCTGATTTTATTTTTCTTTCTCACGGCGCAAAGGTAACAATAGGACAGTTTGCAAATCGTTAACAGGTATAGAAAGGTTTTTGAATAACTTTACCCTTCTTATGCGAATGAAGAAAGTACTCGTTTTCCTTGTTATACTGATCAGCAGCGAATGTGCACTGGCACAGGGTTATCATCTTAAGATCAATTATAAGCCCGTAAATAACGGCTATCTCTATCTCGGTTACTATTTTGGCGATAAGAAATATGTACAGGATTCGGCAATTCTGCAGCCAAACGGCCAGGCTGTTTTTTCAGGCACGGAAAAACTCACCGGCGGGCTTTATATTATCGTTGATCCCGAAAAGAAAAAATTCTTTGATATACTGATTGATAAAGAACAGGAATTTCAGTTAACCGTTGATACAGCTGCCTTCACTATTTCAAATATAACCGGCTCTGCCGAAAACAATTACCTGGAAGATTACAAAACCGCAACAAACCTCTTTTACAGAAATTATCAAAACTGGCAAACCGAACTGGCATCAGCCAAAACAAAAAAAGACAGCACCGGTATTCTGCAAAAGATCAATGGCGTTGCGGCAGCATCGCAGCAATGGAGAGACAGTTTTGTACTTACACACCCCGAAAGTTATTTATCCCTCCTGTTCCGTTTAATGAAAGAACCTGCCTATCATATTGCAGGAGCTAAAACAAAACAAGACAGCATTCTTGCGTTTTACAATTACAAAAAACAATACTGGCAGGATATTTCTTTTGCAGATGAACGGTTACTTCGTACACCGATGTTTGAGCAGCGGCTGAACAGATATATGGAGAACGTAGTTTACCGTCACCCCGACAGTATTAAGATTGAACTTGACAGGTTTATCCTTTACAGCCGCAGTAACAAAACCATGTTCAGGTATTTCATTAACAGGTTCACCAATGATTATATGAACCCTAAGTACATGGGGCTTGATGTGGTGTTCCTTCATTTGTTTGAAAAGTACTATATCACCAACCAGGTAGACTGGCTTGAAAAAAAAGACAAAGATCTTGTATATAACCGGGCTTACAGTTTAATGGGCAATATTGTTGGTGAGCCTGCAGCCGAGTTAAATTTGCTGGATACACTGGATAAGAAAGTAAACTTATACTCAATTAAATCGCCTTATACAATCGTCGTTTTCTGGGACCCCGATTGCAGCCATTGCCGGGAGCAGGTGCCAAAGCTTGACAGTATGTACCGCAGTACCTGGAAAAAACAGGGCATTCAAATACTTGGAGTGCTGACAGATACAGTAAGAACAGACCTCAGTAAACTTCCATTGGTAAAAAGCAACTGGACAAAGTATATCCGTGAACATCACCTGGAAGGATGGGTGCACTTATACCAAACCCCGCAAATGAAGCAGGCTGAAGTAAAAAACAATCTTCCCGGTTTCAGACAAACATATGATGTGTATCAAACCCCTACAATATATTTGCTGGACGAACAGAAACGGATTGTAGCAAAAAAAATCAACCCCGAACAGGTTGATGAGTTTCTGGAGTTCAAACGAAATAATAAAACAGACCAACATCCTTAACCTGAGCTTATGCGTAACATTCTATTGACCTTATTCATGGCTGCATCTTTCAGCAGCCAGTCACAAACATTATTTACTTACGGCACAAACAACGTTGACAAAAAAGAATTCTGGCGTGCCTTCAGCAAAAACAATAATGGAGCAACTGATGAAAAATCAATCAGGGAATACCTGGATCTTTTTATCCGTTTCAAATTAAAAGTACAGGCGGCAAAAGATGCAAGGCTCGATACGTTGCCCGCCATTAAAAACGATATTGCCGGTTTCCGTGCACAGATTATTGAGCAGTACATCCGCAACCAGAGTGCTGGAAAGGATATGATTACAGAAGCCATTGAAAGAAGTAAAACGGAAATAGAAGTTGCTCATATTTTTATTGCATATGATACAGACAGCACGAAAGCGAAAACACAAATAGATAAAGCTTACCTGCAATTACAAACCGGGGCAGATTTTAAAAAGCTGGCAGGAGAACTGTCAACCAATCCATATGTAATTTCAACTGATGGCTATATCGGTTATGTATCCGTTTTCTCTCTTCCGTATGAAATGGAGAATGTTTTATACAATTTACCTGTTGGTTCTTTTTCGAAGCCGGTAGCCGGTGCAAATGGTTATCATATTTTTAAAGTGATCAGCAAACGGAATTCGTTGGGAAACCTGAAAGCAGCTCAGATACTTATTGCAACCCCTGCCAATGCAAGTGCTGAAGAAACGGCTGCTGCAAAGGCAAAAGCTGAAATGATTTACCAGCTGGCTGTAAAAGGTGAAAAGTTTGAAGACCTTGCCCTGAAGTACAGTGAAGATAAAATGACTTTTCAAAACGGCGGGCAATTACCCGAATTCAATTATACAAAGTTTGATGCCGTTTTCAGTAAAGCAGCTTTTGGTTTGCTGAAAGATGGTGATATCAGCGGGCCTGTGCAAACATCAGCCGGTTTTCATATCATCAAACGTATTTCATTAAAACCCGTTGGTACAGATTTAAGCGATCCCCTTTTACTGCAGGAGTATACGGATAAGGTAAACAATGATTCACGCATTAATATTGCCAATGCACGTGCAAAAGAACAAATGCTGAAAGCAGGCGGTTACAAAGCACTTCCTTATAATGAAAAGCAATTGTGGGCATTAACGGATACAATGCTGAAATCGAAAAATTATGCTTCTTTCTTTAAAACCGGCCAGCAAAAGCCTTTGTTTTCATTAAAAGATAAAATTGTAACCGTAGCTGACTGGTTGAAATATGTGAAAAGTCAGCAAACAAATCCGAATGCTAAGCTGCAGCTTGACTACAAAAACACCATGAAGCAGTTTATTGAAAACACAGCCGAACAGCACTATAAAGACAGGCTTGAAACGGTGAATGAAGATTTCCGTTACCAGCTGAAAGAATTCAGTGAAGGAAGTTTACTGTTTGAAGTAATGGAGCGCAAAATTTGGAGTGTGGCCCCTGCTGACAGTATTGGATTGGTCAATTTTTATAATGCAAATAAATCAAGGTATAAATGGCAGCCAAGTGTAAACGCAATTGTATTTAACTGTTCTGATACATCGGTTGCAAACAAAGCACTGTTAATGATGAAGAAAGATCCGGTGAAATGGAAAGAATACATGGATAATTTCAACGGAACAGCATTAGCCGACAGCAGCCGTTTTGAGTACAGCCAGTTGCCTGTAACCGAGCCGGGTAGTTTAAAAGCCGGAATGTTTACACCCGTTGTTACAAACACCAACGATGGTTCTTCTTCTTTCTGTTACATTATTAAAGTGTATAAAACCGAAGACCAACGCAATTTTGATGAAGCCAAAGGACTGGTGATAAATGATTATCAGCTTTTACTCGAAGAACAATGGATCAGCCAGCTGAAAAAGAAATATCCGGTGAAGGTGAATGAAGCGGTAGTAAAGGGGATGGCGAAGTAACCCAACAGATACAACTCAATTATTGCACATTTCTTCTTTTGCTGAATATCAAACCATTTTTTCAAAACTCAGTTTTGGAGTAATGGTGCAGCCAATACTTTCTTTAAACTGGCACAGCCCGTAATTGGGCTTGCTTTGTTCAGTTGCAATGCCGAAATGCAGGTATTTTATTCCCTTTTTTTTATAGTACTCTTCAATATGGTACGACAGAAAATTCATTGGCCGCATGGAAGAGAAACCCGGCAGGTCACCCCAGAATGAGATATACTGAATTGCTTCTGCAGCAGCGTATGCAATAGCCCCTGCCACAGGTACATGGTTATGTTTCAGCAGGAAAAAATCCATTGGTATAACAGCCGTTGTTTCAAGAACTTCAGCAAACTCCATGTGCATTGGCCTCCCTTTCAGCGTACGGTTTTCCTTAATGATTTCGTAAATCAGTTCCATTGCCTCCCGGTCACCATTACAAAGGCTTACTGTAAAATCCTGCTGCAGACTGGTACGAAGGTTTTGTCTCGCTGTTTTCCAAATCCTGTCTAAATAAGGTTGCCCGTCCTGCAGGTCAATATAAAAATCCATATCAAGATTAAAAACCCGGTAAGAACGCCGGTAAAGTACATTAATGAGTTTGGAAAGAAAGGTTCTGTCATAAATTAATGGTGGTAACACAAGGCGGATGCCTTTCAATCCTTTTTCCAAAGCAAATTCTTCCAGCAATACAACCGCATTTTCTATGGCTGAAATCTGTACATCAGCTTTCAGAAATGAAAACCCGCCGAATGGCGCTGAAAAAGGAGACAGAAGCATTCCGTCTTTTTCGCCTGCTAAAATCCCAAGCCTGTATTTTGAATCCTTGTAGAGAAAAGCAAAAACAGAATCACACTTGTGCTGATTGAGCAAGGCGAACCCGGCAGAGTTAAATGCATGATAAGGCTCTTTAATTACATGCTCGTATTCTTTGAAATCGACATTAACCAATGAATGAAGCGCTACAGTCATGTTTGCAGTATTCATGTTTTCAATAAAGTTAACAGTACCGCTTTCGGGGTACCGGCTATTGATTGGTTATTGAAACTGTATATGCAAAGCCCTGCTTACAGGTAACGGGATAATTAGGAGGATATTAAAATCTCTGTTACAAAGTTAATACATAAGCATTAACTATTATAAGGTAGTATCAAAATCAGTCTGTTCGAGAACGGCAAAAAAATCCCGCTGCCGGCGGGATTCTAAATTTCTTTTATTATCGTCAAATTACATTTTTTACCACATTATAAATCACTTTAGGACTTCCGAGGGTGTAATAATGCAATACCGGCACACCGAACTCTTTCAGCTCTTTTGATTGCTGAATGAGCCATTCTGTGCCTATTTTTTTACAATCTTCATCCGTTTTGGCTTTCATGATTTCATTGCTCAGTTCAGTAGGGATATCTACATGAAAGGTTCTTGGTATAACAGAAAGCTGTTTTTTGGTTGTTAATGGCTTCAATCCCGGGATAATCGGCACCTCAATA
>Ga0208401_100307_pt1 | contig 17762 bp, 15 predicted proteins | sample LakWasM112_LOW13_2_FD_183928 | JGI IMG/M metagenome (GOLD analysis project Ga0208401, IMG submission 183928) | Freshwater sediment methanotrophic microbial communities from Lake Washington under simulated oxygen tension - Sediment Metagenome... | ecosystem: Environmental > Aquatic > Freshwater >...
TGTCACCGCCATTTCTTCTCTTTCCGTTATAGGCATTTTAATGGCCGGATGGGCCAGTAATAATAAGTACTCTGCATTAGGTGCTATGCGCAGTGGTGCACAGATTGTCAGCTATGAACTCTCTGCAGGTCTAGCTATTCTTTCTGTGATAGTATTAACAGGCAGTTTACGTTTATCTGATATCGTTCATGCACAAGCTGATGGCTGGTGGATTTTTAAAGGCCATCTCCCAATGTGGGTTTCTTTTATCATTTTCATTATTGCTGTTACAGCCGAAACAAACCGTGCACCATTTGATTTAGCTGAAGCTGAATCAGAATTAACAGCAGGTTTTCATACAGAATATTCAGGAATGAAATTCGCCCTGTTCTTCCTGGCGGAATATATCAATGTATTTATTGTATGTGCCATTGGCGCTACCTTATTTCTTGGCGGCTGGATGCCGTTCCACATCGGGCACTGGGAAGGATTTAATCATGTGATGGATTATATCCCATCGAGTATCTGGTTCTTTGGAAAAACGTTCTTCCTGATATTTTTGATCATGTGGTTCCGGTGGACATTTCCCCGCTTACGTATTGATCAGTTACTGACACTTGAATGGAAATATTTGTTACCGATCAGTATGTTCAACTTATTACTGACAACGGTGCTCGCAATATTAGGTTGGCATTTTTAGCCCCCAACCCCTAAAGGGGAGTAAGGCAAGAGTCTGATATTATTCAATCAGACATAAAGATAAGATGAAGAAAAAAAACATTATTAACAGCGAAAATAATTCCCCTTCAGGGGTCAGGGGCATATGTTCTTAAAAGATTACATAAAAGATGTTTTAGGTGCGCTTAAATCACTCGCTACCGGCATGAAGCGGACGGGTTATTATTTTACGCATCACAAAGAAATCATTACGGAACAGTATCCTGACAACAGGGATACACTGGTAATGGCTGAGCGCTTTAAAGGCGAAGTGATCATGCTTCATGATGAAAACAATGAACATGCCTGTACGGGTTGTACCGCTTGCGAACTGGCCTGCCCCAATGCCACGATCAAGATCATTACCAAATTTGATGTTGATGCAGAAACAGGGAAGAAGAAAAAAGCAATTGACACATTTGTGTATCATCTTGAATTATGCACCATGTGTAATTTATGTGTAGAGGCTTGCCCGACAGGTGCAATTAAAATGGCGCAGACATTTGAACACAGTGTGTACGACAGAAACAAGCTGACAAAGAAATTAAACCACGACGGATCAAAAATCCGTGCAGGTGTTGAATAAACTTAATTTTAGATTTTCATATAAAAGGAAATGACTGCATCTCAAATCATATTTTATCTTATCTCCGCTTTCATACTGACAATGGGAATTTGTTCCGTTGTTACAAGAAAGATTTTCCGTTCAGCCATCTGGCTCCTGTTTTCATTGATGGGCATTGCGGGGTTATACTTCTGGATGGATGTTCAGTTTATTGCAGCCGTGCAGATTGTGGTATACGTCGGCGGCATTGTGATACTCGTCATCTTCTCTATTTTTCTTACCCAGCAATCGGGTAAAGAAATGGCGAAAGCACCAAAGGGAAGAACCATCTTCAGTATACTGGCTGTACTGTTCGGATTTGCATTTACGTACTTCCTGATTCAGCAATACGGATTTAAACCATCGGACAAATTGTTTGACACGGATGTTGCAAGAATCGGCATTGCCATGCTGAACACGGAACAGGGCGGCTATTCTTTACCTTTTGAAGTAGTAAGTATATTATTATTAGCAGCAATGGTAGGATGTATTGTAATTGCTCTCAAAATAAAACCGGAAGAAAAATGAGCGGAGTACCATTAACACATGTTCTGTTTGTGAGCACAGCACTGTTCTTTATCGGCATGTACGGTTTGTTTACACGCCGTAATCTCATTACCATGCTTATGGCAATTGAATTAATGCTCAACAGTGTAAACATCAACTTTGTGGCATTCAACAAATATTTATATCCCGAAAAATTAGACGGCATTTTCTTCACCATATTTATTATTACAATTGCCGCTGCTGAAGCAGCCGTAGCGATTGCCATTATCATCAACCTCTACCGCAGTCATAATTCAATTGATGTGGAAGATGCAACGGAAATGAAATATTAACATGAACTACTCGTCTTACATAGCACTTATTCCCTTATTGCCCTTGGCAGGCTTTGTACTGCTTGGCTTGTTTGGAAGAAAATATTTCAACGGTTCTGCCGGTATCATTGGTACAGGTTTGCTGCTTATCTCAACAGTACTTTCTCTTTATACAGCTTACCAATATTTTTCAGTTGACGGGAAAGTGGGTGATACTTATCAAACAATTACTGCACTGAAGTTTACCTGGCTTTCTTTTTCTGAAACAGTTTCGATTGACATGGGTATCATTCTCGATCCTATTTCAGTAATGATGCTGGTGGTTGTAACGGTGGTTTCATTAATGGTGCACATCTTCAGCCTTGGCTATATGAAAGGTGAAGAGAGGTTTGCTACTTACTATGCGTTTCTCGGATTGTTTACCTTCTCTATGCTGGGGTTGGTTGTATCATCCAATCTCTTCCAGATCTATATGTTCTGGGAACTCGTGGGTGCGTCCTCTTACTTACTGATCGGTTACTATTTCCAGAAACCATCTGCAGTTGCAGCTTCCAAGAAAGCATTTATTGTAACACGCTTTGCTGATCTCGGATTCCTCATCGGCATTCTGATCCTTGCCTTTTATGGTGAAAGTTTAGACTTCAATACCATTATTCATAATTTAACCACACAGCAGTCAACACAGTTTGTTGCCATTACTTCCGCCTCCTTCATTGGTGTATCAGCCATCACATGGGGTTTAACAATGGTGTTCATGGGTGGTGCAGGTAAAAGCGCCATGTTTCCGTTCCATATCTGGTTGCCCGATGCAATGGAAGGCCCTACTCCTGTTTCTGCATTGATCCACGCTGCAACAATGGTGGTGGCAGGTGTATATCTTGTTGCAAGGTTATTTCCTTTGTTTGCAATCAATGAAACAGCATTGTTGGTTGTAAGAATTGTTGGCGTAGTGTCTGCTTTGTTTGCAGCTGTTATTGCCTGTACACAAACAGATATCAAACGTGTACTCGCCTATTCAACCATGAGCCAGATCGGTTACATGATGTTTGCATTAGGAGTTAGCGGCAACGGAGGAGAACACGGATTGGGTTATACAGCTTCCATGTTCCATTTGTTTACACATGCATTTTTCAAATCCTTATTATTCCTTGGCGCAGGTGCAGTAATTCATTTAGTGCACAGCAACGACATGAAAGATATGGGTGGATTGAGAAAGTTTATGCCCATTACGCATCTTACATTTTTAATTGCCTGCCTTGCTATTGCAGGTGTTCCTCCTTTTTCCGGGTTTTTCAGTAAGGAAGAAATCTTATTGGCAGCTTATCATTCAAGCATGATCGTGTATGTGATCGCATTACTTACATCAGGTCTTACTGCTTTTTATATGTTCCGTTTGTATTTCTCTATTTTCTGGAACAAACAAAGTGAATTGCATAATGATCATGGTGAGGGAACTTTCTCCATGAAACTTCCGTTGGTTATTTTAGCCGTTTGTACCATCGGGGTTGGCTTTATTCCATTTGGTCATTTTGTTTCAACAGATGGCAAAGCATTGGAAACTCCTTTCCATTTAATGTTCTCCATTGCACCGGTTTTGATTGGGTTAACGGGAATTGCAATAGCCATGTGGATGTATAAAAAAGAAAGCAACAAACCACAGCAGGTATCAACCGCACTGGGTGGTTTATATACAGCAGCATATCACAAGTTTTATATGGATGAGCTGTATCTCTTCATCACCAAAAAAGTGGTCTTCAATTTAATCGGCCGCCCGGCAGCATGGGTTGACCGTAACATTGTTGACGGATTGATGAACGGCATTGCAGCAACAACCGGAAAAATATCCAGCCTTATTAAAAGTATACAATCAGGCAAAGTACAGAACTACGCATTATACTTCTTTGGTGGTATAGCAGCATTACTTATTATGTTTATTTATTTATGGAAACAATAAAATGAATTTATCCTTACTTCTCATATTGCCCCTTGCCTTTTCACTTCTCCTTTTAGCAGTAAAAGGTTTGAAACAGGTACGTACAGTTGCACTGCTTGCAGCAGTTGCACAATTAGGTTTGAGTGTTTTTCTTTTATTCAAATTCTTACAGGAACGGGTTACCAGTAGTAGTGATTTTGTCTTTGATCAGAATTACACCTGGTACAAAGCACTTAACATTAATTATCATGTTGGTGTTGATGGCATTTCGGTTGCTATGATCCTGTTAACGGCATTTGTTGTATTGGCAGCTGTGCTGGTTTCATGGAAGCAGGAACACCAGCATAAAGAATTCTTCTTCCTGTTGTTGTTCTTAAGCCTCGGTGCTTACGGCTTCTTTATTTCGCTTGACCTGTTCACCATGTTCTTCTTCCTGGAAGTAGCGGTGATTCCTAAATTCTTATTAATCGGAATCTGGGGAAGCGGTAAAAAAGAATACAGTGCTTTAAAATTAGCATTAATGCTCATGGCAGGTTCTGCCTTAGTGTTTGTAGGATTATCAGGATTATATTTCAACACGAGCGTTAACGGGCAGCATACATTTGATCTGTTGCAGATATCTCAGAACAGCATCGCAACGAATTTGCAATACTTATTTTTTCCCTTTGCCTTTATTGGCTTCGGAATCTTTACTGCCTTATTTCCGTTTCATACCTGGGTACCCGATGGTCACTCTTCTGCACCAACAGCTGCATCTATGTTCCTCGCAGGTATCTCTATGAAACTGGGTGGTTACGGATGTTTGCGTGTAGCCACATATTTAATGCCTGATGCAGCGCATCATTATTCAACAATTATTATTGTATTATCCTGCATTGCCATTTTATATGGTGCGTTTGCGACCATGATGCAGACAGATTTGAAATACATCAACGCATATTCTTCCGTAAGTCATTGCGGTTTTGTATTGCTTGGCATTGGCATGTTAACCAAAACTTCCATCAATGGTGCTGTATTGCAAATGGTGAGTCACGGTTTAATGACAGCCCTTTTCTTCGCCGTGATAGGTATGATTTACGAACGTACCCATACAAGACAGGTGGCGCAACTAGGCGGTTTATTAAAAGTGATGCCGTTTATTTCTTCAGTATTTGTAATTGTGGGATTGTGTTCGCTTGGGTTACCCGGCCTCAGTGGATTTGTGGCAGAGATGACGGTGTTTATGGGAAGCTGGCAGAGAGCTGATACTTTTTACCGCATTGCAACCATTGTATCAGCAGCATCAATTGTTGTAACAGCGGTGTATATTTTAAGAGCAGTTGGTTCTTCTATTATGGGACCAATTAAACATACAGAGTATTTAAAACTGGGTGATGCAGCATGGAATGAAAAAACAGCCGCTGTATTATTACTGGTTGGAATACTGATTATGGGTTTGGTTCCGTTCTGGTTAACAGATCTCATCAATCCCGGAACAGAAGTGATTATGCAGAAAATTGGAATGATCAAGTAAATAAAAATGATGAACGAATTTTTCATACTGATGCAACAGGAATTGCTGTTAACGGCAATCATCTTTATTCTTTTGTTTGTTAAACTGGCGGCAAAGGAAGTTGAAGCAAAGACCCTTTTGCTGCTGACGAATATATTACTCGGTATAAACCTGGTGGCTGGCTTTTTCTCAACTGCTTCAGGCTCTTTGTTTGGCGACATGTTTCATACATCAGAACTGCTGCACCTCGAAAAAAACATACTCAACCTCGGCACACTGATCATTTCCCTTCAATCGTATAACTGGCTGATGAAACACAAACATGCAGCTGAATTTTATATCCTGATGCTGTCTACCCTGCTGGGCATGTTCTTTATGCTGAGCAGTAGTAACCTGTTGATGTTTTACGTTGGATTAGAGTTGGCAAGTATTCCTCTTGCGGCAATGGCCAATTTTGATCTTGATAAAAAACGCTCTGCAGAAGCTGCCATGAAATACATCATCTCTTCGGCTTTTGCATCAGGTTTACTGTTGTTTGGTATCTCCATGATGTATGGTGTTGCAGGCAGTTTAAATTTTGCCGATCTGAAAGCAATAGCATCAGCCACACCGTTGTTCCTGTTTTCATTCGTCCTCATCATTGCAGGATTTGGTTTTAAAATTTCGGCTGTTCCCTTTCACTTATGGACAGCAGACGTTTACGAAGGTTCTCCCATTGCAGTTACATCGTATTTATCTGTGATTTCCAAAGGCAGTATGATCTTTGTAATGACCAGTGTTTTGTTTACCGTGTTTGACAAATTATTTTTTCAATGGTATAATATCATGGCTGTACTTGCAGTACTGTCTATGATTGTCGGTAACCTGTTTGCTATCCGCCAGCAAAATATCAAACGATTCCTTGCTTTCTCCTCCATATCACAGGTTGGTTTTATTTTAATTGGTGTAAGCGGCGGAGATAATACCGGTTTCAGTTCAGTCATTTATTTTGTTTTGATTTATATCTTTTCCAACCTTGCAGCCTTTGGTGTGTTGAGTCTGGTAAGTACTGAAAAGGGGAAGGAAACCATTGATGACTTTAAAGGCTTTTACAAGACCAATCCACTCTTAACATGGGTATTGGCAATTGCCTTGTTTTCACTGGCAGGGATTCCGCCAACAGCCGGTTTCTTTGGTAAATTCTTTTTGATCCTGGCCGGTGCCGGCAGAAATAATTATCTGCTGATTACCATTGCAGCATTGAACATGGTGGTATCGCTATATTATTATTTACGCATCATCAAAGCGATGTTTATGGATGCTAACGAAGCACCCATTGAAAAAGTTGAGATGGGCTGGAGTCCGAAACTGGCAATGGCTATCTGTGTGGGAGGTATTGTTGTTACGGGTTTAGTGAGTGGTGCGTATGAATATATTTATTCGCTGGTTAAATAAGTTGACAATACAAATAAAGAACATCGGACAAAGAATACCGGATAACGAACTCAGCAACTTCATCATTCATTATTCATTGTTCATTATTTATTATTCATATGGCAATCAATAAAAATCACGAGTTTGAAGATCTGGATGGAGTGAAATGTGCTGTTGTTGAAAAAAACGCAGGGAAAGACCGTGTTGCATTTCTGAAAGATTTACTTGAATACAACAATTACAAAGTGATTGTTGTTCCTTCTCCTCCCCCGAAAGCTGCTCCCGCACCTAAACCGGTTGAAGGTGAAGCTGCTCCTGTTGAAGCTGCCGCTCCTCCGGCACCTGAAACATTTACCGTAGGAGTAACCAATGTTATGTTCAATGTAACCAATGCCCTTTTTGGAAGAGCATTGAAAACAAAAAACGGCCATATTGTTACACCTGCCTACTGGCAGCAGAAAGACGCAGTAAGTCACGATGAAATTCCTTACTACGAACAACATTAAATATCCAATTCCATGCAGGTAAAAAATTTATTCGACAAAGAAACCTTCGATGAAATTCTTTCCCGTATTCATTTTGTTAATTCACACAGTGAACGGTTATGGGGAAAGATGACACCCGGCCAGATGATGGCACATTGCAAGGAAGCTTTTAAAGTTCCGCTCAGCAGCCAGCCAACTTCACGTATGCTGATTGGTTTGTTAATTGGATGGGCCATGAAGAAGAAGTTATATGATGAAAGCCCCTGGGGCCAAAACCTGCCGACAGCGCCCAACTTTATCATTAAAGATGAAAGGGATTTTGAAACAGAAAAAAATGAACTTGTTTCAATGATTACTAATTTTCATCAGAGAGGTGCTTTGGGTATTGGCGACAAAGTACATCCGATGTTTGGCAAACTCACTGCTGAACAATGGGGAAAGAGTATGTGGAAGCATTTAGATCATCACCTTATGCAGTTTGGTGTGTAAACAATTTGTTCAGATCATACAGGAAAGGGAATCTCATACAGGATTCCCTTTCCTGTATATACGACCGCCTTTTTTTGAACAATGCTAAAAGCAGCTGTTGCTTTATCTGTTGTACACAGTTCAAACAAAAATGGAATCCTTTTCAGGATTCCATTTCAATTTTTCATACGGAATTATCTTTTATTTATAACCCTTTCAGTGTATACAGGCGTTCCCACTTACTCATTTTCGCTTCTTCTGACTGAGTCATAAAGCGTGCTGCCAGTTCAGGATCCTTCGCTTTAATCACATTGAAACGGTTTTCATGATACATGAACTCGCTCAATGGCATCGATGGATCTTTTGAATCAATGACAAAGCGTTCACCTTTTGGTTTCAGCGGATTGTAATGGAACAGTGGCCAGTAACCGCTCTTCACGGCAAAATCCTGTTCTTCGGCACCTTTTGCCATATCAATACCGTGTGCAATACAGTGACTGTATGCAATGATCAAAGAAGGACCGGGAAATGCTTCTGCTTCTAAGATTGTTCTTACAGTATGAATATCATTTCCACCCATTGCAATTTGTGCAACATAAGCTGTTCCGTGTGCAATGGCCTGCAGTGCCAGATCTTTCTTACCGGTTGTTTTACCATTTACAGAGAACTTGGCACTTGAACCTAACGGTGTAGATTTTGATTTTTGTCCGCCGGTGTTGGAATATACTTCTGTATCCAGTACCATGATGTTTACATTTTCACCGGTGCTGAGTACATGATCCAGTCCACCATAACCAATATCATAAGCCCAGCCATCGCCACCAATGATCCAAACAGATTTCTCTGCAAGGAAATCAGCCAGGTGATAAAGATTGTTTGCAGCAACTGATTTCATATTCTCCAGTTGTTTTTTCAACAAACCAATCAGCACATGTTTAGCCTGTATCTCTCCTTCTGTAGTTTCAGGTGCAGTAACTATACTGTCTACTAACCCTTCGCCAACAAACGGACGCATTTCGTCGAGCAATTGCCTGGCAATATCCCGTTTCTTATCATTGGCCATTTTAATACCTAAACCAAACTCAGCATTATCTTCAAACAATGAGTTGGCCCATGCCGGTCCCACACCTTCTTTATTCGATGTCCATGGTGTTGTTGGAAGGTTACCTCCAAAGATGGATGAACAACCTGTTGCATTGGCAACGATCATTTTTTCACCAAACAATTGGGTAAGCAATTTCAGGTATGGAGTTTCACCGCAACCGGAGCATGCACCGCTGAACTCAAACAATGGCTGGAAGAACTGTGAACCTTTTACAGTATTCCTGTTTACTCTTGAGCGATCCACTTCAGGAATGCTTAAGAAGTAATCCCAGTTTTCGATTTCTTTTTCCTGGAACGGTGTTTTATCCATCATGTTGATGGCTTTATGTCCGGGATCTGTTTTACTGGTGATCGGGCAGAACTCAACACACAAATTACATCCGGTACAATCTTCAGTTGATACCTGCAGTGTATATGCTTCTGTTTCTTTATTCCACTCTTTACCGATTGGAGCAACATGCTTGAATGAATCAGGAGCTGATGCCAGCAATTCCTTATCATATACTTTCGGACGGATAGCAGCATGCGGGCAGATCATAAAACATTTACCGCACTGTGTACACAAATCAGCATCCCACACGGGAACTGCATCAGCGATATTTCTTTTTTCCCATTTGGTAGTACCTGAAGGGAACTGACCATCTACAGGGAACGCACTTACAGGAAGATCATCTCCTTCGCCTGAAATGATTTTACCCAATACTCCTTTTACAAATTCAGGAGCATCAAACGGTACAGTTGCATCCTGTTCTTTTGTGCCGATTACAAGGTTTTTATAATCGATTTCATACAAATGCGCAAGTGCAGCATCAACCGCATCATAGTTTTTCTGTACTATTTTTTCACCTTTCTTCCAGTAGGTGTCGTAAATGGCTTCTTTAATTTTTGCAATGGCTTCTTCTCTCGGCAATACATTGCTGATGGCAAAGAAGCAGGTTTGCAATATGGTATTGATCCTGTTACCCATACCGGTTTCTTTGGCTACGGTATAAGCATTGATCACAAAGAATTTTAAATGTTTGTGTTTGATTTCTTCCTGAATTTTTCTTGGAAGCTTTGCCCACACTTCATCTTTATCATACGGAGCATTTAAGAGGAAGGTTGCACCATAAGCCGCATCTTTCAGAATATCATACTTCATTAAATAATTGAAGTGATGACAGGCCACAAAGTTGGCTGAGTTCACTAAGTAGGTAGAACGGATTGGTTTTTCACCAAAACGTAAGTGAGAGGCAGTTAATGAACCCGACTTTTTGGAGTCGTACACAAAATAACCCTGTACAAAGAAATCTGTTTTATCACCAATGATCTTAATGGAGTTTTTGTTGGCACTCACCGTACCATCAGCACCTAATCCAAAGAACAATCCACGGAATTTATGCTGAGAATCGAGGTTGAATGTTTTATCGTACCACAAACTCAGATGTGTAACATCATCATCAATACCGATTGTAAAGTGTGTTTTCGGACGTTTTTGTTTCAGTTCTTTAAACACGGCTTTCACCATGGCAGGAGTAAACTCTTTTGATGACAAACCATAACGGCCACCAATTACATGTGCATGGTGATTTTCCTGTGATTCGTTCAGGGCATTCACCACATCCATATATAATGGTTCAGCCATGCTGCCTGGTTCTTTACACCTGTCGAGTACAGCGATAGCCACTACTGATTTAGGAATTGCTTTAATAAACGCTTCTATAGAGAATGGACGGTACAAACGAACAATGAGTACACCTACTCTTTTTCCTTCTGAGTTGAGATAATCAACTGTTTCCTGTACAGCACCTGAACCTGAACCAATGATAATGATCAAACGGTCTGGATGAGGATGTCCGTAATAATCAAAGAGGTTATATCTTCTGCCGGTCAGTTCATAGAACTTGTCCATTTCTGCCTGAACAATACCGGGAACTTTTTCATAATAAGGATTGGCTGCTTCCCTGTTCTGGAAAAACACATCAGGGTTTTGAGCAGTACCGCGGATAAATGGATTGCTGGGAGATAAGGCTCTGTTACGATGCTCAGTAATTGCCTGGTCATCCATCATGGCTTTAATGACTTCATCAGGAATAATTTCAACCTGTGACAATTCATGTGAAGTACGGAAGCCATCAAATATATTCATGAAAGGAACCCTGGATTTCAACGAAGCTGATTGAGCAATGAGCGCCATATCCATTGCTTCCTGTGCACTGTTTCCAAATAACATGGAAAAACCTGTTGATCTTACAGCCATCACATCACTGTGATCACCAAAAATGGACAAGGCATGAGTAGCTAAACTTCTGGCAGCAATATGAAATACGGTTGGAGTTAACTCACCCGCAATTTTGTACATATTGGGAACCATCAGCAGTAAACCCTGCGATGCAGTGAAGGTAGATGCTAAAGCACCGCCCTGCAATGCTCCGTGAATGGCACCGGCGGCACCGGCTTCACTCTGCATTTCCATGATGCGGGGCACCTGACCGAAAATGTTTTTGATGTCTTTTGCACTCCATTCATCGGCCCATTCGCCCATATTGGAAGACGGAGTAATTGGATAAATTGCGCAAACCTCATTGCATTTATAAGCAATATAAGCAGCCGCTTCGTTACCGTCCATCACCTCTACTTCGGGCTTGGTTGGTATTACTTCTGTACTCTTATTCGTGTCCATAATAAATTGGTTATTTTGAAGGGATAAAAGTACCTGACACTAAAAAGGGAGGAAATGATGACAATCAGCAAAAAAACTAATATCAATGGGTTGATCGTGATGAAAAACAGCTCAAAACACGGGAATTGAAGGTTAAGACTGAGAACTGGGGGGTATAAAATAACTGAAAACATGGGAGAAGTATATTTGTCCCAAAATCTGGCAAAAGTAATTGTAGATAATATGTTTCACCTGATACAACAACGCTGCGACGCCCTGGTTAGAAACTTTGTCGAAATACCGGCAGAGCGAAAACTGCTACTGGAAAAAATTTCGTCCTATATAAAAGGTAAGGCTGTAAACAAAGAAACAGTCAACCTTGTGTATGTGTGTACCCATAATTCACGCAGGAGTCATCTTGGACAGGTATGGGCAGCAGTAGCGGCAGCTTATTTCGGCGTTGAAAAGATAAAGGCCTTTTCAGGAGGTACGGAAGCCACGGCTTTTCATCCCAATGCAATTAAAGCGCTCATGTCAGCCGGTTTTGAAGTAAAGAAAACAAGTAAAAGCAAGAATCCTGTTTACGAAGTTTACTTTTCTGAAAACAGTTATACAGCCTGCTTTTCCAAAGTATATAATGATGCAGAAAATCCAGCTCAGAATTTTGCAGCCATCATGACCTGTTCTGATGCAGAAGAAAACTGTCCCTTTATTCCCGGCTGTGAACTCCGCATTGGCACAACGTACAATGATCCCAAAGCATTTGACAATACGGTTCTGCAGGATGAAAAATATACAGAACGCAGCAACCAGATCGCCATGGAATGCTTATATGTTTTTTCAAAACTTACTGACAACTAAATTCAACCAATGAGTGCAAACAATTGTGCGCCTGCACATGAACGGAAAAAATTAAGTTTCTTGGACAGGTATCTTACTTTATGGATCTTTCTGGCAATGGCAATTGGTGTGGCGGTGGGATATTTTATTCCGTCTTCATCAAAACTCATCAATTCGTTTTCTTCCGGCACAACCAATATTCCGCTGGCCGTTGGTTTAATTCTGATGATGTATCCTCCATTAGCCAAAGTACGTTATGAAAAAATGGGTGAGGTATTTACCAATGTAAAAGTGCTTACCGCTTCATTGCTGCTCAACTGGGTAATCGGACCCATCCTCATGTTTGTTTTAGCCATTACTTTATTAAGGGACCATCCTGCATACATGATCGGCGTCATCCTCATCGGGCTTGCCCGTTGTATTGCCATGGTGGTGGTTTGGAATGAACTCGCCGAAGGCAACCGTGAATATGCAGCAGGATTGGTTGCACTGAACAGCATTTTCCAGGTGTTATTTTTCAGTGTGTATGCTTACGTTTTTATTACGCTTCTACCTCCTTTGTTTGGATTGAAAGGATTGGCTGTTGATATTACCATTGCTGAAATTGCAAAAAGCGTCGGCATCTATTTAGGAATTCCTTTTGCTGCCGGTGTCATTAGTCGATATGCACTTATCAGGTTAAAAGGGGAAGAATGGTTTCAGCATACATTCGTTCCGTTGATTTCGCCCGTTACATTAATCGCCTTGCTGTTTACCATTGTCATCATGTTCAGTTTAAAAGGCGAACTGATTGTACAGATACCTTTTGATGTATTAAGGATTGCCCTTCCCTTAGTCATTTATTTTGCCATCATGTTTGTGGTAAGTTTCTTTATCGGCAAATCATTCGGCGCCGATTATTCAAGAGCAACATCCGTTGCTTTTACTGCAACGGGAAATAATTTTGAACTGGCAATTGCGGTTGCTATTGGCGTATTTGGCATTAACAGTGGTGAAGCATTTGCCGGTGTGATTGGTCCGTTAGTGGAAGTGCCGGCATTGATTGCATTAGTGAACCTGGCTTTCTGGTTCAGAAAGAAATATTATGTTGTGGGTGAGCAGGTGTAATAACAGTTTTTTTGAGTGACTGTTTTGAATTATATTTTGTTGGTAAGGCGACTAACAAAGACGTTAAAGAGCAACCTTTGGTTCATGCCTATTTCTTTTTTCTTCCTATCAACCAATTTTTCCCATCGTGATTAACTTTTAATGGCAAAAAACTATATTCAATGTTTCGAAATATAATTGATGAATCTTTAATAACCCCCCTCGCATTAACTACATCCCATATATGAAACCAAGCATCACCCGTTGGAACAAAATATTGTAGTTTAATTGTATCAGATACTGTTCTGTAACATCCCCAATCAGGATTTGATGTGCCAAAATTCGATTCATCAGCTAAATTTCTTTTCGCTTCATCCATATTCAAATGAGTCGTTTTATAAAAATATCCATTTTGATAAAATAATAAAATTTCGATCCATTTGTGAATACCATCAGAACTCTCCATATTGGAAAAATAGATCCCATCAAACTTTAATTTAGGATTATTTACATATTGCTCTTTCTCAAGGGTTAATTTTTTTGTCTTAAAAGTGACACATCCAAAAAGGAGAAAAATCTGAAGATATAATATTGCCAAGAAGAAGTGCTTTACCATTGTATAAGGATTTTGTTTGATTGGAAAAAGGTGTAAAGGCCTTACCCTTTGTTGATCGCCTTACCAACAAATCCATCTTAATGAATCACTGACCATATTCCAACAGCAATCAACGCCCCAACAATCGGCCCAACAATCGGCACCCAACTATAACTCCAATCGCTGTTGCGTTTATTTTTGATGGGAAGAATAAAATGCATGATGCGTGGCCCCAGGTCTCTTGCAGGATTGATGGCGTAACCGGTTGGCCCACCCAAACTCAATCCAATACCCAATACCAGCAAGGCAACAGGTAATGCATCCAATGCACCCAAACTGTTTTGAGGAGCAGCAATAAATAATACACCCAGCATTAATGCAAAGGTTCCGATCACTTCCGTCAGCATATTAAAGAAGGGGCTTTTGATAGCAGGGCCTGTACAGAAAATGGCCAGCATGGCATCAGCATCATTTACTTCATCAAAATGTTTTTTATAAGCCAGCCACATCAACAAAGAACCTGTCATAGCTCCGAGTAATTGTGCAAGAATGTAAAGAGGAACAGTAGCCCACTCAAATTTTCCAATAGCTGCCAACGCTATGGTGATGGCAGGATTTAAATGTGCGCCACTTACCGATGCGCTGCTGTACACACCAACAAATACAGCAACAGCCCAACCAAAAGTGATGACGATCCATCCGCCATTATTACCTTTTGATTTTGCAAGCAGTACGTTAGCAACAACACCATTACCTAACAGGATGATGAACATGGTACCGATAAATTCAGCGAGGAAGGGTGACATATGGCAGTCGTTTGGTTTTTACAATTCTGGCTGATTTTAAATTATATCAGCCTTTCGTTAAGGTTTCAAATCAAATCCTGTTAAACTAAACTACTTGAATTTTCGGAATCTGAAAATATTTTATTCAGCTTAGGCTGCAGAATCCAGATACCAACAAAAAGGAAGCAAATTAAAATCAGGTTTGGAAAGTAATCACCAAAACTTACTTTCCTTTTTTCTATGAGCATCGTAATCATTTTACCCGTAAAAACTATCACCTGGAAAATTGAGTAAAAGATATAAAGACTTACTAACAATAAAAGTAAATCGCTGATGCCAAATGTTTCTGTATTTATCGTCCTGAAAAAGGTGGGAAATATCTTGCTGACAATTACAGAAATTAAAATCACAAAGACATGAATTCTAAACGAATTAAAATTCATTCCTGTTTCATCAAAAGAAATGATTTTTTCCTTCCCATAAAAAGATATCGAATAAACCCATGCCATAAATGTAAGGAACGCAATTCCATTACATATTTCCTGAAGCGGACTTGGCGAAACCCATGCGCCGAAAACTATGATCAGAATAAATAATTGCCAGTGCCTGAGAGATAGTATTTTTTTCATAGCAATAGTGTATGCAATGATACTTCAGTCATCATTAATTTCTGCCTATAACACAGAGTCTCTTACTTCGTACCTCGTACATCTAACACCGTACATCGTCTCACTTCAACAAATACCCTTCCGCCACTTCATTAAATGCTGTCAGCTGCTGCACTTTCCATGCTTCATCCTTATTCATTTCTTTCATCATGATGTCAGCAACCAATGGCGCTGCTTCAATGGCAGCCTTTGCATCAAGAAACAAAGCCCTTGTACGCCGTGCCAGAACATCTTCCACCGTCATGGCCATTTCATTTAAAACAGCCCATGCCACTTCAGCAACGGTATAGGGAAGTTCAGGATGAATCAACTGAGAATATCCCTGGCCCTGTAAGTAACGGATGGCCGCTGCATCACTTCCGTAATAATATAAAGGATCATTGAAATCAACTTTCTTCATCCAGCCATGCAGCTTCATGGTTTCCGTTTGGCAACGGGTGTAAGCAAGGCCTCCGGTATAGTGAGCTTTCAAAATCACTTCCTGCGCCATTTTTCTGTAGGTTGTCCATTTACCTCCGCTGATATTGACCATACCTCCTTTTGAAACCCAGATGGTATGATCACGGGGAAGTAAGGCCGTTTTCTTTTTGCCCGGCACTTTTACCAATGGACGCAAACCGGCAAACACACTTTTAATATCGCTGCGCTGCAACCCGGTGTGTACATAGCGATTGAAGTGATTGATCACAAACGTAACTTCTTCTTCCAGCGCAACAGGTTCAGCTGTTGGATTATCAACACTTGTATCGGTTGTGCCGATAATTACTTTATCATGAAAAGGAACGGCAAATAATACACGGCCGTCATCGGTACGTGGAATAAACAGGGCCTGTTCGCCGGGAAAAAATTTTTTATCAACCACAATATGAATTCCCTGCGATGGTGAAACGGTTTTTAACAACGCATCATCATCCATCTTCAAAATTTCATCTACAAACACGCCTGTTGCATTAATAACGATGGTTCCCCTTGCCTCATACACTTTACCATCGAGTGCATCTTCAATTACCACTCCTTTCACTTTTTCCTGTTCGTGAATAAGGCGGGTTACTTTGCAATGATTCAATACGGTTGCACTTACATCACCTGCCGTTAATGCAAGCGATACACAAAGTCTTGCATCATCAAACTGTCCATCATAATAAGAAACCCCGCCGCTGAGTTTTTTCCCATCCAACCCTTTAATGTATTCCTGTGTTTTTTTGATGGATAACATTTCTGTTCCTCCCAAACTCAGTTTGGCCGATAAAAAATTATACACTTTCAAACCCAGGCCATAATATAATTTCTCCCACCAGCGGTAAGCAGGTAACACCAGTTTTAAAGGATGTGCAATATGCGGAGCATTCTTCAGCAGCAAACCTCTTTCACGCAGGGCATCTCTTACCAGCCGGAAATTTCCCTGCTGCAAATACCTTACTCCACCATGCACCAGCTTGGTTGAACGGCTGGATGTGCCTTTTCCAAAATCATGCTGTTCTACTACTAAGGTTTTATAACCACGGGCCGCAGAATCAACTGCAGCACCAAGGCCGGTTGCACCACCACCAATGATAATGATATCCCAGTGGTTGGTTGTTTTTAATTGCTGTATTTGTTGAGAACGGTTCAAGTTAAAAATTAAAAGTTTAGGCGTAAAGTTAAGGGATAGATGTTAGTTGCCTGACGGCTTTACCCTAATAACTCATTGCTGCTTTCACCGCCTTTGCCCAGCCACTGCTGAGGCTTTGCCTTTTCTCCTCTTCCATGCCTGGAACAAATTTTCGTTCGATTTGCCACTGCTGCTGAATTTCATCAATACTGCTCCAGTAACCCGTGGCTAACCCGGCAAGATAAGCCGCACCTAATGCCGTTGTTTCCGTAATACGTGGCCGCACAACCGCAGTATTGAGCAAGTCGCTCTGAAACTGCATCAACAAATTATTGACCGTTGCACCGCCATCCACCCGCAGTTCTTTGATCTCAATTCCTGAATCGGCTTCCATGGCTTTTAATACATCGGCTGTTTGATAAGCGATACTGTCTAATGCAGCTTTGGCAATATGTGCAGCGGTCGTTCCTCTTGTAATGCCTACAATGGTTCCTCTTGCATGCTGGTTCCAGTAAGGAGCACCCAATCCCGTAAAAGCCGGCA
>Ga0208401_100310_pt1 | contig 17622 bp, 19 predicted proteins | sample LakWasM112_LOW13_2_FD_183928 | JGI IMG/M metagenome (GOLD analysis project Ga0208401, IMG submission 183928) | Freshwater sediment methanotrophic microbial communities from Lake Washington under simulated oxygen tension - Sediment Metagenome... | ecosystem: Environmental > Aquatic > Freshwater >...
CAACCCATGCAGATGCCGCACTGGTACCCATGCAAATGCCGCACCAGTGCAGCAGCCGCACCGGTGCAGATGCCGCATCAACCCATGCAGATGCCGCACTGGTACCCATGCAAATGCCGCACCAACCCATGCAGATGCCGCACACTAACCACCATGAACCACCAGTTGAACCATCAATAACCACCAAAGCGCGTGCGAAGCGGTCTGCTTCGGAATTGCCAGATGGCTTCGCGGAGTTTTGGGCGCAGTACCCGAAGAAGGAAGCCAAGGCGGTTGCCGCAGCTTCGTGGCTGGAAAAGCGATTGCACGAAGACTTGCCGCTGCGGGAGCGTGCGATGGCAGCACTCGCCGTTCAGCGAACACGCCCGCGGTGGACGAAAGACGATGGGACATACGTGCCCAACCCCGGGACCTGGCTGAACCAGGAGCGTTGGACCGACGAGGTCGGCACCGCGCAAACTGGCGCAGCGACAGGGCATGCAGTGGGCAGCGATGCCTACCTGCTGGCGAACCGGGATGCGCCTTGGTGGCGGGACGCGGGTTTTGAGAACGTCTGGGAAGCCTCGAACGCTCGCTGCTGGCACACAAATGCCGGGAAATTCCGTGATGGCCAGCGCGTCCCCGATGACGAGGGGGTGAACGCGTGAACGCCAAAGACATCAGCGAGGCGCTCGCCAAAGACGCGACCAGCATTGCCGCCTATCTGCTGCGCGAAGGCAAGCGGGTCGGTCGCGAGTGGAAAGCCGGCAGCATCAACGGTGAGCCGGGAGACAGTCTGTCCGTTTGCCTCGGCGGGGCGAAGGCCGGGGTCTGGTGCGATTTCGCCACCGGCGCGGCAGGCGATTTATTGGATCTGTGGATGGAAGTGCGCGGCTGCACGCTTGTGCAGGCGATGGACGAAGCCAAAAATCGGCTCGGCATCCGGGACACGATGCCGGAGCGGCCGAAGAAGAGCTATACCTTGCCGGAAAAGCCGAGAGGCAAGTTGGCGACGGCTGGGCAGGGGAGGGCGCTGCAATGGCTGACCTCACGCGGCCTAAAGCCCGAAACCATCGACGCGTTCAAGGTGGTGGAACAGGTGCGTGGCGAGTCGGTCTTTGCCGTGTTCCCGTATTTCAGCGAGGAGGGGGAGTACCTCAACGGCAAGTCGCGCAACATCGACAACAAAAAGGACATGCATCAGGAAGCGGGGGCGATGCCTTGCCTCTTTGGCTGGCACCTGATCGACCCGAAGGCGCGCACCATCGCGATTGCGGAGGGCGAGATTGATGCGATGACGCTGCATCAAGTTGGAATCCCCGCGCTCTCCGTCAATGCCGGTGCCGGCAATCACCAATGGATCGAAATCGACTGGGACCGCTTGGCCCGGTTCAGCGAGATCCTCATCTTCTTCGATTGCGACGAGGCAGGGGAGAAGGGAGCTTGCGAGGTGATCAGTCGCCTGGGGCCAGAGCGATGCAAGCGCGTGCGGCTGGAGAACGGGGCCAAAGACGCGAATGAATATCTGCTCGCGGGTGCAGAGTTGGTCGACTTTGACGCAATGGTGCAAGCGGCAAAGCCGCTGGACCCAGAGGAACTGCGCTCTGCGGCCGAGTATTTTGAGCAAGTCGTCGATCTGTTCTATCCGGACCCGAATGCTCCCAAAACCCCGGTTCTGCACATCGACAGGGACCTGGACTGGTTCCGGTTTCGCGGCGGAGAGGTCAGCGTCTGGACCGGGATCAACGGACACGGGAAAAGTTTGCTGTTGTCCCAGGTGCAGATAGGCCTGATGGCCCAAGGCGAGCGCTTCGTTGTGTTCTCCGGCGAATTGAAGCCCGCCAATTTGCTTCAGCGTTCCGTGAAACAGGCCGCTGGCCTGGGCCGTCCGACCCGGGCTTACATCCATGCCATTGGCGAGTGGATGCGCGAGCGTTACTGGCTTTTTGACCTGCAAGGTTCGGCAAAGCTGGACCGGCTGCTTGAAGTGTTCACGTACGCCTTCCAGCGGTACGGGTGCACGCAGTTCGTCATCGACAGCTTGATGATGACCGACGTTCCGGAGGACGGACCCGGAAGCATGACGGCGCAGAAGGACGCAATGCGCAAGCTCACTGGATTCTCGAAGCGGTTTGATGTCCATGTGCACCTGGTGGCTCACCCTCGTAAGGCGCGCGATGAGTCGGCCGCACCCAACAAGATGGACGTGGCGGGCTCCGGAAAAATCACGGATGGGGCTGACAACGTGTTCTCAGTGTGGAGCGCCCAGAAGGACCAGTCGAAGGTTCCTGACGAAGCGGATGCTGGGCTGCCTGACGGCAAGCTTGAGCTGCAAAAGCAACGCAATGGTGATGTGCAGCGCTTCACGCAGCAGCTGTGGTTTGACGAACCTGCCAAGCAATACAGGACTCAGCGGCGGCGAGTGCCACTGTCCTTTGTCCAATTTTCCAATCAGGAGGCTCGACCGTGATTGTTGATGAATCCATCACCGTGCCCACCGTAAGCGAGCTTGCGGAAGTGGCGATGCGAGCTTGCCGATATTGGAAGGATGGAGCCGCAGCGGGGGCGGAGATGCACCGAGCTTGCTGGGAAGTGCCTGCCGATCAGCGGGCCGACTTGATTGAGCACTTTTTGGAGACCTACCCATGACCGAAGCCGTGATGCCCGACCCCGTGGTGCAGATGGACCGCCCCAAGCAAAAGGCCGAGCAACTGATCCTGACCTCGCAGGTCATTTGGGACGCCATCCTGGAGATGTATTCGCAGCAGCAGACCATCACAAGAGGCCGGCTGGCCCAGATCACCGGCTACAAGCTGGCGCTCGTGGATGACCATACCGCCCGTATGGTGGACAACGGGAAGCTGCGGCGGGTCGCCAGCGGCGTCTTCGAGCCCGAGCTGGAAATGCCGGAGCCGCGCGCCGTCTCGGTGACGCATCTGCAAAACGGCCTGTCGAAAATAGAAATCGGTGACGTCTGCCTGGAGCTGTGGCCCAGGGAGCGGCGCCTGCTGGCCAGTCTGCTGGTGGGCGACGCCGTGCAGTACAGCAACATCCAGGCCGGCCACGACGCCAACTTCGTGATGACGACCATCTACGAGGAGCTGAAGAAGCTCAAGCGGGATCTAGGAGGCTGAGATGGTGCAACGCTATCGATGGACCAAAGCTCGACTAACTTCGCCAGAAGCGGCGAAGGACATTGCCTGCCTGGGAACGATGCCAGACACGCATCTTGCAAAACTCTGGGGCGTCTCACGGGAGTGCGTATGCGCGCTGCGCCGGCGTTGCGGCATTCCGGTGTTCAGGGCGCCCGAGATTTGGACGGCAGAGAACCGCGCCCTTCTCGGGACGATGCCCGATACCCAACTTGCTGGCATCTTGGGCGTGACGGGCTGGCGGGTGAAGGATGCAAGGGACAGAGCAGGCATACCCGTCTTTGGTGGGTTTTGGAGTTCCGACTGGGTCGCCTTGCTGGGCACGGCGCCCGACACTGAAGTTGCCGCCCTGATCGGAAAGAGTCCAAAGGCTGTGTACAACGCAAGGAACTATCGCTCGATATCGCCGTTTCACAAGCCCGATCTGTGGACTCCAGAGCGAGTCGTCCAACTCGGCACGGCTTCGGATGTGGAGATCGGTCGGCGTTTGGGGAAAAGCAAGAACCAAGTGAAGCATGCGCGTACGAAACGCGGGATTCCAGGGTTCCGGGAGAAGAAGGGCTTCACACCCGAGCAGATCGCCCGACTTGGACAGGAACCGGATGGCAAGCTGGCGGCGGAGTGGGGAAGAACCACTGCAGCGGTGGTTGCTGTACGCGCACTCATGGGGATCGCCGCGTTCCAGACTCAGAAACACTGGACGCCGGAAGAACTGGCTTTGCTGGGGACCATGTCGGATGCCAAGGTAGCCAAGCGAGTGGGCCGAACACAGGAGGCAGTGAAAGCGGCCCGGTACGCCCATGGGATCAGGAAGACCGGCACTGCGCCCCATCCGCACCTGGACGATATCAAGCGCGAGTACCTGACCACCAACCACACGGCGAAGGAGATTGCCTCCAAGTACGGTGTGAACCCTGGTTTCGTGTACAGACGAGCGCGTGAGCGGGGATGGGTGCGACTGTTGGGAGCCCCCTTGTAGGGTTTCCATCCTGAAGGCATCCACGGAATCATTCCGTGGACATGGAAACCGGAAACCCCAAGAACCCAGAGGCAGCACCCAGCACCACCGCAGGTGGCACGCCTGCGCCCGGTAAGGCGATCAACTGGGCGGGCGTGAAGAAGGCCTTTTGCGGCAGCCATCAATCGACCCGGGAGATAGGCAGGACGTTCGGGCTCTCGCACACCATGGTGGCCAAGCATGCTGCGGCCAAAGGCTGGGTGCGGCCTGCCAAGGAGGAGAAGGCCAAGCCAGAGCCGAAGCCACGAGCACGGGCTGCCCGAGCACCTGCAGCTGCGCCTGCTCCAGTGGTGGCTCCTGGATTGGAGCCTCGCCAGCAGCGCTTCGTGGACGAGTACCTGGTGGACCTCAATGGCACCCAGGCATACATGCGCGCAGAGCCGGGGACGACCGAGAAGAGCGCCAGAACCCTAGCTTCCCGCATGTTGGCAAAGGTCAACGTACAGGAAAAGATAGCAGCCGAGCGAGCAAAGACGGCGGCAAAACTGGGTCTCACCCGTGAACGGGCTCTGGCTGAGTACGCCAAGCTGGCCTTCTTCGACATGCGCCAGGCGTACCACGAGAGCGGGGCGCTGAAGCTGCCTCATGAGCTGAACGAAGACACTGCTGCAGCGATCGCGGGGTATGAGACCGTGGAGATGGACGGCGGTGGCAAGGATGCCTCACCTTTGCAGGTGCGCAAGGTGAAGTGGGCCGACAAGCGTGCGGCGCTGGACAGCATCATGAAGGCCCAGGGCTGGAACAAGTCTGACGTGGGCACCGCCGATAACCCGCTGGTAATTCGGGACATGACCGATGCCGAGCGCGCCGTGCGAATCTCTGCCGCCCTGCAGGCTCACCCTGGCCTGGCTGCGTTGTTTGCCCAGTTCGTCCCCGGGGGTGCACGGCAATGAGCCAGGCTGTAGCAACCTCCGAGCAAATACTGGCCGCTCTCAAGGAAATGACGCCTGAGATGCGCGCGGCGGTGGACTCATTCCTCATGGTGGTCAATCCAGCTATCTGGGTTCCCCAGGCTGGGCCTCAGTCGGCGGCCTACCACTGCCAAGCCGACATCGTGTTCTACGGCGGATCAGCCGGTGGGGGCAAGACCGACCTGTTGCTGGGCCTGAGCCTGACCGAGCAGGAGAACAGCATCATCTTCCGGCGCGAGGCAGTACAGCTGATCGGCCTGGAAGAGCGCATGACCAAGATCCTGGGCACCCGCGATGGCTACAACGGGCAGGACCACCTGTGGCGCCTGCCGCAGAAGAAGGTGCTGGAACTGGGCAGCGTGCAAAAGCCCGAGGACTGGATGAAGTACCAGGGCCGGCCGCACGACTTCAAGGCTTTCGACGAGATCACCCACTTCACCGAGTTGCAGTTCCGCACGCTGATCGGCTGGATGCGCACCGACAACCCCAATGTTCGCCAGCGCGTGGTGGCTGCGGGCAACCCGCCCACCACGGCCGAGGGTGAGTGGGTCAAGCGATTCTGGGCCGCATGGCTGGACCCGCAGCACCCCAACCCTGCCAAGTCGGGCGAACTGCGCTGGTACGTGACGAACGAGCGCGGCGAGGACCAGGAGGTTCCGGACAGCACGCCGATCCTGGTGGGCAACGAGCTGATGCAGCCCAAGAGCCGCACCTTCATCCCCAGCTCGGTAGACGACAACCTGTTCCTGACCACCACAGGCTACAAGGCCACGCTGCAGGCCCTGCCCGAGCCCCTGCGCTCGCAGATGCTGCGCGGCGACTTCAATGCGGGCAGTGCGGATCCAGTGTGGCAGTTGATCCCGACCGACTGGGTGAAGGCTGCCCAGGCTCGCTGGAAGGACCGCGACGCCAAGGGCCTGATGACCGCCATGGGCTTTGACCCATCGCGCGGTGGCCAGGACAAGTCTTCGGCCGCCCGCCGGCATGGCCAGTGGTTCGACAAGATCATCACCGCCCCGGGCGCCGTCACGAAGGACGGGCCCACGGCTGCCGGGTTCGTGGTGCCGCTGATCCGTGATGGCGCCGTGGTGTGCATCGACTCCATCGGCATCGGCTCATCGGCGCTGGACTTCATCAAGGGTCTGGGCCTGCATGTGCACGCAGTGGTGGGCTCCGAGGGCAGCGCCCTCATGGACAAGGCTGGCCAACTGCACTTCCGTAACAAGCGGGCAGAGATGTACTGGTTGCTGCGGGAGGCACTGGACCCGACGAACCCAGACCCAATTGCGCTCCCGCCTGACCAGGAACTGCTGGGCGACCTCACCGCCCCCCGATACAAGGTCGTGACCATGGGGAAGGGCGCGGCCATCCAAATCAACAGCAAAGACGACATCCGCGAGGTGCTGGGCCGCAGCCCGGACAAAGGCGACTCCGTGGCCATGACTTTCGCGGCCGACATTCCCAAACCCGAGCCCAAGCCCCGGGCCAAGAGCTGGCGTGACCGCCTCGCAGTCTCTGGCTCCGACCACTGGGACCAAGCGACTGCATGACCATGAACGACACATCACCCACCAGCCTGGCGGACGGCGCAGCGCGCGAGAACTGGGCCCGCTACCTATACGGCAAGGACCGTGGCCATATTGACTACCTGCCACACGCAGCGCGCTGCGAGGACATGTACTTGGGCGGGGGGCGCCAGATCACACCAGAGCAGCGCGCTGCGTTGATCCAGGCCCGTCGGCCGGGCTATGAGTTCAACCAGATCAAGCCGAGCATCAATGCTGCCATCGGCTACCAGATCCACAACCGCATGGACATCGCGTTCAAGCCGCGTGGTGGGGACTCGGACCTGTTCAAGGCCACGATCCTGTCCAAGGTGACCATGCAGGTTGCAGACCTCTGCGCGCTGCACTGGCACGAGACACAGATGTTCAGCGACGGACTGATCCAGCAACGCGGCTACTACGACGTGCGGATGTCCTTCGACGAGAACATCAAGGGCGAGATCGTAGTGGGCACGCTGGACCCACTGGACGTGATCCCGGACCCAGACGCCAAGAGCTACGACCCTGACAAGTGGGGTGACGTGATCATCACCCGATGGCTAACGCTGGACGAGATCGAGCAGATCTACGGCAAGACGGCCAGGAAGCGCGCGGAGGGCAGCAACGACGCGGGCCACGACTTCGGAGACCTTGAAGACGGCGTGGAGCGGAACAAGTTCGCTACCCGGAAAGATTGGGGGTACACCGACGCATGCGACACCAAGGAAGACGGCCTTGAGCGCTACCGCGTCATCGACCGCCAGCGGTTTGTCTACGAGCTGACGCCTTGCCTTGTGTGGCCGGGTACGGGGGATGTGCAGGTGGAAGACACCATGGCCGCAGACTCTGTGGCTGACGCGCTGGGTAACGGTGCGGTTCGGGCAAAGCGCATGCGCCGCCGGGTGAAGTGGACGGTCACCACGTTCTCTGCCTCGCTTCACGACCACTACAGCCCCTACGAGCACTTTACTGTGGTGCCGTACTTCGCGTACTTCCGGCGCGGCAAGACGTGCGGGATGGTCGATGACGCCATTGGACCGCAGGAGGTTCTGAACAAGGCGGTGTCCCAGGTGGTGCACATCGTCAATTCCAGCGCGAACAGCGGCTGGGTGGTGGAGGAGAACTCCGTCACCAACATGACGATTCATGAGCTGGAGACACGGGGTGCCCAAAACGGCCTGGTGATCGAGTACAAAAAGGGAGCCAAACCTCCTCAAAAGATCCAGCCGAACCAGGTGCCCACCGGGGTGACGCACCTCATCGACCGCGCGGACAAGGCCCTCAAGGATGTGACGGTGCCCGAGGCCATGCGCGGCGTTCAGGGCCCGGAGACCTCCGGCATCGCCATTCAGGCCAAGCAGTTCGCCAGCCAGCAGCAGCTGTCCGTGCCCTTGGACAACCTGGCCTACACGCGCCAGCTGCTGGCCAAACGCATCTTGAAGCTGATCCAGCGGTACTACGACACGCACCGCATTTTCCGCATCACCGAGACGGACCCAATGACGGGCAAGCCGAAGGAAGAGCTCCTGGAGATCAACAAGTTTGATCCGGCCACCGGGGGCTACATCAACGATGTGACCATCGGCACCTATGACGTGGTGATCACCGAGCAGCCCATGCAGGTCACGTTCCAGAACAGCCAGTTCCAGCAGGCGCTGGAGATGCGCAAGGCCGGGGTGCGGATCAACGACGCAACGATGGTGCGGTATTCCAACCTGTCGGACAAGCAGGAGATTCTGGAGTCCCTGCCGGGCGACCAGCCGCCAGCTGATCCCACGTTGGAGGCGCGTGTCCAACTGCTCAACGCACAGACCCGGAAGACCGACGCCCAGGCCACCGATGTGAAGGTCAAGACCCAGTACAGCGGCGTGCAAACCGCACAGGTGGTGGCACAGATTCCTGCCACTGCCGCGCTTGCGGACGGCCTCCTCAAGTCTGCCGGATATGTGGACCAAGACGCGGCGCCCATCGTGCCCCAAGCGCCCGCCGGGTTACCCACGGTGGACCTGCCCAAGAACACCGACCCCATGAACCCCGCCAGCCCCGCCGTAGGCGCGAGCGATGGAATTGAAACCCTGGCCGCTGATGGCCTGCAACCCTGAAGGAGAACCACGAGATGACCACGCAAGACCAAGCACAAGCGCCAGGGACTACTGGCACCACCAACGAAGAAGAGGCGCTGGATCTGGGCAACGATGATCTGCCGAGCACCGGCACGAGCGAGACAGCTGCACCAGCGCCTGCGCCAGCACCCGCCGCTGCGCCAGCAGCTGCCAGCGATGCCGGCTCAGGGGAAGGCTCCGCCGGTACTCAGAACGTGCCCTATGCGCGCTTCCGGGAGGTGAACGAAAGCCGCAGGCTGCTGGAAGAGCAGTTGGCGGCGATGCAACAGGAGGTCCAAGCGCTCAAGGCGGGCCAACAGCCAGCGGCTGCTTCCGCACCGGCCGCAGCGCCTGCCCCAGCAGCCTTCGATGTGGATGCTGCCGAGGATCAGTACGTCCAGGCGCTGCTGGACGGGGACGCCAAGGCCGCTGGTGCGATTCGGCGTGAGATCAACCAGCACATCGAGAACTCGGTGATGCAGCGCTTCGAGCAGGTGTCCCAGCATCAGCAATCCACCGCTCTTAGCCAGGCGGTGGTGGAGCGAGCGATCCAGGAGTACCCCTGGCTGGACGAAGCCGAGGGCGCAGTGGCGCTGGAGCTTATCGAAGCGGCGGTGACGCTCAAGGTGGCACAGGGCCACAAGCGCCACGACGCCCTCGCAGAGGCAATCTCGACCATTGCCCCGCGCTTCGCTCCTGCTGGTCCCCCCCTTCAGGGTTTGGCAGGTGGGGCTGGTTCTGTAGACACTCGCCTCGACCGAGCAGACAAGCGTGGTGCAGCGGATTCTCTGCTGCAACCGGCTGCGGTGCAGGCTGGCATGGGCAACCGTGCCACGGCGCCCAAGATCGATGGCTCCAAGAAGCTCACCGACGAACAGATTGCTGGATCGTCGAAAGCAGAACTGGATAGCGCACTCGGCCTCGCGTAGCGCCTCAAGGCTGGCAAGGATTCACCCACCTTGCCAGCGTCATAACCGGGTTGTCGCCTTGGACCGGCGTTAAAGGGTCTGGCGCCTTGGCCGCCTCAACAGCCATGTTTTCCGCAAATGGGCGGCGTCATGCCCCGAGAAGTAACCCTACTTATTGGAGAAAGACATGGCATTCACTGCATTCGGCGAATTGACGCCGACTCAAAAAACCAACTGGTCCCGCGTCGTCTGGAAAGCCGCACGCGACCAGATGTTCCTCAAAAACTTCATGAGCGACACGGGCAACAGCGTCGTGCACCGCATCACTGAACTCACCGAAACCGAAAAGGGCACCCAGTGTCTGTTCCAACTGGTTGCTGACCTGGTCGGTGACGGCGTGCGCGGGGACGACGAGCGCGAGGGCATGGAAGAGGCGATGGACGCCCACAGCCAGATCATCCAGATCGACCAGATCAGCCACGGCACTACGAACAAGGGCCGGTTTGATGACCAGAAGAACGTCATCAACTTCCGCCAACATGGCAAAGATAAGCTCTCGTTCTGGCTGGCGCAACGCTCCGATGAGCTGGCCTTCCTCACGATGTCGGGCATCAGCTACGCATTCAAGAACAACGGGGCACCTCGCCTTGCTTCTGTTTTTCCTGATCTGACGTTTGCTGCTGACGTGACCGCGCCATCGGCCAAGCGCTCGCTGATGTGGGATGGCACCAGCTTGGCTACCTCCGCTACCGGCAGCATCACCACGGCTTTCGTACCCAAGTACAACATGATCGTGGACGCTATCGCCTACGCGAAGGAACATCGTATCAAGCCACTGATGGCTGGCGGCAAGCCTTACTTCGTGATGTTCGTGGCTCCCGGAACGCTGGCCGCCCTGAAGAAGGACGATGCCTACCAGCGCGCGGTTGTGGCAGTTGCGACCAAGGCAGGCATGGACTCGCCATGGTTCACTGGTGCGACCGTGACCGTGGACGGTGCCGTGATCCACGAGCACACGCTGGTCTACAACACCAAGGGTGCGGCCTCTGGATCGAAATGGGGTTCTGGTGGTCTGGTGAACGGCACGCGCACGCTGCTGTGCGGCTCTCAGGCACTGGCTTTCGCTGACATCGGCGACGGCCACTGGGTCGAGAAGCTGTTCCAGTACGACAGCAAGATCGGTCTGAACATCGACCGGATGATCGGCTTCAAGAAGCCTGTCTTCCCCTCGAGCTACGACGACAGCGAAGAAGACTTCGGCTTGCTGACCGTCGACCACTACCTGCAATAAGCAGCGCTCGGGGACGGGGCCTGCGGGCTCCGTCCTTCCATCTTTCCCCTGATGTTGAAGGAACCATCATGACCATCACCAAGAACTCCGGCCGCCAGGAAGTCATCGCGGCCACTGCCGACTTCACTTTTGCCGACGTCGCCAGCGGCGTCTATGCGCCAGCCATCGATCTGCCCGGCGGCGCCATTGTCGTGGGCGGCCATCTGGCCATCACCACGATCTTCAACTCTGCCACGGACGACAAGTTCTCCATCGGCGACAAGGTGGGCGCGGCATCTGCCGCTGCAGCTACCTACGCGGCCCAGTCTGCGGACATCACTGCTGCCGGCGCCGTGCCCATCGTGCCCACCGGCAAGAAGTACGCCGAGCCCAGCACCATCGGGATCGTGTGGACGGGCACCGGCGCGGCTCCAACAGCAGGCACGGGTCGTCTGACGGTGAAGTACATCGTGGACGGCCGCGCAGCCTTCACCCAGGGCTAAACCTCTTTCTCAGTGGTTGGGTCACTCGTGACCCTTCGCCCGGCGGCCTCACAGCTGCCGGGCTCTTTTCAAGGACATCCATCATGAAATTCCGCTCCCCATCTGACCAGCCCATTCACATCGCGCTCACCACGGGCCACACTGCCTCCATTCCTCCCGAGGGCGCGGAGCTGGATCCGATGTTCCACAGGGAAGCCAGCGCACGCGGCGCCGTGGCTTTCGACGAACACACCACTGCGACGATGTCTCCAGAAGATCGCAAGGCCGCCATCGCTTTGGCACTCACCGCCATGCTGGACGGCAAGGCTGAAGATGACTTCACGACCGAGGGCAAGCCCAACCTGCTGAAGCTGAAGGCACGTGTGGGCTTTGCGGTGACCCGCGACGAGGCCGACACCATCTTCACCGCACTGACGGCCAAGGCCTAAGCCATGAAGGTAGAGGACTTCATCACCGAGTTTCGGGGCACGGTGGGCGACAACGAAGCGCCCCAGTTCTGGTCCTCGGAGAACATCGTTCGCTACCTGAACGAGGCGGTTCAGGAGGCGTGCGAGCGCGCCAAGCTGATTGAGGACCGCTCCATGTCCCTGGCGCTGGCGCCGGGGCAGGACACCTACGCCCTGCATGCCAGCGTGTTCGAGATCAAGCGGCTGGTCCTGCGTGGCCGGCCCCTCGATGAGACCAGTGTGGAAGCGCTCGACGCCGACATGCCGGGCTGGGAGGGCCGCACGGGCACGCCACGCTATTTCATCTTCGAGCAGGCCAGCGGCGCCCAGGCCGCCAGGGTGCGCCTGGTGCCCACGCCCACGGCAGCCGATGCAGTGGCGCTCACCGTTTACCGCGGCGCGCTCAATCCGCTGAGCGAGGACCGCGACCAGGAGCGGCCCGAGATTCCCGATCGGTTTCACGACCGCCTGATGGACTGGGTGCTGCACCGCGCCTACCTCAAGCAGGACGCCGACACCTTCGACCCCACCAAAGCCGCTGAGTCCCTGGCGCTGTTCACGCAGGCATTCGGCGCGCGCGCTGACGCGAATGTGCAGCGCAAGCAGCGTGACCGACGTCCGCCCATCGTGCAGATGAATCCCGGCTGGTAGCTGGTCGCACCCGCCCTGTGGGGTTTGGCGTCTCCGTCGTGCCCCGGAAGAATCTCCCGAGACACACAGAAAGCATGCCATGAAGACCCTCCAACAACTCGCCTTTGAAACTTCCGGTTCCCGCACGCGGCGCTATGCGGACGGCGGGATGATCCGAGGACCCGGCACCGGCACCAGCGACTCAATCCGCGACGACAAGCGAGTAGGTACTTACATCATGCCTGCCGATGCGACGCGTTCCCTTGGAGCTCGGACACTTCGCTCCCTGGGAAAATATAAGGCTCCCGTGCGGGTCAGTGATGGTGAGTTTGAATTCACCCCGGAGCAGGTCCATGCTGTTGGCGTGCAGGCCCTGAGCAGCCTCAAGGATGTGGCGCGCGGAACCGTTCAGGGCTTCGCCATGGGTGGCGTCGTGGAAGATCAATCCCTTTCCGCTCTGCGCCGCGCCCGCGAAGCACAGCCTGTTGGCAGCCCGAACATCGCAGCGATTGACCAATCCATTGACCAGCGCAACCAGAGCATTGGCGGCGCCGCGTCGGCTTTGAGCACCATGGCGTCGGCTTTCCAGAAGCCCGTTCAGACGGCGGCATCCAATCCAACCGACATGCGCCTTTCGGCAAACACGCAATCGACGCCAATGGGAATGCAGGCGCAAGAAGTGCAATCCAACGTCCAGATCGGTAGCCCTACTCCTGCCGTTCAGGCGCCATCACTTGCCCAGCAAGCAGCGCAACCAACACCCACCCAGCCCGCAGCACAAGCGCTCTCGCAAATGCCATCGCTCGCACCAGTGCAAGCGCAAGGCTTCCAGGCTCCAACCGTTCGCCACAGCGGCAACGACTGGCAGGCACGCAATGACTTGCGCAATGCGCGTGTGTCGGCATCGAGCATCACGAACAAACCCGAGTGGAGCGGCGCCGGTATGGGCCGGTTCCGTGGCGGACAACAGCAAGGGCCATCGGACTCCACCATGGCGTACCAAGCTGCCCTGGCACAAGATGCAGCAGCACGCGGCGAAGAGGTCAAAGGCCAGCAACAGGCGCTTGGGTTTACCGCCGCCGGCCAGCGCGAAGCCATGCAGCAGACCGGCGAGAGCCAGCGCACTGCAATCAACGCGCAGCGCTTCGACGAGGCCACCCGAATCTCCCGTGACCGGCTCACGCTGGAGCAGATAGGGGCAGGGTTTCAGAACAGAACCAACGAACGTGTCGAGCGCGCGCAGGCGGAGCTGGAGAATGCCAAGACGCCGGAAGCGCAGCGCACCGCTCGTGCTCGGCTCATGGCCCTGACCGGCAAGACCGATAACGATGCATGGGCCCACTCACCTGGTGGTCAGGTCGTGGACCCAAAAACCCAGCAGCTGATCACACAGCCAGGAGTAATCTACAACCGGCTGACGGGTGAGGCGCGGGTGCAGTCGGGAGGGCAAGGTTTGGGAGCTCAACTTCCTTCAAAGGAAAGTCTGGTGCAGGGGCAGGTCTACCAAACCAAGAGCGGTGCCATGCGGTGGAACGGTTCAGGGTTCGATCGCGCCGGCTGATGTACCTGAAACTGCCTCAACGCTTGGACGGCAAGCCGTACGCCTCCTCATACGTCAGGGTGGCTTTGTCATACAGCTTCCTACACGCAACCCCGACCATTACTGCGGCCCGGTTGCTCCGGGCGTCCGCAGCCTTCTTGGCGGTGCACTCGGCACCCGAATCGAAGCCGAACATGCCCCTGCCTGAGCCTTGTGCAACGGCAGCAATCAGGCCAGGGTGCTTGCCTTGGCACACCTGGTACACGGCGCTGGCCGCAATGTCGTTCTGGGTGCCTGGCATCTTGTCGAGGATGCAGGTCGCGAAGTTGTCGGCCCAGGCTGGAGAGACGGCGATGGTCAGCACGACGAGGATTGAGCAGGCGTTCATGAGGTCTCTCCTCTTGTCACTCTATCAGGATAGTAGAGCCACGCGGTCCGGAAGAGAGCCGCTTCCGGACGCAGGCTGCGGCCAGAGCTTGGGGATGCGGCGCCTTGGAAGGGGCGGATGGAGCAGAAAACTCACAGAATCGAGAAAAGTCGCGCAAATAGTAGCTGAACAGCTTCTCAATCATGTAGAGTTTCAACCAAACATACCGTTACGCCGCACATGTTGAATGCTATTAACTTTGTAGCTATAAAATCTTGTAGGACGGAGCCTCTTACAGTGTTTTGGTTCTCGTAAAAGCATCTACACGCTCTTGACCAAGTCTCCAATCGTGTGTACTCTAAAGTCAAGCGGGCAGTCATTTTTGAGACAACTATAAGTGTGCTACAATCGCGGGCTTTGCCCGAAAAGCACGATCTAAGGCCATGCGAACGCAGTGTTTGTATGGCAGGCAACCCTAACGTTAGGAAGAATCATGTTTTTATCGAGCGAACCATATTGCCAACTTAGCTGAATAGTTATTTTGCAATCATTTCTTCCAGGGGAAACTCATGAAAAATTTTGATAAGTGGTTTGCTGAGCAGCTAACAAGCGGCTTAGTTGATATTAAATTTGCTATCGTGCCGGGCAAGGGCGTCTCTCGTGAGGCGGTACAAGATGAAATCTTGGCCGCTGAAGCGGCGATTTCGTCTGGATTTTTTCGAAGCGCCCCGAAAGCGACATCGATGAATACTCCGGACGTTCAGGCGATTCTTGATTCAGCTGTCGTCGCCTAATTATATAAGCTCAATCAATGGCGCCTCAGGGCGCCATTCTTTTATTCATGACTCAGAACCACACCGAAGAGATTGAGCGGCATTACTCGCGTTGGATTCACGATACTGCAATTAATATTTTTAATATTGTTAGCGAGCAAACAGGACTTCCGAAGGCTCCCACCCTTGGAAGTCAGATCAGGCCTATCCCGGTCTATGAGGATGAGGCGTCCAGCCTACTAAAGTGTGTTGGCGCAAGGCGACCTACGGAGATCCTGTGGCCTGCAGTGCCGGACGACAAGTATGTGCCCGCCTACTTTAAGCGTTACGGCGAAAAGAAAGACAGTCGAAACGAGGTTGTCGTCATCGCAGAAAATTATTGCCATGCACGATTCTTTGCCGCTAAAGAACTGATGCACTGCCTCATGGACGACGATGGATTTGTTGCCACTAACACTGCAGCTCTAGCAAATCAACTGATCGACGAGCTATCTGCCGGAAACGCTAATTTAGATATCAAACCACAGACGATGGTGGACCAAATTGCGTATGTAGGCGCCCTAGTATATTTAATTCCTAATGATTGGATACCTCTCTTGAAGCAAATGGTGGCGGACCTGGAGAAGGCTGGGCCAGGAATGACCGAGCACGCATATCGACATGTAGCGACTATGATCAGGGTTCCCGAATTGCTGTTGAGAATTCGCTTGACCCAATAAGTACGTCACACAGCATCATGATAGAAACGCCACCTCAGGGTGGCGTTTCTATGCCCGAATAACTGTATATTTACACAGTGTGCGCAAAGAGCACCATCGTCCGAGACGCAGGCCGGCGCCTCGTACCTATCGCCGGCTCACGCAAGCTGAGCGGTGATTTGCAGCTCACGCACATGCCAGTCCCGCACGAGAGCCGCACTGTGGCAGTGCTCCGCGTCCTCGGGGCGGGCAGTGAGCGCCTTCTTTATGAGCCGAAGATCATCCGGTTAGGAGCCGGCACCATCGTGTTTGCTGGCCTGGAGCACGTAGACAGAGCCTGGTTCGCGCAGAAGTGGTCCTGCGATATCGACCACCAACCGCCCGCGAGGCGGTTTTTTTACGCCTTTCGGAGCCGCAAAGAAAGCCCTCCCAGGTACCATGAAAGTTCCGCAACTTCCAACCGAGAGGGCTTCCAAAATGACCCATGACGCCAAAATCAATGCCGCCGCCGAGCTGGCCGACCGCTACATCGAAATCATTCTGTCTACTAAACCGGAGTTGCTGGTTTACGCGGTCGCGTCGAGCGAACTAGAGAAAGTTCCTCGTCACGCTCAGAAGTTGACTGAATTCAGGCAGCAACTCATCAACAGCTTGGCGCAGCAGCCAATTCCGGACGCGATTGACGCTCCTTGATCGCACCCTTGGCTCCAAGGTAGGCGCCAACAACATCACGACCAAGATGCGCACCCTCTTGACCGACATGCTTCATCTTGAGCGCTGCAATCAGCCGCAGTAGAAATTTAATCATCCGATTGCTCCTTGAGCCCGTCCCGCGCGGACTTTTCACATTGAGGTGCATGCCACCTTCACGAACTAGGAGGGGGTCCGGAAAGAAGCGATTGACCAAAAAGCTTCACGCCTGCCGTACCAATTTCATAAATATCGGAGCCAAACTTCACGATCTTGGATCCACTGTCAGCAAGCTTTGCCGCTTTTGATATTAAGTTCATGCTCTTGCTTACCGCGCTTTGCACTTTGGATCCTGCTGCGTTGACCTCCGCCACCAAATCGGCAGGAGCGTTCCTCATCTCTCCATAATGCTTATTGACGGCGTCCACGATGGGTTGCACGCCACTGACTCGGTAGAGCATAAGCGCAATTCGGAGTTCTTCTACTTGGCTCTGCAGAAGCTCTTTTAATCCGGTTGGAAATTCGGTGCTCTCAAGGAGTTCTTCCAACTCTTCAATGGCTTGTACCAGTGCAGCCAATGCATCTGCGTCGATATCGTTCTCATCAAATTTGCTTAACACCCAGGACATCCAGCCAAGACCAGCGCGAATTTCAGCGGCGGTGACTTTCGCTTGCACGTTTCTCCATGGCTGGTGGAGATAAGCAGTTTGAAAAGCTTCGGTAAGCCCCTGTACCACTCCGCTGTACAACTTCTCAGGGACATTCAGTTGCTTCAGCTTAATTTCGAGGAGTCGAATTTCCCTACGTGTCGCATCCCGGACGATCATAAGGACGCTTGTTAAACAAATGCGGGTGCGATTGGTGCCATTCTTTCATGGCTTGCATCGGCGTTTTGCTCTTCAAGGCTGACTGCGGCAACTGGTGGTTGTACAGGGCCACATAGCGCAGCAGAGTCTGCTCCAGATCTTCGCTGCCGCTGAACCGGTGGGTCTTGAGCACATCGGCAATGCGTCCGTTAAAGCGCTCCACCATCCCATTGGTCTTGGGCGTCCTGGGCCGGGTCAGTCGATGCTCAATTCCGAACTGCTGGC
>Ga0208401_100314_pt1 | contig 16771 bp, 15 predicted proteins | sample LakWasM112_LOW13_2_FD_183928 | JGI IMG/M metagenome (GOLD analysis project Ga0208401, IMG submission 183928) | Freshwater sediment methanotrophic microbial communities from Lake Washington under simulated oxygen tension - Sediment Metagenome... | ecosystem: Environmental > Aquatic > Freshwater >...
GTCGCCGGCGCGCATCTCGATCTTCGGCGACAGATCGGGCTTTGCGATGGCGACCACCCCATCGATCGCAGGCGGCTCGGCCCAGGGCGCGGGCGCCGCCGGGGTTTTCAGAACCACCTGCGAGAGCGCGTGCAATCGGTCGATACCTGCCACGAAGCGGCTCAGGCTCTCGAAGTTGTCCACGATGAGCGAGACGGCCGCCAGCACGGCGGTAAAAGCCCCTGCCGCCTGCACCGCGCGCCCGACTTCCATCTCGCCCGCCAGAACGGCTCCTGCCAGCACGACGCTGGGCACCACCAAGGTGAGTTGGCTGAACGAGCGCTGGAACAGGTTGAGCGAGCGCTGCATCTTGATCATTCGGGCGAAGTTGTTGAACGCGGCCTCGAAGCGCTGATTGAGCTGCACGCGCTCTTGTGCTTCGCCGCGGTAGAACGCAATCGATTCGGCGTTCTCGCGCAGCCGCATCAGGCCAAAACGAAAATCGGCCTCACGGCGCAGTTGCCAGAAATTCAGGCGGATCAGGGGTGTCCCGAACAGGTACAGGGCGCCGAATGTTCCGAGAAAGGCGTAGACGGCCAAGATGGCCACCAGGGTGTGGGAAATGGACCAGAGCACTGCGCTGAAGGCGATGAGTTGCATCAGCGAGCCGATGAAAATCAGCAGAAAGTTGGTGGAACGCCCGGTAAAAGTGTCGATGTCCTCGCTGATGCGCTGGTCCGGGTTGTCGATGGCGCCGCGCGCGCCGATTTCATAGTAGTGGCGTTCGCTGAGGTAACCATCCAGAAAGCGGGACGTCAGCCAGCGCCGCCAATAGTTGGAGAACGCGTCCCGCATGTAGTAGTAGAACGCGTACACCGGGACCGCGAAGGCCAGCACATAGAGCGTGGTGCGCACGGCCGCCCAGAAGCGCGACGCATCCCGCCCCGCCAACGCCGAGGTGATTTCACCGCTCTTGTCCACCAGCATGACCGCCAGCTGCGTATCGACGACCATCAGCCCAATCAGCAGCGCCAACAGCCCCCACGCCATGCGTTTCTGGTCGCCCTGCCAATACGGCTTGGCGACGCTCATGAACTGCTTCCAGGCGGCAAGCGACAAGGTCGGGGCGTGCCTGCGCCGGGTCTTTTTGGGCGTCAAGGGCGTGCCGGGACCTTGGCCATCGAGAGAGCCGTCAGGAAGTTCAGCAGTGGCTGCGGGTGTGGACATAAAGGTGTGCGCGGGTACGCGAAACGAAGAGGGCCTCCGGCCGCAAGCGTAGGGCCAGCGCCAACGCCGCGCTGTAGGCCGACGCGCGAAACCGTGTAGTTGACGGCGCTTGCGGTTCAGGCGGCCCGCACGATCGACGCCGCTGTTGGCGTTGCATGGCCTTGTTTGGCGCGCGTGGTCCCCTCCAGGAGTGCAAACGATGCAATCAGGGCAGGAGCTTGCGCTTGCGCATATCACCCAAGACCAGCTCGCTGGCCCAGACGGCCATGTGGTCGTCATCCCAATACAGCAGCTTTTTGTCGCGCAAGCCGTAGCAATGTGCCTCGTCGCAGAACAGATCGATTGGGTCGTAGACCTTAAGTGCCGGGTTGTCGGTGCGAATCTGCTCCACCAGTTCACGGTACACCGCCTGCCTGGCGACGACTTTGGATTTGTCCTGGGTGCAGGTGGAGACAGGCTTTTCCAGAATGGAAACGGGCCGCCTGAACAGGCAGCCTTTCGGATCCTCGCCCAATTCTGGCGGATCGATGACGAACACCACGTCCTTCTTGCGAAGCAGCAGTTCCTTTACGAATTGCGAATAGCCTTTGCGGAACATGTCGGTCTGGCTGGCCTTGGTGCCGTCGAGCGCAAAAATGGAATAGTTGCTGGGGCCTTCCATGCCGTAGCCCTGACCGGAAAAGTAAAACGGCCCGCGTGTGGCAAGGGCCACCGTGTGGATGGACGGATAGCGGGCAAGGACCTTGAACGCTTGATCTGGCAGACCATTGCAGCCCTTGTTCAGCTTGCCATCCTGAACGGAGTACCCCATGAGAGGTAGGCAACCGTGCATCCCGATCAACATCGTTTTGACCGGAACCTTGCCCAGGAGTGCTGCGCTGTTCAAAGCCATGGCGTGGCTGTCACCTACCACAAGCACTTCGGGTGCAGAACTGTTCGTAAGGCAGACTGCGCCAGGCCCCATCGCGAAATTGAGGAGTTTTTCGCAGGAGCCATCCGAAAGCCGTGTGTTCGATGGTTCGATAGTCTGGTCCAGCAGTGCCTGGCTGATCTGCGACTGCATGCGAAAGCCCAAGCCGTTCTGGCGGAAGGTGTAGTAGCCCAGTGCGCCCATACCGGCCATCAAAACACACAGGGTGGCAATTGTGAGTCGGTTGTGTGTGCCAAACCGGATGGGTCTCTCGACCAGGCGGTAAGTCAACCAGGCGAGCACAATGGCCAGCAGCACAGCCCCCAGACGGATGTCCGCGCGTGGCAGCCCTTCTTCCATGATGCGGGCAAACGAGAGCAAGGGCCAGTGCCACAAATACAGCGGAAAGCTGATCAGACCGAACCAAACGGCCAATCGGCTGGACAGAACGACGCGGTTGAACCAGGCCCCCTGGCCGGCGGAGATGATCATTGCGGCGCCCAGCACCGGGGCAATGGCCCATTTGCCGGGAAAGCCAAGCTCCGCTCTGATCTTCAAAAAACCCAATGCGAGCAAAGCCGCTCCAGCCAGGGCCAATGCGTTTGCCAGCGCCTTGCCGTCGCCAGGAGGCAGACTGCGGTACAGCATGCGGTGAATCCAGCGATCCAGAATGCCTTTTAGCGCGACTGCCTTGGGGTGGGGATAAAGCGAAGCCCACGCCAGCAGGCTCCCGCAGAGCAGTTCCCAGAACCGGGTTTGGGGCGAATAGAACGTGGCGGTGGGATTTTTTGCTATGCCCTTGAGATTGAGCGCCATGGAGATGGCGCCAAACGCCAGCGTCAGGGTCAAGAGGTTGTACTTCCTCTTCCAGGCCAGCATCAGGAGCACGGGCCAGAGAATGTAGAACTGCTCTTCAATTCCCAGGCTCCACAAATGAAGCAGGGGTTTGGTTTCGGCGGCAACGTCGAAATAGCCGGCTTCGTTCCAGAGCGCAAGGTTAGAGACAAACAGCGCCCCGGCAGTGATGTGCTTGCCAAGTTGCGCGAATTCTCCCGCCAGCAATACCCACCAGCCTATCGCGTAGGTTGCCATGAGCACCAGCAGCAGTGACGGAAAAATGCGCTTGATGCGTCGGGCGTAAAACTCTCGCAGGCTGAAGGTGTCGTTCTCCAGATTGCTGAAAAGAATCGTCGAGATCAAGAACCCGGAAATCACGAAGAAGATGTCGACGCCGATGAAGCCGCCATGAATCCAGTCGGGTGCGGCGTGGAAGGCGACCACCGACAGAACGGCAATCGATCGCAGTCCATCAATATCGGCGCGGTATTTCGGGTGCGACAAAGCGTGAGGGGTAGCAGGCATCAGGGTTGTTTTTCTCGGGACGCCTGCTGCGCTTGCCTCAGAAACGCAAGCAAGGGTCTTGCAAAGCGTGCAAGAGAATCATCCCGTGCTGGAAATTTATCGATTGTATCGGGCACTTGTCGCACACAAGTGACCCCTTCAGTCGTGGCGAAACCCGCGCAATTCGACAAATTCCTCAAACGGCGCGCGCGGCGTGCGTATCTGGTTGATGGGGGCCTGTTCGTCCGCATAGCCCAGGGCGATGCCGGCAAACAGCGTCTGCGCAGAGTCCAGCCCGAGAAATGTTTTGACCGGCTCGGAGCAGAACGCCCAGTATTCCTGTGGGCAGGTGGCAAGGCCGGCCTCCACCGCCAGCAGCAGCACGTTCTGCAGGTAGCAGCCCAGATCGGACCATTGCGGCGGCCCCATGCGCCGGTCGATACTCAAAAAAATACCGACGGGCGCGCCAAAGAACTGTGCGTTCTTTGCCATCTGGCGCAGGCGCGCAGCCTTGTCTTCGCGCGCCATCGCAAGCGTGCTGTAGAGCTGCTCGCCGTTTTGAAAGCGGCGCGTGCGGTAGGGTTCCCACAGGCTCGGTGGGTAGACGGCGTACTCGGGTTCGGGCTGGGGTGGGCTGGCCGCAACGTGGGCCAGGAGCTCGGCCAGCGGCGCGCCCGTGAGCGCATGCACCCGCCAGGGTTGCAGGTTGCCGCCCGAAGGCGCACGCGCTGCAGCTTCGAGGATGGCGCGCACCGTGGCGGCGGGCGGCACCCTGGCTTGGAACGCGCGCACCGACATGCGCTGGGCAATGGCGTCCGATACCTTCATGGGCGGGCCTGCCCGCTGGCTGTTTGCATGCTGGCGCCGGGCGCCAGGTGCCAATCTTCCCGCCCTTCCGGCGTGGGGCCACCGATGTAGATGTGGAAATCCGCGCCTTTGGGGTAGCCGCCCAAAAAGGCTTCGGGAAACACCGGCGCCTGCACGCCTTGCCCGGCGGCCTTCGCCATCAGCGCCTGGGCCTTGGCGACGGTGGCAGCGGTGTCGAACATCACGGTGGCGCACTGGGCGACGGCGGCGCTGAGTTTCATGGGGTCTCCTGGGAGGGGTGTGGGGCAAAGCAGTGTGCCGCAGGGCACGGCAGTGTGTCTGTCATCACGGTGCCAGCAGGTCGTGCGCCGCGCGTGCGCGCTGCAGGTCGCGCCCCAGGCGGCGACTGGTCGGCAGGCGGCGCAGCCAGCGTAGGCGCGTAACGCTATCGGCCACCGCCGTTTGCATGTGCGGCTGGCCTTGTACGAGCCATGCGCGCCATAGCGGCCGGGCGGTGGCCAGGGCATCCGCCTCGTGCAGCGCCAGCGCGCTGGAATGGGCAAAGCACAGCGCGTCGCGCGCCTGGCACAGCGCCAGCGGCAGCGTGCCGGCCGGGTCGTCCTCGAAATCGATGAAACCGACCTGGCCGTCCGCGCAGCGCACCAGGTTGCGGGCAAAGGCCTGGCTCAGGCAACTGCCCTTGGCGTGCACTTCGCCAATGGCGGCAAGGCCTTGTCGCCACAGCGCCAGCACCGCAGCGGCGCCGGCCGGTACGGCGTCGCGCATTTCGTTGGCCAGCGAGGGCGTGGGCTGGCCGGGCACGCCCAGGTGGCGCAGCAGCAGGGCGTCGCTCTGCACGGCGAGCAGTGCCGGCACGTGGATGCCGAGGACCGCAAATTCACGCAGGCGCCGTGCTTCGGTGGCGATGGCCTCCTGGCCGCCCAGATTGGGCACGGGGGTGAAGATTGGCAGTCGCAGCACGCTGGCGAGTGCACCCATCAGCCGGTAACGGCTGCCAGCGTTGCGCGGGCCGGCCTTTTTGAGCCAGAGCTGCTCGCCGCCTTGTTGGTAGCTGGCAATGCTGCGCGTCTGGGTGGCGGCATGGGCGCGCAGGAAAGCGGGGTAATCCATCGGGGCGGTCACAAAGCGGATTCGTCGGGTGAAAGAAAGAGGGCCGGCGCTACACTGGGCGGCACGTCTGGCGCGGCCCTTTAGGAGCGGCCGCCGCCCATCATAGGACCGACCGACATGACCGAATCCACACCAGCATCCCCCCTCCAACCGGGGGCCGAGCCCGCTCCCGCGCTCTCGCCCGACGACCTGGAGGCGCTGGACGACATTCTCGACGAGCTGCGCGTGCGCCTCGACGAAACCCCGCAGTGGGAGTTCTGCGACGGTTTTCTGACTGCGCTGGTCTGCAGCCGCCGCGCCATCCCGCCGGGGGAATACCTGCCCATGCTGCTGGGCGATGGCGAGAGCCTCGATCTGCCCGAAGGCGAGGCGCTGCCGCTGTTGCCCATGTTTGCCGATCTGGACCAGCAGGCGCGCTTTCTGGCGCTCTGGCAGCGCCGCTGGGACGAGGTGACGCTGGCGCTCGACACCCCCGTGGAGGCACTGGACGACCCGCGCACGCTGGAGCCCGAGGTGATGGACGTGCGCGGCGCGCTGCTGGCCCTGCCCGAGGCCGAACGCCCAAGCATTGAAGACGGCGAAGTGCCTTCGTTTGCCCAGGTCTGGGCGCTGGGCTTCATGTTCGCCGTCGAAAACTGGCCGGAAGATTGGGCGCCACCCCGGGAGCGCGAGCACGCCCAGTGGCTGGACGACGCGCTCGACTCCATCGTCGCGCTGACCGAAGACGACACGGGCAAGCCGACCGTCAACATGTACGCGGAAGACGGCCTGCCCTCGCTCAGCGAAACCCGCGTGGAGCTGTTCGGTGAGGCCATCTGGGCGGTCTACGACCTGCGCCAGCTCTGGAAAAGCCTGGGCCCGCGCGTCGAGACGGTGCGCAAGGCGCCCGAGCCGGGCCGCAACGACCCCTGCTGGTGCGGCAGTGGCAAGAAGTTCAAGAAGTGCCACGGCGCGTGAGGACGCTACTATATTAATAGCTGTTAACGCTTATGGAATAAGCGCTAGCAGCCTATTTCATCCAGATTTTTTGGTGCTGTCGAGCCATGCGCGCAACTGCGCCAGCGCGTACTGCACCGTGGCGGCGCGCACCGCCGCCCGGCCGCCGCCAAAGCACTGCATCTCGCTGTGGGTGGCGCCGCCCACGCTCCAGCCAAACCACACCGTACCGACCGGTTTGGCCTCGCTCCCGCCGCTGGGGCCGGCGACACCGGTGACGGCCACGCTGACCTGCGCCTGCGAATGCGCGAGTGCGCCCTCGGCCATGGCGCGCACGACCGGCTCGCTCACAGCGCCGTGGGTGTCTATGAGTGCCGCAGGCACGCCCAGCAGCTCGGTTTTGGCCGCGTTCGAATAGCTGACAAAGCCGCGCTCGAACCATTGGCTGGAGCCCGCCAAGTCGGTGCAGGCGGCGGCAATCAGCCCGCCGGTGCAGCTCTCGGCGGTGGCCAGCATCTCGCCGCGCGCCAGCAAGGCGGCAGAAATATAGGTCAAATCGGCCTCTAGCGCTGATGGGTATTGCGCCTGAAGCTCCTGATTTGGGAGTGATTCCGGGTTCACCAGAACCTCCAAAGCGCAATCACCAGCAGCGTGCAGAAGGCGGCGACAAAGTCGTCAAACAGGATGCCAAAAGCGCCGCGTGCACCAAAACCCTTGAACTGCGCATCGGCCCAGCCCACGGGGCCGGGTTTTGCGGCGTCGAAATAGCGAAACAGGGCAAAGGCCACGGTCTGGCCCGTGAGCCCCATGGGCATGGCCAGCCAGAGAATCAGCCAGAAGGCCAGCACCTCGTCCCAGACGATGCAGCCGGGGTCGGCAATGCGCAGGTTGCGCGCGGCAACGGTGCAGGCCCACCAGCCGACCAGCGTGCCGCCGGCAATCAAGAGCCCCAGCTCGGCTGTCGTCAGCCAGCGCTGCAGCACCAGCCAGGCCAGCCAGGCCCAGAGCGTTCCCACCGTGCCCGACGCCCAGGGCGAGAGGCCGGAGCCAAAACCCAGGGCGATGAAATGCGCCGGATGCGCCAGCAGGAAGCGCGCACTGGGGCGCTTCGGGCGGGGCGCGGCGTCGCCGGCATCGCGCACCAGGATGGCGTCGCTCACGTCGCTCACACTGCTGCGGCTGCCTGCATCGACATCGCCGGAGCCGCTCATGGGTGCACCCGCTGCAGCGCCCGTGCGCCGCCACGCAGGGCGCAAAGGCCCGGGGACGGAAGAGGAAAAGAAGGGGTCACGCAAAGCTCCTTGGGATGACGCCAGAGTGTGCCACCGCTGCTGGCAGCGGTGGCACCGGGGGGCGTTGCCCGGGAGGTGTGTTGTGGGGCTCAGGGCTTCTGCGCCTGCGCCATCAGCGCGTCGTCGATCTCTGTCGCACGCCGATAGGCGGGGCGCTGCAGATGGGGCTCGGCGTAGCGGGCGAATGCTGGGCGCTTTTCGATGCTGCCGAACTGCATGCCCCAGCCCAGGAACGCCGCCATGAACAGATCGGCCGCGGTGAAGTGGTCCGCGCACAGGTAAGGACCTTGTGAGACAGCCGCTTCCAGCGTGTCCATCACATCCTCGTAGCGGCCGTAACCTGCCTGAATTGCCTTGTCCGGCGGGGCCAGCAGGCCCAGAGACTTGGCCGTGGTCGCCGCTTCCATCGGACCGCTGGCAAAGAACAGCCAGCGGTAGTAGGCGCCGCGCGCAGGGCTTGCCGGGGCCGGCGCCAGTTGCTTCTGCGGAAACTGGTCGGCCAGATAGGCGCAGATGGCCGCGACTTCGGTCACCACGGTGTCGCCGTGCCGCAGTGCGGGCACCTTGCCCATGGGGTTGATCTCCAGGTAGGCCGGCGCCTTCATTGTCGTGCCGTAGTCGAGCAGCACCGTCTCGTAGGCGGCGCCGCATTCTTCGAGCATCCAGCGTGCCACGCGGCCGCGCGACATGGGGTGGGTGTAGAGGGTGAAGGGATGGGCCATGGTGCTTCCTTGGGAGTTGAACGAAGGCGCCAGCGTAGGCCGCCGCCGTGTCAGAAACTGTCAGCAGTGGTGTGGGGTCGCGGCTTGCCCCGCCATGTCAGTCCAGCGCGAGCGGGTAGCCCATCTGGTCGCGCCAGCGCCGCATCAGCGTGTGGCGGCGCGCGGGGTAGCGCAGGCCGGTTTCGGTCAGCGCGACCACGCGGTCGGCGCGAAAGTGGCGGAAGTCCTGGCGCAGCTCGCACCACGCATGCGAGCATGCGTGACTCTTGAAAGAAGGCCATGGCAAAGGGCCACACGGTGCGCTGGCTGACGGTTTCGTGCGCATCGCGGTAGGCGATGTGCACCGACTGCTCGGTCCGGATGGCCCGGCGCAGCGTGGGCAGCCAGGGTTCAGGCGTAACCGGGCGCCCCGGCGGAACCAGCAGCCCGCTGGTGTCCACGGCCAGGCGCAAAGGCCCCGGCAAGGTGGCGCGGATGCGCTCCAGCGCCTGGCGCGCGGCCTGGGCCAGCGTGGGGTCGGCTTGCAGCGCCACCCAGCGCACACCCAGCACCAGGGCCTCGATCTCGTCCTCGCCAAACATCAGCGGCGGCAGCGTGAAGCCGGGCTGCAGCACATAGCCCATTCCGGCCGCGCCGTCGATCTGGGCGCCCTGTTCGCGCAGCGTCGCCACGTCGCGGTACAGGGTGCGTGGGCTCACGTGCAACTCGGCGGCCAGGGTGGTCGCGCTCACCGGGCGCCGGTGCCCGCGCAGGGCTTCGAGCAGTTGCAGCAGGCGGGCGGCGCGGCTCATGGCGATGGCATGGTGGCAGTCTGTGCCGGCTTCAGGCGAAGTGGTCGAAGGATGGGAAAGCCAAGCGGAGACCATGGCCCGCTGCATCCACCACGCGCAGGCCCGCTGCCGCCTCGATCTGGCCGATGCGCCGCACGGCCGTGTCGGCCTGCAGCGCCGCCGCGGCCACTGCCGCGCGCGCGGACGGCGGGGCGGTGAAGGCGATTTCGTAGTCGTCGCCGCCCGCGAGCACGCATCGCCGCCAGAAATCTTGTTCAAATTGGCCTCCAGCGCTTGATTGATAAGCGCTAGCAGCTAGCAATTCCATAGCTTTCTCCACCTGGATACTCGCCCCCACGCCCGAGGCCTGCAACACATGGCCCACATCGCCCAGCAGGCCGTCGCTCAGGTCGATGGCGCTGGTGGCCAGGCCGCGCAGCGCCAGGCCCAGCGCCACGCGCGGCGTGGGGCGCTCCAGCCGCTGGCGCGCAGTGGCGAGAACGTCTGCGGGCAGCGCGATGCGGCCCTGCAAGGCTTCGAGCGCCAGGCGGGCGTCGCCGAGCGTGCCGCTCACGTACAGGTCGTCGCCCACCTGCGCGCCACTGCGCAGCAGGGCCTGGCCGGCGGGTACTTCGCCGAACACGGTGATGCAGATGTTGAGCGGGCCGCGCGTGGTGTCGCCACCGACCAGTTCGCAGCCGTGCGCATCGGCCAAGGCCAAGAGGCCGCGCGCAAATGCGGCCAGCCAGGCGTCGTCGGCCTGCGGCAGGGCGAGGGCCAGCGTGAAGGCCAGCGGCTCGGCGCCGCAGGCCGCCAGGTCGGACAGGTTGACGGCCAGCGCCTTGTGGCCCAGCGCTTGCGGGTCTACATCGGCAAAGAAATGCCGCCCCTCGACCAGCATGTCCGACGAGACCGCCAGTTGCATGCCCGGGCGCGGCGCCAGCAGGGCGCAGTCGTCGCCCACGCCCAGGGACGCGCGGCGCACCGGGCGTTTGAAATACCTTGCAATCAGCTCGAATTCACCCATGGGCGTGCATTGTGGGGGCAAGGGCCGCCCCGACATGCAAATGCCGTGTGCACTCCGGGTGCTGGGGGCGCCCTCCTGGGGAGAAGGCGACTCAGGGGGGCGCCCCCCTGAACCGCTGCGCCGCCTGGCGGCTCACTTCGGCCAGCAACTGCTCTTCGCGCTGGCGCTCGCGCAGCCAGCGGGCGTCGTTCTGGCCGGCCGCCGCCTCGCTGCGCAGCAGGTGCAGGGCACCCGAGGCGCCATGTGCGGCAGCGTGCCCGGCAATCTGGTCGATGGTGCGCATGATGTGCTCGCGCAGCGGCATGTGGTCGCCGGTGGCGGGGTCCACATAAACCGCGTCCATGCCGAAGCGGCAGGCCTGGAAGCGGTTGTAGGTATAGACCAGGTAGTCGTCCTCCGTGGGCATGAAGGGCTGGTCGGCCAGGAACCAGGCGCCAAGCGACTGCACGAAGCCGGCCAGCGCGGCGGCGCGCTCAATCGTCAGCGGCGTGTCGAAGACGCGGATTTCAATCGTGCCGAATTCGGGCTTGGGACGGATGTCCCAGTAGAAATCCTTCATGCTCTTGACGACGCCGGTGCGCGTCATCTTGTTGAAATAGGCCTCGAAGTCGGCCCAGGTGAGCGCCATGGGCGCGCGGCCTGACAGCGGGAAGGCAAACACCGAGTTGAGCCGCGCCGAGTCGAACGCCGTGTCCTGCCCCTGCACATAGGGGCTGGACGCCGAGAGCGCAATGAAGTGCGGAATGAAACGCGACATGCGGTGCAGCATCAGCAGGGCCGAATCGGCGTCTGGGCAGCCAATGTGCACATGCTGGCCAAAAATGGTGAACTGCTTGGACAGGTAGCCGTAGAGCTGCGAGAGTTCCTGAAAGCGCGGCTTGTCGTAAATGCGCCGCTCGTGCCAGAGCTGAAAAGGGTGCGTGCCGCCGCCGACCACGGCGATGTTGAGTTTGTCGGCGCATTTGACCAATGCATCGCGGATCTGCGAGAGCTGCCCCAGCACCTCGCTGCTCGAATGGCAGATGCCGGTCGAGATCTCGATCATGCTGTTCGTCATCTCGGGCACCACCGTGCCCGGTAGCGGGTGGCGCTGCATCAGGCGCAGCATGTCGTCGGCGTAGGGCGCCAGATCGTAATCGTGTGTGTTGACGAGCTGCAGTTCCAGCTCGACGCCCAGGGTGAGCGGTTCGGAGTGGGTGAAGGCTTCAAGACTCATGCGGGTCTCCGGTGCTCACGCGCGTGGTCAACGCCCAGGGTTTGGAACTCTCGCCGGCCTGGTAAATCGCGAGCGTGCAGATCACGGCGCCCACCACTTCCATCAGCAAGATCGCCGGCAGGGCGATCTGAGCAATCATCGGTCCGGTTTCGGGCGACTTCAGCACGAACTGCGAGGCGATGAGCAGGGCGATGGAGGACATCGGCGTCATCGCGCTCGCCACCCACAGGGCTTGCTGCCAGCTCGCCCCACTGCCCACGTTGCCCAGGGCCACTCCCGCCACCTTGGCCACGAGCCGGGCGGCTATCAGCGCCAACACCAGTCCGGCGACGCGCCCGCTCCAGTCGGCCTGCGCCGCGACGGTGGAGACAAGCACGAACATCAGCATGGTCAGCAGCGCCGAGGCGTTGCCCAGATGGCGCGGCCAGGCCCACGGGCGTGGGTTGAGCTGCTTGAGCAGCATGGCCCCGAGCAGTGCGGCCAGCGGCGCCGAGCCGCCCAGGTGCGCTGCCACGGCGGTGGCCGCCGCCACCAGCGTCAGCAGCAGCAGCGAGGTGTTCTCGCTCGTCGGGCTCATGAAGCGCAAGGCCGTGCGCAAGGTCAGCGCCAGCACCGCCGCCACCACGATCGAGACACCCAGCACGACCATCACCGGATAGATCGTGTCGGTGAGCACAACGGCCGGCCGATTGATCAGCTCCGCGCCGGCGCTGCCCAGCGTGAGCGCGTACAAGGTGGAGAGGGTGGCCAGCACGATGGCGCGCTCGGTCACCGGGCCGGCGGCGCGGGTGTCGGCCACCACGCGCGTCAGCACCGAGGGCGATGCGGCCAGGGCGACGAGCGCCAGGGGGCTGGCCACGCGCTCTTCCAGCCCCAGCCACACGAGCAGCCAATGCACGGCGAAATAAGTCAGTGCTGATTCGGCAAAGCTCTGCACCAGCACCATGGGGTTGTGGCGGAACCAGCGCAGCGGAATGCGCCCACCGGCCTCGAACAGCACCACCGCCAGGCCCAGTTCCAGCAGGAACAGGCTGCTGCCCTGCAGCGGCCAGGGAGCACCACTGAACCCGGCAAGACCAGCCACGGTGCCAACGACGGTGTAGCCGACCACCTTGGGCAAGCCGATGTGGCGCTGCAACAAGTGACCCGTGATGGCCGCCACGGCCAGCAGCAGAGACCACTGCACCGTGGGAATTCCCGCCGAGGGGCGCAGCCACTGGGCCCAGAAGCTCAGGATTTCATTCATCAATAGGTTCCTTCAATCTGCCGGCATGGCCTGCAGACTTGTTTCCCAGGAGCGTGCCTGGGCGCCAGTCGAATATACAAGGCGCTTGGCAGGCCGCTGTGTCGGCGCGTGCCGCGCCCTTAGATCGCAAACACGTTCCTACGTGCTGCGCCCGATCGGCAGTTCCGCAGCGGGGTCGGCGTTGCCGGCCTGAGCGCCAATATCGCTGGACGCTTGGGGCGCTGCGGTGCGGGGGTGCCCGCCCTAACTAGGCGAAGCCCCATTCTCTTCGACCTTGTCGCCCGACCAGCGCAGCGCACGCGCCGCAATGGGCGGCCCCAGGGTTTCCAGCAATGCCACGGCGGCGAGTACCACCGAGCCTACCAGTGCGCCCTTTTCCGGGAACAGGGTGAGCGTGGTGTTCACCAGGCCAATCGCGAGCCCGGCCATGGGCAGCAGCAAGAGACCCGTGCTGCCTGCCTGGCGCGCGCTTGCGCCCAGCAGCAGCGCCGAGCCGCCCACGCCCAGCCATTTGGCGGCGGCGCGTGCGCCGACAAATACCAGCACGGCCGGCCAATGGTCGACGATGGCGGCGACATGCAGGTTGGCGCCGGCGTAGACGAACAGCACGATGAAGAACAGTTCGAACGACGGCCCGAACTCGATACTGGCGATCAGCTTGGCGCGCTCCATGCTGCGCACCACCATGCCCAGCACCAACGGCGCGAACAGCGCAGAGAGCACCAGCGCGGCGCCCACGGTCATCATCACGGCGCCTATGACCAGCGCCAGCTGGTACTGCTCGGCCACCTTGGTCTTGCGCGCTGCGAGATGCAGCAGGCCCCCCATGGCAAGACCCAGCGCGCCCGAGCCCAGCACCTGGTACAGCGGGGCGCCGACCATCACGGCAAAGGGTGCATTGGCTTCGCCGTAGAGCGCCGGCAAGACTGCCGCAAAGGCGATAAAAGCAATCACGTTGTTCAGTGCCACCAACAGCATGGCACGCTCGGTTACCGGGCCTGAGGCCCGCATCTCATGGGCGACGTGAATGAGCACCGCGGGCGATGAGGAAATCGCGATGGTTGCGATCACGGCCGCCGCCAGCCCCGTGACGCCGACCTGCGCCAACCCGAAGAACACGGCCGCAAAAGTCAGTGCGCTCTCGGCCAGCGATACCAGCACCACCTGGCGATCCTGGGCGAAGCGCTTTGTATCGATCGACAATCCCAGGCGGTAAAGGATCAGCGCCAGTGCGACGTCCACCACGATGCGCGATTGCTCCAGACCTGCCCCGCTGATCACGCCCAGCACATTCGGGCCGGCGACAAAACCCACCACCATGAAGCCGGTGATGCTCGGCAACCAGCGCCAGCGGTGCGCGACATAGCCGCCCAATGCGCCACAAAACAGCAGAAAACCAAAGAAAAAAAGCGTGTTGGCCGAGAGCGGCCAGTGGGGCAGGAACTCCATGCGTCAGTGCAGCACGCGCAATGCGCCGCCCTGGGCTGCATCCAGCACGAAGCGCGGGATGGGAATATCGAACGGGTCGCCTTCCTCGGTCACGAAGCGGTAGCTGCCCTCCATGCTGCCAGTCTCGCTGCGCAAATGGCATCCGCTGGTGTACTGAAAATGCTCCCCCGGCCGCAGCAGCGGCTGCTGGCCGACCACGCCCAGCCCGCGCACGTCGTCCTGCGGACCCTCGCTGTCCTGGATGACCCAGTGGCGCGCGATGAGCTGCGCCGGGGCGGTGCCCGTGTTGGTGATGGTGATGGTGTAGCTGAAGGCAAACACATGGCGCTCGGGCGCGGACTGCTCGGCCAGGAAGGCCGTTTGCACGTCGATGTCAAAAGGAAGCTGCTGCATGGGGCGCATGGTAACTGCGACAATCGTCGGCATGAGCCGCACCTTCCGCATTGCCCCTTCGATTCTTTCAGCCGACTTTGCCCGCTTGGGCGAAGAAGTCAAGAGCGTCATCGCTGCCGGCGCCGACTGGATTCATTTCGACGTGATGGACAACCACTACGTCCCCAATCTCACGTTTGGTCCGATGGTCTGCCAGGCGCTCAAACCCCACGCCAAGACGGCGGGCGGAACGCCCGTGCCGGTTGATGTGCACCTGATGGTCCAGCCGGTCGATGCGCTGGCGGCAGCCTTTGCCGAGGCGGGAGCCGACAGCATCAGCTTTCATCCCGACGCGGTGCACCATGTGCACCGCAGCATCCAGGCGATTCGCGCCAGCGGGGCCAAGCCGGGCCTGGTTTTCAACCCGGCGGAGCCGCTCGATGTGCTTGACTGGGTGATCGACGACATCGACGTGATTCTCATCATGAGCGTCAACCCCGGCTTTGGTGGCCAGAGCTTCATCGATTCGGCGCTGCGCAAGATCGAAGACGTGCGCCGCCGCATCGATGCCTGCGGCAAGGACATCCGGCTGGAAGTGGACGGCGGCATCAAGGAAAACAACATTCGCCGCGTGGCCGACGCCGGCGCCGATACCTTCGTCGCAGGCAGCGCCATTTTCGGCAAAAGCGACTACAAAGGCGTGATCGACGCGATGCGCGCACGACTGGCACAGGGCTGACCAGTCAGCTGTGGGGGTGGTCAGCCCTGTGCAGGGGCTGCCAGGGCTTGGCCGGGGCAGGTATTGTCGGCATCTTCTCTGACAGACGTGCTGTTTGGGCAGACCTAGCATGGACTTTGCATCAAAGGGCTTGGCATGTGGGGTGTGTTTACGCCGAGCCGCAAAAGGCGAAGTTCCATGACAAACCGCTCCCATCCTTCCTTTTCTCCGCCCCGTACGCCTGGAAGCTCCGTTGTGGTGGAGCATGACAGCCTCCGACGCTATGTCTGTGCGTGTGATCGGGCCAATGGCGCCTGGCACAGAGTGTGTTGCACGGCGGAAGCACTGGATGCTTTTCTCAGTGGCCGCTCCGTCAGCATGGTCGCCGTGGCAAGCGGCCTGCTCGCTCTTAGCGTGTACTGGTAAACAGCAACTTTGACCTTTCCCGTGGCGCTGCGCAACTTCACAGCCAGGCGCGCGAACAGCAGCGGCGGCTTCCAAGGTTTTCTGAATCCACAAATGGGCGAGTTGGAGCCGCCCATTCGTTCGGAAATTTTCGGTGTTGCCCGCCTGGAACAGCATGGGATAAGTTTGGCGCAAGCGCATTTCGACAGCGGCAGTGCGCTGTCACCGGCGCGCCCCTTTTATCCGCGACTTCAGCAGAACCTGCGGGTATTGCGCCAGTCGCACGCCTACATCGCCGAGCAGGAGCGCACTGGCCACCATGTGAGCCCTGCGGGCGAATGGCTGCTCGACAATTTTCAGATGCTCATGGCGCAGACCGATGAGATCGGCTTGCACTTGCCCAGACGCTACTATGCGAGCCTGCCCGTTCTCAGGGGTGAGCACCTGGCCGGCATGCCCCGCATCTATGGCGTAGCGTGGGCATTTGTGGCGCACACAGACAGCGCCATCGACAGCGATCTGCTGGTCAGCTTTCTGAACGCCTACCAGACGGTGAGCGAACTGACGTTTGGTGAAATCTGGGCGCTTGCGCCTACGCTGCGCGTGCTGCTGGTGGAAAACCTGCGCCGCCTGGCGGAACGGGTGGCGACGGCCATGGCGGCGCGGCAGGCCGCGGATCGGTGGTGCGATGCGCTGCTGGAATCCGGCGCGCCCCGTCCTGAAGCGCTGGAGCAGCGGTTCGATGCCATGGCGCGACGTGGTGTGGGTCGACCCTTCGCACTGCAGGTACATGAAAGGCTGAACACCGATAGCCTTGATTTCGCCACGCCACGGTTGACCCTGCCAGGCGCTGCACTCGATCCGGTGCGCGCAAGCCTGTCCAGGCTGTTGCCCGATCCTTCCTCTGCCCAGGTCGAACAGCATGCGGAAAAGGCCGCCGACAATCTGAGCATGCGCAACGCCATTCTGGCGCTGCATACCCTGGAGGATGCCGACTGGCGAGAAGTGGTGAACCACACCAGCGTGCTGGTGCGGACCCTGCAGGCATCGTCCACGTTCCTGGCGGAGCGCGAAGACACGCAAGACGTCAGCTTGTTTGCCATCCAGCGTCTCGCCCGGCGCAGCCCGCACAGCGAATCCTTCATTGCCGGCCAGTTGTTGGCGCTGATGTACCCGGAAGGCGCGGCGGGCGCTGGCGCAAGGGGGGCGGCAAGTGCCAGCCA
>Ga0208401_100318_pt1 | contig 16520 bp, 16 predicted proteins | sample LakWasM112_LOW13_2_FD_183928 | JGI IMG/M metagenome (GOLD analysis project Ga0208401, IMG submission 183928) | Freshwater sediment methanotrophic microbial communities from Lake Washington under simulated oxygen tension - Sediment Metagenome... | ecosystem: Environmental > Aquatic > Freshwater >...
TTATCCGAACTCATAAAAACTCTTAAAGTTGCCATTTGTATTTTTTATTTGAATATTTTTATACTAATTAAATGTACCGAACTCATTTGCTAAATTTTTCAAACTTACTAACTAAATCGTTTAACGAAGTGGAGGCCTTACTCAATTCATATTTAAATTTAATTGAATCAAAATCAGGTTGTCCAGAGACCTCGTGGAATAAATTTACAACATTTTCAAGGCTTTCACGAATTGTGCGAAGTTCGTCTGCTGGTGTAGTTAAGATTGTTTTCCTTTTATGCTTAGTGATAATTGCTTCAGAAGAAAGAATAATTTTCTTACGCAGATCAGAGAATTCTGGGCTTAGCTCCAGTGCTGAAATAAATCCAGATTCATCAATACGTGAAGAAATAACTGCTTTGGCTAAGGCCTTAGCATCAACTTTTTCGCTCGTGTCATTTTTATCACCAAGAATTTCACCCAATCCATCATCTACGTAAACCTTTGTTAACCCATCTAAAAGCTTAGAGGATGGAGAGTCGGGATCAATTTGCTTTAAAATATCCTCATCCACAAAATCTTCATCAATTGCTCTCGTTTGGTCTTTATTTACATTAAGAAACATTGCAGCCACTCGGGACCATTTCATTCTATTGGCAGCCGCAAGATCATTCACTTTCAAAGACTCATACTCCTCGTTAAGATCCTTTAAATGCTGACTTTTTGAGTCAAATACTTCATATGCCAAAGGCTTGGGGGATAAATTTATTATTTCATTGATAAGTCTAAGAAGCTGAAACTTCTCATTAAGCTTCTTCTGCCACCCCCTTGACCATTTCATTTTATCGGCTATCTGCTTATCTGTATTACCTAGTTTTTTGCATTTATCAAGAAGTAATAGTTCATTAGTGAAGGTGTAATCTTGATGAGTAAGGTGAACCATTTGCAGGAACATCTCAAGATCAAGTATTGCATTATCATCCGCACCATCTGGAAGTACAGCGACATCCACCCCGGCTTTCCCCAAAAGCCTGAGGGCCACAACTCTAGTATTTCCATTAACAAGCAATCCATTGCGAGTTATTAACCCTGGGTTTTGTTGACCTATTTGACTGAGTTCATCTTTTAAGTCTTTGAAACTTGCAGTTTTACTTAGTAAATCTGCCAGGATTAGCTGCGCATTCTCTGAGGCTGGGTTACCGTAAACAGTCTCCTTTTGATTGTGGTCATGTAACTGCGCAGAAAGACGATTATTATTGTGATTCAAAAGTAACACCTTTGGATCTATCCGAATTACCGGGAAAGTTCTTTCCTCACCGAGATACTCTATAGTCAAGGATTTTGTTGCTTTCCGCTCTATATAATCGTTTAAAGACTTTTCAATCAGGTCACGTCGATATTGATCATTAATTTCTGGCATATATTTTCCTAAATCAGAATTTTTCTTAAGCACTTTGCCTAACCATACGTAAAAATGTTGCACAATATCGACAACACAGTTTATGAAGGCCACATAAATTACTTAATCAATTTATTTTGTAACAAATCCCACTGAATAAAGAGTTTGATGTCTGGTAGTTATTGTAATCAAGGGTTGAATTTAACAAATCAGCTATTAATTTTATTATATCCCGATACAACTAAAACTGAGCCAATATGAATCGTCATTAATATGGTTCTATTGCAATTAGCCGAAGGTGGAATAATGTATGAATATCAAAACGAGTATTGTCGACATATTGCTGTGCTGTTAACTTTCAAAGCTTTTGGCTATTCATTTAACCAATATCTAGTTTCTATTTTAATACTTTATTTAGCCTTGAAATCTCATCTTTAGTAGCAAGGTATAAGAGTTGAGATATAAGTTTTTTACCTAATCTGGTTTATCATGCTCTTTAAACACTTATTCCATAGGTAAAAGCACTATATACAGGATGAGTGAAGATAAATTCCCTAAATAAATCAAGTTAACTCTCTGATCAATTGCTTGGAGGTTTAGCACTATTAATGAGTGGATTGAGAGTAGAAGGAAAGATAATTGCTAGATTAAATTAAGTTGCAATCTAAAAAGATATAATTTTATACTTAGCAATTCTAAACTCAGGACTGTTTTACTAATTTATGGATTTTATTCATTCAAATATAAGGGAAATTTGGCAACGATTTGGCAACACAAAGTATGATTGAGATATGTATAGATTTAATTTATAAAAATTAAATCAAATAACAAGGCCATAAATACTTATAATTTCATAAATCTCAGGACTAATAGTCCTGTACTTTGAGCTGAATTTACCCCAAAAAATGCGGCTAAAATCAGAATTTGAAAATCAAATTTAGCCAAAAAATCACAATTTTTAACTCATTGATTTATAAAGACTTTTTTTGAAATTTATTGACGTGGATTCATAATCCTGGGGTCGAGGGTTCAAGTCCCTCTTTCCCACCAATAAGGACGCCTCATTCGAAAGAATGGGGCGTTTTTCTTTTTTACTTGAACTGACCACTACCCAACAACCTGGTTAACGAATTATTTCACAATGAAACAATTCGTTAACCATATGAAATATTTCATTAATTATTGCCTTGTAGTATGCAAACATATGTTGTTTAGCAATATATACTCTCTCAAAGTTTAGTAGCGCTTTTTTGCAGAAGCGCTATTTTTTTGCCCAGCATTTGTGATTAAGGCTTACTGCTTGGACTGTATCACTCTGCTAAATTCAAATATTCATTATCTTAATTACTATCCTTTATAGTATCGATACAAACATCGATTAAACCAGTGCGTTGATACGTGTACCGATAACTCAGATGTATAGCATATTTATGTCGGTTGTTCATCTAAGGTTATTTATAAATAGCTTCTGGGTGAACATCGCACAGCACATATTGTGTAGGACAAAAACCTACAAAACAAATAGACAACTGCCCATTGGTTGAATCAGTCTAAAGAGTTACATTTCACCAAGCCAATTGCAACACGGTTTTTTTAATAGAAACAACGAATTAGGAAGCAAAATGAATGTAAAGGATATGATGTCTGAAATTAAGGACGCAAATCTCAACTATTTGATGATGGCTAAACAACTCATCAGTTCAGATAAAGCGACCGCCATGTTCCTTTTAGGCATCAGTAAAGAGATTGCCGATTTGCTGGAAAGCCTAAGCAATATGCAGGTTGTGAAGCTGAGCAGCACGAATATGATGCTGACACGCTTCCGATTTGATGACAGCGCAGTGCTGGGCATGTTGACCAACTATTCAAAAGATCGCGATCAGGCGCATTTACACACATCTGTTCTGCTGGCTAGTCAATCGGCTGAACAAATTTCCTAGTTAGAATTTAGTATGAATATTAAGCAATTTTTTGGTATAAACTCCCGCGAAGCACTTAAACAAGTGCGCATGGAACTTGGCGAGGATGCCATTATTCTATCTAACCGTGCCGTAGAGGGCGGAAATAGAATCACTGCGTTGAAGGAAGAAGACCTAGACGCGATTGTTGATAGTGCAGCCATCATGGAGGCATCTTATCGCAACCATACAGAGGGCTTTGGTGAAGATAACCCATCGGCATTAATCTCTGTCATTAATAAAAAGATTGAAGGCTTTCATACTAATCAAGCCCAGCCCTTTGTACCAAACATGATGGAGCCAGAGGCACCAGCAGCCCAAATACAAGCTACACCAGCAAGCGCCCCCTCAGCACCAGATACGTTTATACAAGCATCCATGTTAGATGCTAGCCAAAAAATGACTGAGATTTTGAACGAAATGCGCAGTATGCGTGATGTGTTTGAATCACAACTGACCACTATTGCTTGGAGCAATGTGCAACAGCAGTACCCAACAAAAACACAAATCATGAATATATTGCTGTCTTCTGGCTTCAGTGCAGCTTTAGCTAGAATGTTATCGGAAAAATTACCGGCGAATCTTGATGAAGCAAAAGCACTAGCCTGGGTTAAATCTATTCTGAGCAAAAATCTAGATAGCATTCCAAATGAAATTGGCATGCTAGATCAAGGCGGCATCTTTGCATTAATTGGCCCAACTGGGGTTGGCAAAACAACCACAACTGCTAAACTTGCTGCGCGCTATGTCATGAAACACGGCACGGAGAGCTTAGGCTTAATTACAACTGATGCGTATCGTATTGGTGGTCATGAGCAATTAAGAATATACGGCAAAATCCTTGGCGTAATGGTGCATGCAGTTAAAGATGAAGCTGACCTTAAGATTGCTTTAAACGAGCTAAAAAACAAACGTACTATTTTAATTGATACAGTCGGTGTGAGTCAGCGCGACACAATGGTGACTGAACAAATTGCCATGTTATCTAATACCAATGCTCGCATCAAAAAGCTGCTATGCCTCAACGCAACTAGCACTGGTGAAACATTAACCGATGTGATTAGAGCTTATAAAGGTAAAGGTTTGGATGGTACGATTATCACGAAGCTTGATGAAGCAGTGACAATTGGTGGAGTACTAGACGTTATTATCAGAGGTAAGTTAAAGCTTTATTACTTAGCGAATGGTCAGCGTGTGCCTGAAGATATCCATCTTGCGAATAAGAGCTATCTGATTCAGAAAGCACTAAAAATAGGTGCAGACGGTCGTTCGTTGCAATTCAAAAATGAAGAGCTGCCTTTTATCATGGGTAACACAAGAAAGTCTGTAAATACTTTATCTACAGAGACAAGCCGTGGTTAGTTTTAAGAATGACCAAGCGGCAGGTTTACGCCGCATTATGGCTGCACCAAAACCACGTGTCGTCTCTATTATTTCGGCATCTGCGACAGATCAATCACGCATGATGATTAACCTAGCAGCATCTATCCGTGCTCAGGGCAATGATGTACTAATTGTGCATGCATCTAATACTACGCGTGAAGCTAGCTATGAAGTAGATAAAACATCCACACTATACGAAATTGCTAAGACATCTGCATCACTATCTACAGCGATCAAAAACACTAAGCAAGAGTTTGCTGTTGCGAAACTATTACCTAAAAACCAGATAAGCACTCCGCTAAACAGCAATGCAGGCCAAGTATTGAATCAGTTATTTGATGAGTTAGTACTGCAATACGAAATTGTATTAGTAGATGCAACACTAAATAACGATGACTTACTGCCATTAAAAACGCTGAATGACAGCGACATTTTGATTCAACTCACACGTGAACCAGAGTCAATTAAAGACGCATATACCCTCATTAAACGTATTTGTAGCCAACTTGGCAGGCGCTCTTTTGGGATTATTGTGGATGACGCCAATGATGCACAGGCAGAAGTGGTTTTTAAGAACATCGCGCAAGTTGCTAAACGTTTTATGCAAATTGAACTAGAGTTCTTTGGTGCGATTCCAGCAGATGTACATTTAGGGAAAGCTGCGAAACTTGGTCGTCCAGTCATTGATGCATTCCCGCTCACACCAGCTTCTAATGCATTTAAACAAATTGCTCAACGCTTAAATAGCAAGAGTACGCCTATTATGGATATTGATATGCTATACAGCACTAGCGCAATGGTTTAACAATTGTCATATATCTCAAATAAAAACGGCTCCCATGATATGGAGCCGTTTTTATTTGAGATCAGCATTCATGATGGGGCATTATGAGAATATCTAATGATCTTTTTTTGCACTATTTAGTCTACGCAAAAAATCACGCATTGTTTCCCTAAAACTTTCAGGCGCGATGGTTTCTGTTGCTCTTGAGTTTAAATCAAATATCCTTTGAAAGGCGATTTGATCACACTGAATGGTCGCCATTGACCAATCACCAAACATTCTTTTATCAGCATATGAAATATAAATAATCTTATTGAGGCTGTTACGTTCGTCCTCACAAATGGCGATATATTTTTTAAGCACTGCCTGTTCAGGGCCCTCTAGCACCTGCATAAATAAATGACCTCCATATAACAAAACGCCTGTGATACCAACCTCTTGATTATTTTTCTGAGACTTTTCTAATATTTCAGCAATATCCTGCTCTGTAATATTTTGTGTTGCTTGGCTACTGTATAACAATCTAATCATAAAACTCCTGCTTTATCATTCATACCTTGTATCGAATGGCACTCTAGTTTGAATACAAAATAACAGCGACTAACAATCGTGAATGCACTAATCTTAATTAATACACCCTCACAAAATCTTTCTATCAATCGCGTGTCAACAGTATACTGACTGTAACGTTAATTAAGCCAGCAATCGCTTATTTGTAATTTAAAAGGAATTTTTATGAAAATGACACAGATTTTACTCACAATTACTTTGCTACTCGGTCTGACACAAGCGGCTTACGCTGATCATCATGGTGGCGAAAATGGAAAACAGGGCTGTCATAAAGTAGATACCAATAATGATGGCGCAATATCGCGTGACGAATTTATGGCTAAACATCAAGCACGTGCTGAAAAAATGTTCTCAAAATTAGATGCAAATAAAGACGGTAAGATTGACAGTGAGGAACGTAAAGCAGCGCATCAAGGTGCAGGTCATCACCACTCAAAAGATGAGAAAAAGCCGTAATAACAAACTACATGTAAAAAGCTTATTTCGAATAGATACTGGTCTATCTGGACTGTTCCAGTATCTATTGATTGCCCCTAGTCTTTAGACTTAAATGGCGCACGCTCATCAAGCTCGTTAGCATAGGCTGCAAGTCCTTTTGATTCCTGCACTACAAAATCTTCAATAGCAGCGGCAAAGTCTGGGTTTGCAATTTGGTGGAAAGAACAAGTGGGCCTAGCCTTAAATCCACGTGCAAGCTTATGCTCACCTTGCGCACCACCTTCAAAAAATTCAATTTTCTCTGTAATACAAAATATCTGTGCTTGATAATAGCAAAGCTCAAAGTGAAGATTGGGAACATATTGCATCGATCCCCAGTATCGACCGTACAGCGTTACTTCATCGTAAATATTTAATGCAGCTGCGATTGGCTTCTCGTCTAAATACGCCAGTATCAACAAGATATTCTGTGGCATACTATTACCGATTGTTGTGAAAAACTCCCTTGTCAGATATGGCGTAGATCGGTGCTCTCGATACGTATTTTCATAGCATTGATAGAAAAAATTCCACTGTTCGTGAGTAATTTCACCCCCCTTAACTTGCAGACATATCACGCCTGAGTCTGTGACTTTTTTCCTTTCTTGCCTAATCTTTTTACGCTTATCGTGACTTAATTGACTTAAAAATTCGTCAAAATCAGAGTAATCCAGATTTTGCCAACGGAACTGCACGCCTTGCCTCTGCATCCATCCGGCTTGTTTAAACCACTCTGCAGAATCATCATCGGGAAACAATACGTGCGCTGATGACATTTTGTTTTGTCGCATTATTTGCGACAAGGCATTGACAATCAACGCCTTAGTATCAGGATGGTTTGTGAGAAGCCGCGAGCTAGTGATTGGCGTAAATGGAATGGCTGAAACAAGCTTAGGGTAGTAGGATAAACCGTTGCGTTCATATGCCTCGGCCCATGCCCAATCAAACACGTACTCACCATAAGAATGGTATTTAACGTATAGCGGCATAGCGCCTATTAGTTGGGTATCATCGTACAGCAGCAAAAAGCAAGGTTGCCAGCCAGTACCAGCGCCTACAGAATTTGACGTTTCAAAAGCACTTAAAAAAGCATGGCTAAGTAGTGGCACACCTCCCGCCAATACATCCCATGCATCAGCAGGAAGCTTGGCTATGCTCTCTGCAACTTCGAGCCTTAACGCCATACAAAAACACCGGATTGATTAATCATTGACGCTTATTATGCACGAATGCATAGTGCAAGGGTATAAAGACAAAATTAAAAACTGAGGATATAGATTACTGCATGAATGTCAGCTGATAGTCGGCGAACACTAGAAGTGAATTAAAGACTGAAACCAATTAACGCTACAGTGACTTCTTTTTCGGTATATTAGTTGCTTGCTTGTTTTTGGCTTTAGCTTCTTCTAGCGCTTCCGCCTCAATCATTTTTTTCTGCTTTTCCAATTGAATTGCAGCTTCTGCCGCTCTGCGGCGCTCTAAGATTCTCGCTTGCGCCTCAACTAGCTCATTTAATGAGATGACGCCATCCTGATTGGTATCAACACTGTTGAAATGTCTTGCGATCTGCGGCAGCTTTTCTGTCGCCTCTTGCCGGTCTATTGTGCTGTTATTATTGGTATCTGCCTCAAAAAAACGTGCCTCAATGCTTTCTTGCATTGCACGTCTGCGCTCTTCAATTTGATCATGACTCGGATCAATAGAGCGCGCATACTCTTCAAGCGCCTTACGCAACATCTCTCTACGCTCTGGACTGAAGTTTAAATTAAGCGTTTTTTGGTAACCATCGCTTCTGCCGTCATCCTCAGCAAAACGTTCATCTTCTACCACACGCTTTGATTTGTCAGCGGTTGCTGACAAACTATTTCTATTTTCAGCATTTAGGCTTAACGAAAAGCTTAATCCCATGCATAAAACTAGGCACGCATACTTGGTCGATGACATATTGTTTAGCAAGATCAAATCCAAAGAATCAAGGTTCCAATGTTGAGCATTACAATTTAAGTTGCATTATCATGAAGCACGTTTGTTAATTGAATGTTTCATTTAACGATGAAATTGTAAGAAATTGTAAATTTTTACAATATGTGACATGTGACAATCAATAAATTTTAAAGTTTAATCACATAATATTGAATATAAATATAAATTTAGCATACACTTTACAGTTATTGAAAATAATATTGTTTTGAATAACATTCAATATCATTTTATTAAAAAATTAAGGTTTAAACATAATCATGGCAGACCAAAATAAAAAAATCTTAGTCGTAGATGACGATGTGCGTTTACGTGAACTGTTGCAACGCTATCTCACAGAACAAGGCTTTACCGTCAAAACTGCAAATGACGCTAAAGAGATGGATAGTATTCTAAACAGCGATGCTATTGATTTATTAGTGCTAGATTTAATGTTGCCAGGCGAGGATGGATTATCCATTTGCCGCAGAATGCGTGGCAGTGCAACCATGATGCCGATCGTGATGCTAACAGCGCGTGGCGACGAGGTAGATCGAATTATCGGCCTGGAAATGGGTGCTGATGACTATTTGCCAAAACCATTTAACCCAAGAGAATTATTAGCACGTATCAATGCGGTGATGCGCAGACATGAGCGTTTAGTGCCTAGCGCACCTGCAAATGCTGCAGAGAACATTACGATTGGCGACTTTGTGTTCAACGCAGCCACACGCTCACTGAGCCGCCAAGGGACTGCTATTGCGATTACCAGTGGCGAATTTGCATTGCTAAAAGTTTTTGTGGATCACCCGCGCCAACCTTTATCACGCGACAGACTGATGCAACTAGCGCGCGGACGTGAACTGGATGTTTATGATCGCAGCATTGACGTACAAGTATCGCGTTTACGCAAGCTAATTGAGCCTGATCCTGCTCACCCTCGCTATTTGCAAACCATGTGGGGATTTGGCTACGTATTTATACCGGATGGCGAAGCCGATAATTAGTCGAAAACAAGGCAACAGGCTTTCTTGCATGCCTTGGATTGCCTGATTTAATGCTCAATTTTATTACCAAAGCCAATACCATTGCGTCTTTTACCAAAAAAACTACTCTCAAGAATTATGCTGCTCATCGCTCTGCTTTTAGCGATAGGTCAGTTTGCATCTTTAAAGATTTTTGAATACTTTGAACGAGAGCCGCGCGCGCAGGCAACGGCATTACAAGCAGTCACTGTTGTTAACTATACACGTGCATCTTTAATTGCATCTCAAGAAAACCTTCGTTTAGCATTACTTTCAGAATTAACCGGAAAAGAAGGTGTGCGTATTTATTATGCAGACTTCATGGAAGAAATTGCTCCACTGCCAGACGACCCATTTATTAATATGGTCGCTGATAAAATACGTGAACGCTTAGGTGTACAAACCATTATTACGACCAATCATTATGGCATTGATGGGTTATGGGTTAGTTTTGGCATTGATCAAGATGACTTTTGGGTGGTCATCCCAAACGTACACGTAGAGCGCTCATTTCCTTGGCAATGGCTGGGTTGGATTGGCCTAGTATTGAGTTTGTCTCTAGCTGGTGGCTACGTACTAGCCGCACGCATTAACAAGCCGCTTAATTTACTAGTAAGCGCAGCCGATAAACTACGTAAAGGCCAGCGCCCTGATAAACTCCCCGAAGATAGCGTGACGGAGCTACGCGAAGTAAGCACTACTTTTAACAAAATGGCGGAATCACTAGCGGAGTTAGACGCGGAAAGAACACTGATTCTTGCTGGTGTCTCTCACGACATTCGCACACCTCTGGCGCGACTGCGCCTTGCGGTAGAAATGCTACCGGAGAAAGATTGTGGCTACCTGAAGTCTGGAATGGTGCAGGATATTGCAGACATGGATAACATTATCCATCAGTTCTTAGACTTTGTTCGCGGCACGGAGGGTGAGCCAACATTGATGGTCGATATCAATACTTTGCTGCAAGGATTACATGATAGACAAGAACGGGCAGGACGAGATTTAGTCATCCAATTAGCACCCACTTATAAAGTACCAATTAAACCACTTGCTATGCAACGCCTGCTAGACAACCTCGTTGGCAATGCTTATAACTACGGGGGCGGACAAGTACGCGTAAGCAGCCAAATCCTCGCAGACTGTATTGTGATTAGCGTTTTTGATAATGGACCTGGTATTCCAGAAACCCATTTAGAAAAAATATTGCGTCCGTTTGAGCGGCTTGATACAGCACGCAGCAATGCCGGGGGTAGCGGCTTAGGGCTAGCGATTGCAGACCGTATTGCTAAACTACATCATGGCAAGTTAGAGCTGATCAACCGGCCAGAAGGAGGCTTAGAAGCTCGCCTCAGCATCCCGATTAAAAACTAACATACAACAAAAATCACTTACAAGCCAAGCTAATGATTAATCAACTAACCATTTGATTAGATAGACAGTTAACAAAATTCTCTGTTAATAAAGTAGCTATACGCCAGGCTCAAACCAAGCCAACTTCTTACGCAGATGTACCACTTCACCAATAATCGTGAGGCATGGCGGTTTTAACCCCGCTTCAGTCACTTTTTCAAATAGGTCTGCCAGGGTTGCTGTCACAACCTTCTGCCGTTGCGTTGTGCCCTGCTGCACTACGGCAACCGGCATATCAGGAGAAACACCGTGCTTAATTAGTTGTTCGCAGATTTGCGCCAAACCAACTAAACCCATGTAAATGACAACAGTTTGTCTTGGTCTAGCCATCGCTTCCCAATCCAAATCTAGACTACCATCTTTTAAGTGCCCAGTAATAAACAAACAAGCTTGTGCGTAGTCTCGGTGCGTCAGCGGAATTCCAGCATAGCTAGAAACACCATTCGCAGCGGTAATGCCTGGTACTACCTGAAATGGAACACCATGCTCCATCAGTGTTTCAATTTCTTCACCGCCACGACCGAAAATAAATGGATCACCACCTTTTAAGCGAAGTACGCGTTTACCTTGTAATGCTAGCTTAGCAAGTAGCGCATTAATTTCCTCTTGCGGAAGCGTGTGTTGATCACGCGATTTACCTACGTAAATCAGCTCCGCATCACGGCGCACCAATTCCATCACTTCTGGGCTCACCAACTTATCATAGACACAGACATCACACTGTTGCATCAAGCGTAACGCCCTGAATGTTAACAAATCTGGGTCACCTGGACCGCCGCCAACCAAGAACACCTCGCCTTTATTCGTGGTGACGTTTTCTTGATCAATTAAGTCTTGCAACAAAGTACGCGCTGATTGTTCTTGGCCTGATAAAACACGCTCAACTAATGGGCCTTGTAGTACATCTTCCCAGAAACGGCGGCGAGCTTGTGTGGTGGTAAACTTTGCTTTTACTTTATCGCGAAACTCACCAGCGATGCCCGCGATACGGCCATAACCAGCAGGTAGCATGGTTTCAATTTTAGTGCGGATATAACGCGCCAATACAGGCGCGTTACCCTCACTAGAAACGGCAATCACGACTGGGCTACGCTCGATAATAGAACCCATCGTAAAGGTACACAAATCCGGAGCATCAACCACGTTAACAGGAATGCCTAGCACCTTTGAGTCTGTGGAGACTGCTTCGTTAACCGTCATATCATCTGTTGCAGCGACGACCAAACATGCGCCCTCAAGCTGCTGCTTGTGATAGTTGGATTGAATGCATTTAATTTTCCCGTCATCGACCAATGCTTGTAACTCATGACAGATTTCTGGTGACACTAAAGTGATGGCAGCATTGGCTTTTAACAACATACTGACTTTTCGTGTGGCGACATCGCCGCCGCCAATCACAATACATAACCGATTAGTGATATTGATAAAAATTGGGAGTGCTTGCATGTTTTAAATAGCTAATTATTCATTAAGTTAATCATTTTACCTTGTAGTCAACAACTTTGCGTGAGGCAAGTGAGCAAATACGTTAAAATCATGTTTTACGCTTTGACGATAACGCCTTGAATACACCTAAAAAAGTTTTTATTAAGACCTTCGGCTGCCAGATGAACGAGTATGACTCATCTCGGATGGCAGATATGTTGTCTGCGTCAGATGGCATGGTAGAAACACTGACCCCTGATGATGCAGATGTGATTTTGCTGAACACTTGCTCTGTGCGCGAAAAAGCAGAAGATAAAGTGTTTAGCCACCTTGGTCGCTTTATTCCACTTAAAGAGAAAAACCCAAACCTAGTGATTGGTGTGGGCGGATGCGTGGCGTCACAAGAAGGCGACAACATCATCAAACGCGCACCATACGTAGATGTTGTATTTGGTCCGCAAACCTTACACCGCCTACCAGAGATGATTAAAAACAAGCAAGCAAGCGGCACGTCACAAGTGGACATCAGCTTTCCTGAAATTGAAAAATTTGACCACTTGCCACCACCGCGTGTGGAAGGCGTAAGTGCGTTTTTAAGCATTATGGAAGGCTGTAGCAAATACTGTAGTTTCTGCGTTGTGCCCTACACACGCGGGGAAGAAGTCTCTCGGCCATTTGCAGACATTCTGACCGAAGCTGTGCAGTTGGCAGAACAAGGCGTAAAAGAAATTACGTTGCTAGGTCAAAACGTCAATGCTTACCGTACAGAATATGATGGTGTGGAGGCTGACTTGGCTATGTTAATTGAAACGATTGCCGAAATCCCGCAAATTGAGCGCATTCGCTTTACTACCAGCCATCCTAACGAAATGAATGAGCGCTTGATTAACTGTTTTGCCACCGTACCAAAACTTGCTACGCAATTACACTTACCAGTACAGGCTGGCAGCGATCGTATTCTGATGGCGATGAAACGTAACTACACTGCATTGCAATTCAAGTCGATTATCCGAAAACTTAAAACTACCAATCCTAACTTAACGTTTACATCTGACTTTATTATTGGCTTTCCTGGTGAATCAGAAGCGGACTTTGAAGCGACAGTAAAACTCATGCAGGATGTAGGGTTTGACGCAAGCTTTAGCTTTTTGTACAGCCCTCGCCCTGGTACACCTGCTGCGTTTTTAAAAGACGACACCTCACAAGAAACAAAATTAGCACGTTTAGACAAGCTGCAAGCAATTAACGAAGCGCAAGCTAAAGCTATTTCCGAGGCTATGCTAGGCACCACACAACGCGTGCTGATTGAAGGTGCATCATGGAAAGATACTAGCTTACTAGCTGGCAAGACAGATAATAACCGAGTGGTCGATATCGCAGGTGATGCAAACTTGATTCATCAGTTTGTGAATGTGAAAATTACCGACGTTTCTAACCCAAGACGCTTAATTGGCGAGATCGTATAACCATGGAAATTACTTTAAGTCCTGAAGATAATGTTCGTCTTGCTAACCTCTGCGGGCCGCTTGATGAAAACATCAAACAAATAGAAACTGCGCTTGAGGTAAACATTAATCGCCGTGGCAGCACATTTAACTTCAGTGGCAAGCTTGATAACGTTCGGCTTGCCGCTCAACTAATTGAAAACTTCTACAGCCGTGCAAAAAAACCGATTGAGCTCGAAGATATTCAACTAGGTCTAGTCGAAATAGACAAGCTAAAACCTGAAGACGTTGCCACAACCGCTATGCCAGTACTGATGACAAGACGTGGCGATTTACATGGCCGTACGCCGCGCCAAGTGGCTTATCTTCAGCAAATACAAGACCATGACATTACGTTTGGTATTGGGCCGGCAGGTACCGGTAAAACTTACCTAGCAGTTGCCTGTGCAGTAGATGCCATGACCCGTGACCGCGTTAAACGGATTGTGTTAGTGCGCCCAGCGGTTGAAGCTGGTGAACGCCTAGGCTTTTTACCTGGCGATTTAAACCAAAAAGTAGACCCCTACTTGCGCCCACTATACGATGCGTTATATGACTTAGCTGGCTACGATACAGTGAACAAAATGTTTGAGCGCGGTGCAATTGAAGTGGCCCCTTTAGCCTACATGCGAGGACGCACGTTAAACCAAAGCTTTATTATTTTGGATGAAGCGCAAAATACAACACCAGAACAGATGAAAATGTTTTTAACACGTATCGGCTTTGGCACCAAAGCAGTGATTACTGGTGACGTCACCCAAATTGACCTACAGCGCCATCAGAAAAGTGGCTTAGTTGAGGCGCAAAAGGTTCTAAAAGATATCAAAGGTATTGCGATGACGCACTTTCTGTCTGGTGATGTCGTTCGCCACCCATTGGTACAAAAAATCGTGAATGCCTATGAAGAATACGAATCTCAACGTAGAGAGTAATACGGTATGATGCCTAGAAAATCTGGTGATACTTGGCTAAGATTTGGCAAGGTATAATTAAAAAAAACAATATGCAACTACAGGTAATTTTGGGATAAAAAATGACACCTAATAAATACAGCAAAATCATGCAAAAGGGATTGAGTGCCGTTGAGCAAATAGTATTGATTGTGATTGGCCTCGCCACCATACTAGGTGTGCTTCAGGCAATCATCAATATTTGGGATGCCCGTAGCATCCACGTGGGCGACTTGCTACTGTTATTCTTATATCTAGAAGTAATGTCCATGCTTAGCCATTACCTAACCGCTGGAAAGCTACCAGTGAGATATCCTCTATATATTGGCATTATCGCGTTGGCTCGATTCTTGGTACTTGATATTAAAGAGCTAGACGCAATGACGATGTTCGCGCTTTCGAGCTCAATATTATTGATTGCATTGGCTATTTTAGTGGTGCGGTATGGACATGTGAAGTTTCCATACACCGATGGCACAGACCTACAATCGAAGAGCGACTAAGAGAGAAAATAAGATTAGAGATGCCTAAATTAGCCGCCACTATCCAATATGCAAGCCAGGCTAGCAATCTTCCAACTGCTAGCCAATTCCGCAAATGGGCAAAAGCCGCCCTAAGAGTAGATACCGAAGTCACAATCCGCATTGTGGATGCTGAGGAGGGGAAAATACTCAACAACACTTATCGTGGCAAAGACTATGCCACCAATGTGCTGACATTTCCCCTCACTGAAGATCCTCACCTGATGGGTGACATCATTATTTGCGCGCCAGTAGTTGAAGCTGAAGCTAAAGCGCAACAAAAAAGTCTTGATGCCCACTTTGCGCATTTAACAGTTCACGGCATTCTTCATTTACATGGTTATGACCATGAAACCGATCCTCAAGCAGAACTGATGGAAGGCTTAGAGACTGCAATTGTCACGAAATTAGGGTATGCTTCACCCTATCTCATTACATAGGACGCCAACTAATGGCAACCGACTCGGAAAAACCCAGTTTATTAGAACGCTTAAGCCATTTTTTATTGCGGGAACCTGAAGACCGCGAACAGCTTGTAGGACTATTACACAGCGCCTACGAAAACAGCCTAATGGACGCGGATTCTCTCGCCATGATTGAGGGTGTGTTGCAAGTAAGTGAAATGCAAGTGCGCGACATTATGATCCCGCGCTCACAGATGGATGTCATCGACATCACCGACCCTCCTGAAGTCTTTATCCCCAACGTCATTGAAACTGCTCACTCACGCTTTCCTGTGATAGAGGGCAATAAAAACGATGTGATCGGCATTTTGCTTGCAAAAGACTTACTACGTTACTACGCAGGTGATGACTTTGAAGTACGTGACATGCTACGCCCAGCAGTATTTATCCCTGAAGCTAAACGTTTAAACGTGCTACTTAAAGAATTTCGTAGTAGCCGCAACCATATCGCAATTGTAGTAGATGAATACGGTGGTGTAGCAGGCATGGTCACTATTGAAGATGTACTCGAACAAATTGTCGGCGACATCGAAGATGAGTACGACTACGATGAAGATGAGGACAATATTATTCAAAATGCAGATGGTCAGTTCCGCGTAAAGGCACTGACAGAAATTGCAGATTTTAATGAAATTATCGGCACATCGTTCAGCGACGAAGAGTTTTCAACGATTGGCGGTTTAGTTGTCAGCAAGTTCGGCCACCTACCAAAACGCAATGAAGAAGTAAGTT
>Ga0208401_100321_pt1 | contig 16313 bp, 14 predicted proteins | sample LakWasM112_LOW13_2_FD_183928 | JGI IMG/M metagenome (GOLD analysis project Ga0208401, IMG submission 183928) | Freshwater sediment methanotrophic microbial communities from Lake Washington under simulated oxygen tension - Sediment Metagenome... | ecosystem: Environmental > Aquatic > Freshwater >...
CACAGCCACCGATTGCAAATGCTCGGCCAGCAAATGGCCGCCCGAATGGGCCAAGGGTTCTGACACGGTGAGCCTCCCTCAAAAATTCTTTGGAGGCAGCTTACGCTTCAGTGCGTCGCGATGGAAACCTTTGCCCAGCAAGCGGGACAGGCCCTGCCATGCCCATCCCCGCAGTCACGGTAGACCTCAGAAATTCAAGTGAAATTCGGCTCTAGCGCACAGCCATAAAGCGCTAAAAGTTCTTATTTTTGTAGCGTTCCCTACTTGTGATCCGGCTCCACCGGCCCCGGCGTACCAGGAAGTGGTGGCTCGGGCGGCACGATCGATTTGCCCACGTTGTGCGCCTCCCGCCCAGCATCGGTGTCGACCAGGCCGCGCTGCACATCGCGGTAGGCCTGCTGCACTTTGGCGCTGGGATTGCCGTCGGTCATGCCAACCGATTGGTCTCGCTCATGCGGCAGTTGGGGCAAAGCCGGGTCGGCGGTATGGCTCGCTTGTTCAGAATGCTTCTGCGCCTGCTCCACTGGCACCGTGGTATTCACGCTGGGTTGGGGGTGCTCTTTGGGCAGTTCGTGGGTGGGAATATCAATGTCGGTCATGCAAGCTCCTAGCGGATGGGATGTCTCGGCGTTCCATCGTAGAAGTCGACCAAGCTGCCTTCTGTAGGCGTGCAACGCGAGGGACTGGGAGCATTTCCAGCCCGACATCACTGGCTTTTCATCCAGCGACCGGCTGCAAACATGCCACACTCACGTCCCATGTCTTCTGAAGAATGGTCGGCCAAAGCCTTGCAGGCGTTCGATGCCATGGTGCAGGCAGGTAGCGGCCTGCGCGCGCGCAGCGGGCAGCGCGGCATGGCCGAGTGCGTGGCCAACACTTTTGCCAAGGCGCAACTGGGCAAGGTGGAAGACGGCGCCACACCGCAACGCGCCATTGCCGTCATCCAGGCCGGCACCGGGGTGGGCAAGTCGCTCGCCTACTGCGCGCCGGCGATTGCCATCGCGCTGGCGCGGGGCACGCGGGTGATCATCTCCACCGCCACGGTGGCCCTGCAAGAGCAGCTGGTCCACAAGGATTTGCCGCTGCTGGCCGCGCAGATGCCCGAGCCGTTTCGCTTTGCACTGGCCAAGGGGCGCGGGCGTTATGTGTGCAAGCTCAAGCTGGAACGCCTGGCGGGCCAGGGCGGGGCGGACGAGGGCGACGACGACCTGTTTCCCGACGACGAGCTGCCGGCCTCCAGCGAAGTAGGCGAAGCGCGCATCCGCCTCTACAAAGGCATGGCCGACGCGCTGGCCAGCAGCGCCTGGGACGGCGACCGCGACAGCCTGCACGAGCAGCCCGACGCCGCGCTCTGGCGCCCGGTGGCGGCCGAGGCGAGTTCGTGCACCGGCAAGCACTGCCCGGTGTTCAGCGAGTGCAGCTATTTCGAGGCGCGCAAGGCGCTGGTGGGCGCGCAGGTGATCGTGGTGAACCACGATTTGCTGCTGGCGTCGCTGGGCGCGCGCGTGCTGCCCGAGCTGGACAACTGCCTGCTGGTGCTCGACGAAGCCCACCATTTGCCCGCCACGGCGCTGGAGCAGTTCGCCTGCCGCATGGACCTGAGCCGCCTGGCCTGGGTCGACCGGCTGGCCAGCCGCGCGCTGCGCGTGGGCACGCTGCTCGAAGTGATGGAGGTGGCCGATATTCCTGCCCAGGCGAGCAGCCTGCGCCAGGCGCTGCAGGCGATGGAGCGCCTGGTGCTCGATGCCTACGGGCCGGAGCTGCGCGGCGAAGCCGGCGGCACGGGAGCCCGGCGCTGGGGCCGGCCCGGCGACCCGGCCAACCCGACTCGCCACCGACCGCCGCGTGGCCTGTTGGCGGCGCAGTTGGACGCGCCGATTGCCGAAGTCGCCGCGCACGCCAGCGAGTTTCTGGAGAGCCTGCGCGCCATCGCCAAGGCGCTGCGCGCTGCCCTGCGCGATACCCCTTTGGAAGCGCGCCGCCTGGCCGCGCTGTACGCGCAGATTGGCATGCTCGCGCCCCGGCTGGAAGAGGTGCACGCGTGCGCCGCGATCTTGCAGCAAGCGCCTGCCGAGGGCGCCTCGGCCGTGCCCGCGGCCAAGTGGTTCACGCTCATGCAAAACGGGGATTTCCTGGTGCTGCAGGCGCATGCCAGCCCGGTGCTGCCCGGCAACGCGCTGCGCCAGCAGTTGTGGGGCGCGGTGCGCGGCGCGGTGCTGACCTCGGCCACGCTGACGAACTGCGGCAGCTTTGATTTCTTCCTGCGCGAATCGGGCCTGTGGGGGGACGAGGCGGCCACCACCTTGGAGGTGGCCAGCCCGTTTGACTACACTGCGCAAGGCACGCTGGTGCTGAGCGAAACGCACGCCGATCCGAAAAACGCCGACGCTTTCAATGCCGAAATGGTCGACGCCCTGCTCGAAGACCTGACGCGCGTGCGCGCCGGCGCGTTGGTGCTGTTCACCTCGCGCGAGCAGATGCGCCGCGCGGTGGACGCGCTCGCCACCGCCATGCGCCCGAGCGTGCTGGTGCAGGGCCAGCTGCCGCGCCCGCAGCTCTTGGCGCGCCACCGCGAGCGCGTGGCGGCGGGCCAGCCCTCCATCGTCTTTGGCATGCAGTCGTTTGGCGAGGGGCTGGATCTGCCCGGCGCGCTGTGCGAATCGGTCTTCATCACCAAGCTGCCCTTCGCCCCGCCCGACGACCCGGTCGCCGAGGCGCGCGCCGAATGGCTGCGCAGCGTGGGGCGCGACCCCTTCAGCGAGCTGGTGGTGCCGGCCACGGCCCTGCGGCTGGCGCAGTGGGCGGGCCGCGCGATCCGCAGCGAGGAAGACCAGGCGCACATCTACTGCTACGACAAGCGGCTCGCGCGCACCAGCTACGGCCAGCGTCTGCTCAAGGGGCTGCCGCCGTTTGCGCAGGAGCGGCGCACCCTGCAGGGACAATAGCGGCCTCACACAACAAGACAGCGGAGGAACGCCCCATGCCCCACACCCTTCCCGCCTGCCCCCAATGCGGCCAGGAGAACACCTACCCCGATGGCGATCAGTTCATCTGCCCCGACTGCGCGCACGAGTGGCCTCAGGCAGTCGCTGCCAGCGCGGAAGACGACGCCAAAGGCGATGGCGTGGTACGGGACGCCAACGGCAACCCGCTGCAGGACGGCGACGCCGTGATTCTGGTGAAAGACCTCAAGGTCAAGGGCTCTTCTTCCACGCTGAAAAAGGGCAGCAAGATCAAGGGCATTCGGCTGGTCGATGGCGCCGACGGCCACAACGTGGACTGCAAGACCGACCTGGGCAGCATGCTGCTCAAGTCCGAGTTTCTCAAGAAAGCATGATCTGTTTTTGATAGCTGTAAAGCCAATACAGATAAGCGCTATAGGCTATTTTTAATACAAACTCTTACCCTTCCGACCACCCCGCTGCCCAGTGACTTCCCGCATCGCCGTCATCGACTTTGAAACCACCGGCAGTTCGCCCGGCCAGGGTGCGCGCGCGACCGAGGTGGCCATCGTCATCGTTGAGCACGGCGCGGTGGTGGGTAGCTTCCAGAGCTTGATGAATGCCGGGGTCTGGGTGCCGCCTTTCATCACCCAGCTCACCGGCATCACCAATGCCATGGTGGCCGAGGCGCCGCCGGCTGCCGAGGTGATGCGCCAGGCGCATGCCTTTGTCGGCGGCGCGCCCATGGTGGCGCACAACGCGGCCTTTGACCGGGGTTTCTGGCGGGCCGAACTGGCGCGCATCGGTTGCGACGCCGAGCACCCGTTTGCCTGCACGGTGCGGCTCTCGCGCCGGCTGCACCCAAACGCGCCCAACCACCGTCTCGGCACGCTGGTGGACTACCACGGCATCGCCAGCGCCGGCCCGGCCCACCGGGCGCTGGCCGACGCCAGCGTCACGGCGCAGTTGCTGCTGCGCATGCAGGAGCATTTGCGCCTGCATTGGGGCATTGCCACCTCCGACCACGCCTTCCTGCTGGCCCTGCAGGCCTGCGCCAAGGCGCGGCTGGCGGATTTCCTGGTGCGGCATGCGCGCGGCGCGCAGGAGAACCTTCGCCTCGCCAGCGACTTGAACCGCAAGCCGCTGGCCGAACGCCCAAACGCTCAGGCACGCACGTACGTCAGCAGCCGTCCTTTGTAGGCGGGGTGGGCGGCCGAGGCCGGGCTGTCCAGCCGCTCCTGCGTGCAGGCAAAGCCCAGCCCCTGCATTTGCCGCGAGAACGCCGCGCGGTTTCCCCGGTCGGGGTCGACGATCCAGATCTCTGACTGCGCATTCGCATGGCGGCCGATAAAGCCCGCCAGTGCGCTGCTCGCATCGCGGTCGTACAGCAAATCACTGCCGATCAGCAGGTCGTAGCGGCCCCTCAGCGTGGTGGAATGGGGCGCTGCCGGGCCAGGCTCTGGTGCGTTCCAGGCCCCATGGCGGTACTTCATCGGTGCCAGGGCGTTGAGCCGCAAGTTGGCGCGCAGAAACCGGGACGCCAGTGGATGGCTGTCGCTGGCGGTCATGTCCAGGCCCAGCCGGTGCCCCACGAGGCTTGGCAGACCCAAGCCGCAGCCCAGTTCGAGCACACGCTCACCAGGCAGAACTCCGCGCATGGCGAGCCGCTGCGCCAGCCGCGCACCCGAGGGCCAAAGCAGACCAAAAATAGGCCAGGTGGCCGACGAAATACCAACGCGCAGCGCATGGCCCAGCGGGTCGGAGAACTGTTGGCGGTCGAGCAGGGAGCGAATTTGCAGATCCGCAACCCCCGCGACGGCGATGCACTCCTGCTTGGTGGCATAGCCGGGCATCATCGCGAACGCACCGCTTCGGGCGCGCGCCTGTGTGAAAGAGGGCCATTGTGCGCCTGCGCTGAGCGCGCACAGGGTGCACATCGCGGCCGCGGGTTGGCCGGACGTTTCAAATGCGGCGGGCATCACCTTGCTACTGGCACCCGGCCGGTACCAGGCATTCGGCTTTTCGCAGCACCTGGTGCTATTATGTAGATAGCTGTTCGCGCTTGCTGTCAAAGCGATAAAGCCAGTTTATATGTATATTTTTATGCCATGGACAGGCGCCAGACCGCGGGTCTTGCTGGCTCTGGCGCTGCTGGGTGCACTGCTGCTGGGCGGCTGCAGCACCTCGTCCCCCGTGCGCCACGCGCGCGGCACGCCGTCCACGCTCTCGGGTGACCAGGCCAGCGACATTGCCATTCACGCGCTGGGGCTGGTCGGCACTCCCTACCGCTACGGCGGCAACACGCCCGCAGGCGGTTTTGACTGCAGCGGCCTCATCGGCTACGTGTACCGCAGCGAAGTCGGCACGCCGCCCCCGCGCACCGTGGCCCAGCTCGGCGGCTGGGGCGAAGAGGTGGATGCGCAAGCACTGCGCACCGGCGACCTGGTGCTGTTCGGGCGCGGTCGACCCACCCATGCCGGCATCTATGTGGGCGCAGGGCGCTTCGTGCATGCACCGTCCACCGGCGGGGAAGTGCGGCTCGACGTTCTGACGGCCGGGTACTGGGCACGGCAGAACCCCGAGTACCGCAGACCCTGACGCCACCGGCCGAGAGCGCGACAATCGGCGCATGACACACCAGCCGCGCACCCCCGAACCGCTCTCCACCCACGACACCACGCGCATCGACGACACGCGCATCAAAGCCGTGCGCCCCCTCATCACCCCTGCATTGCTGGACGAGTGGCTGCCCGTGCCAAGCGCCGCGCAGGCGCTGGTGGAGGCGAGCCGCGCCGCCATCTCACGCGTACTGCATGGCCAGGACGACCGTCTCGTGGTGGTGGTGGGGCCCTGCTCCATCCACGACCACGACCAGGCCATGGAATACGCCCGGACGCTCAAGCAGCAGGCCGATGCCTTGCACGACGACCTGCTGCTGGTGATGCGCGTGTATTTTGAAAAACCCCGCACCACGGTCGGCTGGAAGGGCTACATCAACGACCCGCACATGGACGGCAGCTTTGCCATCAACGAAGGCCTGGAACTGGCGCGCCAACTGCTGCTGGACGTGCTGGCGCTCGGCCTGCCGGTGGGGACCGAGTTTCTCGATTTGCTCAGCCCGCAGTTCATCAGCGACCTGGTGAGCTGGGGCGCCATTGGCGCACGCACCACCGAGAGCCAGAGCCACCGCCAGCTCGCCAGCGGCTTGAGTTGCCCGGTGGGTTTCAAGAACGGCACCGACGGCGGCGTGAAGGTGGCCAGCGATGCCATCCTGGCCGCACAGGCACCCCACGCGTTCATGGGCATGACCAAGATGGGTCAGGCAGCTATTTTTGAGACGCGTGGCAATGACGACTGCCACGTGATCCTGCGCGGCGGTAAGCAGCCCAATTACAGTGCCGCCGATGTCGAAGCGGCGTGCGCCTTGCTGCGCGCCGCCGGCCTGCGCGAGCAGGTGATGGTGGACGTCTCGCACGCCAACAGCAGCAAGCAGCACCAGCGCCAGATCACGGTGGCGGCCGACGTGGCCTCGCAGGTGGCGGCAGGCGATGCCCGCATCATGGGGCTGATGATCGAGAGCCACCTGGAAGAGGGCCGCCAGGACATCGTTCCCGGGCAGGCACTGCGCCCAGGCGTGTCGGTGACGGACGCCTGCATCAGCCTGGCGCAGACGGCGCCGGTGCTGGACACGCTGGCGGCTGCCGTGCGCGCTCGCCGGGCCCACGCAGCGTAGTGCTTGAAAACGGTTGCACGGTGTATATTGGAATTAATCTGTAGCAATTTCGTCATATGAGATCGTTGCGCGACGCGCAGCGTGTTTTTGCGCCGCAGCGCAGGGGTATTGCACGCCGAGGCATCCATGAGCGCTTCCACCGCATGTTCTCATCCGGCACCTATTGCGACCGCACAGGACGCAATGGCGGACGAGGCTTTGAAGGCGCTGGCACAGGACGCCCTGCACGAAGCGCGCATGCACGCCGTGCTGGTGGACATTCAACTGCAGCTCTCGTCGCCCACGCTCAGCGACGGGGAGTTGCAGCAGCGCGCCATCCAGGCGGCGCTCGATGCCACGAATGGCGAAGGAGCCTGTTTCGAACTGCTCGAAGGGGACGGACTGCGCTGCGTGGCCGCTGCGGGCAGGCTGGTGCACCGTACAGGCCAATGGCTTCCCTTGGCGGACAGCCCCTCATGGACAACACTCGCACTCGGGCAGTCACTGCGCTGCAGCGACACGCAGCAGGCTGGCTGGCCATTGGCGCCGGGCCCGCCCGAGACACCGATGCGCTCGGCGCTGGAGGTGCCGCTGCGGCGCGATGGCACGGTGGTCGGCGCACTCAAGGTATGGTCCAGCACGCTGGGCGCCTTTGCCGAACGCGACCTGGCGCACCTGGAAATCCTCAGTGAATCTGTTGGTGCCATGCTCAAGCTGCGCCACGTGGCAGCGCAGTTGCTGGTCTCACAACAGCAGTACGAAGGCCTGTTCCAGACACACCCGCAGCCGATGTGGGTGTTTGCGCTGGATGACCGCCTGACGCTGCTGGCCGCCAACGAAGCCATGGTCGAGGTCTATGGCTACAGCCGCGAGGAATTGCTGGGCATGGTTCTGCCCGACCTCTGGCCGCCCGGCACGCACGAAATACATCGGCAAGCGCTGGCAAGCGTACACGGCGCCAGAAACAGCGGCTTTATCCTGCAGCATCGGTGCAAGGACGGCCGCTTGATCGACGTGGAAATTACCTCCCGCGCGACGCAATTCAATGGCATTCCCGCGCGCCAATCCATGGCCATTGACATCACCGAGCGCCTGACGGCGGAGCGTGAGATTGCCCGCATGGCACGGGCACGCCATCTGCTGAGCGCCTGCAACGAAGCCATCGTGCGCGCCAGCTCTGAAGCCGAGTTGCTGGAAGCGATCTGCCGCATCACCGTAAAGCTGGGCGGCTACCGCATGACCTGGGTCGGCCTGGCACGCGATGACGCGCAAAAATCCATTGCCTGTGTGGCCAGCGCCGGGGCCGACCACGGCTACCTTGAGGGCCTGTCGCTGTCCTGGGACGAAGAGAGCCCGAACGGCCATGGCCCGGCAGCCGAAACGGTACGCACCGGACGCACCGTCATCGTGCGCGACGTGCGAGAGGCGACGGGATACGCTGGCCTGGCGCATCGGCTCCATCCACGTGGCTTTCACGGGATGGTGTGCCTGCCGCTCAAGGATGGGGAGCACACCTTTGGCGTGCTGTACCTCTACGCCTCCGAAGTGCTCGAAATCAGCCAGCATGAAAGCGAGTTGCTGGGCGAGCTGGCCAACGATCTGGCCTTTGGCATGCAGAGCCTGCGCGCGCGCCAGGAGCAGCAGCGCATGCAGGCGTCGGTACTCAAAGTGGCCGCCTCGGTATCGGCAGCGACCGGGACGGCTTTCTTTGTGCACCTGGTCCGCAACATGATCGAAGCCCTGGGAGCCGAATCGGGCTGCCTGGGACGTTTTGTTCCCAGCGCCCACGGAGCGCCCGAGAGCCTGGTCACTCTGGCACTGGTGGTCAACGGGGAGCTGGCACCCAACGCCGAATACCTGCTCAGCGGCACGCCCAGCGAGCATTTGGCGACCGAGGCCCAGTTTTGCGTGACGCACGACCTGAGGGCGCAGTTTCCAACGTCTGTCGTGGTGGGCCAAACAGCTGCAGAGGCCTACGCCGGCCAGCAACTGTGCGACAGCACCGGAACGGTCACCGGCGTGCTGTTCGTGCTGTTTCGCCAACCGCTGCAAAACCCGGCCTTTGTGCAATCGACGCTGCAAATTTTTGCCTCGCGCGCTTCGGCGGAGATCGAACGCCTGGCGTCCGACGCGCACATCCGGCGCCAGGCTTCGCTGCTCGACCAGGCGCGCGACGCGATCATCGTGCGCGACCTGGCACACCGCATCACTTTCTGGAACCTGGGGGCGGAGCGGCTCTATGGCTGGTCGCAGGAACAGGCTGTGGGCCAGCCCGTGGACAGGTTGTTGCACCCGGATCGCGGCAGCTTTGAGCGCGCCACCCAGGCAGTTCTGGCCCATGGCGAATGGTCGGGGGAAATGGTGCAGCACCACCGCGATGGCCACTCCCTTGAGACCGAAGGGCACTGGACCCTGGTCAAGGGCGAAGACGGATCGGCGAGCAGCATCCTCGCCATCAACACCGACATCCGCGAGCGCAAGGCCACCGAGCGCGAAATTGCGCGCCTGGCCTTCTACGACGCACTGACCGGTCTGCCCAACCGCATGCTGCTGATGGACCGCGCACGCCATGCACTGGCCAACGCCGCGCGGGTGGACGAAGGCGGGGCGCTGCTGTTCATCGACCTGGACAACTTCAAGACGCTCAACGACACCCTCGGGCACGACAAGGGCGATTTGCTGCTGCAACAGGTTGCGCGCCGCCTGGAAACCTGTGTACGCGGCAGCGACACCGTCGCGCGCCTGGGCGGCGACGAATTTGTCGTCATGCTCGAAGCGCTCAGCAGCGATCCCAGTGCGCTGGCGCTCGACGCGCGCGCAGCGGCAGAAAAAATTCTGGCTACCCTGTCGCAGCCTTACCAGCTTGACGGCTACCACTACCGCACCACGCCGAGTATCGGCATCGCGCCCTTCGGACAGGGCCATGCGACGGTGGGCGACCTGCTCAAGCAGGCCGACCTGGCCATGTACCAGGCCAAGAGTGGCGGGCGCAACACCCTGCGCTTCTACGACCCGCACATGCAGGCCGTGGTCAGCGCGCGCGCCGAACTTGAATCGGATATGCGCACCGCCTTGGCACAGGGTGAATTCCTCCTGCACTACCAGCCTCAGGTGCGCCACGATGGCCGCTGGCTGGGCGTGGAGGCACTGGCGCGCTGGCAGCATCCGCTGCGCGGCATGGTGCCGCCAGCAGAGTTCATTCCCGTGGCGGAGGAAACCGGCCTCATCCTGACCCTGGGACGCTGGGTCCTGCACACGGCCTGCCAGGTGCTTGCGCGCTGGCAGGCCGAACCGGCGCTGCGCCACCTGACCATGGCGGTGAATGTCAGTTCGCGGCAGTTTCGGAACGTCAACTTCGTCGACGATGTCTCGCGCATGCTGGCGGTCACCGGGGCACCCGCGAGGCGCCTCAAACTCGAACTGACCGAAAGCGTGCTGGTGGACGACGTGGAAGCCACCATCGCCACCATGGAAGCGCTGCGCACCGTCGGCGTTGGCTTCTCGCTGGACGATTTCGGCACCGGCTACTCCAGTCTGAGCTACTTGAAGCGCATGCCCCTGCACCAGCTCAAGATCGACCAAAGCTTTGTCCGCGATCTGCTGAGCGACCCCAACGACGCAGCCATCGTGGACACCATCGTCGCGCTCAGTGCCACGCTGGGGCTGGATGTGATCGCGGAAGGGGTAGAGACCCTGGAACAGCGCGAAATGCTGCTCCAGGCCGGCTGCATGGCCTTCCAGGGCTATCTGTTCAGCCGCCCCCTGGACGATAAGGCTTTGTTTGAGCTGCTGCACAGCCCCGTTGCGCAAAAACCCCGGTAATCAGGACGCAGGCCGGCTGCTCGGAGCGCACGGGCCCTTGGGATAGTTTTCTATCTTTCTTCTATTTCATTGGTAGATAGTAGATAGAGGACCGCCGTTTCGGTGGATAAGTGTGCTTTGTGCTTGCCCATCAGAGACTTGGACAGGGCCCAGCGCTGTGCAGAAGCCCCGCGGATGGCGCCAGCGCATTGGGGGCAGTTTTCCGATTTGGCCCCAATCTGTGGATAAACAGCCGGTTGCCAGATTTTTATCCACAGGTTTTTCGCCGCACAACGGTTGGTGCGTCGTGCAGCGCCAAGCTTTTTGCGTCTTTGCGGGCGCCTTCATGGCGTGCCGCGCAAGACAAACCACTTTTTCAAACCACCCCATTGAACAGCCGCCGCACTGCACAGAGGCGAAAACGGGCGGGTGCTGTCTATTCTTCTATGTCTCTCTATTCAAATAGTAGTAGTAGTAGGCAGCGGCCGAATCTGTGGACAAGGCCATTAGGGTGTTTTCGATCAACCACTTACAGACATCACAGCCCTGTGCGCGGAGCCCTGTTGCGGAGCCTCCAAAAACTGAACAACTTTTCAGAACCGCCACCGTCTGTGGATAACTTCCAGGATATGCGCCTTTGTCACACAGGTTTATCCACAGGCTGGAGAGATGGGTCCGTCAAAAATGCAGGGTGTAGCGCAGTTGAACGAAGTTCGCGCCGGGGTTGGGCTTCTTGATGCCGGCGTTCGAGACATGCTCCAGGCGCAGTTGCAGCGCGTGCTGGCGCTGTTCGCCCAGTTCCACGCCGACGCCCAGGTGGCTGGCGAAATTGAAGCGGGTGCTGAATTTCCGCTCCGGCGTGACGAAGCGGGGGTTGGCCAGCGTGGCACCGACACCGGCATCGACAAACCAGCGCGAGTGCCCGTCGTCTGGAGTGAAGCGAAAGCTGGGGGTAACGCCCAGGACCGTGGTGCCAAAGTCACCGCCTATGCCGCGGGCTGACCAGCGGCTGGCGTAGAAGTCCCAGTAACCCCGTACCTCGGCGCCCCAGAGGCTGCGGCGCCAGTCTTGCCAATCCAGGGTGGCGCCCAGCGTCCAGGCGTCGATGTGGTGGGATGTTTTGGCGGTCTGCAGGTACAGGCCCCAGCGGGGTGCGGCGGGTGCATCCGTTGCGCCGGCTGCTTGTGCGGCTGCGGGCGTGCAACCCAAAAGGGACAAGAGGGCGACGAAACCGAAAAGGGCCCTTGCAGGCCCCTGGTGGTTGGAGGTGTAAGGCATGGCGAAACCTCGATTCCGGATTCCGCCATCGGGCAGGAGCCGTGCTGCGGTGTGGGGTAAGACACCCCAGGACAATCATCCTGGGATGTCTCCCGAGGTTACTGCTGCGCCAGCGCGGAATTTGTAGGCCGGAAACGAATCGTTACGCCATCGCGCGCTGGCGCAGCAGCGTGCGCGCGATCAGCCGGGTTCAGCCGGGTTGGCCGCCACCTTGGCGCATGGGGCCGTGGCCATGGCGCCCTTGCATGTGCTGTTGGCGGTTGCCGCCCATGCGCTCACCCATGTGTTCGCTCATGCGATCAAAGGTCTTTTGCTGCTCGGGCTGCAGTTGGGCGTAGAAGGTTTTGATGGCGTCCGCGCGCGCGTCCATGGCGGCGTCGCGTTGTGCACGTAGGGCGCGCATGCGGTCAATGCGTTCGGGCGTGGTCAGCTTTTGCATCGCTTGGCGGTCCAGGCGGGCGAAGTCGCTGCGCGGCTGCATGGCCTGGGTGAAGCTGGTCCAGGCGCCTTCCTGGGCCGGGGTGATGGCCAGCTTCGCCTTGAGCTGGGCCTGGCGCTCAGCATGTTTTTGCTGCCATTGGTCGCGCTGGGCTTGTCGATTGGCCCGGTAATCGCTCCGCTGGTGCATCTGGACCGCGGGCGCGTCGCTGGCGCCGGCGGGTGCGGCTGGGCTGGTTTGTGCGAGGACGGGCAGGGCCAGCGCGGCGCAGGCGGCGGCGGCAGCAAGGCGGCGGGTGAACGAGAAGGTCATGGAGAATCCTTTCGGGGGGTTGCAAGGGCGCCGGCACGGTGCCAGCGTTGAGGGCCAGTGTTGCGCTGCCATGTAAGGGCGCCATGCGCACCGCGTGAGTCTGTGTAAAGTTTCTTGGAGTTTCGTGGCGCCCGCAAAGCCATGAATTTCAATGAAAATGGCACCTAGCGATTATTGCTATTGCCTAAGCAGCTATCAATTTTGATAAATGGCGGCTGGCTGCAGATCCGTCGCGCGCGACAATCCTCCTTTTCCCTTTCTCGGCGCGCCGTGCGTTGCTGGCGCGCCGCTGCCAAGTCACCAAAGGATTCCCTCTTGTTCAAGAACCTGATCGTCTACCGTATCGCGCCCGGCTGGCAATGCGATCTCACCCAGTTGGAAGAAGCGCTGGCGCGCGCGCCGTTCCTGGAATGCGGCGCCACCCAAGAGCGTTCGGTTGGCTGGGTGCCGCCGCGCGGCGAGGCGCATGGCCTGCTGGCCGAATCGGTGGCGGGCCAGTGGATTTTGCGTTTCATGGCCGAGGCCAAGGTAGTGCCGGGCTCCGTCGTCGCCCGCCGGGTCAAGGAGAAAGCCGATCGCATCGAGCAGGAAACAGGCCGCAAGCCCGGCAAGAAGGAAAGCAAGGAGCTCAAGGATGAAGCCATGCTTGACCTGCTGCCCATGGCGTTCACCAAGCAAGGCTCGATGTGGGTGTGGATCGACCAGGCCGCCCGCACCCTGGTGCTCGACACCGGCAGCCAGGCGCGCGCCGATGAGGTGGTCAGCCTGCTGACCGAGGCGCTGCCCGGCTTTGCGCTGGCCCTGGTGCACACCCACACCAGCCCGCAAGCCGCCATGGCGCACTGGCTGGCCACGCAGGAGCCGCCCGCAGGTTTCAGCGTGGACCGCGAATGCGAACTCAAGTCGGCGGACGAGGCCAAGGCCGTGGTGCGCTATGCCCGCCACCCGCTCGACATCGAGGAAGTGCAGGCCCATATCGCCGCTGGCAAGCTGCCGACGCGCCTGGCGCTGACCTGGGACGAGCGCGTGTCCTTCGTGCTGACCGAGGGCCTGCAGATCAAGAAACTGGCGTTTCTGGACACGGTGTTCGAGGACAAGGCGGCCGACGATGGCGGCTTCGACACCGATGTGGCCATTGCCACCGGCGAAATCTCGCGCCTGCTGCCCGACCTGATCGAGGCGCTGGGCGGCGAGGCGCAGCCGGGCGTGGCGGCACCCGTTTCGGCCCCCATTTCGGCATCTGCTGCGTCCGGCAGCGTGACCGGCCCGGCGACGGCGCCCGTGGATACCGACCCCGACAACGCCCCGTTCTGAGGCGGGGCAGCGCTCAGCCGGCGCTAAGGTGCTCGAACAGGATGGCGGTGCCGATGCCGGCAAGCACCAGCCCGCCCACGATTTCTGCGCGGCCGCCCGCCGCCCGGCCGAAGACGCGTCCGGCCATCACCCCGAGGGTGACGGCCACCAGCGTTGTGCAGCCGATCGCGAAGGCGACGGGAAGGATGGGCACGTCCAGAATGGCCAGGCCCGCGCCTACCACCATGGCGTCCATGCTGGTGGCTAAGCCTGTCAGCGCCAGCACCCAGAAGCCGTGGCGCGCGGGTTTGTCGGCGGCCTGTGATTCGGGGGGCCTCAGGCCATTGAGCACCATGTGCCCGCCCAGACCCAGCAGCAGCACGAAGGCGATCCAGTGGTTCCAGGCTTTCACATAGTCGGCTGCGACAAGGCCCAGGGCCCAGCCGATAAGCGGTGTTGTGCCTTCGATGGCGCCGAAGATGGCCCCGGTGCGCAGCGCTTCGCGCCAGTGGGGGCGCTCCAGCGCCATGCCCTTGGCCACGGCGGCGGCAAAGGCGTCGGTGGACATGGCCAGGGACAACAGGGCAATGGAGAGGGGGCTCATGGGAATCGTGTGATCTGGCCGGGCGAGCGCAGAGGCGCATCCCCACGGCCCGGCACCTGTCGTGTGAACGCGCCCATGGTCTCGCCAACCAGCACACTGGATGCCTGCGCCACAGCGCGCAGAGCGGGCCGAGTATGTTGACGCAGGCGCTTTCGAAGTCGAAAGCCGGCTACTCCCCAAGGGAAGCGCGAAGTATAGAGGCGCGTGCCGCAGTCGCTGCGGCTGAATGCGGCTAGTGTCGTGAGTTGGAAGTTCGTTTCAGAAAGTTGCCGAGAATCGCCGCCATGCCGCGTTGCAAATCCTCGCGATAGCTCCGGCTATCGCTGTGGTTTGCGCCTTGCCTGACGCCGATTTCGACATCTTTCACTTTTTCAACCTACTTCCAACTCACGACACTAGCGGCGCAGCGCCAACACCACCACCCCGGCCGCCACCAGCGCAATGCCCAGCCAACCCGTGCCCGACGGGCGCTCGCCCAGGAACACAAAGGCAAACACCGCCACCAGCACCAGGCTGAATTTGTCGACCGGAGCCACCTGCGACGCCTCGCCCAGTTGCAGCGCGCGGAAGTAGCAGACCCACGATGCCCCGGTTGCCAGGGCCGACAGCGCCAGAAAGATCCAGGTCTTGCCCGGCAACTGCAGTGGGTTGCTCCACTTGCCTGTGGCCCAGACGAACGCCGTCAGTACGAAAACAATGATGACGGTGCGCACCAGCGTGGCCAGGTCGGAATCCACGCCCTGGATGCCCACCTTGGCAAAGATGGCGGTGAGGGCGGCGAAGACGGCGGACAGCGCGGCCCAGAAGAACCAGCTGTGGGAGGTGGTCGATTGCATGTGCGTGCTGCCTTTTTTGTACTGCCGGTTGCGCTGCTTCGTCGCCCTGTCAACGTGCCAGTCCTTGCCGCGGGCGGCGAGCCCAAATGTAGCGGGAAGCCCCTGCCTCTGGAAGCGACCGTTGGCGGTTTGCATGCATCAGAAAGACAGCGCTCAACGCCCCTCAAAGCTGGCAGGTTTTTTCGCAAAAAACGCCTCGATCCCTGCACGCATGTCCTGCGTGGCGGCGCAGCCGGCAAAGGCGGCAGTCTCGGCGATCAGCTGCGCCTCCAGGTCGTGGTCAAACGACGCGCGCATCAGCCGCTTCATGGCGCCATAGGCCAGCGTGGGGCCGTGGGCCAGGCGGTGGACGATGGTGGCGGCGGCTTCGTCCAGTTGCTCAGCCGGCACCACGCGGTTGACCAGGCCCAGGCGCAGCGCGTCGGAGGCGCTGAGCGTGTCGCCGAGCAGCGCGATCTCAAGTGCGTGGCGCAGGCCCACCAGGCGCGGCAGCCCCCACGAGGCACCGACGTCGCAACTGGTGCCCAGGTTGATGTAGGCGAGGTTGAAGCGCGTGCTCTCGGCAGCCATCACAAAGTCGGCCTGCAGCATGAGCGAGAGGCCGGCACCGGCTGCGGCGCCATGCACCTTGGCGATGACGGGGGCGTTCATGCCGGCGAGCACCTGTACGGCGGCGTTGAGCGGCCCGAGCAGGTCGGCGGCGCCCTGCACCGGGTCGGCGCGCAAGGTAGCCAGGTCGCCGCCCGCCATGAAGGCTTTGCCGGCCCCGCACAGCACCACGGCGCGCACGCCGGCGTCAGCGGCCAGGCCCTGCACGGCGGCGAGCAGCGCCTGCGCCATGGGCACGTCGATGGCGTTCATGGCCTCGGGGCGCGAAAACCGCAGCGTGGCAACAGCGCCTTCGCGGGTGACTTCCAGCGGGGAGCTGGTGGTGCTCATGGTTGCTCCTTAATCAATAGCTTTTAACGCTTGTCTATGTTGAGATTAGGTCCTATTTGACTTGAGATTTCAGATAAGTGTGGGTGGCTGGCTATTCGCTCGGACGCTGCGTGCCGATGCTGTCGCGCGCCTGTGTTGGCTGGTGCGACGTAGCGGG
>Ga0208401_100322_pt1 | contig 16214 bp, 6 predicted proteins | sample LakWasM112_LOW13_2_FD_183928 | JGI IMG/M metagenome (GOLD analysis project Ga0208401, IMG submission 183928) | Freshwater sediment methanotrophic microbial communities from Lake Washington under simulated oxygen tension - Sediment Metagenome... | ecosystem: Environmental > Aquatic > Freshwater >...
ATGTTAGCTAAGATACTCGTATCAATAGTAGCCAAAGTTGTATTACAAGTAGTTGGAACTAAATTAGTCACAATTGGAGTACAACCTCCTGGCAGACCTACGTTGTCAATGTTGCCATTACAATCGTTGTCCAATCCATCGTAACACACATCTACAGCACCTGGGTGAACGTTGGCTCTGGTGTCGTCACAGTCGGTATTGTTAGACGAAAAATTAGCAGCAGGAGGTGTTGTAGCATTAGCAGCACACAAAGTTTGTGCTGAAGCAGCTACACTTCCATATCCGTCGCCATCAGCATCAGCGTAGAATGTATAAGTAGCATGCATTGAAGCATTAGCATCATTACAATCGGTTGCATTTGTTACATAACCTACTAATGTAACACAAGATACTTGAGATACCGCAGGGTTACCATAACCATCACCATCAGCATCTTGATAATACGTTACATTTGGTAAAAGAGTAATCACAGCAGAACCTGAATTTCCTGTCCCTGCTAAAGAATTTGCATCCGTTACCGATACCAAAGTATAAGTAGAATTTACTAAAGGCGAAACAATAATACTTGTTCCACTCACATAATTAGTTTCTGTAAAATTTGTTGTTCCATCAGTGTAAACAACTGTAAATGGCGATTTACCCCCTGTCATTGCAACTGAAATAGCAGCAACATCGCCATCACAAATAGAATTTGTTCCAGATATAACAGAAGCTGTAGGCCCAGTTAATAACGCTGAAGTACCATACAAAATAACATTACTTTGATTTACAGTAGTATCAAATCCACCAGCTCCACCAGTTGCAGTAGCTCCATAACCATACAATCTAAATGTAGTAGTAGTTGAAACATTTGTAAGACCAGAAATAGCAATTGTTCTAACGGTAGACGTGCTCGTTGAAGCAAACGTTAAAGTCCCTAAATCTGTAGTATATCCATCAGCTGAAGAACGTAATGCAACTGACTTAGGGCCAGTTCCTGAATAATCCCATATAAAAGTAAAGGATGTTGGGGTAAAAGTATATCCAGAAGTTGGAGCAACCACAAACTGCATGTAATCGTTTCCTGCAATTGCCTCAGCCAATGTATTACCTCCGGCAGTATTTCCTGTATCAAACCATCCTGTACCACCAAAACGATTTGAATTAGTAGCAGCAGTAATAGTCCCTTGAGTTAAATTTGCAGCAGCAATATGCACATTATTAGACACACTCGGCTCTGTAGTTTCTGTACCAGCATTACCAAATGTATTCCATTGTAACAATGTTGTAGGAGTAATATTTGCTGTAAGTCCTGTAGGTTGTGTCAAGGTATAGTTTCCTGCATTAGCACCTCCTAAAGTTGCTGTTGATGTAACTACAATTCCATTTGCAATAGCAGCACTAGCAAAAGTTCCTGTTCCATTTAAAGTAACAACATCTCCAGCTTCAACAACTACAAGAGTTCCTGTTATCACTGCATTTGTATTTCCGTCAACTTCTTTATTTTGAGCTGTTGCACCACTAATAGTCAATGCTTTTGGTGTAATATTAGCAACTAAACCTGTTGGCACTGTTAATGAATATTTAACCGCATCAGCACCACTTAACGTTTGAGTAGAGGTCACTGCAATTCCGTTAGCAACGTTAAAAGATGCAAAAGTTCCTGTATTTGAAATTGAAACTGCGTCCGTTCCTACTACACCTACTAAAGTAGAACCAGAAATGGTTGCCGCTAATGATTTATTATAAACTTTATTATCAGCCGTAGCGCCAGTTACTGTCAATCCTTTAGCTAAAATGGTATAGCTCAAAGTTGCTGTACCTGTACCGCCAGCATTTGTAGCAGACAAAGTAACAGAGTATACCCCTGGAACGGCTGTTGGAGTTCCTGTAATATCACCGGTAGTAGTATCTACTGATAAACCGCTTGGCAAACCTGTGGCATTAAAAGAAGTAGGTGTTTGTGTAGCCGTAATTGTATAAGTTGAAGCTACCACACCATAAGTTGCAGAAGCCGTTAAAGCACTTGTAATTACCGGCGAAGGCATACTTGTTATATCTGCCGATAAAGTAGGCTGAGTTAACGAATAGTTTCCGGCACCTGCACCACTGATTGAATATCCTGTTACAGTAACAGCAATACCCGTTCCAATCGCAGAACTTGCAAAAGTTCCTACTGGAGTACCATCTAGAGAAACTACATCACTATTGATAACACCAACTAAAGAACCTGTTCCGTTTAATATTGCATCGGTATTACCATCAAACACTTTATTACTTGCTGTTAATCCTGAAACTGTTACTGTTTTTGGAGTAACCGTACTTGAAACTGTTGCCACATTTACTGGAGTTGCATTTGAACTTGTTAATACAATATCTCCTGAATAAGGCGAACTGATAACAGTGGCATTTGCTTTTAATCTTACGTAAACTGGTATTGATGATATTGTTCCTGAAGCACCAACAGTAACTGTTGAAGCAAATCCTGAACCTGAAGACAATGAAACTTCATAACCTGAAGGAGGTGTAACCAAAACCCCAGCTTGCATGTAAGTTCCAGACACTGTGAATGAAGTTGTAGCTGAAGCCGTACCATATACCGTAGTCAATGCAGACAAAGTTCCTGATGTAGAAATTGCTGGTAGTGGAGCTAGAGCAGTATATCCATTAAACTTAACATTATTTTGAGTAGCAGCACAATCAAATCCACCAGTTCCTGTGGTTGCTGTAGCTCCATATCCATATAGTCTAAAAGTAGTTGTAGACAAATCCGAAAGACCTGTAATATTTAATGTTTTGAAAGCAGAAGTACTAGTAGTCATTCCTGTTAATGTAGCAATATCACTAGTGTAATTATCTGCTGAAGATCTTAATGTAACAGCTGATGGACCTGAACCAGAAAAATCCCAAATAAAAGATAAAGAAGTTGGTGTAAACATATACCCTGTAGTTGGAGCCACCGTAAACTGAATATAATTAGAAGTAGAAAGCGTTGCGCCAACACCCCAATTAGAACCACCAAAACGATTAGCATTACCTGCAGGAGTAACAGAACTACCGGTGTAATTCAATGCTGCAGCTACTATATTTGTATCATTTGTTGTACTAGGCTCTGTAGTCTCAGTACCCGCATTTCCAAAAGTATTCCATTGTAACAAAGGAACAATTGCAGGAGAAATATTTGCAGTTAAACCTGTTGGTTGTGTCAATGTATAATTGGCAACATCAGCTCCTCCTATTGTTGATGTAGAAGTAACTGCAATACCATTTCCGATAGCAGAAGATGCAAAAACACCATTCAACGTTAAGGTAACCACATCAGGAGAAATAACGCCACTTAGCGTTCCTGTTAAAGTTGCAGTAGTAGTTCCATCAAATTGCTTGTTTTGAGCTGCAACACCACTAATCGTTAACGCTTTTGCTGTGATATTAGCAGACAAACCTGTTGGCACTGTCAATGAATATTTACCTGCATCGGCACCACTCAAGGTTTGTGATGAAGTAACTGTAATTCCATTAGCTACTAACGAGCTTGTAAAAGTTCCTGTATTAGAAACTGAAACAACGTCAGTATTATAAATCCCAACTAAAGTAGAACCAGAAATAGTTGCAACATTGGTTCTGTCATATACTTTATTATTTGCAACAGCACCAGTAACTGTTAATGGTTTTGGTGTAATTGTATACGCTAAATTTTGAGAATTGCTTGTTCCTCCAGAATTCGAGGCTGAAATTGTAACATTATAAAGACCGGGAGCACTAGAAGGTGTTCCTGTTATATCACCACTAGTAGCATTTAAAGTCAACCCTGCCGGCAGACCAATAGCACTATAAGAAGTAGGCGAATTAGTAGCTGTAATGGTATAAGTTGATGCAACAGTTCCATATACCGAACTAAAACTTAAGGCACTTGTAATAATCGGAACAGGAGCTGAAGCAATGGTGATCGTACCATTAGCCGAAGTAAACGAATAATTACTTGCCGTTAATGAAGTAACTACAGGCGAAATTGTAACGCCAGGAGTTGATGCAGGAGTAGTATCTGTATAGGTTGTTGTATAAGAAACCGAACCTGAAATCACAGAAGCGTTTTCTCCATTTACAAATCCAGAAGGTGTATAAGTACCTGCTGCCAAAACCGATGCAACAGAATCCCCAAAAGAAACAGTTTGATTGTTTGCCGTAATTGTTAAAGTAGCTGGAGAAACTGCATTACCTGATGAAGATGTGGTAATATTAACAGCGGTAGCCCCAGTACTTGAAAGCACTACATTTTGAGAATTATAAGTTCCCGAAACTGGTGCCGTTGCTTTCAATCTAACATACACTGTCCCACTTGCATTTCCAGAAGTTTGTGTAAAACTTGCTGTTGCACCATATGTTGTTCCGTCACTAGAAACTTCGAAATTTGTTGGTGCAGTAGCGATTAGATTTGCTGATAAATTAGTACCTGAAATAGAAAAAGATTGAAATCCAGAAGGCGAACCGTATGTTGTTGTAAATGCTGTTGCTGTTGCAGCACCTGAAATCAATGCTTGTGAAAGAGTAGACGATGAACCCGTTGTAGCAGTAGAATAATTAAAGGCTTTGTCAACGGTGTACACTTTATAATAATAAGTAGTACCAGTAGTCAAACTAGAATCCGTAAATGAAGTTCCTGTACCCGAATACACAACCGTACCTGTTACAGAACCTGCTACTGAATTATTTACTGCATAAATACCATTTGTATTTGGATTATCACCTACTGCAGGGTTACTTGTGTAACGTACCAATACATAACCACCTCCATCAACACCACCGGTAGCTGCTCCCCAAGAAACCCCTATACTTGTAGTTGTTTGTCCTGAAAAAGAAAGTGCACCTGGCGCATTTGCAGCTGAATTATCAACAGCAGCTCCAGGATAAATTACAAAATCATCTACATCAAAAGTACCAGCAGCAGACCTTCCTGCTATACCTATACCACATGTTGTGGCTGCAGTTGCAGTAGTTGATATTACCGCAGTGGTTTTTGTCCAACTAGCATTTGCAGATAAAGTAGCTGCAGTCGGATATGTCCCTGGATTGGTAGTTCCATTAGTGGTAACATTACCCATTTGAAACGAATTCACAGAGGCTGCATTTCTAACATAATATTGGATTACATAAGAAGTACTTGCTTGAGGACCATTAGCAGCACTAGCATCTTGAGGTGTTTGTAAACCTCTAGATACAGTAGTTACATTGGTTACCGTAGCATAGTTAACACCACTTCTTGGACTTGTTGTCGCAATAGCTGATGTTGCCCCTGCCTGAGATTGTCTAGACCATAAAGTGGAGGATAAAGTTGTAGACAATGCTCCAGCAGTTTGCCCCTCAAAACCGCCATTCATGTATGGAAATGAACCGATTGATTGTTGAGCATAATTTAAGAGCGGAAAAAGTAAAAATGCAAAACTCCAAAAGAGCACTCGCATCGAATTTTTAATTTGTAAATTTCGTTTCATAAAAATATGATTTTTTTTGATTTTGAATCACAAATTTAAAAACTAAATACCTGAAATGGGATATTTTATGTTAGCTTTTTGTTAACAATTATTAACATTTACGTTCATCGGTTAAATAGGTTTTTAATCGGAATTTTTAAACTAAAAAATAAATAAAAAGAGACAAAAACAAAAAACTCCTCAATTTCTTGAGGAGTTTTTTTAATATTAAGCTTGTCCTGTTGGACCAAAATTTAAGGGAATTGGCGGTTGTTCCGAATCCTTTATTTCGCCATGAGCTTGTTCAAATCGGTGGATATTTTCTCCCATTGCCTTTAATAATCTTTTGGCATGTTGCGGAGTTAAAATGATTCTCGATTTCACCTTCGATTTTGGAACACCAGGCATGATGGTCACAAAGTCTAACACAAATTCAGATGGAGAATGATTGATGATGGCTAAGTTGGAATAAATTCCTTCAGCCACTTTTTCATCGAGCTCTATATTAATTTGCCCTGGTTGTTGATTGTTATCACTCATAATTAATAAATATATTCTTCTTTGTTCGCCATTAACTCATTGTAATCGTCTTTCGAACCTACAATAATGTTATCGTAATCTCTCATACCTGTTCCTGCTGGAATTCTGTGTCCAACAATAACATTTTCTTTAAGACCTTCTAAGGTATCCACTTTACCAGCTACTGCTGCTTCGTTTAATACTTTAGTAGTCTCTTGGAACGATGCTGCAGAGATGAATGATTTCGTTTGAAGCGATGCTCTAGTAATACCTTGTAAGACTGGAGTTGCAGTAGCCGTAATAACATCACGAGCCACAACTAAATTTTTATCATTACGTTTCAATAACGAATTCTCATCTCTTAATTGTCTTGGAGAAACAATCTGACCTGGTTTTAAATTATCCGAATCACCTGCATCTTCTACCACTTTCATTCCGTATAGTTTATCATTTTCAACGATAAAATCACTAGTATGAATTAATTGCTCTTCTAAGAATAAGGTATCTCCTGGATCTTCTACTCTTACTTTACGCATCATTTGACGAATTACTACCTCAAAGTGTTTGTCGTTAATTTTCACCCCTTGAAGACGGTATACTTCTTGAATTTCATTAACCAAATACTGTTGAACAGCAGACGGTCCTTGAATTCTTAAAATATCATCTGGTGTAATAGCGCCATCCGACAAAGGAACTCCAGCTTTTACGAAGTCATTTTCTTGAACAAGAATTTGACTTGACAATTTCACTAGATATTTCTTAACCTCACCAAATTTAGATTCGATGATGATTTCACGATTACCTCTTTTAATTTTTCCAAAAGAAACTACTCCATCAATTTCAGAAACTACTGCTGGATTAGAAGGATTACGAGCCTCTAACAACTCAGTAATTCTTGGTAAACCTCCAGTAATATCACCTGCTTTAGAAGAACGACGAGGAATTTTCACAAGAATTTTACCTGCTTTAATTTTCTCTCCATCTTCTACCATAAGGTGCGCTCCAACTGGTAAGTTGTAAGAACGAATTAATTCGCCATCTTTACCATAAACCAATAAGGTCGGAATTAATTTTTTATTTCTTCCTTCCGAAATTACTTTTTCTTGGAAACCTGTTTGCTCATCAATTTCAACTTGGAACGATTGTCCTTGTTCTAAATCTTCGTAAGCAATTTTTCCTGTGAATTCTGAAACAATTACACCATTATAAGGATCCCATTTACAGATAGCAGCGCCTTTTTCAACAACATCACCGTCTTTAACACTGATAACAGAACCGTAAGGAATGTAATGCGTACTTAATAGAATTCCTGTTTTAACATCAACTAATTTTAATTCCGTTGAACGAGAAACAACAATATCTACTTTGTTACCATCAGCATCTTCACCAACAACAGTTTTAAGATCTTCAATTTCTAATTTACCTCCGAATCTTGCAATAATACTAGACTCTTCAGAAACCCCACCTGCAACCCCACCCACGTGGAATGTACGAAGTGTCAACTGTGTACCTGGCTCTCCAATAGACTGTGCAGCGATAACACCAACAGCTTCACCTTTTTGAGTCATTTTACCCGTTGCAAGGTTACGTCCATAACATTTAGCGCAAATACCTTTTTTAGCTTCACAAGTAAGAGGCGAACGCACTTCCACTCTTTCGATTGGAGATTCTTCGATGGCTCTAACAATGGCTTCCGTGATTTGCTCACCTGCATGAACTAATACATCCGAAGTTAATGGATTAATCACATCTTGTAATGCAACACGTCCTAAAATACGTTCTCCTAATGTTTCAACAATTTCTTCATTTTTCTTTAAAGCAGAAACTTCAATTCCTCTTAAAGTACCACAATCTACAGAGTTTACAATTACATCTTGAGAAACGTCATGTAATCTACGAGTTAAGTAACCCGCATCCGCCGTTTTAAGAGCCGTATCCGCAAGACCTTTACGAGCACCGTGAGTAGAGATAAAATACTCCAAAATCGATAGCCCTTCTTTAAAGTTAGAAAGAATTGGATTTTCAATAATTTCACCACCACCAGCAGTCGATTTTTTAGGCTTAGCCATCAAACCACGCATACCGGTTAACTGACGAATTTGTTCTTTAGATCCACGCGCTCCAGAATCAAGCATCATGTACACTGAGTTGAACCCTTGTTGGTCTTCTCTAATGTTTTTCATCGCTAATTCTGTCAATTGCGCATTGGCAGAAGTCCAAATATCAATAACTTGGTTGTAACGCTCGTTATTGGTAATAAGACCCATATTATAGTTTAATGAAATTCCTTCCACTTGTTCTCTTGCATCGGCAATTAACTTCGTTTTTTGTTCCGGAATTCTAATATCACCTAATGAGAATGACAATCCACCTTTAAAGGCAAATTTGTATCCCATATCCTTCATGTTATCTAGGAAAGCAGCCGTTGTAGGAACATCTGTTACTGCAAGGATTTTTCCAATAATATCACGTAAAGATTTTTTAGTTAATACCTCATTAATATATCCAGCTGCTTGCGGAACTACTTCATTAAAAAGTACTCTACCAGCAGTAGTTTGAATAATTTTATATACTAACTCTCCATTTTCATTAAAATCTTTAGCTCTAATTTTCACACGAGCATTCAATTCTAATCTTCCTTCATTTAAAGCAATATTTACTTCTTCTGCAGAATAGAAAGTCAAATCTTGACCTAAAATTTTATGTTCTGGAGTAGACAAACGCTCTTTGGTCATGTAATAAAGACCTAAAACCATGTCTTGAGATGGTACCGTAATTGGAGCACCATTCGCAGGATTCAAGATATTGTGAGAAGCCAACATTAATAATTGAGCTTCTAGAATTGCTTCTGGTCCAAGTGGCAAGTGAACCGCCATTTGATCCCCATCAAAATCCGCATTAAACGCCGTACAAACTAATGGGTGCAATTGGATTGCCTTTCCTTCAATAAGTTTAGGTTGGAATGCTTGAATACCCAATCTGTGTAACGTAGGAGCACGGTTTAGTAATACTGGGTGACCTTTAATTACATTTTCAAGGATATCCCAAACTACTGGCTCTTTTTTGTCAATTATTTTTTTAGCTGATTTTACAGTTTTAACAATTCCTCTTTCGATTAATTTACGAATAACGAATGGTTTGTACAATTCGGCAGCCATATCTTTTGGAAGACCACATTCGAACAATTTCATTTCTGGCCCAACAACAATTACCGAACGAGCAGAATAATCTACACGTTTTCCTAATAAGTTTTGACGGAAACGACCTTGTTTACCTTTTAAGGAATCAGACAACGATTTTAACGGTCTGTTTGATTCTGTTTTAACAGCAGAAGCTTTACGAGTGTTATCAAATAATGAATCTACTGATTCTTGTAACATACGTTTTTCGTTTCTCAAGATAACTTCTGGAGCTTTGATTTCCATTAATCTTTTCAAACGGTTGTTTCTGATGATAACTCTACGGTACAAGTCGTTCAAATCGGAAGTTGCAAAACGACCACCATCTAGTGGTACTAACGGACGCAATTCTGGCGGAATAACTGGAATTACTTTAAGAATCATCCACTCAGGACGGTTCTCTCTGTTCAAGTTAGAGTCACGGAACGATTCAACAACTTGTAATCTTTTTAACGCTTCTGTTTTTCTTTGTTTCGAAGTTTCATTATTAGCAGCATGACGCAATTCGTATGACAAATTGTTCAAATCAGTTCTTGCTAATAAGTCCATAATACACTCTGCTCCCATTTTGGCAACAAATTTATTTGGGTCATAATCATCAAGATATTGATTTTCCATTGGAAGGGTATCTAAAATATTTAAATACTCTTCTTCAGTTAAAAAGTCAAGACGTTGTAACGATTCTCCATCGGCATTTTTAGCAATACCTGCCTGAATAACTACATATCTTTCGTAGTAGATAATCATGTCTAATTTCTTAGAGGGTAAGCCAAGAATGTATCCAATTTTGTTTGGAAGTGAGCGGAAATACCAGATATGAGCAATAGGCACAACAAGGTTAATGTGTCCAACTCTATCACGACGTACTTTTTTCTCAGTTACTTCAACACCACATCGGTCACAAACGATTCCTTTGTAGCGAATTCTTTTATATTTTCCACAAGCACACTCAAAATCTTTCACTGGACCGAAAATTCGTTCGCAGAAAAGACCATCACGTTCTGGCTTGTGCGTTCTGTAATTAATAGTTTCAGGCTTTAAAACTTCGCCTCTTGATTCAGCTAAAATTGATTCTGGCGATGCCAAACCAATAGAGATTTTCTCAAATCTTTTAGGCGCTGTACCTTTGTTGTCTTTGTTATTTCTGTTATTCATCATAGTTTTTACTATTGATTTATCTGCAATTAAAAATTGATTCTTATTTTAGTAAAAAGTCAAATATCAAAAGTCGCATGGACTTTGTAACACTATAACTTTGGACTAAAACGCTACCTCGGATTACTTCTCTAAACCTCAAAAACTATTTTTGAAGTGCTAGTTATAAAATTGGACAACTTTATAAAAAATCGGAACGGTTTACGGGTATAAATCCTTAAAAACGTATTATAAATAAGTATTCAGCTCCCTAAAACAAGGAACTGAATACTGCTTTTATTTATTCTTCTAATCTGATGTCTAATCCAAGACCTTTCAATTCATGCATCAATACATTGAATGATTCTGGCAATCCTGGTTCTGGCATTGATTCACCTTTTACGATAGCTTCGTAAGTTTTAGCTCTACCAATAACGTCATCCGATTTCACAGTTAAGATTTCACGTAGTGTACTCGATGCACCGTATGCTTCAAGTGCCCAAACCTCCATCTCTCCAAAACGCTGACCTCCAAACTGAGCTTTACCACCCAATGGTTGTTGTGTAATAAGTGAGTATGGTCCGATAGAACGTGCGTGCATCTTATCGTCTACCATGTGTCCAAGTTTCAACATATAGATTACTCCAACGGTTGCTGCTTGGTGGAAACGTTCTCCTGTTCCTCCGTCATATAAATAGGTATGACCAAATCTTGGGATTCCTGCTTCGTCTGTTAATTCATTGATTTGATCTAAAGTAGCACCATCAAAGATTGGTGTTGCATACTTGCGACCTAATTTTTGACCTGCCCATCCAAGAACAGTTTCATAAATTTGACCAATGTTCATACGAGAAGGTACACCAAGTGGATTCAACACGATATCTACTGGAGTTCCATCTTCAAGGAACGGCATATCTTCATGACGAACGATACGTGCAACAATACCTTTGTTACCGTGACGACCCGCCATTTTATCACCTACTTTTAACTTACGTTTTTTAGCGATATAAACTTTCGCTAATTTCAAGATTCCAGCTGGTAATTCATCTCCAACAGTAATCGTGAATTTTTCTCTACGTAAAGCTCCTTGTAAATCGTTTAACTTGATTTTGTAGTTGTGAATCAAATCGTTAACCAAACGGTTAGTATCATCATCAGCAACCCATTGACCTTTAGTTAAGTGAGCGAAATCTTCAACAGATTGAAGCATCTTTTTAGAATATTTTTTACCTTTTGGCAATACTTCTTCTCCAAGATCATTCATCACTCCTTGCGAAGTTTTTCCGTCAACAATAACGAATAGTTTCTCAATCAATTTATCTTTTAATTCGATAAATTTAGTTTCGAATTCCATTTCTAAAGCCGTCAAATCGTCTTTATCTTTGGTACGTTTACGTTTATCTTTTACCGCTCTTGCAAATAATTTTTTGTCCAAAACCACACCGTGTAATGATGGAGACGCTTTTAACGAAGCATCTTTTACATCACCAGCTTTATCTCCGAAGATCGCTCTTAACAATTTCTCTTCTGGAGTTGGATCAGATTCTCCTTTTGGTGTAATTTTTCCGATAAGAATGTCGCCAGGTTTTACTTCAGCTCCAATTCTTATCATTCCGTTTTCATCTAAATCTTTAGTTGCTTCTTCAGAAACGTTAGGAATATCGTTAGTCAACTCTTCGTTTCCTAATTTAGTATCTCTAACTTCCAATGAATAATCATCTACGTGAATAGAAGTGAAAATATCATCGCGAACTACCTTTTCAGAGATTACGATCGCATCCTCGAAATTGTATCCTTTCCATGGCATAAAGGCCACTTTAAGGTTTCTACCGATTGCTAATTCTCCGTTTTGAGTCGCATATCCTTCACAAAGCACTTGACCTAATTGAACTCTATCGCCTTTTCTTACGATTGGTTTCAAGTTGATAGACGTACTTTGATTCGTTTTTCTAAATTTGATTAATTGGTATGTTTTTTCATCTGGGTCAAAACTTACCATTCGCTCTTCTTCAGTTCTGTCGTATTTGATAGTAATCATGTTAGCATCAACATACTCAACAGTTCCGTTTCCTTCAGCATTAATCAATACTCTTGAATCGGAAGCTACTTGTCTTTCAAGACCTGTACCTACGATTGGAGCTTCTGGACGTAATAATGGAACGGCTTGACGCATCATGTTCGATCCCATCAAGGCACGGTTCGCATCATCATGTTCCAAGAACGGAATTAATGAAGCCGAAATAGAAGCAATTTGGTTTGGTGCAACGTCAGTATAATGAACAGCAGATGGCTCAACTACCGGGAAATCACCTTCTTCACGAGCAATAACTTTATCAGCAGTAATGTTTCCTTTAGCATCCATTTCGATGTTTGCTTGAGCAATCATTTTACCTTCTTCTTCCTCTGCACTTAAATAAATTGGTTCAGATGTCAAATCAACTTGTCCGTTAGTTACTTTACGGTAAGGCGTTTCAATGAAACCCATTCCGTTTACTTTTGCATAAACACCTAGAGATGAAATCAATCCAATGTTTGGTCCCTCAGGAGTTTCAATTGGACAAAGTCTTCCGTAGTGTGTATAGTGAACGTCACGAACCTCGAAACCAGCTCTTTCTCTAGAAAGTCCACCTGGTCCAAGTGCTGATAATCTTCTTTTGTGTGTAATCTCCGCTAATGGATTGGTTTGATCCATAAATTGAGACAACTGATTGGTACCAAAGAACGAGTTAATTACCGATGATAATGTTTTAGCATTAATCAAATCGATAGGTGTAAACACCTCGTTATCTCTAACGTTCATTCGCTCACGAATGGTTCTAGCCATACGCGCTAAACCAACACCAAATTGTTGAGAAAGTTGTTCACCAACTGTTCTAACACGACGGTTTGATAAGTGATCAATATCATCAATATCGGCTTTCGCATTGATTAATTCGATCAAATATTTAATGATAGTAATGATATCTTCTTTAGTTAAAACCTGTTTTTCCATTGGAATATCAAGGTTTAACTTTTTGTTCATTCTATAACGGCCTACTTCACCTAAGTTGTAACGTTGGTCAGAGAAGAACAATTTATCAATAATACCACGAGCCGTTTCCTCATCAGGCGGTTCAGCGTTACGTAATTGTCTGTATATGTGTTCAACAGCCTCTTTTTCAGAGTTTGTTGGATCTTTTTGTAAAGTATTGTGGATAATTGCATAATCAACTTGATTGTTATCCTCTTTGTGCAACAAAATTACTTTTACATCAGCGTCAAGAATTTCTTCTACATTATCTTTATCTAAGATAGTGTCACGATCTAAAATGATTTCGTTACGCTCGATAGAAACAACTTCGCCAGTATCCTCATCCACGAAATCTTCGTGCCAAGTATTCAATACTCTCGCAGCTAATTTTCTACCAATGTATTTTTTAAGACCCGTTTTTGAAACTTTGATTTCTTCTGCAAGGTCAAAAATTTCAAGAATGTCTTTATCTCTTTCAAATCCGATAGCACGTAAAAGAGTAGTTACTGGTAATTTTTTCTTTCTATCAATGTACGCATACATTACGTTATTGATATCCGTTGCAAATTCTATCCAAGAACCTTTGAAAGGAATTACTCTGGCAGAGTACAATTTAGTACCATTAGCATGGAATGATTGTCCAAAGAAAACTCCTGGAGAACGGTGTAATTGCGAAACAACAACACGCTCAGCTCCATTTATTACAAATGTTCCGCTTGGCGTCATGTAAGGAATCGTTCCTAAATAAACGTCTTGAACTATCGTTTCAAAATCCTCATGTTCAGGATCAGTACAATATAATTTAAGGCGTGCTTTAAGAGGTACACTGTACGTTAAACCTCTTTCGATACACTCTTGAATAGTGTAACGTGGTGGATCAACAAAGTAATCAAGGAATTCTAATACAAATTGGTTTCTTGTATCAGTTATTGGAAAGTTTTCCATGAAGGTATTGTATAGCCCTTCGTTGCCCCTTTCGTCAGATTTAGTTTCCAATTGGAAGAAATCTTTAAACGATTTAACCTGAACATCCAAAAAGTCTGGATATTGAGGAATGTTTTTTGTTGAGGCAAAATTCAATCTTTCAGTCTGATTTGTTATCATCAATGGACAAAATTTTGATTAAAAAAAAGTAATTGTTTTTTGTAATGTATACTTTCTTTTACGATCAATACATCTTTAAAATTGCACCAGTATCTATACAATTCTTTCTTCGTATTGACTAAAAGTTTTTCGTATTTTAAGCTCCTAAAGATAAATTTTGGAGTATAATTTTATTATACGAAAAATGGTTTAGGCCATTGAGCGGTTAAACTCAAGACCTAAACCTAGTTCTAAAACTATGTAAGAGTTATTTTAACTCAACAACAGCTCCAGCTTCTTCTAAAGATTTTTTCAAACCTTCAGCTTCTGCTTTAGTAACTCCTTCTTTAATGTTTGCAGGAGCACCGTCTACCATATCTTTAGCTTCTTTCAATCCTAAACCAGTTAATTCTTTAACCGCTTTAACAACTGCTAATTTAGAAGCACCAGCATCTTTTAATACTACAGTGAATTCTGTTTGCTCTTCAGCAGCACCAGCATCTCCACCACCAGCAGCAACTACTACAGCTGCAGCAGCAGGCTCGATACCATACTCATCTTTTAATATTGTAGCTAAATCGTTAACTTCTTTAACCGTTAAGTTAACTAATTGTTCTGCGAATTGTTTCAAATCTGCCATTTTTTCTATCGTTTAAAATGTTTTTAAATTTATTTTTGTTTATTCGTGCGCGAATTATTCTGCAGCAGCTTCACCTTTTTGTTCAGCATTGTTTAATAAAGCTGAAATGATGCGTTTAGCAGGAGATTGAAGTAATCCGATGATTTCTCCAATAACTTCTTCTTTAGATTTCAATGAAGCTAAGCTATCTAAAAGGTTATCTCCGATGTAAATTTCACCGTTGATGTAAGCACCTTTAAAAGCAGGCTTTTCTGATTTCTTACGGAATTCTTTAATGATCTTTGCTGGTGCATTAGCGATATCTGCAATTAAAACGGAAGAATTTCCTTTTAATACAGAGGCTAAATCGCCATAATCATTTGCAGAAGCTTCCATTGCTTTTTCAAGCAAAGTATTTTTAACCACTTCCAATTTAATACCAGCTTTAAAACAAGCTCTTCTTAAATTTGATGTTGTTTCAGCATTTAATCCAGAAGTATCTGCAATGTAAATGATATTACTTTCAGCCAACTTTGCAGTTAAATCTTCTATCGCGATTGATTTTTCTTCTCTAGTCATAATAAAATTTGTTTAACTACCAATTATACCGCTTTAGGATCTAAAGCAATAGCAGGACTCATAGTACTAGACAAGTGAATTGACTTGATGTAAGTACCTTTCGCTGCAGTTGGTTTTAATTTAATTAATGTTTGAATAATTTCGTGAGCGTTGTCAACAAGTTTGTCAGCTTCAAAAGAAACTCTTCCAATTCCTGCATGAACGATACCTGTTTTATCAACTTTAAAGTCGATTTTACCAGCTTTTACCTCAGCAACTGCTTTACCAATTTCCATAGTAACAGTTCCAGTTTTTGGGTTTGGCATTAAACCTCTAGGACCTAATACACGTCCTAACGGACCTAATTTACCCATAATAGCTGGCATCGTGATGATTACATCAACATCTGTCCAACCATCTTTAATTTTTTGAAGGTAATCGTCTAATCCAACATAGTCAGCTCCAGCAGCTTTCGCTTCTGCTTCTTTATCTGGAGTAACCAAAGCCAAAACTTTAGTATCTTTTCCAGTTCCATGAGGAAGAGTTACAACACCTCTTACCATTTGATTTGCTTTTCTAGGATCAACTCCAAGTTTAACAGCAATATCTACAGACTCATCAAATTTTGCTGAAGCAACAACTTTCAATAAAGATGAAGCATCTTA
>Ga0208401_100330_pt1 | contig 15651 bp, 19 predicted proteins | sample LakWasM112_LOW13_2_FD_183928 | JGI IMG/M metagenome (GOLD analysis project Ga0208401, IMG submission 183928) | Freshwater sediment methanotrophic microbial communities from Lake Washington under simulated oxygen tension - Sediment Metagenome... | ecosystem: Environmental > Aquatic > Freshwater >...
CCCACACGATGATGCCCCGCCACCTCCTTTAAAAAATGCCAGTTCCATTTTTCATAAGCGGGCCAGCTTTTTGCCATTGATTTAATAATAACGGGGGTGCCGGGAAGATAATATCCGTTCCGGAACCGTTCGGCACTTAACTGATCAAATGTATCAATCGGTTTTAAATGCATAGCAATAAGGAATAATGAGGTAATAAATATAAACGAACTATTGCAATTTTTATACTTATCACTATCACAAAAATCATCGGTTCCTTTTCTTAATTTTAGCATTATGCTCCTGCATGTCCATCCTCTAAACCCGCAGCCAAGACAAATCAAGACAATTATTGATTGTTTAAAAAGTGGCGGCATCATTATTTATCCCACCGATACCATTTACGGTTTGGGTTGTGATATTTTTCAGCATAAAGCTATTGAACGCATCTGCCGCATTAAAAATGTTGACCCGCTGAAAGCACAGTTATCATTTATCTGTAACGATCTGAGCGATCTGAGTACCTATACAAAAAGCATCTCCACTCCTTTATACCGTTTATTAAAACAACATCTTCCCGGCCCGTATACATTCATTCTGCCGGCGAGTAAAGAAGTACCAAAGATTTTAAAAAGTAAAAAAGATACAATAGGACTTCGTGTACCTGATAACCTGATTGCCCGAACCATTGTGCAGGAACTGGGTCATCCTATTCTCAGTGCATCACTACCCGGAGAAATGGTGGAAGAATATACCGATCCTGAACTGATGCAGGAGAACTTTAAGAAATTAGTTGATCTTGTTGTAGATGGCGGTATTGGCGGTATGATTCCTTCTACCATTGTTGATTGCACGGAAGAAGTGCCGGTGGTAACAAGGGAAGGATTAGGTGAATGGACGGAATAAAAAACGCCCCGGATAAACCGGAGCGTTGTATATGTTGAGAAAAAGAATGCTACCCTCTTGTTCTGCGATTGTGTACTGCAATATGACGCTGTCTTTTATACTGCTTCATTTCTCTTTTAATGTGTTTCCTTTCCATTGGACCGATTTTACCATCGTTCCGTTTTGCCATACGAACATCGTGACGGATATGCTGTTTCTTCTTTTGTAAATGAATGGCTTCTCCTTTGGTTATCTTTCCCTGGCGGACATGATGCCCGTAAGCCTGGTGTTTTCTTACCTGTGCTGATGCGGTTATACCGAAGCCTGCAAAGAGGATGAACAGGAATAATAATTTAGTTTTCATGCGTATTTTTTTTTGCTGTTAATAATCCACTCTATGACGGAGCACTAAAGCAAAGGTTTAAACTACTGATGAAAAAGTTCCTCTTCCTGGTTCGGTTGAATGTTAAACGACATGCGGTGATGCACACATAAACCAAACTGTTCAATGGCCCTGCGGTGCTCCGCTGTTCCGTAACCTTTATTCCTTTCCCAGTTGTACTGCGGAAAGTCTTTGTGCAGGTTCAGCATATATTCATCCCTGTAGGTTTTGGCTAAAATGCTGGCGGCTGCAATGGAGGCGAAACGCCCATCGCCTTTTACAAAACATTTATGCGGAATACGTCCGTATTTAATGAAACGGTTCCCGTCAATCAATAACAACCGGGGTTTTTGTTTGAGTTGATCCAGCGCCATGTGCATGGCTTTGAACGATGCTTTTAGAATATTGATCCGGTCAATTTCTGCTGCTTCCACTTTTGCAACAGCAAAGGCTATGGCTTCCTGTTCAATAATCACCCTTAAACGATCCCTGTTTTTTTCTTTTACCTGCTTGGAATCGTTGAGTAAGGGATGGTAAAAATCTTTCGGCAGTATCACTGCAGCTGCATATACCGGTCCGGCATAGCAACCCCTGCCCGCTTCATCGCATCCGGCTTCTGTTAACTCTTCCTGGTAATATGAAAGTAAAGACACAACTCAAAGATATTTGTTATCCTTACATGGAAGCCAAAGCGGCTTCTGTAAACCCTAACTTTACAGGAAGGTTATTTGAGCAACCCCGGTTGTTTTATAAAAATAAAGTTCAACATTTGTATATGAGTATTACGCAACTGAGCGACAACTTACTGCGCAGCAATTATCCGCTCTTCGAAGAAGGTTTGATCAACGAAATTGAAGAAACCGGCGAATTCAAAACCTTTAGGGCAAATGAAGTAATGATGCGGAAGGGACAGTTTATCCGAAGCACCATGCTCATGTTAAACGGTCTCATTAAAATTTACCGGGAAGATGATGATGGAAATGAATTCCTTATGTATTATCTCAAACCCGGTGAAGCATGTGCACTTTCCATGGTTTGCGCAGCTAAACATGAAGCAAGCCCCATTATGGCAAAGGCCGTGAATGAAACAGAAGTAATGATGGTACCTGTTGATACCATGAGCGAATGGATGAGTAAATACAAAAGCTGGTACCAGTTTGTAATTGAAACATACCGTGCACGCTTTGATGAGCTGCTGATTACACTTGATAATGTTGCCTTCAGAAGCATGGATGAGCGGCTGGAGTTTTATTTAAAAAGAGCAAAAGAAGCGCAGAAAACAAACACGATTGAAATCAGTCACCAGGAAATTGCAAACGAGCTGAATACTTCCAGGGAAGTGATTTCCCGGTTGCTGAAAAAAATGGAACAGAAAGGCATGCTGAACCTGCACCGTAATGTTATTGAGCTGAAGAATATCTGATTCCCTGTTTTGTGATCTGAATCACCCAACTTGCAGGAAATAGACGCCACATTTGCACACATGGAAATCGTTGGTTATATCGCATCCGTATTAATCGGTCTTTCGTTGGGTCTTACCGGCGGAGGAGGTTCTATCTTAACTGTACCGGTTTTGGTTTATCTCTTTAATGTTGAGCCGGTACTGGCAACCGGTTACTCACTTTTTATTGTAGGTGCCACCAGTTTTGTTGGCGGTATTAAATCGTACATGTACAAACAGGTTGACTTCAGGGCAGTATCACTTTTTGGAATTCCATCTATCTTTTCCATTTTTATAGCACGGCATTTTGTGTTGCCCGTTATTCCCGAAACCGTGTTCCATATTTCAGGATATGCTGTGCAGAGAGGAAGTTTTTTAATGATCGTATTTGCTTTACTCATGCTTGTTGCTTCTTTTTTTATGGTAAGTCCGAAAAAAGAAATCGAAACCGGTGAAGAAGAAGAACAGCAATACAAATCGCTTTCACTGCTTATCCCGGGCTTGCTGGTTGGCTTTATCACCGGACTGCTTGGAGCAGGCGGCGGTTTTATGATTATTCCGGCACTGGTGCTCATCCTGCACCTGCCAATGAAAAAAGCGATCGGCACTTCTTTACAGATCATTGCCATCAATTCCATCTTTGGATTCTTATTCAGCATCAAGCAATACTCTTTTAACTGGAACTTACTTTTGCTGACCACTGCACTTGCAATAGCCGGTGTTATTGCCGGAACTTATTTCTCCAAGAAAATCGATAATAAACTTCTGAAAAAAATATTTGCCGGCTTTGTAATTGCCATGGCTGTATTTATACTTGTTAAAGAATTGTTTATCAGCCGGGCCTGACAGCAGCTATGCCGTAAGTGTGACTAAAGTCATAGTTCGCTGCACAGAGAAACCTCAAATTTGCTACATAAATAAAATGACATGAAGATAGAACAGATTTATACCGGGTGTTTGGCACAGGGTGCTTACTACATTGAAAGTGAAGGTGAAGCTGTAGTGATTGATCCGCTGCGTGAAGTAAAACCCTACATGCAGAAAGCAATGAACAGCAATGCTAAAATCAAGTATGTGTTTGAAACACATTTTCATGCTGATTTTGTAAGTGGTCATCTTGATTTGGCTAAACAAACCGGGGCAACAATAGTGTATGGCCCGACTGCCAGGCCAAATTTTGATGCACATGTTGCTGCAGATGGTGAAGAAATTAAAGTGGGTAAGATCAGTTTTAAGATCCTTCACACTCCGGGTCATACAATGGAATCAACCTGCTATTTACTGAAAGATGAAAATGGAAAAGATGTTGCCCTCTTTTCCGGTGATACATTATTTATCGGTGATGTTGGCCGGCCCGATCTTGCTCAGAAAGTAATTGCCGAATTAACACAGGATAAACTGGCCGCTCATTTATATGATTCACTTCATACTAAGATCATGCCGCTGGCTGATGATATTATTGTTTATCCTGCACATGGTGCAGGAAGTGCATGCGGTAAAAACATGAGTAAAGAAACTTCCGACACACTGGGTCATCAGAAAGCAACCAACTATGCATTGCAGCCAATGAGTAAAGAAGCTTTCATGAAAGAAGTGCTTACAGGATTAACTGCTCCACCACAATATTTCCCTTTGAATGTGTTGATGAATATTCAGGGTTACGACAGTATTGATGATGTACTGAAACGCGGCACTCAGGCACTGAGCCCGGAAGCTTTTGAAGCTGCAGCCAATGAAACAGGTGCGTTAATACTGGATACAAGGGATGCGGAAGTTTTTTCAAAAGGATTTATTCCCAACTCGATCAACATTGGTATTGATGGAAACTTTGCTCCCTGGGTGGGAGCTATGATCCCCGATGTGAAACAGGAAATTCTGCTGGTAACAGATGAAGGACGAGAAGCAGAGGTTGTAACAAGACTTGCCCGTGTTGGTTACGATTATTCCATTGGTTATTTACAGGGCGGCTTTACTGCTTGGAAAAATTCCGGAAAAGAAGCTGATACAATTCAACGGGTATCCGTTGATGAACTTGCAGATATTCTTGCAAAAGATTCCGCAACAAATATTCTGGATGTACGTAAAAAAAGTGAATATGACAGCGAGCACCTGATTGAAGCAGAAAATGCATGTCTCGATTATATCAATGAAAGCATGTTAAAGGTGGATAAAAACAAAACTTATTATGTGCATTGTGCAGGCGGCTACCGCTCCATGATCTTTGCTTCAATCCTCAAAGCCCGTGGATACGACAACCTGATTGATGTAAGAGGTGGTTTTAAGGCGCTGAAACAATCGGGTAAGTTTAAGGTAACCGATTACGTTTGTCCCACTACACTTTTATAAGCAGCATAGTTTAAGACAAAACAGAGGGGGACTTGTTTAACAATAAGTCTCCTTTCATAAATAACTCTGAAAAGGAGTTCTGGAAAAGATTTATCTGAAATTTTTATAACAACATTTAATTCAAAAAAAATGACACTAAAAGAAATCGTAAACAATCCCCAAACAACAATTATTGATGTACGCTCAGAAGGAGAATTTCAATCAGGGCATTTCCCCGGTGCAAAGAATATTCCGCTGAATATAATTACACAGAAAGTTGATGAGTTAAAGCAAATCAAAACCCCTATTGTTGTTTATTGTATGTCAGGTGCAAGAAGTAACAGTGCCGCTTCTTACCTGAAGCAGGTTGGTATTGAAAATATTTATGACGCTGGCGGAATTTATACTATTATGAATCTTAAAAACTAAAATGAATCATGTTGACTTTTATTAAAAAATTGTTTGGACCCGGTACAGATTATAAAGCATTGATTGCCGAGGGAGCAGTAGTTGTAGATGTAAGAACTCCCCAGGAGTATAAAGGTGGCCACATAAAAGGGTCATTAAATATTCCGGTGAATATGATTGGTCAAAAAGTAAATGACCTGAAGAAAAAAGGGAAACCCGTTATTACCTGTTGTGCAAGTGGTATGAGAAGCAGTTCAGCAGCCAGCATTTTAAAACAGGCAGGAATTGAGGCATACAATGGCGGTTCATGGGGCGGCCTGCAAAATAAAATTTCTTAAGAATGAGCTTACTCAAAGGTTGGAACTGGATAAGAGTTTTCAGATTGGTAGTGGGAACAGCAGCACTGGTTCAGGGAATTCTGTATCACAATAATGTGCTATGGATGATGGGTGGCCTTCTGCTGGTTCAGGCTGTGTTCAATATGGGTTGCTGTGGTGTTGGGGGATGTGCAGTGACCCCTTCAGCAAAAAAACAAGACGTTACAAAAACAGTTGACTATGAAGAAGTGGTATAACAACTGGATCTGGTTTGTCCCCGGGTTGCTGGCCGGAGGAATAGCGGGCTATTTTTACTGGAAATATTTCGGTTGTGACGGCACCTGTTTGATTACTTCCAGCCCGGTAAGAAGCATTTTATATTTTGCCTTTATGGGATTACTACTCAACCAGATGTTCAAACCTTCCGGCAAACAAACTCCCGAAACAAAGGAATAATAAACACCCCCTGCTTATTTAAAATCTACTCACTTAATAGACTAAGTTCTGTTTTTTGCTAAAAAAAACAGAACTTAGTTTTTATGAACTTACTTGAACTGCTCAGAAACCCCTGGCCCTGGTATGTTGCAGGGCCATTGATCGGGCTAACAGTGCCCGCACTTTTACTGATTGGCAATAAAACCTTCGGTATTTCTTCTTCCCTGCGGCATATTTGTGCTGCCTGTTTGCCAACAAAAATCCCCTATTTCAATTACGACTGGAAAAGAGAAATGTGGAACCTGTTTTTTGTAGGCGGCATTGCCATTGGCGGCTTTCTTGCTGCCTGGCTTTTGCAAAATCCTAACCCTGTTGTGGTAAACCCAAAACTTGTTACAGAGCTGAACCAATATGGTATTACTGATTTTAACGGATTAGTTCCCGCTCAACTGTTCAACTGGGATGTATTATTTTCTGTAAAGGGATTGTTCATGATGGTTGGCGGAGGCTTCCATTATGGGCCTGTCTAATTTACAATGGCCTTCATTGGTAGCAACCATTGCTTTTATGGCTGGCGGCTTTCTGATGGCAAACCTCATTTTACCATTTATTTTAAAACTCTGATTACAACTATGGATAGTAATACAACAAAATCAGAAAAAGTACTGGAACAAAAGCACCAGGATTTTCTTGCAGCTGATACCGATTTTGAAATGCGTTCGCTTGATGCAGTTTGTTTTAATGAATCAGAATTAAAACATCCCTGGTGGTATAATTTTAAATATGCTTTTGTCGGTGTATTATTCGGAATTGTATTTGTAAAGGCTGAAATCATCTCCTGGTTCCGTATACAGGAAATGTTTAAGCTGCAAAGCTTTCATATGTATGGTGTCATCGGGTCGGCAGTTGTTGTTGGTGTGATCTCCGTTTTGTTAATTAAAAAATTCAAAATCAAAACTATTTATGGCGAACCGATTGTGTTTGTCAGCAAAAAGTTTAATAAGGGCCAGGTTTACGGAGGCCTGTTGTTTGGCCTTGGCTGGGCAGTAACCGGCGCATGCCCCGGACCATTATTTGCACAGATCGGTACAGGAGCTACCGTAATATTTATTACTTTGCTGAGCGCTGTTGCGGGCACTTTTGTATATGGAAAGTTCAGGGAGAAGCTGCCGCATTAAAACGCTGTTGTTTTCATGTTTTACAACAGAACCATCCTGGTATCATTAGCTGCCGTTCTGTTTATTGCAGTTTCACAATTCAGTTGTTCAGAAACTGATGCAAATAAAACAACAGTAGATTCATCTGTTTATAAAACAACCTGGGTAGGTACACCTGCCGGCGAAATCCCTTTCTATTCACGGAAAGATGGAAAGCTTATCTGGTATGGCCATGAACTGATAACTAATACTTCAATCTATTTAGGTCCGAAAGGAACGGTGAGGCAAATCAGTAATGGAATGAATTGCCAGAACTGTCATCTCAGTGCAGGTACAAAACCATGGGGTAATAATTACGGCGCAGTATTTTCAACTTATCCGAAATTCCGGGAACGCTCCGGATCAATTGAAACAATTTATAAACGGGTGAATGATTGTTTTGAGAGAAGTTTGAATGGCTCTGCATTAGATACAGCTTCAAAAGAAATGCAGGCCATCTATGCGTACATTAAATGGCTGGGCGAAGAAGTACCAAAAGGAGTTAAACCAAAAGGTTCAGGCATTGAAGAGCTTCCTTACCTGGAACGTGCTGCTGATCCTTTAAAGGGGAAAATAATTTTTGAACAAAAATGTCAGCGCTGTCATGGATCTGATGGGCAAGGTGTAATGAATAAAGATGGGCTGTCTTATCAATATCCGCCCTTATGGGGAATACATAGTTATAATTCAGGAGCAGGTTTGTTTCGGCTATCAAGATTTGCAGGTTATGTAAAAAACAATATGCCCTTTGAAGCTGATTATCATTCGCCTCAATTAACGAATGAAGAGGCTTGGGATGTAGCAGCATTTGTAAACACACAACCAAGGCCATCAATGAATCTGAACAATGACTGGCCCGATATTTCAAAAAAACCATTTGATCATCCTTTTGGCCCGTATGCTGATTCCTTTAGTGAGCAGCAACACAAATTCGGCCCTTTTGCTGCCATTAAAGAATACAGAGAAAAAAACAAACATTAATCAGACTGTTCGTATTTTCAACTAAAAAAATGAAACTTATAAGGACTCTTTTTTTGTTTACAGCTATCCTCTTTACAGCTATTTCAGTAAAAGCACAGCATAAAATTGTGTGGGATATGGTACAGGCAGATACGGCTATGCAAAGAGGCTTGTATAAACAGCTTAACAATGTAATTACCGCAGCCCCTGATACAAAAATAGAAGTGGTGTTTCATGGCAATGCCGTTTACGCCCTGCTGAAAGATACCGGCTACTTTAAAGAACAGATCATTGCCCTGCACAAAAAAGGGGTGTTATTTCGTGTTTGCAATAATTCGCTGAAAGGAAGAAATATTGATTTGTCAAGAGTGATTTCTGAAGCCGTTGTTGTTCCTGTTGCTGTCCTTGAACTGGCTTCAAAACAGGAAGAAGGCTGGAGTTATATTAAAGCAGGCGGATAATAAAAGATAAAAAAAAGTATTCACGGATCAGATCTATGAATACTTTTTTCTTACGTACAGGGGAGGTTCAAACCTGAGCTGCACTAACTATTTTTCTAAAGGGTACTGAATGAATGGTTTAAATAAACAGCATGTGTACGCCTTCTCCTTCACTCTTCTTATAAAAATCACCAACGGTAATGATATCATTCACTCCTTCGTACAAGTCTTCCTTCTTGTAGTGAAACATATCAAATGCCAGCTTACAAGCCCACATTTTTACGCCTGATGCTGACAGGATGTCGAGGAATTCAGGTATTTCAGGCATATCAATTTTTTCCATTTCCTTTTTCATCATTGAAGTAGCCAATGCTTCCATTCCGGGTAAGCCTCCAAGCATGGTAGGAATATGCATGGCGGGATTACCAACGGTTGCCACATGCAGATTATCCAGTTTCTTTTTATGTACCGCCTCAAGACCGAAAAACGTAAAGAAGATTTCTGATTCAATGCCTTCCATACGTGCCCCGTTTGCCAATACAAAAGCTGCATATACATTTTCAATGGTAGCCTTTGAAAGAATGATCATCATTTTTTTAATCGCTCCTTTATTCTCATTCATGACTGATAAATTTTAAAATGATTAAATACAACTGGCTGGTTTGGGAATACCGGCGATTTTAGTAGCCGTTTTTAAAGGGGCGTTAGGGAACAGCGCATAAAACTCTTTAATATCCACCAATCCGCTTTTACCAATGCGCCTGATGCTGAGAGCCACCTGGTTCTTCTGTTCGTTCTGTAAGTATTTCAATACTTCCCAGTGTCTTGGGGTTAAACTGATGCTTGCTTCTTTCGCTATTTCCTCGCCAACTTTTTCATCCCATTGACTGAAATCAGTTAAATACCCTTCTTCGTTTACGGTAATGGTTTTACCTGCTATTGTTTTTTCCATGATTTGTTATTTAAAATGATTGTATAGTTAATTGTAATGTTTTCCGCTTTCGCTCATTGTTGCTGATACAAAGGGAATATGTGTTCCTTTCAGTAATACATTCCAGTAAATCCAGCGGAAGGCGAGTTTACCCATGTGGTTCATCCTGCTTTCTTTCAGTAACCGCAAAGGACCTATTCCTGCAAACGGGAAAGTTCCTTCAACCGGTTCATGTGTATAATTGAAATCAATGAGCAGGGCTTTTCCGCCGCCTGTTTCAATAAAGCAGTTGGCATGCCCGTCGAACTCTTCTTTCAACGGTTCGCCTTTTACATAGCGAAGAATATTTTCTGTCAGAATCTCTGCTTCAAAGTGAGCAACCGATCCTGCTTTAGATGCAGGTATATTGCTGGCATCACCCAGAACAAATACATTGCCGTATTCTTTTGATTGCAAGGTTGCTTTATGTGTAGGTACATAGTTCAGGTCATCACCCATGCCTGAGCGTTCCATTAATTCATCTCCTTTATTGGTAGGAACGGTTACAAGAATATCAAAGGGAATTTCCTTTCCTCCGTAATCAACAATCTTTTTGTTTTCATTATCTACATGCTCAATAGCAAAATCGCTTTCTATATGGATCCCTTTTTCATGAAGCAAATGTTCCAGTGCTTCCGTAGCTTTTGGTTTTGTGAAAGCGCCGCTTAATGGAGTAACATAAGTAATCTCCACTTTCTCACGCATATGTTTGTGTTTGAAAAAAGAATCCGCCAGGAATGCAAATTCCAACGGCGCAACAGGGCATTTGATCGGCATCTCTGTAATATGTACAACGAGTTTACCTCCCTGCCAATCTCTTAATTTATTACGCAATGCCAATGAACCTTCAAACGTATAAAAATCAAATACAGATTTTTGCCACTCTCCTCCCCGCATTCCTTCTGTTTCTTCCGGAGCAATTTTAGCACCCGTAGCAACGATCAGTATGTCATAGTTTAATTCCTTCCCGCCGTTCAATTCAATTTTATTTTCAGCCGGTATAATGCGGTTGATCTTTTGTTTGATCAATTCTACATCCTTCGGAATAAATTCTTCAATTGTTTTTACAATATCTTCCGGAGTATAAATATCAAACGGAAGAAAAAGATAGCCGGGTTGATAATGATGCTCCTCTTTTTCATCAACAATGGTGATATGCCAATCGGGTTGTTTCAACTCGCTGTGTAAATGATTTGCCATCATGGTACCTGCCGTGCCCGCTCCGAGTATAACAAGATTTTTCATTTGCTGTTTTTTTATATGCTTGATTACTAAACAAAACTCAAAAAGAAAACCCCGCTTTTTAATGATGTAACTACAAACTGTTAATGACACTTATCATTAAAAAAAATAAAGTGGTACGATTTTCTTAATTAGCTGATGTTATGTGATTTATGTCACCGAATCTGTGTGAAACACTCTCTAACATTGCGGGTTTTTTTCTGTGATACCGGGCCTTTTAAGAACATGTTCCTGTATGATTAAAGTCACAGATTTCAAGTTTTGCCTGCTCTACTTTTGCTCCTGATAAAAAATAAGATTCAGAAATAATCAGGTTCTATGAAGTACATAATAGTAGGCGCTGTTGCAGGTGGAGCCAGCACAGCAGCAAGGTTAAGAAGGCTCGATGAGCATGCAGAGATTGTCATTTTTGAAAAGGGTGAATATATCTCCTACGCCAATTGCGGATTGCCTTATTATATCGGCGATGTAATCAAAGACAGGAACAAACTGTTTGTACAAACTGCCGCAGCATTTAATCAGCGCTTCAATATCGATGTTCGTGTAACAACTGAAGTAACAGCCATTGATCCTGCCGGCAAAACTATTACTGCAGTTGAACAATCAACGGGAAGAGTATATGAAGAAACTTATGATAAGTTAGTTCTCTCACCCGGTGCAGAACCTGTTCGTCCTCCATTACCGGGTATTAACAGTGATGGCATTTTTACTTTAAGAAATGTAAAAGACACTGATTATATCAAAGCACATGTACAGAAAAAGCAGGTGAAAAAAGCAATTGTAATTGGTGCCGGTTTCATTGGCCTGGAAATGGCCGAAAATTTTCGTGATCTCGGTTTGGAAGTAACCATCATCGAAATGATCAACCAGGTAATGGCGCCGGTTGATTATCCTGTTGCTGCCCTTGTTCAGCAGCATATCCGCAGCAAAGGAGTTGACCTCCGTTTAAATACAGCCGTTACAGGTTTTACAAAGGTTGGTGAGCAGATAGACGTTGCATTAAATAACGGTGAAGTGTTAACTGCTGATATGGTTATCCTTTCCATTGGTGTTCGCCCCGATACAAGACTTGCTGTACAGGCCGGTTTAAAAATCGGCACAGCAAGAGGAATCCGGGTAAATGAGTTTTTACAAACTTCCGATCCTGATATTTATGCAGTTGGCGATGCCATTGAATTTGAAAATCCCATTACACATCAATCAATGATCACTTATCTGGCAGGCCCGGCCAATAAGCAGGGGCGTATCTGTGCAAATAATATTGTGGAGGGAAATGTACAATCCTATAAAGGCTCTATTAATACAGCAATTGTAAAAGTGTTTGATATGACCGTCGGCACCGCAGGTACAGCGTCAAAACATTTACAGGCTGCCGGTATTGAGCATGTTGTTTCAACGATTCACAGCGGATCACATGCAGGATATTATCCGGGAGCAAAACAAATGACCATTCAAATTGCATTTACTCCAAAAGACGGCCGTTTACTCAGTGCACAAATTGCAGGATATGATGGAGTTGATAAGCGGCTTGATATTATGTCATCCTTTATTAAGCAGGGCCAAACAATTTATGAACTCATTGAATTTGAACATGCGTATGCCCCTCCTTATTCATCTGCAAAAGATCCGGTAAATATGGCTGGCTTCGTTGCAGAAAATATTCTTTTAAAGCGATTGAAACTGTTTTACTGGAATGAGATTGAACACTTTGACAGCGATGATATACTGATTGATGTACGCACACAAAAGGAATTTGAAAGCGGAAGCATCAGTTCTGCCATTAATATCCCTCTTGATGAAATCAGGAACAGGCTTGCTGAATTTCCGAAAGATAAAAATATCAGAATTTACTGCGAGGCAGGTTTAAGAGGATATTTAGCTCAGCGCATCTTAAAACAAAACGGGTTGAAAAAAGTTTCCAACCTTTCGGGAGGCTATAAATTATGGCAGGCATGTGAGGCCGAAACCAGTAAACTGCTCAGCCCGGTAACTGCCTGATTAATTATAAAAGAGAGAAATCTGAAACCATTCCTCTCCTACCTTTGCATGCGTTATGATGCAACCCTCCTCTTCGCACAAAGCTGTCAGCAACTGGTTACTGTTTGGTGTTTTCATGCTCATCGTTCAAATTCTTCTGGGAGGTATTACCCGTTTAACAGGCTCCGGTTTATCTATTACGGAATGGGATGTTGTTACCGGCAGTTTACCCCCGCTCAATGAAACAGCCTGGTTACAGGAGTTTGATAAATACAAAGCCACTCCGCAGTTTAAACTGCTCAATACTGATTTTAACCTGGGTGATTTTAAATTCATTTTTTTCTGGGAATGGTTTCACCGTTTATGGGCCAGAATGATGGGGATGGTATTTGCAGTTGGCTTTATTTATTTTCTTGTACGTAAATCGTTCAAACAGGAAATGGTAAAACCATTGGTGATCTTGTTTTTATTGGGTGCTTTGCAGGGAGCTGTTGGCTGGATTATGGTGGCAAGCGGTTTGGTGGGCGATGCGGTGTATGTAAAACCAACAAGACTGGCATTGCATTTCATACTGGCAATGGCGTTGCTTTCGTATACATTCTGGTTTGTGCTGCAGTTAAAAGTGAAGAAAGAACAGATTACCAGGCATACGGGTGCATTCAACTTTACCGTTGTATTACTGGCATTGCTGGTTGTACAATTATTATTCGGTGCATTAATGGCCGGTCATAAAGCTGCCCCTGCAGCTGCCAGCTGGCCTATGATCAATAATGAATGGATACCCGTGGCATTATTTAAAGAATCGCCCTGGTTTATCAACTTTCTCGAAAACAAAATCACCATTCATTTCTTTCACCGTGGTTTAGCTTACCTGCTTACTTTACTCGTTGCCATCTGGTATTTCCGCACATCGAAAGTAAACGGGTCTGAACTGTTCCAGGCTACACGTTTTATTCCTTTTGCATTAGTGTGTTTACAGGTACTGCTCGGTATTGTATCAGTACTGGCGGCAGTTAAAATTATTCCCGACAGATGGGGTTTGTTTGAATGGGTGGCACAGCTGCATCAGTTAACGGGGATGTGTTTACTGTTGAGTTTTATCTGGGTCATTTACCTGGTAAGAAGAAAGTAACACACACAATCATCTTCGGTCATGCAGCGTTAAGTAAGAAAATCCGTTCTTTTCTGTAACTTATCCCTGATGAAGAAATACCTGCTTGGCATATGGTACTCCTTTCCCGTACAACTGATCTTTCTGCATTTCAGGAAATATCAGCTGATGTTGCTGTTCTGGTTTTTATTAGCAAGTGCAACCAGCGGTGGTTTTATGAATCATTTTGGTGCCGACTCCTTATTTCTATCGCCTGAATATCTTGGTGAGGTTAATTTTTTCAGTTCGTTTTTTGTTGGTGCTGCATTTGGCGGCTTTATGATGAGCTGGAACATCACCACATTTATTTTATTCAGCAGCTATTTTAAATTTCTGGCAACTACATCAAAACCCTTTTTAAAATACTGTATCAACAACGCCGGCATACCACTTCTGTTTCTCATCAATTATTTTATACAGATTGTGCGGTTTGATAAGTTTAAAGAGCTGATGACTACCGGTGAAATCCTGTTCATTGCATTTGGATTTCTGTGCGGGCTTGCTTTATTTGTTGCGTTATCGCTTCTCTATTTTTACGGATCAGAAAAAGCAATTCTCCGTAATATGCAGCCAATGCTCAGTAATCCGCAGCAATTCAGGGAACGGTTTCAATCAACTCCCGCTGCACATGAGCATGACCCTGTTATTCATGTCAACTATTTTCTCACCAACTTTATCAGCTACCGGAAAACAAGAAATGTTTCGCATTACAGCAAGGTCTTTCTCGATATGATTTTCAAACGGCATCACTTTACTGCAGTGATGGCTATTCTGCTGGCGTTTATCTTCCTGATGATTTACGGGCTTTTCTTAGATAATCCTTTCCTGCAACTTCCTGCTGCTGCCAGCATTTTTGTTTTCTTTGCCATTCTGATTGCTGCTTCGGGAGCATTGGCTTACTGGCTTGATACATGGAGTGTGCCGGTTGCACTGATCCTGATCTTCCTGTTTAATTTTTTGTTCCGTTATGAATACATTGATATCCGTAACAAAGCATTTGGTTTGAATTATGAAAACAGAAAAAACCGTCCGGACTATTCTCTTGCCTCCATGCTGAAGATCTGTACCCCTGAACAAATGTCGAAAGACAGTTTACAAATGATACAGGTTTTAGAAAACTGGAAGCGTCATCAAAGCGAGGAGAAACCATTCATTTATATTTTAAATGTGAGTGGTGGCGGTAACCGTTCTGCAACTTTTACAGTTCATGTACTGAGCAGGTTAGACAGTTTTTTACAGGGCAAACTGATGCAGAAAACATTCCTGTTCTCCGGCGCATCCGGCGGCATGTTAGGTGCAACCTATTACCGTGAACTGTACCGCCAGCAGCAAAAAGGCGTAACGGTTGATTTCAGCACCGAATCTATTTCAGCCAATATTGCAAAAGATCTGCTCAATCCTATTTTCTCCGCTTATGTTACAAGAGATCTTGTGGCGCCTGCACAGAAATTCTCCGTTGGGCCTTACCGTTATGTAAAAGACAGGGGGTATTCTTTTGAACAACAACTCAATTACAATACCGGTTCTATTTTAACTGACCGGTT
>Ga0208401_100332_pt1 | contig 15630 bp, 14 predicted proteins | sample LakWasM112_LOW13_2_FD_183928 | JGI IMG/M metagenome (GOLD analysis project Ga0208401, IMG submission 183928) | Freshwater sediment methanotrophic microbial communities from Lake Washington under simulated oxygen tension - Sediment Metagenome... | ecosystem: Environmental > Aquatic > Freshwater >...
AATTTATCCTGGCGGTAAATAGACCTGTAGCAGAAGCAAATATAAGTGTTGGATAACATAATTGAATAATGGAACCGGTTCGCAGGTATTAAAAAAGAACCGGAGGAGAATGGGTTGAGGTGGAGGTAACAAGAGAAAGTATTCCTGTGTTTGTAAAAGCAGGAAGTATTATTTCTATGAAGCCGGTGTTTGATAATACAGCCAGTTACCCGAAAGATAAAATTATACTGCATTATTATGTAGCCGAAGGCGAAGAGCAATCACAGGTTTATGAAGATGATGGAAGCACAGCCAATGCCATCCGGAAAAAACAGTTTGAACTGGTAAAACTCACAGGTTCAACAAAAGGGAATAAAACAAGCGTGGTAATCACCAGCAGCGGACAGTACAAAGGCAAACCACAACAACGCACCGTTGATTTATATATACACGGTATTGCTCCAAACAAAGGTTTGATGATTAACGGGCATCTGCGTGATACCTACCGGCATACAGCCGATGGTATATTGATTGATGGTATTGTGTGGAAGAATAACAAAGTAAAGGTTGAATTAAAATAAAGCTGCCTGATCAAACGGGCGATAAGTTTAAACCGATTAATACCCATCTGAACCTTCTCTGCCTTTACTGTTTATTAATTTCTCTTAACCATTTTTCCAGCTCTTCTGTCCATTCACGTTTATATATAAAGCTGTCTTTAAAGCCCCAGCCATGCATGCCTGTTGGATAGATATGCAAACTGGCCGGTATTTTGCCGGCTGTAAGCGCTTGGAAATAACGGATGCTGTTATCGCAGGGCACTGTATGATCATCGGCTGAACACAGAATAAATGCCGGTGGCGTTTGAGTTGTTACCTGTAATTCGTTGGAATATTTTTTAATCATTTCGGCTGAAGGATTTTTGCCTAAAAGAGAAACGCCGAATTTATCATCCATCGTAATTACGGGATAAAACAATACCTGGAAATTCGGACGATCCTTATCAGAAGTGAAATGTGTGGCAGCAGTAGACGCCACATGTCCACCTGCAGATGATCCCATAATACCAACCTTGTTTGGATCAACACCCCATTCGTTTGCATGCTGACGTATAAGCTTAATGGCTTGCTGAGCATCGGCTAACGGAACTTCATGATGACCGTTGGGCATGCGATATTTTAAAACTGCGTAAGTAATTCCCTGCGTATTAAACCATGCAGCCATATCGTGGCCTTCGTGCTGCATGGCAAGACGTATATATGCTCCGCCTGGGCAGGCAATGATGGCCATGCCGTTTCCGTTTTTTGCAGGATAAACTGTAAGTGTTGGATTGGTGACATTGGCAACCCTGCCACCTTCGAGGTTTTGTTCATCACCGGTAAGTCCGTTGCTTGTAGGTGCGCCGTTGGGCCAGAGATTAATTACAACAGGTTGCTGCTGTGCAAATGCGGCTAATGTAATCAACGAAGTAAGGATACTGACAAAAAAAATTTTCATCTTGTTTTTATTAAGGTTATCCCGGTTCATTCTGTTCTGAGTGCCGGACTTAATGTAAATGTAATACAAGTATATAATTCGATATGCTGAAAGAACAGCTGCTGATTAAATACCCCTTTTTGGGGAGGTAACAGCGTTTATTTGTTTTTATATTTAAATGGTGATTAGAGAATAGATAAAAAATTTTTTGCGGAAGCCGCTGATGGCTGAACAATAGAGATACGTTTAAACCACTCATTTATAAATATGAAATATGCATTGTTTTTTTTCTTGCTCTTGTCTTACAGCGTAATACAGGCCCAGATAAAGCTTCCGTCTTCTGCCACACAAATAGTAGTTGACAGTAAGGATAACCTTATTATACACTGCTACCGTGGAAGAATCGTTAAAATAAGCCCCAACGGTATATCTGAAATTATAACCGATGATTTGCAAAAAGGATTTAAACAAAACCCTTATCCCAAATGCGAGGCCATGACCATTGATGCAGCAGATAATCTCTATTTTACCGATGGAAGCATTATCTGGAAAATGTCTCCGGATAAGTTAATTACATCTTTTATTGGAATTCCCTATGTTTCAAAACGGGTGGATGGACCTGCAAGCACAGCTCAATTCAGAAGCATTACTTATTTAAAGGCCGACCCGTTTGGTAATATATTCGTAATTGAGCGGGATGATACCAATAAGGATAATCTTGGCGATTACTATGTGATCCGTAAAATCAGTTCAGATAAAGTTTTAACAACGATTACCAATACAAGGGATAATGCTGCTTTAAAAACCAGATGGATAGCAGGTGTTGGTGTTGATTCATCAGGTAACCTTTATCTGAGTGACGGATCGGGCCGCTGCATTAAAAAAATGGCACCAGACGGCAGAGTAACAACGCTAGCAGGTCTTTGTAATAAAAGAGAATTTTTACCCATATATGTACAGGGAGATATCAGTAAGGCAGAACTGATGTCACCCGAAGATATATTGGTAAATAAAAAGGGAGAAGTTGTTTTCGCAGATTTGCGGTTGAACCGAATCATCAAAATTGCCAATGGAACAGTAGCTACAATTGCAGGCAACAGCGAAATACAGCCGAACAATGTAAATATGGGCGGGCGGTCGAAGGAAGGGTATAAAGACGGAAAGGCCCTGCTTGCTTTGTTTAATTTTCCCTTGCGGGTGCAGATTGCAATTGACAGCAAACAAAACATTTACATCATTGACGGAGGGAACGATTGCATCAGAAAATTGTCGCCCGATGGTACTGTAACTACTATTGCAAAATCATAAACTTGAATATGTACAAGAGTTGTAATGCTTGCTGCATACTAATGCTTTTATCTGTTCTTTTTAATTGGTCCAATAATACAATAACTCAAAAAAAGGGAAGGTTGCAGGTATAATTGATGGAGATATCTATGGTATTCTGCTAAAAGTAAATAAACCCGTTTGTGTACGTATGGAAGATATTAATGCTCCGGGAAAAGAGTATCATTTTACAACCTTGTGTTTTGACAAACAGGTTGTGGTGAAAATAACAGGAACAGACATTCATACTGAGTACTTGCTTTTCTTAACCGGAAGATGAGAGGGAATCAGGTCATGAAACGTTGAAAACAGAGTTGCCCCGGCGTTTCATAAAACACAACTCAGATGTTGTTTTAACTCACTTGCAAACAGCTACAAAAAAGCCCCGGAAATCCCGGGGCTTTACTATTTCCTTGAATGCTTACGACATTTGCGCACTCATTGATTTTGATTGTTTCTTTCTTTCTTCTTCGTCGAGTATTACTTTACGCATACGGATAAAGTTGGGTGTTACTTCAATACACTCATCAAACTGAATATATTCCATACACTCTTCCAGGGTCATTAAGGTCTTTGGAGCAATGCGTGTTGAGTCATCACTTCCGCTTGCACGGTGGTTGGTTAACTTTTTAGGTTCGGTTGCATTCACCACCAAATCGCCCGGTTTAATATTTTCTGCAATGATCTGTCCTGCATAAACATTTTCACCCGGGTCAACAAAGAAGGTACCACGATCCTGCAGTTTATCAATAGAATAACCGGTTGTTTTTTCTGTATTCTTTGAAAGTAATACGCCGTTATTTCTGCCGGGAATATTTCCTTTCCATGGTTTGTACTCTGTAAAACGGTGCGCCATTACAGCTTCACCGGTGGTAGCGGTAAGCATTTGTGTACGTAAACCAATGAGGCCTCTTGAAGGGATTTCAAATTCCAGATGCTGCATTTCACCTTTGGTTTCCATGATCAGCATTTCACCTTTACGACGGGTTACAAGATCAATTACTTTACTGGCGAATTCCTGGGGTACATCCACAACCAGATTTTCGTACGGCTCACATTTTTTACCATTGATTTCTTTGGTAATTACCTGTGGCTGACCAACAGTTAATTCATATCCTTCCCTGCGCATGGTTTCAATTAAAATACCCAAGTGGAGGATACCACGGCCATATACCATTAAGCTATCGCCTTCTTCACTATCAGTAACACGAAGGGCAAGATTCTTTTCCGTTTCTTTCATCAACCTGTCACGAAGGTGACGGCTGGTAACAAACTTTCCGTCTTTACCAAAGAAAGGAGAGTTGTTAACGCTGAACAACATGTTCATCGTTGGTTCATCCACACTGATCACCGGTAATGCCTCCGGATTTTCTGCATCAGCCAGTGTATCACCTATATTAAAATCATCCACACCTACTACGGCGCAAAGATCACCTGCTATAACTTCTGTTACCTTCTTCTTACCCATTCCTTCAAATACATACAGTTCTTTTACTTTCAGTTTCCTGATTGTTCCATCTGCCTGCATCAATGCCACCTGCTGGCTTTCCTTAATTACACCACGGCTTACTTTACCAATGGCAATACGGCCAAGAAAAGAGGAGTAATCTAATGAAGTCAATTGCATCTGTAACGGACCTTCAGTAACTTTCGGAGCAGGTACATGTTTAATGATGCCATCAAGTAAAGGGAAGATATTGTCAATCTCCGTTAATGAATCGTTGAACCATCCGTTTTTTCCGCTGCCATAATAGGTAGGGAAATCAAGCTGTTCCTCCGTTGCATCAAGGTTAAAGAAGAGTTCAAATACTGCATCATGCACTTCATCAGGGCGACAATTGGGTTTATCCACTTTGTTGATGACCACAATTGGTTTCAGGTTTAAGTGTAATGCTTTCTGCAACACAAAACGTGTTTGGGGCATTGGTCCTTCAAACGCATCAACCAACAGGATCACACCATCGGCCATTTTCAATACACGTTCCACTTCACCGCCAAAGTCGGCGTGACCCGGAGTATCAATCACGTTAATTTTTACATCATTATATACTACGGCTGCGTTTTTTGAAAAGATGGTAATACCACGTTCTCTTTCGAGATCGTTGCTGTCCATAATCAGTTCGCCGGTATCCTGATTATCACGAAACACCTTGGTAGCGTGTAAGATTTTGTCTACCAGGGTTGTTTTCCCATGATCTACGTGAGCAATAATTGCTATGTTGCGAATATTCATAATCAATACGTTAGGCAAATGACAATAGCCACATTGCCGATTTTAAGTCGGCGAAGGTACGTCATTTAACTGGGGTGGCAAGAGAAAAGAGAGGTTAATATTAGGTTACGGGCTTTTAGCCAATAAGGCATCGAAACGCAAAGAAAACGGGAATAATGTTCTGCTTTTGCTGACTTTAGATTCTGGTTGCAAAAATTTTACCCTTTACGAAGAGAGACTTTTGCTTATTGTAATACAGTTCCCTGAAACTTCTGTACTGCCCTTTCGCCACGTTTGATGGCTAACTGCTTTTTATAGTTGAACCATTTTTGTCCACGGATTTTGAACATGATATCATCAAACTTACGCTGTAAACTTACATTCCAAATGCCGCTTAAGATGGTTCCAACGGTTGCTCCCAATGTGCGGACAGATAAACCAAATCCTCCCTCTGTGTATTCAATATGGTGCCAGTAGCCGCTTGGCATAAACAGGGTATCTCCATGTTCTAAAATGGTGCTGCAGCCTTTTGCATACTGTAAAGCAGGGTACGTTTGGAAATCAGGTTTATCAATATCAACCAATCCATGTACGTTGAATGGAAGACGGTATAATAAATCGCTTTGATCAGGGGGGAACAAAACCACACGGCGCTTGCCTGCAAACTGAGTTAAGAACACATTACTCATGTCAATATCCATGTGCATACGTGTTACAGAATTTTTTGGCCCAAAAAACATGAAAGGCAGCTTAATGTAACGACCTGTAATTTTTGGGTAGCCGAAATCTTTTGTAAGCTCAGGTTTATGTTTGAATACAGGAAATAAAAACAAACGCAGATCGGTTGGCTCTTTTTCAATGAGATCAAGATATTCGTTGAACTTCATTTTTGCATGTGGCACACTCAGGGTTTCACTTGGGTTGGCCTGCTTTGTACTGAAAAGATTTACTTCCAGTTCGCCCATGGTTTTCTTAAAGAAGTCCATTGTCCACTTTTCATAAGCGGGGTACTGTTTCCACAAACCACGGAGCACAACAGGCTTTTGAGGTTTCAGATATTTTTCTGTGAACTCTTTTTTGGTAATGGTTGTTCCGTCAACTACAGGAATTGGCGTATCAATATTCATCTTCATATCTCACTTTTTAAACGAAATAATGCGGAAACCGCTTCTTTCAGGAAGCACAAATTTATATGAATTCAGCAAACAGAGCTGAATTCAAAAAATGATTCAGGTCATGAAATTTTTTGTAAAGGGATTACAGTTTTTCCCAAACCTGTTTGGCAAATTGTTCCAGTCCGGGATCACGGGCACCCATCAGCAGCAAAACACAATCTTCTGTAAGATGCGGACGGATGGTTGTAACAAGGTCGTTTCGATTTTCAACAAAGAATGCCTGCTTTCCTGTTGCTGCAATTTCCTTTATAAGATCGTTGGCCGAAATGTCTTTGGTAGCAGTGCCACCGGCATAAAATATTTCACTCATCCATATTTCATCCTGCGGGCGGAGTGCTTTAGCGATTTCATGTACAAAATCGTTTTTCAAAAAACGTGTAGGGCCATAGCCATGCGGCTGAAACCAGGCAATTACTTTGGGAGCAACCGGTTGACAGGCTTCAATACTGCTGGCACATTTCACAGGGTTATGTGCGTAATCATCAATGAGCCAAACACCCTTTTTTTGCCCAATGACCTGGTGACGGCGGTAAATACCTTCATACTGTTTGATTGCTTCGGCTGCTGTTTCCAGTGAAACGCCAATTAAGTTGGCAACAGTAGCAGCTGCCAGTACATTCTCCATATTGTGTTTGCCGACACTGTTCAGCTGAAAAGAAACGTCATTGATAAGAAAAGAAATGCTGAATCCCTTTTGTTGAAAACTCGTTGCATGAAAAGCTGCATCATCATTTTTATCAGTAGAAAAATTATGTAAATGATTATGTGATAGCTGTCCGGCAATCATCTGCGATTGATTTACCACAAAAAATTCTTTCGTGTTGAGTTTGAATTTGTGAAAGATATCAATCAACGCATCTACTTCCTTGTGATCCTTTTCAATATTGAGCAGTAACCCGATTTCAGGCGTATAGTTCACAATTGATCCATCACTTTCATCGGCTTCAATCACCAGCCATTCGCCCTTGCCCACTTTTGCATTACCAATTTTCCCCCGTCCGACCGAGCCATCCGGGCGGGCTTCTTTGATTATGCTGGTTAATCCTGCGCCACTGATTATGCTGGGTTGTAAGCCTGCATGTTGAAGTATATCAAACAGCATGGCACTGGTTGTTGACTTACCACTTGTGCCACCAACTGCAATTGTTTTTTTACTTCTTGCAATGATGGCCAGTAATTCTGCACGTTTGATGATGGGAATATTCAGCTGTTTGGCTTTGATCACTTCTTCCACAGTATCTTCAACAGCTGTAGACACAACAACCAGGTCCGTTTCATTGGTAATACCTTCGCCGTTTTGCAAAAAACAGAGAATGCCTTCAGCTTCTAATTTTTCTTTTGTTTCATTCGGTTCATTGGGATGAAAGTAACGGTCGCTGCCGCTCACCTCTTTACCCACTCCTTTTAAATACTGTGCAATGGCACTCATGCCTGTGCCGGCAACACCAATAAAAAATACTTTCTGAAAATCGTTAATGGCTTTGATCATAGAGAACAAAAGTAAGAGCAATCATCGTTTGTTCAGCAATTCATCTACTCTTTTGAACCGGTAACCTTTCTGTTTTAACTCTTTCAACAGTTTTGGCAATTGGAAGTAGAACTTATCCGTGCGTGTGGGATCTGTACCGATATGTATCAACAGAATAAAACCATTTAATCCTGAAGCATGAGATTGTTCATAATGGATGATGGATTGATAAATCGTATCACTGCTTTGATAGTTTTTTAATGCAGGCCAGGTATAATCTGCATTAGATTTTGTGCCGGGCGAATAATTGATGAGCTGCAGGCCCAGTTCTTTTGTCCATGCGGCAATGGAATCGTTATACCATTCATAAGGCGGCAGAAAGAACGCTGCGTTGGATTGGGTGATGCCGAATTGTTTCATCTCCATATAATTCTGTAAGAGATCTTTTTTGAATTGCTCTTTCGTAACAAGCAGGCTGTCCCGTTTATTCCAGTCGGCATATAACAAATGCTTATCAGCATGTGCACCAAGATAATGCCCCTCTTTTTTCAATTGCTGAATAATAGGTTTGAAAGATGTATTTCTGTAAAAATCACCTGTAAAAAAGAATGATGCTTTGATGTTTTGTTGTTTCAACGACTGAGTAATGAAGCTGCCGCCATCAGCAAATTCATGACCTGTAAAAACCAACGCTATGGCCCCTCTCCGGCTCTCCCCAAAGGAGAGAGTGTTTGTTGTATCACCCCGAATGATGGCACCATGATTATAAACGAAGCCTCCTGTTTTGGAGGCAACTACTTTTTTGGCAATCCCTGCGCCTCCATCGCTGCCAGTAAATAAATTAACGATGCCGTCCCATCCATGGTAGGTTCATTGGTGCTGTAATCACCATAATCATCATGATAGACCGCCAGCTCACTTTGAAATGCAGCATACTCATCGGGCTGATATAATTTTAAACCAATTAAACCACTGAAGATGCTGGTATAAACCGGGCCATCAATCAAGCCTCCGTCGATCGGATAATTTTTTAAATGAGTGAAAGCACTGTGCGGATCAACCGGTGAATCACCCCAAGAGGGTAAACCATACACCATGCTTGTTCCCCATGGATTGCAGCCAAAGATCCAGTCAATATTGGCCTGTTCCAGTTCTTCAAACGATTTATCATTGGTTAACTGCCGGTACCAGTAACATTGAGTGGCAAACGAAACGGTTAAATTATTGCTGCACCAGATAAACGGAACGCCACGGTAAAAAGCATTCTGACTTGCTTTGTTCCATACACGGTTGATGCCTTCTTTATAATAATTGATAATGGTATCTCTGCGTTTATCTTTTAATTGTTTCGCTAATTCATAATGACCAAGATTAATGAATGGATACCATTGATAATGATTGGCAGTATCTGCACCGAACCAGGGGGTTGCGGGTTCTTGTTTAGCATAGGAATATGCAGAATCCAAAACCCCTAATTGATCCCAGCCTGTAATGGATATATTGCGAAGATCTTCAGGAAGTGTATCAATTAATTTTTTGAAAACACTTTCTGTAACGATATAGCCTAATTCCATATCATCAACCCAGTTATCTTCAGCATAGATATATGGAGATTTTACGGAAACGGTTTGTGTAACTCCTTTCTTTTTTAATCCATATTCAAGTGCGCTTGTTGACTTTGAAAATAATTCTTCTGAAAAATCAGAGTCAATTTTTTTAAAAACTATGTAACCTAAACCAAAAGCACTTGCAAACTTTGCTGCTGTTGAACTTGTACCAGTGGTATTATTTAAAAATTTTCCACGTTGTTGTTTTTTGCCATCAATAAAATAAACGGGACGTTCAAATCCTTTTCCATATTGACTATCCATTTTCGGAATCCGCATACTGATATGATCTCTGTCATCACCAATCTGATTAAACATCCAATCATCTCTGGGATGCATTTTCAACAACCAGTCCAATCCCCATTTTGCTTCATCCAATACATCAGGTAAGCTGTTGCTTCCATGTAACCCATTTGCCAAATGCTGATCGGTAAACACTCCGGGGAAATCCCTGTAAGCCATCAGTAAATGATAAGTTGCATTGGCCGAGGTGGTTGAGTATTGTAGGTAGTCACTGGCATCATGCCAGCCACCGCTTACATCGATATGCATACTGTCAGTCAATGCTGTTCCAGCTCTTTTTTCTTCCAGGTCAAGAATTTGCACTTCATCTTTTGGTGCATATAAAACATAACCATCCTGTGTGTGACAACTGTCCTTTAAATAAGGATTGAACCCGCTGCGCTGCTGTCGCATATAACGTAAACAAAAATCAGCAGCACCTTTATACACATCATCTGAAATAGCAAACACCGGTGATTTTATATTGCCGGTTTTTAAATAATACTTTCCTGTTTTTTTAAACGCAGAAAAACTCAACCGGTAAGTTTGTTTAAACGGACCGTAATTTCCAAAGGCTTTTGATGGCTTGGAGACGTACACCGTTTTCCCTGTTGCAGAATCAACCAGTTCAAATTTTTGTAAGACGGTGTTTCCTTTGCTGCACCAAACGGCCACTTTTATACCGCCGGGTTTGTACCCAAGCTGGTTAATTCGGATCCATGCAATTGGTTCTTCTTTTTTAGCAAATGAAAAAGCAAGAACAACGACAAACAAAAAGAATAAAAACTTCTTCATGGGATTAAGTTAATGAATTTCCGGTGCACCTGTTTTCTCTACCTTTGGCAGATTCAAATTTAACTGTATGAAATTAGTTTCTTATCTCAAAGAAGAGCACGAACAGCTGGGCGTTGTTGTTGATGGAATGGTTTACGATATTGATACACTTCATCCCGATCTTCCAACAAGCATGAATATGTTTTTAAGTTACTGGGAAGATTACCTGCCTGTTGCTCTCGCAGGATTAAAATCAATGCAAGAGGGAAGAATGATGCCGGGAGGTTCACAGCCAATTGAAGAGATACAATTACTGGCTCCTGTTCCTTTGCCGCCAAGCTGCCGTGATGGTTATGCATTCCGTCAGCATGTGGAAGCAGCAAGAAGAAGCCGTAAAGTTGAGATGATTCCGCAGTTTGATCAATACCCCATCTTTTACTTTATGAATCATCACGGCATTCAGGGTCCGGGTGAAGTAAGATGTATGCCCGATCATTTGGAGAAACTCGATTTTGAACTGGAAGTGGCGATTGTTATCTGCAAACCCGGGCGCAATATCCGTGCTGAAGAAGCCGATCAGTACATTGGCGGATTGATGATCATGAATGATCTCAGCGCAAGACGTTTACAGGGAGAAGAAATGCTGCTGAATCTTGGTCCGGCAAAAGGAAAGGATTTTTCAACAGCGATTGGTCCATGGCTTGTAACATTAGACGAACTGGAACCATATGTTGTACCTGCAAAAGAAAATCATGTTGGGTTGAACTGGAACCTGAATATGAAATGTTTTGTCAACGGCATTCAGGTAAGCAGCGGAAATGTGGCAGACATGGATTGGACTTTTGCAGAATTGATTGAACGTGCCAGCTATGGTGTTACCCTCTACCCCGGTGATGTAATTGGCAGCGGTACAGTTGGAACAGGATGTTTTTTAGAGTTGAACGGAACAGGAAGACTCAACGATCCCAACTATCAGGAACAATGGTTGCAGGAAGCTGATGTAGTGGAGTTGGAAATTGATGGGTTGGGGAAACTGAGTAATACGATTGTGAAAGATGAAGATGACTTTTCGATTTTGGCGAGGAAGAAGTTATGAGTTAAAAGTTATGTGTTAAGGGTTGCATAATTCAGCCAGCCTGATTTTCTTTGTAAAATCTGTTAACCTAAAATTATGAACAATGAATGCTAAAATTAAATGCTTCGAAGACTTAGTCATTTGGCAAAAAGCACAGGAGCTCTCAGAGAGAATTTATAGACTTGCCGAGTCAAACAAGTTTATTCAAAAAGACTTTAGTTTGAAAGATCAACTGCGAAGTGCAGCACTTTCGATTTCAGATAATATTGCAGAAGGGTTTGAATATAATAATAATCCTGACTTTTACCGATTTCTTCGAATTGCAAAAGGATCATGTGGGGAAATTAGAAATAAAATAAGATTTATTCAGCGTATAAACATTATTGAAGAAAAAGAAGGAACTGCTTTGTGTGATGAATCAAGAATGTTGAGTAGCCAGATTGGCGAGTTGATGAAAAAAGTAAGAATACGGGTCACCGAGGAAAAAACACGATCTAAAAAGCAGCAGGGTGTAAATAACCCGTAACTAATAACTTTTAACTCTTAACTGTGATAGTTAATTTACAAGAACTTTCTACAATGCAAAGACAGCAATGGCTGCAACATGCAATCGCACCAAGGCCTGTTGCTTTTGCATCAACCATTGACAAAGAAGGAAACGTGAACTTGAGTCCGTTTAGTTTTTTCAACCTGTTTTCTTCCAATCCACCCATTGTTGTGTTTTCACCTGCACGCCGGGTAAGAGACAATACAACAAAAGATACACTCGACAATGTGCTGCAGGTTTCGGAAATAGTCATCAATATTGTTGATTATGATATGGTGCAGCAGGTAAGTTTAAGCAGCTGTGAATTTCCCAAAGGAGTCAATGAATTTATCAAAGCAGGGTTTACAGAAGAAGCAGCAACATTGGTAAAACCTCCCATGGTAAAAGAAAGTAAAGTGAAGATGGAGTGTAATGTGCTTGAGGTAAAACCACTGGGAACGGAAGGTGGTGCAGGTAACCTTGTTATATGTGAAGTGTTGCGGATGCATGTTGATGAAAGTATTCTGAATGAAGAAAAAACAATGATCGATCAGCTCAAACTGCATCATATTGCAAGACTCGGGGGTGACTGGTATTGCAAAGTGGATGAAACGAATTTGTTTGCCGTTGCAAAACCAAATGTAAAAATGGGTATTGGTATTGATGCCTTGCCCGTTACGATCCGTAACAGCAAAGTATTAACAGGGAATAATCTTGGTCAGTTAGCAAATGTGCACGACTATCCTGTGGTGGATGCAACGTTCTACGATGAGCGTTTAAAAAATATCATCCAGTATTTTTCGATTAACCCCGATGAAATGGATGTAGAATTACACCGTTATGCAAAAGAATTACTGGATGCAGGAAAAGTAAGTGAGGCATGGCAGGTGCTGCTGGCCGACAGTTAATCATTTACAATTTCTCATTTTCACGTATAGTATTAAAATTATGCTACAGCCAAACGGAACATGGATCAGTTATTTCCTGGTAATTGGCCTGCGGTATCTCATTATTGCCGGTCTTGCCTTCCTGGTATGGTATGTATTACTGCGTAAAAAAATATCGTTCAAAAAAATTCAGTTGATTTTTCCTGCCAATAAAGACTATCAACGGGAAATTCTGTTTTCATTATGCACTATGTTCTTCTTTGCTTTTGTACCCTGGTTTTTCCTGGGTCATGCATCCATCCGGCGGCAGACAACATTTTATAAGGACATCAATCAACATGGGCAGTTGTATTTCTGGCTGGCTTTTCCTGTGATGTTGCTGATACACGACACTTATTTTTACTGGATACACCGGCTCATGCATCATCCAAAGTTGTTCCGAATTCTTCATCTGATTCATCACAAAAGCACAAACCCTTCGCCATGGGCTGCATTTTCATTTCACCCACTGGAAGCTGTTTTGGAAGTTGGAATACTGGTAGTTCTTATTTATACAATTCCGGTAACTAAGGCACATCTCTTCTTTTTCTTTTTGTTCCAGATGTTTTACAATGTATATGGTCACCTGGGCTGGGAATTATTTCCAAAGAATTTTCAGCGTACATGGATCGGCAGGTGGATTAATACTTCGGTCAATCATAATCAGCATCATCAATATTTTAAGGGGAACTATGGATTGTATTTCCTGTTCTGGGACAGGCTGATGGGAACTGTGAGAAGCGATTATGAAGAACAATATGATGAAGTAAAGAGCAGGACTAAGAGTTTAGCTAAGAGCTCAAAGGAGGAAAAGGAGATGAAAGAGGTGGCGTAAATAGCCGAATCAATTTTTCAATATTGCAGTATGTCGAAATAAAAAGGAGAGATAAGCTTTCAAACTTATCTCTCCTTTTCTTTTTTATCTATCAGCTTACTTCCACACTGCACCAAATACTTTCTTCAGTATTTCAGTACCACGCTTAACAGGGTTTTCCCTGATCTCCAGCTCTTCTTTTGCGATCTGGTCAAACAGGGCATCAATTGTTTTGCCTACTACATAAGAAGTAAGATCTGGATTGATCTTGTTCCTGGTTGTAGGGAAACTGTTATAGCTGTTAATCAGGTCGCCATAATATTTTGTGGCATCTACTTTATCTAAAGAACTTTTTACAACCGGCGAAAAAGCTTCAATCAGGGCAGCGGTTGTTTTTTCTTTGAAATAATTGGTAGCACCATCTTTTGGTCCACGAATGATGGCGATGGCATCTTTAATGCTCATTTGCTTAATGGCATTTACAAAAATGGGTGTTGCAGAACCCACTGCATCTTCTGCACCACGGTTGATCTGCAGAATAGCTTTATCAACTGTTTTGCCTAAACCGATTCGGCGCATAGTAGCTTCCACTTTCTGCACTTCGGGCGGAAGTAATACTTTATACAGTTGATTGCCAAAAAAGCCATCGGTTTTATTCAGGTTCAGCACGGCACGGCTTAAACCCTGGCCCAAAGCTTCTTTTATTCCCTGTCCGGCTTCAGCTTCTGTGGGTGTTACGGAGCCTGTAGTTGTAGTTGAGGGTAACTGACTTAATACTTCACAGGAATTGAAAAACAGGGGAACGGTTAATAAAATGAGGAAACGTTTCAACATAATCGGGGTTTTTTAATGATTAAACGGATTTTCAGCCTGAAAGGTTGCATACATCATGCCGAAGATACTGCCTTTGTTCATCTGCTTCAGTTACGGTAATTTTGCGACCTGTTAAATTGAAGCAAAAAGATCAGATGACGGTCTGCTTCAGCCAATCACCGATTTTAAAATATGAGTACAAATTTATCCGAACAGGAAATCATCCGCAGAGAAAAATTAGCTGAGCTGAATAAACTGGGCATTGACGCCTACCCTGCTCCGCTGTATCCCGTTTCACATTATTCAACTGCAATCAAAGCCGGCTATAATGAAGAAACCAAAGAACATTACCAGGAGGTATGTATTGCCGGCCGTATTATGATGATCCGTGATATGGGGAAGGCATGCTTTGCCGTATTGCAGGATAGCCATGGACGTTTGCAGATTTATGTAAAAAGAGATGAGATATGTCCCGGTGAGGATAAAACATTGTATGATGTTGTATTTAAGAAGTTATTAGATATTGGCGATATCATTGGTGTGAAAGGATATGTATTCATCACCAAAACCGGTGAAACAAGTTTACATGTAAAAGAGCTGACTGTACTCACTAAATCATTGAAGCCACTACCGGTGGTGAAGGAAGCAGAAGGTCAAACCTTTGATGCAGTTACTGATCCGGAATTCAAATACCGTCAGCGTTATGCTGATCTGATCATTAATCCGCAGGTGAAAGAAACCTTTGTGAAACGTACCACAATGATCAATACCATCCGTGAATATTTAAATGAACACGGAGCATTGGAAGTGGATACGCCTGTACTGCAAACCATTCCCGGTGGTGCAACGGCCCGCCCGTTCTCAACCCATCACAATGCGCTGGATGTGCCGATGTACATGCGTATTGCCAATGAATTATATTTAAAACGGCTGATCGTTGGCGGTTTTGACTGGGTATATGAATTTAGCCGCAACTTCCGTAACGAAGGGATGGACAGAACACATAATCCTGAGTTTACAATTTTGGAATGGTACACCGCCTACAAAGATTATTACTGGATGATGAATGTAACAGAGAACCTGCTCGAACGCATTGCCATTGCATTGCATGGTGATACGGATGTGCAGGTGGGTGATAAGATCATCAGCTTTAAAGCACCATTCAAGCGACTTTCTA
>Ga0208401_100344_pt1 | contig 14972 bp, 11 predicted proteins | sample LakWasM112_LOW13_2_FD_183928 | JGI IMG/M metagenome (GOLD analysis project Ga0208401, IMG submission 183928) | Freshwater sediment methanotrophic microbial communities from Lake Washington under simulated oxygen tension - Sediment Metagenome... | ecosystem: Environmental > Aquatic > Freshwater >...
CCCGCGATATCCCGAGCGCCGATGAAAGCATGGTCGTGATCCGCTTTGCCAATCCGAAGGGCATAGATTTCCCGTACCTGATGAACATGGTGCACGGCAGCTTCATGTCGCGCGCCAACACCGTGGTCGTGCCCGGCGGCAAGATGGAATTGGCCATGCAGCTCATCTTCACACCTTTCATCTGGCGAATGATGGAGCGCAAGAAGCGGGCCCTGTAAGTCCCCCACGCTGGCGCACTTCGCGCCGCCGCCGACCCCCTTTGCAGTGGAGTAACCCCGCGGCTCTGGTAGAGCCGGCCCGCGGTGTGCCTGAAAAACGCCACGCCCGTTCCTGATCCTTCTATAGGGCATCGAAATGAACCAACCATCTCCCGAACATGCGCGGCAAATGGCAAATGCCATCCGCATGCTGGCCGTCGATGCGGTCGAGCAAGCCAAATCCGGCCACCCTGGCGCCCCAATGGGCATGGCCGATATCGCCGAGGTGCTTTGGCACCGCCACCTGCGGCACAACCCGGCGAACCCGCGCTGGCCCGACCGTGACCGCTTTGTACTCAGCAACGGCCATGGCTCGATGCTGCTGTATGCGCTGCTGCACCTCACAGGCTACGACCTGCCGATCGCCGAGCTCAAAGCCTTTCGCCAGTTGCACAGCAAGACCGCCGGACACCCCGAGGTCGGCGTGACGCCTGGCGTGGAGACCACCACCGGCCCACTGGGGCAGGGCATCGCCAACGCTGTGGGCATGGCGCTCGCCGAGAAACTGCTGGCAGCCGAGTTCAACCGCAGCGCCGACGGGGTAGAGCACACCATCGTCGACCACTTCACCTACGCCTTCGCTGGCGACGGCTGTCTCATGGAAGGTATCAGCCATGAAGCTTGCTCTCTGGCCGGCACCTTGCGGCTGTCAAAGCTGGTGCTGCTGTACGACGATAACGGCATCTCTATCGATGGCCATGTCGGGGGTTGGTTCACCGACGACACGCCGAAACGTTTCGAGGCCTATGGCTGGCATGTGATTGCAGCAGTAGACGGGCACGACCCGGCAGCGGTGGACGCAGCCCTGCACGCCGCCAGGGCACAGGCAGCCCGGCCCGATGGCCGGCCGACGCTGATCTGCTGCAAGACCGTCATTGGCATGGGCTCTCCGGGCAAGGCCGGCACCCACGACGTGCACGGCGCAGCCCTGGGAGCGGCAGAAGTGGCCGCTACCCGCGCCGCACTCGGCTGGACTGCTGCGCCCTTCGAGGTGCCGCAGGACATAGCCTGTGCCTGGGATGCGCGCGAGCGCGGCGCTACCGCTGAGCGCGCCTGGCGCATGCGCTTTGAGGCCTACCGCAGCGCCTTCCCTGACGCGGCGGACGAGTTCGAGCGCCGCATCACCGGCCGACTGCTGCCCGCGCTGGCCGATCAGTTGCCCAGCTTGCTGACAGCTATTGCGGACAGGCCGCAAGCCCTGGCCACCCGGAAAGCCAGCCAGAACGTCCTGGATGCGCTGGCGCCGCTGGTGCCGGAGCTGTTTGGCGGGAGTGCGGACCTGACTGGTTCTAACCTCACCAACTTCCAGGGCTGCGTAACCGCCGGACGCGACCGATGGGGCAACTACCTGAGCTATGGCGTGCGTGAATTCGGCATGGCAGCCATCATGAACGGCATGGCGCTGCACGGTGGCTATCTCCCCTACGGTGGCACCTTCCTGACCTTCAGTGATTACAGCCGCAACGCGATCCGCATGGCGGCGCTGATGAAAATCCGTGTGATCCACGTATTCACGCACGACAGCATCGGCCTGGGCGAAGACGGCCCTACGCACCAGAGCGTGGAGCATATCCCTAGCCTGCGCATTATTCCCGGCCTCGATGTCTGGCGTCCCGCCGATGGACTGGAGACGGCTGTGGCCTGGGCCAGTGCGATTGCACGCCAGGACGGACCGAGTGCGCTCTGCCTGTCGCGGCAGAACCTACCTCGGCTGACCAGCATCGGCCAAGTCTCAGCCATCGAGCGTGGCGGTTATGTGTTGTCGGGCATGGAGGGCGCTCAGGCAGTGATCCTGTCCACCGGTTCCGAGCTGGCACTGGCCATGGCAGCCCAAGCCCGGCTGGCTTGCGAAGGAATTGCTACCCAGGTGGTGTCGATGCCCTGCACCAATGTTTTTGACCGCCAGAGCTTGGCCTACCAAGAGGAGGTGTTGCCGTTGGCGCTGCCCGCCGTGGCCATCGAGGCTGCGCAGCCTGACTTCTGGCACAAATACGTTGGCCGTGGCGGCCTGGTGATCGGTATGACCTGTTTTGGCGAGTCGGCGCCGGCCCAGGACCTGTATACCCACTTCGGCATCACAACGCAGCGTGCGGTGGAAGCTGTGCGCAGACTGGTTCACGGCACGGCCTACGCTGAAGCAGCGCGGAGCGCTGAGTCGGTTGTTTTGGAGGGGCAATAGGCATGCCGATATTCGACCTCTACCTGTTCGACCTGGATGGGACCTTGGTCAATACCGCACCGGAACTCTGCGATGCGGTGAACGACACCCTGCGCCGCTTCGACCTGCCCGAGGCCAGCCAGGTACAGGTTACTGAGTGGATCGGCCACGGCATGCAAGAACTGCTGATTCAAGCGTTGGCCCATGCCGGCCAGATCGCCGTGGCCACTGTGCGCGGCAGCGACAGCTTGGCGCTGATCGCGTCTGAGTTCAGTCGCTACTACTTACAGCGCTGTGGCAGCCGCAGTCAGCTGTACCCACATGTGCGCGAGGTGCTGCTGGCCTTGCGCGCACGCAACGCGACGCTGGCCCTGGTGACCAACAAGGAAAGCCGCTACGCCGCCGCTTTGCTCACGGCGCATGCGCTGACTCCGCTGTTTGATCTGCAGATCTGTGGCGACACCTTGCCCAGCAGAAAACCCGACCCGGCCGGCATCGAGCATTGCCTTTCGACGACGCAAGTACCACGTGAGAGGGCCCTGTTCGTGGGCGATTCATCTATCGACGTGGCCGCTGCACGCCAAGCCGGCGTAGCGGTGTGGGCAGTGCCCTATGGCTACAACATGGGGCAAGCCATTGCCGAGAGCCGACCGGACCGCATTCTCAGCGACCTGGCGGAACTCCTGGATGAATAGGCCTCTGCGCAAAACCAGTTTGCCAATTTTTTCTTTTACTTAAGGAAGTTGCGATGAAGATCAAGATAGGTATCAACGGTTTCGGCCGCATCGGTCGCATGGTGTTCCGCGCTGCGTTGCAGAACTTTTCCGACATTGAGGTCGTGGGTATCAACGACCTGCTGGAATCCGACTACCTGGCCTACATGCTCAAGCACGACAGCGTGCACGGCCCTTTCAAGGGTGAGGTGTCGGTGGAGGGGCGCAACCTTGTCGTCAACGGCAACAGGATTCGCCTAACCCAAGAACGGGATCCGGCCAATCTCAAGTGGGGTGAAATTGGCGCCGACATCATTGTCGAGTCCACCGGCCTGTTTTTGACCAAAGAAGGGGCGCAAAAGCACATCGATGCCGGGGCTACAAAGGTCATCATGTCGGCCCCTTCAAAGGACGACACGCCCATGTTCGTCTATGGCGTCAACGACAAGACCTATGCAGGCCAGGTCATCATCTCTAACGCCTCGTGCACCACCAATTGCCTGGCACCGCTGGCCAAGGTGCTCAACGACAGGTGGGGCATCAAGCGTGGTCTGATGACCACGGTGCACGCTGCCACTGCGACGCAAAAGACCGTGGATGGCCCATCCAATAAAGATTGGCGTGGTGGTCGCGGCATCCTGGAAAACATCATCCCCAGCACCACCGGCGCGGCCAAGGCGGTTGGGGTCGTGATTCCAGCACTCAACAAGAAGCTCACCGGCATGTCGTTTCGTGTGCCAACGTCCGATGTGTCGGTGGTAGACCTGACGGTGGAACTCCACAACGAAGCCAGTTACGCCGAGATTTGTGCCGAATTCAAAGCCCAGAGCGAAGGTCCGCTCAAGGGCATTCTTGGGTACACCGAAGACAAGGTCGTCGCAACCGATTTCCGTGGAGATGCCCGCACCTCGATTTTCGACGCCGACGCCGGCATTGCGCTGGACGGCACCTTCGTCAAGCTGGTGAGCTGGTACGACAACGAATGGGGCTATTCAAGCAAGACGCTGGAGATGGTGCGGGTGATTGCCGGGGCAGGAGTGGTTCGATGAAGGCCCTGCGTTTTACCGATGTGGCGCGCAGCGAATTCGTTCGGGGTCGGCGCGTCTTTATCCGCGCTGACCTGAATGTGCCGCTCGACAGCCTTGGTCGGATCGCAGAGGACACCCGCATCCTGGCATCCTTACCCTGCATCCGGATGGCACTGGAAGCGGGCGCTGCGGTGATGGTCAGCTCCCACCTCGGGAGGCCCAAAGAAGGCACATTTGAACCCAGGGATTCATTGGCCCCCGTGGCGCGTCGGCTTGGCGAGTTGCTCGGTTGTGACGTACCACTGGTGTCCGGTTGGCTGGACGGCGTGGATGTGAATGCTGGCCAAGTGGTGCTGCTGGAGAACTGCCGGATTAACGTTGGAGAGAAAAGCAACGATCTGGAACTCTCGCGCCAGATGGCCCAGTTGTGCGACGTGTACGTAAACGATGCCTTCGGCACCGCGCACCGCGCCGAAGCTACTACCTACGGCATCGCCGAGTTCGCTCCCATCGCCTGCGTCGGCCCGCTGTTAGCCAGCGAGGTGGAGGCCATCACCCGCGCGCTGACCGCGCCGAAGCGTCCTTTGGTCGCCATTGTGGCGGGCTCGAAAGTCTCGACCAAGCTCAGCATTCTGCGGAGTCTGGCCAGCCGCGTGGATCGGCTGATCGTCGGCGGCGGCATCGCCAACACCTTCATGCTGGCAGCGGGCCTGCCTATCGGCAAAAGTCTGGCCGAACCGACGATGGTGGAAGAGGCTCTGGCGGTAATGGACACCATGCGTGTACGCGGTGCCGAAGTGCCGATCCCGGTGGATGTGGTTACGGCCAGATCTTTTGCGGCTGATGCCACGGCGACGGTGAAACCCGCCGCCGATGTAGCGCCCGATGACCTGATTCTGGACATAGGGCCCATTACAGCCACGCAATGGGCGGCCCAACTGGGTCAGGCCGGCAGCATCGTCTGGAACGGACCAGTGGGGGTATTTGAGTTTCCTGCGTTCGAGAACGGCACCCGCACGCTGGCCCGGGCGATTGCCGCGTCCAGCGCGTTTTCCATCGCCGGTGGCGGTGACACCCTGGCCGCCATCGCCCGGTACGGCATTGCGTCCGATTTGGGCTACATCTGCACCGGTGGCGGGGCCTTTCTGGAGATGCTGGAAGGCAGGACCTTGCCCGCACTGGAGGCTCTGGAGCGGCGTGGGGTTTGAGTCCAATTCACTATTGAAACTATAGCTATAGGCGCAGATATCAAAAGCGCTATGGCCCAGTTTGTTCATATATTTATACCAAGGAGTTCCCATGGCTTTTGTTTCCCTGCGCCAGGTGCTGGACCATGCTGCCGAGTTTGGCTATGGCGTGCCGGCCTTCAACGTCAACAATCTGGAGCAGGTCCAGGCGATCATGGAGGCGGCGCAAAAATGCGACAGTCCGGTGATCCTGCAGGCCTCCGCCGGGGCACGCAAATACGCTGGCGAGGCGTACCTGCGCCACATGATGCTGGCGGCGGTGGAGACCCACCCCGATCTGCCGGTAGTGCTGCACCAGGACCACGGTACTTCGCCTGCGGTGTGCATGCAGTCGATCCGCTCGGGCTTTACCAGCGTGATGATGGACGGGTCGCTGATGGCGGACGGCAAGACGCCGGCGAGCTATGCCTACAACGTCGAGGTGACGCGCCGCGTCTGTGAAATGGCCCATGCCGTCGGGGTTTCGGTGGAAGGTGAGCTCGGCTGCCTCGGCTCGCTGGAAACCGGCGAGGCAGGTGAGGAAGACGGCATCGGCGCAGCTGGCAAGCTTTCCCACGACATGATGCTGACCGACCCGGACCAAGCGGCCGATTTCGTCACACAGACCGGCGTGGACGCGCTGGCGATTGCCATTGGCACCAGCCACGGCGCCTACAAGTTCAGCCGCAAGCCCACCGGCGATATTCTGGCCATTGACCGGATCAAGGCGATTCATGCACGCATCCCCAATACCCACTTGGTCATGCACGGTAGCTCAAGCGTGCCGCAGGAATGGCTGGCCATCATTCGTGAGCACGGCGGCAGCATCAAGGAAACTTACGGAGTTCCGGTGGAGGAAATCCAGGTGGGCATTCGCCACGGCGTGCGGAAGGTGAACATCGACACCGACATCCGCCTGGCCATGACCGGCGCCATGCGGCGGTCGCTGGCGCAAAACCCCGGTGAGTTCGATCCGCGTAAGGCACAGATCGCCGCGCGAAAGGCGGCCAGCGACATTTGTGTGGCGCGGTTCGAAGCCTTCGGCTGCGCGGGGCAAGCGGCTCGCATCAAGCCCGTACCGCTTGAAGGTATGGGCCTGCGATATGTTCGTTCATAAAGCTGAACCGCTGATATGGGCTGGCATGGAGGGCAGGCTTTCTGCCTCGAAATGATTTGAAGGGTTTGCGGCCCTAACTCCGGGCTGTGGGGGCAGACGGTGCCGCTGCCGAAGATGGTCGCTGTGTTCCTGCCAAGCGTATGTTTGACCTGCTCCTGCTCCTGCACCTGCACCCTAAGCACAAAGTAAAAACCATGAACATTCGGAATCTGAAAATCGGCGTCCGCTTGGGTGCGGGCTTTGCTGTGTTGTTGCTGATGCTGGCTGCCGGCGCCGCGCTGGGGCTGAACCGTATGGCGGCGATGCGTGCCCATATGGAAGAAATCACCACAGTGAACGATGTGCAGGCGGGGCTCGCTACCACCATGCGTGTTTCCGTTTTGAATCGCATGATTGCTCTGCGAAACTTGGTCTTGCTCCACGAAGTGGTCGACATCAAGGCCGAGGTAGAGCACATTCAAAAGCAAGCTGCCATCTACGCACAGGCAGAACAAAAATTGACAAGCATGTTTGCCAGTGGGCCAAAGACCACGGTTGATCAGCATGCGCTTCTTGGTCAGGTCAAGGAGGCTGCCTCAGCCGCAGCGCCCTTGATCGCTAAAGTGGTGGAACTTGGCTTTGCAGATCGGGCAGAAGATGCGGCAAAGGTACTGATCAAAGATCTACCGCCGTCTCAATTCAAATGGCAGAACGGCCTGTCGGGCTTGATCGATCTCGAACACAGGCTGAGTAACGATTACGTGGCCGACGCCAATCGGGATTACGAAATTGCCCAAGTGACGATGTTGACACTGACCGTGCTAGCGATTCTCCTGGGCATCGCCATTGCTTGGACGATTACGCGCGGCATCACGCGCCCCATCAATGAGGCGGTCCGGGTCGCGCGCACTGTCGCAGCCGGGGATTTGACAAGTCAAATCGTCGCTACGCAAACCGACGAAACCGGGCAACTCATGCAGGCGCTGCGCGAGATGAACGACAGCTTGCTCAAGATTGTGGGTCAGGTGCGCCACGGTGCCGACAGCATGGCCACGGCGTCGAGCCAGATTGCGGCAGGGAACCAGGACTTGTCGTCCCGCACCGAACAGCAGGCCAGTTCGTTGCAGCAGACCGCCGCGTCCATGGAGGAGTTGACTTCCACAGTCAGGCATAACGCCGACAATGCACTCCAGGCCAACCAGTTGGCGAGCCAGGCGTCCAGCGTGGCCGTGCATGGTGGCGCCGTGGTGGCCCAGGTGGTGGACACCATGGGTTCCATCAATGCCTCATCGCGCAAGATCGTCGACATCATTGGCGTGATCGACGGCATTGCATTCCAGACTAACATCCTTGCCCTGAACGCGGCCGTCGAGGCGGCGCGCGCGGGCGAGCAGGGGCGCGGCTTTGCCGTGGTGGCCTCTGAAGTGAGAGCCCTGGCGCAGCGCAGTGCCGACGCAGCCAAGGAAATCAAACACCTCATTGACGACTCGGTGAGCAAGGTGGACAGGGGATCTTCGCAAGTGTCCGCTGCGGGCAAAACCATGGAAGAAATTGTGGCTAGCGTGCGGAGAGTGACGGACATCATGGCCGAGATCGCAGCGGCCAGCCAAGTGCAGACCTTGGGCATTGAACAAATCAACCAAGCTGTCGTGCAAATGGACCAGGTAACGCAGCAAAACGCGGCGTTGGTCGAGGAGTCGGCTGCCGCAGCCGATTCTCTGCAAGGGCAGGCAAGTCAGTTGCTACAGTCGGTCGGTGTATTTAAACTGAATCAGAGTACATAGAGGGCAGTAGCAGTAGCTGCCCGGGCGGCAAGCATTTTCGGAAGCGGCAAGCCTCGCGGCCTCAACAGTGACCAAAAATTTAGGGGTCATAGTAGGCAGTAGTATCCAGTAACAACTGTGAGACATCTTTGAGCCGTCGAGGACTGTGCGATTCGTTCAATGGACAAGACCAACCTCTCTGAAAGCGACATCTGCGACAAGTTCATTCGCCCGGCCATGGAGCAAGCTGGATGGAACGGTTTGGATCAGATATTTCGTGAGTACCCCCTGCGTGCCGGGCGTGTCGTGGTGCGTGGCAGCAAGGCCTACCGGGACAAGAGCTCCGTGCTCAGGGCTGACTACGCACTGTTCTACAAGGCCAACATTCCCCTGGCGGTCGTTGAGGCCAAAGACAACAAGCACGCCGTCGGCGCTGGCATGGGCCAGGCGCTGAACTACGCCCAACTGCTCGATGTGCCATTCAGCTTCTCCAGCAATGGCGACAGCTTCGTGTTCCGCGACGCGACCTTGGCCACTGGCGTGCTGGAGCAGAACCTCACCCTCGAAGAATTCCCCTCGCCGCAGGAACTGTGGCACCGGTATTGCACTTGGAAAGGCTGGTCCGCCGAGGAGAAGAGCGCAACATCTACAAGCAGTTCAGCCCCGACTTCTTCGACCTGATCGTGGTGGACGAATGCCACCGGGGCAGCGCGGCCGAAGACTCCGCCTGGCGCGACATCCTCACCTACTTCGGCAGCGCTACGCAGATCGGCCTGACCGCCACGCCCAAGGAAACCAAAGACGTTTCCAACACCGATTACTTCGGCGAGCCCGTCTACACCTACAGCCTCAAGCAAGGCATCGAAGACGGCTACCTCGCGCCGTACAAGGTCATCCGCGTCGATCTGGACAAAGACACCTTCGGCTGGCGCCCAACGGCGGGCATGCAGGACAAGCACGGCCACGCCATCGAAGACCGCATCTACACCGGCGCCGACATGAACCGCAAGCTCGTGCTGGAGCAGCGCGACGTGGCGGTAGCCGCCAAGATCACCGAATACCTCAAGGCCACCGACCGCTACGCCAAGACCATTGTGTTTTGCGAAGACATCGACCACGCCGCGCGCATGCGCCAGGCGCTGAGCAATGCCAACGCCGACCTGTGCGCTACCCAGCCTAAATACGTGGTGCAAATCACCGGCGACAACACCGAGGGCAAGCTGGAGCTCGACAACTTCATCGACCCCGAGAAAACCTACCCGGTGATCGCCACCACCTCCAAGCTCATGAGCACCGGGGTCGACGCCCAAACCTGCAAGCTCATCGTGCTGGACCAGGGCATCAAGTCCATGACGCTGTTCAAGCAGATCATCGGCCGAGGCACCCGCCTGCGCGAAGACCTGGGCAAGACCTGGTTCACGATTCTCGACTTCAAGCGCGCCACCGAGCTGTTTGCCGATAAAGACTTTGACGGCGAGCCCGTGCAAATCTACGAACCCGGTGCAGGCGAGCCCGTGGCGCCGCCCGAGCCACTCGGCTCACCCCATCCATTCGACCCCACCCAACCCGTTCAGCCTGAGTCTGTCGAAGGCCAACCCCTCGGCCCGTTTGCGGGCGGCAGCGGCGCAGCGGACGGCCCGAAGAAATACATCCTCGGCAACAACGTCACCGTGATGATCGCCCGCGAGCGCGTGCAGTACCTCAACGCCCAGGGCCAGCTCATCACTGAAAGCCTGCGCGACTACACCGGCGCTGTGGCCGCGCAGCCCTCTGATCATGCGCAGGCCGAGCTGCACGGCAGGAACTTCGGGCAGATCTTCCAAGGTGGAGTCCACGTCGCTGTGCATCACGTCCACAGGTCACACCTGGACGCCATGGCCCAGCGCGTCCTTCGTGGCGCAATCCATCGAGCAAGTCAACGGAGTCCCTACTGTATGCAAATCACATCACTTGAAAAAAAGTAATGTGAATATTAAACTTTGGCGCTTATGAACCAATCCAACTACATCCTCGAACTGGCCCGGCACCGGCGGGTGCTGCGGGCGGCGGATGTGCGTGAGCAAGGCTGGTCGCCGCAGCTTTTGATTCGGCTACACCAGTCGGGCAAGCTGCACCGGCTGGGGCGCGGTCTGTACGCGCTGCCCGACGCCGAAGTGACCGAGCACCAGACGCTGATCGAGGTGTGCCAGCGCGTGCCCAAGGCCGTGCTGTGCCTGCTGAGCGCTTTGCAGTTCCACGAGATCGGCACGCAACTGCCCCACGAAGTATGGATTGCCCTGCCTGAAGGCACGCAGGCCCCAGCACTGACTTACCCAACGCTGCGCATCACGCGCCTGCGGGGCGCTGCGTATAGCGACGGCATCCAGACGGTGACCGAGCATGGTGCCCCCATCCGCGTGTACAGCGCCGCCAAAACGGTGACGGACTGCTTCAAGTTCCGCAACAAGATCGGCCTGGACGTGGCGCTGGAGGCGCTGAAAGATGCCTGGCGCAGCCGCAAGGTCACCATGGACGAACTGAGCCACTTCGCCAAGATCAACCGGGTTGAGCGTGTCATGCAGCCCTACCTGGAGGCGGTGACGCAATGAACGCGAATCTCTCTGCGTCCATCCTGGCCCGGTTGCTGACGCTCGCCAGGCAACGGGGGGACGATTACAGCCTGCTGCTCAACCGCTTCGCGATGGAGCGCCTTCTGGCCCGTGTTAGCACCTCGCTGTATGCCGACCGTTTCTTGCTCAAAGGAGCGCTGCTCTTTGCACTGTGGTACGACACCCCGCACCGCCCGACACGGGATGCCGATCTACTGGGCTTTGGCCCCGACGATGAGGCGAACCTGATCGCCACCTTCCGCGAAGTCGCCGCCATGGACTTGGGCGACGGCATCGTGTTCGACCCTGAATCTGTGCAGGCGCAGGCCATTCGCGAAGATAACACCTATGGCGGCACCCGCATCACGCTGGTGGCGCGCATAGGTTCCGCGCGCTGTGCGCTGCAAATCGACGTGGGCTTTGGCGACGCCGTGACGCCGGGGCCGCAGACCGTGGCTTATCCCACTTTGCTGAACGACTTCCAAGCCCCGACGCTGCGGATGTATCCGGTCTACACCGTGATTGCCGAGAAGTACCAGGCCATGGTGATGCTGGGGCAGGCGAACAGCCGCATGAAGGACTTCTTCGACCTCGCGGTGATTGCAAGGCGCACAGAACTGGACGGCGCCACGCTGGCCATGGCAATAGCCGCCACCTTTGCCCGGCGCCAGACAGCACTGCCCACGGAGCGCCCATTGGCCCTGACCAAGCAGTTCAGCGCAGACGCCGCCAAGCTGCGCCAGTGGCAGGCCTTCTTGAACAAAAACCGTATCGACGCAGCCAGCCTGGGTGACACTGTCGCACTACTAGACGACCTGCTGTGGCCTCCCACGCAGGTGGCTGCCACCAGCAGTCAGGCGACGGCTATTTGGCGCCCGGATTCCTTGCGCTGGGTTTGACACATCCCGATCGATTAAGCCCCCCGTTGACTGAGACGTCCAAGCTCCCATCCCTGCGTGCCCACGACATCCAGACGGCCCTTAATCATTTTCAGGTTTCCGCCTTCGAGCCCGCCGACGCTTTCAACCACGGTTTGATGGGCCGTTTTGTCGATGACGAGGATGCGTGGCTTAAAGGCCCTTATGTGCAGGTTGGGCCTTCCCTTTGTGTCGGGAAAAGGTGGCAAGACGTGCTTCGAAGCGTTCGAAACTACGCACCCTGGTTTCAGCCGCTAGGAGCACGCCTGAGCACTTTGGTGGCCACCGGCACGGGGAGCGGCAAGACGGAGGGTCTTCTGTACCCAGTGTTTCACCACTGCGCTCGCGCGCGCACGGCGGGCGAGCCACGCGCTATAAGTCTCTGTCGCATGGCCTAGTACCCTCGGTACTCAGTGTGGTGGGGCGCTGGCCTCAGCCGCCAATGAGGGAGCTGGAGTCACACACAACTTCATCACCCGAGTAATCGAAATCATTTGCGTTCCTGAAAGGCGCAGTGCTGTTGTGTAGCTTGGACGGGCCCGCTGGAATATGTTGGGTCTCGTCTCGATTCTCCTTTGCGAAAAGCAGTAAAACGTGCTTAGAATGAAGTCCGTTTGTCGGGAAGGTGTGTATTGGAGATTGGGAACCGACCAATCTCCAATACCATCATTTTAAATTTTGAATTCTAAAAAGAAGAGCGCAAGCCTGCGCGAAACGCAGGCCTTGAGGCCTTCAAATTCAAAAGATGCCCGAAATCGAGCAACATTCGAAACGGCGCGCCACAAATCCCGTGGTATAGGCGCCCAAACACCACAGCCCAAGCACACAGAAGCGGCCAGGACATAAGTCACCCCGTCAGCGCTCTTTGGCGCGCCGCCTCTGGACCGGAACATATGAGCGATGTCCGGTCAGTGCCCAAGCACCGCAAATCCTGCCCGTGGTGTCAGGAAAATCAAACTCCAAACCAGAACTTGCCGATCAGGGTCGCGCGCCGCGCGCGGCCCTTGCCAATAGGCTGAGCCCCCTCAGCACTCCAGAGCATCGGTGACGACGCGAGACGACGCATATGCCCGTGCCCTTTCGGCGCGCGGCATTTCTTAGACATGTCAGGCCCTAAAAAGCCCAAAAGCTCTATATCTACCGGTGTCCGCTCAATAGACACCTCTGCGTCAACGACTGTTGGAACGAGGTCCACTATGACCCAATCCGCTCGCTCTGAACGTCCTTTCATGACTCTTCGCGAGGCATGGGAGTTTCTCAACATGTCGCGCTCCACGTTCTACCGCAGGCAAGAGGGTGAGCCCCTGCTGCAGCCGACACACGACTTCGGTCCGCGCAGCCCGCGCCTGGAGCGATCTCGCGTGCTGCAATACGTGGAAAAGTGCAAACGCCAAGGCCTGTAATCTGGTCCTGGCACCTTCAATCCCTGACCTCACGGGGTCAGGGATCTTTTTTGAGATGGCAAAAAAGAATGACGCACATCGGGGAATGAGAAAAATATCTTTATCGACAATTACTTGGGAAACTATTTCCCGGAAATTAAAATATGACCGCGTTCAATATTGGAGTATTGGGATTGTGTGAGACAAGATCCCCGCAGCCTTGCTGAGGTAATTGTTTTGATATTCAAGTGGGCTTATACTGGCCGCGAGACACGAACGGAAGGTTTGTCATTGACGATCTTCCATTCGGGTTTCAACTCCCCAATTGGGGAAGCTTGTAGAGCCTTTATGGCAAAGTCTGACGCCCTGCGTCAGGTTGGATCTGTAGCCCCAACTGGTGGGGAGCAGTGGTTATCTCCCCTGGCCCGCTCGCAATAGCGTGCAGGCCAGGGTTCATTGAGTGCAGCATCGCGCTGCAAACAGCGTGCGGCAATTGCTTGCTGCACACGTGACAGTAGTTCTTTTGGCCTGGCCAAGCCGGTTGCGGCTGCGCTAGCGCATCTCTCCACCCCCGCCAGGGGGCGCGTCAATCACCTGTGGTCTTCGGCCGTCCTATGCCTGAAGCCCCAGCGTGTCCTTGTTCCTCTCCATATTGTTTTAGATATCTGTTGATCGATTCGTGAGCGACTCCCACCACCCCGTCCCGGGGTGCGTCAAGAAAACCTACTGGCCCCCATGCGATGGGGGTATCTCAAATCCGGCGCAGGCCGGGCTCCCGTTTGACGGAAAGGCCCGATCAGCCCCCCACCCATGGGGCGCTGCGCCGATGGCTTTGGCGCCATGAACTCCCAGTCCCCTGCGGGGATGGGCCTTTGTGTCCCAAGAGCAATGCAAGGAAGAGCAGAAGGCGGTGACCGGCGGGTCATGTCGTTTCTGCTCCTGAAACAGCATCTTCCTGCCCAACCGCTGCGTGCCGCGCGCGGCCCCACACCTAAACCATTGAAGTGGGCAGGAAGGTCTCTTTTGAAGTTTTGACAACTAGCGCGCCCCCGGTCGCTGGCGGTTTTTTACTACCCAACCGGGGGGGCTTTCTGCATTCGATCTGGCGCAGGCCAGAGGGATGGTCGCGTCTGTCAACTATGCAAAAGGAGTTCCACATGTCCAAGACCCAAACATCGGCGCAAGTGATTGCCAGGGCCGCCCAGAAGCAACGGGGATCGCGCTCAGGCAAGGCGAACCTGAACCGCGAGGGCCAAGCTTTGAACCAGTGGCTGAGTGCCCGGGGCCACCCTGACGTGCGGCCGCGCCATCTGACGCTGCTCCAGGTGAGGGCCTATATCCTGTGTCGAGCAATTCCGGTGGCGGCATCCGAAGAGCAACGCAAACGCCCTGGCTGCTCGGTGGCCGCACAGGCCAATCTGTTGTCCAAGATCCGATCCTTGATTCGCAATGATCATGGCGATCCCGATGCCGCTGGAATCACCCGCAAGGGGTTGGGAATTACACCGCGCAGCCGTGTCGGCAAGAAGCTGCCGATCGAACAAAATCATTTCGAGCAGGTGGTGGCCGAGGCCCGCAGGAAGGGCCAGGAGGGATTGGCGCTGACCCTGGAGCTCGAACGCTACCTGGGGTTTCGGGGGCTGGAGGCGCTCAGCAGCACCAGTGCCTTGCTGGAGTTTGCCTGCGATGCTGTGCGATTGCTGGGGCAATCGAACTCCACTGCAGCCGGGGGACCGGGGCTGCGCGACCTGAGCATGGCGGTGGTCGATGGCACCAAGGGCGGACGCATCCGCGATACTTTTGTGCTCCAGCGCCATGCGCTAACGACTTTGCATGTGATCCAG
>Ga0208401_100345_pt1 | contig 14952 bp, 13 predicted proteins | sample LakWasM112_LOW13_2_FD_183928 | JGI IMG/M metagenome (GOLD analysis project Ga0208401, IMG submission 183928) | Freshwater sediment methanotrophic microbial communities from Lake Washington under simulated oxygen tension - Sediment Metagenome... | ecosystem: Environmental > Aquatic > Freshwater >...
GGGTTGTACATATACTATGGAACAACGCCCGTTCAGGTTTCCCTGCAGTCAGTTAAACAGTCCAACATCACTGCTTTATATGAAGACAATGATCAAACAATATGGATCGGTTTTCAAAACGGCAGTATTGCACGGTTAAAAAACAAGCAACTCAATATATTTCAGCCCGAAGAAGGATTGCCGAAGAGTGCCATCAGCAAACTGTTAACCGATGCTGAAGGCAGGTTATGGTTTGCTACACAGGGGGAAGGAATTTATGTACAGCATCAAAAAAAAATCTACAATATCAATACTGACGACGGGCTGGGTGATAATTATATTTACGACCTGGAGCTGCTGCCAAATAATACAATCGCCGCTTCAACTGACAAAGGGCTCAGCCTCTGCAGATTTAACGGAACAAAAAAAACGATTGAAAACTTCAGTACGGCCACCGGCTTGCCCGACAATATTATCCGCTGCATAAGTTTAGACAGAAGCGACAGGAATATCATCTGGCTTGGTTTTCAGCAGGGAGGTATCTGCAGTTTTTCTCTTTTGAGTAAGGAACCTGCCTTTATAACCGTACCTGAATTAAAAGACAAACAGGTAAATGATATCCTTGTGTTAGACAGGCAGGTATGGGTAACAACTGAAAACAGTTTTGTTCAGTTGCAGAGAAACGGGAAACTGATTAATACCCAGCCATTCAGCAATCCTTCGCAATTGATAACTGATGCTGAAGCAAATGGCTGGCTCATCAGCAAAACGGGATTATATAAAAATGCCGGGGAAAAACTGGAGTATATTGTAAAAACCTCCGTTCAACAACTGAATGAAGTACATGACATGTGGCAGGATGAGCAAGATAATACCTGGTACACGGCAAGCGGGGCGATTATTAAACAGGAAGCCAACTCACCTGTTAAAAAAATTATTCCACTCCCCGGGCTCGATGATAAAACAGACATCACCTGCTTATACCAGGATGCTGATCAGAATTTATGGATAGGTACAATGGGCATGGGTATTTACATACTTAATACGGCTACAAATGCCGTTAAACACATGAATGAATTGCCGGGCAATGAAAGTATGAGCATCCTGTCTATTACAGGAAGAAACAATAATATCTGGATATCTTCCCTGCAGGGCATTTATCATACAACATTAAAGAAACCTTTTGCATTTCAGAACCTTACGGAATTATCCGGAATCGGTATCAATTACATTTATCATATTTATGAAGACAGCAAAGGAAGAGTTTGGTTTGCAACAGATGGTAAGGGATTAGCCATGCTTCATGACAACCGCTTTACACACTTTGGAGAAAAAGAAGGATTAACCGGCAAGGTTATTTACTCGGTAGCAGAAGATAAACAAGGCATTATCTGGTGCGCAGCACTGCAAAAAGGATTATTTAAGTATAACGGAAAAACATTTACCAATTTCGGCACCGAGAAAGGAATCCCTGATCTGGATATTTCCTCGCTGGATACAGATAACAAGGGCAACCTGTTCTGCATCAGCCGCTCCGGTTATTTTTTGGTTGATGCAGAAACACAAACGGTCATCATTCCCGGAAACCAGAAGCAACTCGGCATTTTTAATACTGACCTTAACAGTACCGATCATACTTCTGAAGGCGTTGTATTTCATACAAGCAATGGAATTTTCCGTTATTCATACCCCTCTTATCAACTCATCAATCAGCCGCAGACAGGTATTATTTCTGTTTCGCTTTTTTTGAAAGAAATCAATGCAAGCCTGGAACATGAGTTTAATCATGATGAAAACAACCTCTCTTTTTCTTTTTCAGGCACTTATTTTTCTGATCCCTCACTTGTACAGTATCAATACAAACTGGAAGGATATAATAATGAATGGCAGCCAAGTAAAAATGACGAAGTGAATTTTCCAAAACTGCAGCCCGGAACTTATACTTTCCGGGTACGTTCATCGGTTACAGGAAATTTTGATCATGCCAGTGAAGCAAACTATTCATTTACCATCGGCAAACCATTCTGGAAGCAATGGTGGTTTGTTATTATTTGTATTGCAGTCGTTACAGGATTTCTGATTTATATTATTAAGGAAAGGGAAAAAGCAGCCAAAAAATGGCAGCAGTTGCAAACGGAAAAATTAAAATCACAATACGAAACACTCAAGAACCAGGTAAATCCTCATTTCCTGTTTAACAGTTTTAATACACTGCTCAGTATCATTGAAGAAGATCCCAAAAAAGCAGAAGCCTATGTTGAACACCTGAGTGATTTCTACCGGAGCATTGTAAACATGCGTGAAAAAGACCTGATTACACTGGGTGAAGAATTAACTATTATTGATGATTATTTCTTTATCCAGAAAAAACGTTTCGGGAATGCCCTGTTGTTTGATAACAGGATTACCGATGAAGAGAAAAAAAACTACAGCATTCCGCCTCTTTCATTACAGCTCCTTGCCGAAAATGCAGTAAAGCATAATGTTGTATCAAAAGATAAGCCCCTGACACTGGAGTTGTTTATAGAAAATGAAATGCTGGTTGTACAAAACAACCTTAATGAAAAAGCAACCCGGGAAAAGAGTGAAGGACTTGGATTGCAGAATATTAAAAACAGATTTTTATTAATTGCAGATAAAGAGGTGAAGATTGAAACAACAACCTCTCACTTTATCGTTAAACTACCTTTAATTAAACAACTATGATTTACGTACTGATTCTTGAAGATGAAGAACCGGCAGCAAAGCGCTTACAAAAACTGCTCACAGAAACAACGGAAGAGGTTGAAGTGCTGGCTGTACTCGACAGTATCAGCGCTGCCAGAGAATGGCTCACGAATAACAAAGCTCCCCAGCTGATGCTGGTGGATATTCACCTGGCTGACGGCATCAGCTTTGAACTGTTTAAACAGATAGACATCAGCTGCCCCATCATTTTTACAACAGCTTACGATGAATATGCGCTGCAGGCATTTAAGCTGAACAGTATTGATTATTTACTGAAGCCTGTCAAAAAAGATGAGCTGCAACTGGCATTAAAAAAATATTCAACCATCAATGCCAAACAACAGCTGAACATTGATCAGCTTCTGCTGGCAATGGCCCAAAATCCGGCTGATAAATATCGCCAGCGTTTTGTAATCCGCTATGGTGAGCATATTAAAACCATTGAAACAAAAGATGCTTCCTATTTCTATACAGAAGCAAGAGCAAATTTCCTGGTAACACAGGAAGGAAAAAGGTATGTGATTGATTTTAATCTTGATCAGCTGGAACAGATGCTCAACCCCGCACATTTCTACCGTATTAACAGGCAGTTTATTATTTCCATCCACTCTATCGATGAAATGGTAACCTGGACCAAAGGCAGGGTGATGATAAAGCTGAAACCATCGACCAAACTTGAAACCATTGTAAGTACCGAACGCTCAGCCGACTTTAAAAAATGGCTGGCAGGTGAATAACATTTCCCTGTTCAAACAGCAGAATACCCGGCTCATACGGATGTGTTTTAATATCTGACCCTGTTAAAGCAACTTTACTTTATTAAACACAAAGGATATGAAACTGAATGTTACAGCAGTACTTTTTTTAGCAGTGAGTTTCTTTTCCTGCGCAAAAAAATCAGGCAGCAATCCTGCTGATCCTTCAATTACAACAGGTACCTGGCGCATCAGCTACTACTGGGACAAAGCAGATGAAACAGCTAATTTCAGTGCCTATGCATTTATGTTTAACAGCGATGGCACACTGATGGCACATACCAGTTCCGCAATGATAACCGGCACATGGAATGAAAGCAGTACCAAACTGACCATCAACTTTGGTGCAGATCCCGTATTATCCAAACTCAACAGCAGCTGGCAAAAAACCGAAAAAACAAGCACAAGTATTAAGTTAAAAGATGATAACCCTGCCCAGGACGACCAATTATATTTTGTGAAAAACTAACCCGTCTTAAAACCATATCCTTCCTAACAAGCCATTAAGGCCGCACCTCTTTGTTGGTGCGGCTTTTTCAGTTACATTTGCAGAGCATCAGGCGGATTTGTTTATTGTTCGGCCATTACAGAACTAATAAACGTCAACGAAACTCTCCAGGTTTTTTACAACGTTTATAGTTCAACTTATTTTAATTGGCCCGGCAATAGCAATTCAACGGCACTTCCGTTGCGTCGCACACTTGTACGTAAAGTAATCCTGTTCATCTGTTACTTTAAGCCATTGTGCAGCTGCGGTATAAATTATACAACTATGGATATACGGCAGGAACTTCAAAAAAGAGTACTCATTATTGATGGAGCCATGGGCACCATGATTCAGCGGCATAAACTTACTGAAGCTGATTACCGTGGCGAACGGTTTAAAGACTGGCCCACCGATGTAAAGGGAAACAATGATCTCCTGTCAATTACACGTCCTGATATTATTAAGGGTATTCATAAGCAATACCTGGCAGCAGGTGCTGATATCATTGAAACCAATACATTCAACAGCCAGGCTGTTTCATTAGCCGATTATGAAATGCAGAGCCTTGCTTATGAATTAAATGTTGCTTCAGCAAAAGTGGCGAAGGAAGCCATTGCTGAATTTCTTGCATCTCCCGAAGGGAAAGACAGGAAAGCTGCCTGGGTTGCAGGAGCTATCGGTCCTATGAGTAAAACATTATCGCTTTCACCCGATGTAAATAATCCCGGTTACCGTGCAGTTACATTTGATGAAGTGGCCAATGCTTATTACGAGCAGGTAAAAGGTTTGGTTGATGGCGGTGTTGATTTGCTGCTCATTGAAACCATCTTTGATACACTCAATGCCAAGGCAGCTATCTATGCCATTAAGAAATTTTATCATGATACAAAACTGCCGGAACTTCCGATCATGATCAGCGGAACCATTACGGATGCAAGCGGCAGAACATTAAGCGGACAAACACTGGAAGCTTTTTATATTTCCATGATGCATGCCAAGCCGTTAAGTATCGGTTTGAACTGTGCATTGGGTGCACATGAAATGCGTCCGCACATTGAAGAGCTTTCGCAGCTTGCTTCCTGCTATGTATCTGCTTACCCCAATGCCGGTTTACCAAACGCAATGGGTGAGTATGATGAACATCCGGAAGACACCGGTCATTATCTGGAAGAATGGGCCAAAGAAGGTTTTGTAAATATTGTTGGTGGTTGCTGTGGTACTACACCGGAGCATATCAAGCATATTGCCGATCATGTGAAAACAATTAAGCCGAGAGAACTACCGATGGTGGAAGAAGCGTAATTGTTGCCACAAAGACACGAGGACACAAAGGAATACAAAAGAAAATGCAGGAAAACAAATCAGAAATAAGAGAATGGTTAGGTAAGCAGGTTGTTGACATTGCTTATCAAATTCATTCTTCCCTTGGTCCGGGATTATTGGAGAAAGTGTATGAAACCTGTTTCTGTTATGAACTTACAAAAAGAGAAATTCCATTTGTAACTCAAAAAAAGGTTCCCGTCATTTACGACGGAGTTGAATTTAAAGAGGCATTAAAATTAGACATCTTAATTGACAACCTTATTATAGTTGAATTAAAAGCACAGGAAAATTACAATCCGGTTTGGGAAGCACAACTGTTAAGTTACTTAAGATTAACAAATATAAATTTAGATTTCATTATCAATTTCACAGTACCACTGATAAAGAATGGCATCAAACGAATGGTTTTATAACCTTCGTGAACTTTGTGCCTTTGAGTCTTAGTGGCCAATAAATAATTATGAGCGTTATTAAACCATATTCCAGGTTCAGCGGGTTAGAACCACTGATCGTTCGCCCTGAAACCAACTTTATAAATGTTGGTGAACGTACCAATGTTACCGGTTCAAAGAAGTTTGCACGCCTTATCAGGGAAAATAAATATGAAGAAGCGTTGAGTGTTGCACGCCAGCAGGTGGAGAGTGGTGCACAGATCATTGATGTAAACATGGATGATGCATTGCTGGAAGGCGTGCAGGCCATGACTACGTTCATTAATCTGCTGCAGAGTGAACCGGATATTGCGAAAATTCCGGTGATGCTCGATTCTTCCAAATTTGAAATTATTGAAGCAGGATTGAAATGTGTGCAGGGGAAATGCATTGTCAACTCCATCTCTATGAAAGAAGGAGAAGCAAAGTTTATTGAACAAGCACGCATCTGCCGCATGTATGGTGCATCGGTAATTGTAATGGCGTTTGATGAAGTTGGACAGGCCGATACAAAAGAAAGAAAAGTATCCATCTGTCACCGTGCTTATAAAATTCTTACAGAACAGGTTGGCTTTGATCCGCAGGATATCATCTTCGACCCCAACATCTTTGCACTGGCAACAGGCATGGAAGAACATAATAACTATGGTGTTGATTTCATAGAAGCAACCAAAGAAATCAAACAACTGATGCCGTTAACGAAAATCAGCGGCGGTGTCAGCAATCTTTCCTTTTCGTTTCGTGGAAATGATCATGTGCGTGAAGCCATGCACAGCGTATTCCTGTATTATGCCATTAAAGCAGGAATGGACATGGGGATTGTAAATGCCGGGCAGCTGGTGGTGTATGATGAAATAGAACCGCAGTTGAGAGAGTTATGCGAAGATGTGATTCTCAACCGAAACAATAACAACAACGAAGCAACAGAAAAACTGATTGCTTTTGCAGAAACGGTAAAAGCAAAGGGAAAGGTTGAAGTAAAAGATGAAGCCTGGAGAAATAATACCGTTGAAGAAAGACTGAAACATGCCCTTGTAAACGGCATAACAGATTATATTGATGCAGATACAGAAGAAGCAAGATTGAAATACCCAAGACCATTAGATGTAATTGAAGGTCCGCTCATGGCAGGTATGGATGTGGTAGGCGATCTGTTTGGTGCAGGCAAAATGTTTTTACCGCAGGTGGTAAAGAGTGCAAGGGTAATGAAGAAAAGTGTGGCAATCCTTACTCCTTATATTGAACAGGAAAAAGAAGACCGCAAGAATGCACATTTGGCAGCAGGAACAGTAAATGAAGAAAGTGCAGGCGCTGCAAAAATTTTACTGGCAACGGTAAAAGGTGACGTACATGATATTGGTAAAAACATTGTGGGTGTTGTACTTGGTTGCAATGGTTACGATGTAATTGATCTGGGTGTAATGGTTTCAACCGATAAAATTTTAGATACGGCAGCAAAAGAAAATGTTGACATCATTGGCTTGAGCGGTCTTATCACTCCTTCGCTTGATGAAATGGTACATGTGGCGCATGAAATGAAACGCAGGGGAATGAAACAACCATTGCTGATTGGTGGTGCTACCACTTCCCGCATGCACACAGCTGTAAAAATTAACCCGCAGTATAACGAAGGTGTGATTCATGTACTGGATGCAAGCCGGAGTGTAACCGTTGCCGGAAGTTTATTGAGCCAGGAACAGAAACCGGCTTTCCTGCAAGGCATACAAGCTGAGTATGAAAAATTAAGAGACGATTTCAACAGTAAGAAAACCGTCAAACAATATCTATCATTAGTTGACGCACAGAAGAACAAAACAAAAATCAACTGGACAAGCTTTATACCTGTTGCACCAACTTTTACCGGGGTAAAGCAATTCGACAATTATGATCTTTCTGAGATCAGAACATACATTGACTGGCAACCGTTTTTTATTGCATGGGAACTGCACGGAAAATTCCCGGCTATTTTAACTGATGCAGTCATTGGTGTTGAAGCAACCAAGCTTTACAACGATGCCAACGTATTGCTTGATCAGATCATCAAAGAAAAATGGTTAACTGCTAAGGGTACGATTGGTTTCTGGCCTGCCAATAGCGATGGCAAAGACAGTGTTGCAGTGTTGAATCAGAAAGAAGGACCTGATGAAGTAGTGCATTTGCAGTTCCTTCGTCAGCAGGTTAAAAAAGCAGAAGGACAACCGAACATTTCTTTAGCCGATTTTATACAACCGGCAGCTACTGACGACTCGCCACTCACAACTCAGGATTATATCGGTGCATTTTCAGTAACCATCCGGGGAATTGAAGAACACATCAAGGCGTTTGAAGCAGCGCATGATGATTATAATAAAATTATGCTGCAGGCATTGGCCGATCGTTTGGCAGAAGCCTTTGCAGAAGCGCTGCATCAGCGTACCAGAAAAGAGTTTTGGGGTTATGCAAAAGATGAATCACTCAGTAATGAAGATCTTATCAAAGAACAATACATGGGCATTCGTCCGGCACCGGGTTACCCTGCCTGCCCTGATCATACAGAAAAATACAAACTTTTTGGTTTATTAGGCGGCGAAGAGGCAACGGGTATTCATTTAACTGAATCACTGGCCATGTATCCTGCCTCTTCTGTATGCGGCTGGTATTTTGCACATCCGGAAAGTAAATATTTCGGCGTTGGTAAAATTGAAAAAGACCAGCTTGCTGATTATGCTGAACGGAAAGGAATGAGTTTGGAAGAAGTGACAAGATGGTTGAGGCCGGTTTTGGAGTAAGTTCATTTAACCCACCCGGATTTAAATAGCTTCTTTTAATTTTTCATACTCTCTTGCATTATTGTATGCTTTTATTAAGGCAATAACAATGAAGATTTTAAATAAAATGCCTTTGAACACATTGGATATGTCAATTGCAGCAAAAGCTGTAATCATTACCAGATAGAAAATAAGTGCACTTAAAAATGCAGCAGCAGGTTTTCTTCGGCTCCATAACCCAAGCAGAAGAAATATCAAAGCCACCGTCCAGTCAACCCCCAATGCGATCCATGCCAAAGTTTCTTCCTCTTTCATAAATTCAAATATGCCCATAGCAAATTGAAACCCTGCTATTACATAAATCCAGATGCGTGCAGTTTTGAACTTTTTTTCATACTCATCCGTGTCAATCAAGTTATTAAAAATAGTAGGCTGCTGATTGGATGCCTCTGTATTTTCTGAAGATTTCAACTCAGTCTGTATGTTTTCCATATTCTGTTTTACTTACTAATGTAATAAGAAAGAATAACAGCATAAAACTAATTTTACTCTCAATTCCTTTCAAATACTGTCACCCAGTTTAAATCCGCAATTGTTTTATTTCCGTAAGTGTATCTGTTCCCGCTCAGAAAAAAATTGGCTGACAGGAAACCGGAGTTTAACACACTTCGTACATCAATCATCATTCAATAACAAAACCAAGCAAAATGAAAAAAGTAAAAATGATGGCACTTGCCATCGCTGCAATCGTATGTGCCAACACAATCTCTGCACAAACAATGACGCACAAAAACATGAAAGAAACCACGGTTGAAGTAGGTGGTGCACCCATGTATCCTTCAAAAAACATTGTTGAAAATGCTGTCAATTCAAAAGACCACACCACATTGGTTGCAGCTGTAAAAGCCGCCGGTCTTGTTGAAACATTAATGAGTGCCGGCCCGTTTACCGTATTTGCTCCTACCAATGCCGCCTTTGAAAAATTACCTGCCGGTACCGTTGAAACATTATTGAAGCCTGAAAACAAAAGCACACTTACTGCCGTACTTACCTACCATGTTGTAGCAGGGAAACTGGATTCAAAAGAAATTGCTCGTCTCATTAAAGAAGGAATGGGCAAGGCTGAAGTAACAACCGTACAGGGTGGAAAATTATGGCTCTGGATGAAAGGAAACAAACTGATGATCAAAGATGAAAAAGGTGGTATGAGCACTGTAACCATTAAAGATGTATATCAAAGTAACGGAGTAATTCATGTAGTTGATGCCGTTGTATTACCTAAGTAAGAACGTTGGACGGGGTTTTGCCGGGAAGGGTTGGTTTTGCCGACCCTTCCTTTATTTTATTGTATTTTGATTCTGAATCTTCTTTACTTTTAATGCTCAAAAGTCTAAAGAAGTTTATGCGTATCATCTCTTATAATGTCAACGGCATCCGTGCTGCTATAAAAAAAGGATTTATTGACTGGCTAAAAACAGATCCTGCTGATATCATTTGTGTGCAGGAAACAAAAGCAACCAAAGAAGATGTGAATCACCAGGCTTTTCATGATCTTGGTTACTATAATTACTGGTTCAGTGCACAGAAAAAAGGATATAGCGGCGTAGCAGTATTTACCAAAATAAAACCCGACAATGTTGAATACGGAAATGGCCATGGTCCCAGCGATGATGAAGGCAGGGTGATTCAACTCGATTTCGGAGATATTCGTTTAATCAATACTTATTTTCCCAGTGGTACAAGTGGCGATGAGCGACAGGATTTTAAATACAAATGGCTGGATGAATATTTTAAATGGCTCAACCAGTTAAAAAAGAAACATCCAAAGCTTATTCTCTGCGGCGATTATAATATTGCTCATAACGAAATTGACATTCACGATCCGAAAGGAAATAAAAAATCAAGCGGCTTCCTGCCTGAAGAAAGAGAATGGATGACGAAATTTCTCAACAGCGGATGGATAGATTCATTTCGTGAGTTTCATCCCGAACCCCACCGTTACAGTTGGTGGAGCCAGCGTTTTCCAAGTGTTCGTTTAAATAACAAAGGATGGCGCATTGATTATATCTGCACAACAGAGCCGTTAAAAAAGAATCTGAAAGATGCGGAAATATATCCTGATGTGAAACACAGTGATCATTGCCCTGTTTATCTTGAATTAAAATTGAAATAAATGATCATTTATAATGTTACTTCTAAAGTCGACTGGTCCATTCATGAAGAATGGGTAAAATGGATGCAGGAAGAACACATGCCCGAAGTAATTGCAACAGGCTGCTTTACACATTATCAATTACTCCGCATCCTGGAAACAGATGAAGAAGAAGGCCCTACATATGCTGCACAATATTTTGCAGAAAATAAGCTGCTGCAGGAACTGTATAATGATCAATATGCTCCGGAGCTGAGACAAAAAGCATTTAACAGGTGGGCAAACCACATACTTTCATTCCGCAGTATCATGCAAGTTATCAACTGACTGTGGAAAAGAAACCCTTTATTTTTTTGTTTTGAATTTTTCAGCCTACCCGTTAAAACCCTTTGCAGGTAAGGCTTTCAAAAGATCATACCTGAAACCCTTTGCAGCAAAGGGTTCCAGGAGTTTACACTTTTCAGCAGCATTGTTACTGATTTTATTCTTCGCTTTGCAACCCTTATCCAATAAGGATTTTAGCTCATTTTTCACTAATATTAATCAGCTAAAAAATATTTTGTTGCAATGCAAAAGAATCTATATTTGTCCCACTTAAAAAAATTTCACTATGAACAAAGCTGAATTAGTTGCAAAGATTGCCGATGATGCCGGCGTATCAAAAACACAAGCGAATGCTGCATTAGATTCTTTAATTGAAGCTGTTACCAAAACATTGAAAGGTGGTGGTAAAGTTACACTGGTTGGTTTCGGAACTTTCTCTGTTACCAAGCGTGCTGCACGTACAGGCCGTAACCCTCAAACTGGTGCAACAATTAAAATTAAAGCGAAGAAAGTTGCTAAGTTTAAAGCTGGTAAGGAATTGGCTGGAAAACTCTAATTTCTGACATTCTTCAAAAGGAGCAAGAAGCAGTACGTTTCTTGCTCTTTTTGTTACAGGTTTTTGAGGAACGCAGTATTTCTGCTACCTTCATTTTAAATTAAACATCAAACAGTCAATATTATGGGAAGAGGTGATAAAAAAACAGCAAAAGGAAAGCGCTTTAAAGGGTCATTTGGCAAAAGCCGTCCTGCAAATGCTGTAAAGAAAGCGGCTCCGAAAAAAGCTGAGAAAAAAGCGTAAGCTTACACAGATAAAAGACGAAGTATTTTCTTTAACGGAAGTGCTTCGCCTTTTTTATTTCCTGAGGTCAGGCGTTCCTTCACTCCTTAAGCCTGCTGTCATTTGCCAATAAAAGAATGATAACGGTTATTGATTTTGCCCGCTGGAGATGCGGGCGATCATCGCTTCAATTTCGCTGAGGCGTGATAACTGTGATTCGAGTTTCTTATTATGATCAGATACATGCTGCAGGTCTTTATTCAGCTCTTCCAGAAATTCATTGCGTTTACTGAGTTGCTGCCGCTGCAGGTTCGCTTCTTTTAATTTACTTTCAATTTCAGTAACAAGCTGGTTCAGTTTTGAATTCTCTTCCACCAGGTCTCTTTGCTTACTGCGCAGATCATTCAGTTCTACTGATAACAAGTGGTTGGCTTCTTCCAGTTCATCATTCTTAAAAACATTACCCTGCGGAACGGTGAGTTGCTGTTCAACCTTCTGCAACTTGGCCTGGATTTCATTAAACTCATCATAGGCCGTATTTAACCTGCTCTTCATTTCCTGTGTAAGCTCTGTTTGCTGGCGAATCGTATTCAGTTCCCGCTCTTTTTCGTTGAGCGAACGACGAAGCTGTTGCATCTGTTCGCTTAAATCCATGTTTTGCTGCAGGGTTGTCTGGTGCTGCTGTTCTACCTTCTCCAGCAACTCAACCTGGTTTAATAATTTCGAAATATCCTGGTTGTGTTTTAATAAATGATCCTGTGCTGCTTTTAACTGAACAAGGTAAGCAGCAGTTGAAACTTCGGGCACAGGTGCTGTAAAAGCTACCGGTGTTTCCTTCTGTTTCTGCATCAGTTCACGGTTCAGAGCCTTTGTTTCTTCCAGTTCTTCCAACAAAACCTTTTCATTATCCCGTACATGCTCCAGTTCCTTTTGTAAATGTTCTCCCGTTTCTTTCTGATGTTCAAGAATATTGTAATACTTCATCCGCCAGTCATGCGCTTCCTTTTCATATTTTTCTACATCTATTTCCTGGTCAAACTGACTTCCATGACGCATGTTCCAGAAATAATGAATCACAAAACCCAGCACCAGTGCCCCGATCTGGAACATGATGATCTCTGCAATGGAAATCTGTATAGCAAGGATTGTGCTTGGCATGAAAACGTGTTTACTGCAAAATAGCTGAAAAAAATTGCATTTGAAAGTTAGCTGCTAAAGAAGAACTCAGAAAGTCTGTTCCTGAAATTTTATCCCCAAGTAAAAGATAAACTGTGTATAGTTACCCTGTTACAAGCGTTCCTACTTTTTCCCCGGTAACAACACGTTTCAGATTGTGCGGTTTATTCATATCAAATACAATGATGGGAAGATTATTTTCCATGCAAAGTGTAAACGCCGTCATATCCATCACCCGCAGGTTTTTACTCAGGCATTCCTGGAAAGTAATGGTTTCATATTTAGTAGCCGTCGGGTCTTTTTCAGGATCGGCTGTGTAAATACCATCCACTCTTGTTCCTTTCAAAATAACATCAGCATTGATTTCAATCGCTCTTAATGACCCTGCAGTATCGGTTGTGAAATAAGGATTACCTGTACCTGCACCAAAGATGACCACACGGCCTTTTTCGAGGTGGCGGATAGCCCTGCGGCGGATATACGGTTCTGCAATCTGTTCCATTTTAATGGCGCTCTGCAAACGGGTGTACACACCTGCTTTTTCCAACCCGGCCTGTAAAGCCATTCCATTGATAACCGTTGCCAGCATCCCCATATAATCACCATGTGCCCGTTCAATTCCCGTTTCAGCTTCATTCATGCCACGGTAAATATTACCGCCGCCGATTACGATGGCTACCTGTACGCCCAGTTCAATAATACTTTTGATGTCTCTTGCATATTCTGCAATGACGGCGGAATCCATTCCGAAGTTTTTATCGCCCATTAATGATTCGCCGGAAAGTTTGAGGAGGATGCGTTTAAATTTTGGAAGCATAGTGCGAAGATAGAGTGATTTCAGTTTGTGAAAAAAGGTTTATCTCTAAAAAAATCCTCCCGTTTTGGGAGGATTCCGTTAATCATAAATACGTTCAATTGCATCTTTATACTTTTCTGTAATCACTTTCCGTTTCAGTTTAAGGGTTGGTGTTAGCTCACCGCCATCAACCGTCCATTCATTGGCGCAGAGTTCAAATTTTTTGATCTGTTCTACATGATTAAACTGCTGGTTATATTCTTCCACTACATGTTTGTACATTTCCAGCACTGCCGGGTGACGCACCAGGTCGTGAACGGTTCCAAAGCTGATCCTGTTCTGCTTTGCCCATTCTTTCAGGTTTTCAAATGATGGCACAATCAGGGCGCCGGCAAATTTCCGTTCGGGACCCACTACCATCATCTGTTCAATGAAAGGACTTTCCTTCATTTTATTTTCAATAGGCTGCGGTGCTACATATTTGCCACCGCTTGTTTTAAAGATCTCTTTTTTACGATCGGTGATTTTTAAAAATTTCTGATCCTCCATAATCCCAATATCACCGGTATGAAAATACCCGTCTTTATCTATCACTTCAGCCGTTAAGTCAGGACGTTTATAATAACCCATCATTACATTATCGCCTTTGCAGCAGATCTCTCCATCCTCAGCTATTTTCACATCCACACCTTTAATCACCGTACCAACCGTTCCGAATTTCCTGTTCTTTTCATTGAAGCGGTTTACGGCAATAACCGGCGATGTTTCAGTTAACCCATATCCCTCCATAATGGGCATTTTACCGGCAGAAAATATTTTCAGCAGGCGAACCTGGCAGGCAGCTGCTCCCGTAACAATTGCTTTTACTTTTCCGCCAAGCCCTTCACGCCATTTGTTAAAGATGAGTTTGTTGGCAATGCCAAGTTTTGTATTGTATATAAACCCCTGGTGCTTACCAACCTCATATTTCCCGGCCACATCAACAGCCCAGAAAAATAATTTTCGTTTCAATCCCGTTAACTCCTGCCCACGACCCATGATACGTTCATATACTTTCTCCAGCAATCTTGGTACGGTGGTAAAAACGGCAGGTTGTACTTCTTTTAAATTTTCACCGATAGTATCAAGGCTTTCGGCATAATAAACAGATACACCGTTAAACAGGTAGATATAAGTAACCATCCGTTCAAAAATATGATTGAGCGGAAGAAAACTCAGCGCTTTATCTGCCTGCGTACAGAATTCCGTAAACACTTCGCTGCTGGCAATTACATTAC
>Ga0208401_100350_pt1 | contig 14591 bp, 14 predicted proteins | sample LakWasM112_LOW13_2_FD_183928 | JGI IMG/M metagenome (GOLD analysis project Ga0208401, IMG submission 183928) | Freshwater sediment methanotrophic microbial communities from Lake Washington under simulated oxygen tension - Sediment Metagenome... | ecosystem: Environmental > Aquatic > Freshwater >...
CTACAAGTTTCTTTTCTTCAAACCTCATTCCGATAAAAATATAAATAATCATCAGTGAAAGGAGTAACCAGCATTTTGTATAAGGCAATGCAATACAAAAACCAATTGCCAGTAAAATGGTTCCGCTGTATAAGGGGTGACGGACATATTTATTCAACCCTTTGATCTGTAAGGGCATCATTGTTTCTTCCCTGAAACCAAAGAATGCACTGAGATCATAATTTTTTACTGCTAAAAACATAATGATGGAACCGGCAAAAGAAACCAGTGCTCCCGTTACGGTAAACAGCAGGTTCGTTTCATAAAAAACTGCTGATGGTGTTTGAATTAAATACAGAAGCAGGAGGGCAATAGTGATAAAATTGAATATATTATAAATGATCCTGTATACCCTTGCCGGTAGCCTGAAAGCCCTTGCCAGCCTTTGTTTTACAGCCTCATTTGCCATGAAGCTATGCAGGAAAAAGTAAATACCCCAAGACAAAATAAGCAGTTCCATCCTGCTAATATAAAGAGTTATGTATAGTGGAAGACCGTATTTTTCACATGCAAAAAAATATTATTTGTACTCTTGCCATATGGCATAAAGATTGCTAATTTTATAGTCTTAAATCCAATGGCAATGTCAAAAAACCAAACCGCACGCAAGGGTTCGTCTGTTTTACAGTCACTCAAACAAATTGTTCATTTGCTGGTTGAGTCGTTTGAATCACCACAAACAAGACAATTCAGAAGGCTGAAAAATTTCGTTTCGGAATAAAGATTAGATAGACCGCTGCCCGTCGAAAGCCATTCGCTGATTGGTGTATGGCTTTTTTTTATGCCCTGAACTCAGAGAGAACACTATCCATTTCCTGGATAATTTCTGATGTACATAAATTACCAATGCTGCCTTCATGTGTATGATGAAGCTGCTGCAGATCAAATTCAAACTCTCCTTTATTGATTGCATTGCCCACCTGCTGATACGCTTCACGGAAGGGAACGCCCTTATTCACCAGTTCGTTCACAGCTTCAACGCTGAAGAGATATTTATACTTTTCATCCACAAGAATATTCTCCCGCACTTTCATATTACTGAGCATGAGCTGCATCAGTTGCAAACAGGCTTTCAATTCTTCTATAGCCGGAAATAAAATTTCTTTTGTAAGCTGTAAATCCCTGTGATAACCTGAAGGAAGGTTATTGATGAGTAACGTCAATTCGTTTGGAATAGATTGAATGCGGTTACATTTTGCACGGATGAGTTCAAACACATCAGGGTTTTTCTTGTGCGGCATAATACTGCTGCCTGTCGTCAATTCATCTGGGAAAGAAATGAATGCAAAGTTTTGATTCATATATAAACAGCAATCCATCGACAGTTTGCTGAGTGATGCTGCAAATCCGCTTAACCCTATCGCTGTAAATTTTTCTGTTTTTCCCCTGCTCATTTGTGCATACACACTGTTCCAGTTCAATGTTTCAAACTTCAGCAGGGCTGTTGTTCTTTTTCTGTCAAGCGGGAAAGAAGAACCATAACCGGCACCGCTCCCCAATGGATTTTTATTGGCAACATGATAAGCAGCTGCAAGCAGTTCCATATCATCAACCAGGCTTTCAGCATAAGCACCCAGCCATAATCCTACTGATGACGGCATCGCAATTTGTAAATGCGTATACCCGGGTAATAAAACGTTTCTATTGTTTTCGCTTTGTACTACCAGCAAATCAAACAGGTTCTTTACTTCTGTTTTGATATTGATAATTTCTGCACGGAGGTAAAGTTTGATATCAACAGCCACTTGATCGTTCCTGCTCCGGCCGCTGTGAATTTTTTTTCCTGTATCACCGATCTTTTGTGTAAGCAGATATTCAACCTGTGAATGCACATCTTCAATTCCTTCTTCAATAATGAAAGAGCCCAATTCAATTGTTGCAAGGATTTCATTCAGCCCTTTTATGGCAATATCAGCCTCTTCTTTTGTCATCAATCCTACTTCACCGAGCATGGTAACATGAGCTATAGAACCCTGCACATCATACTTCGCCAAAAGCAGATCAAACTCTTTGTCACGCCCAACAGTAAACTGTTCTACCAATGCAGATGTGCTGCTGTTTTCTTTGCTCCACAATTTCATAGTATGGCGTTTAAAAGTTTGATGTATAATTCTATCCCTTCCTTTATTTCATCTACGTACACAAATTCATCTGCGGTGTGACTTCTTGCGCTGTCGCCGGGTCCCATCTTTAATGCAGGGAATGGCATCAATGCTTTATCGCTGGTTGTAGGTGAACCATAATATCCTCTGCCCAATGCAATACCGGCTTTGATCAACGGATGATCCATCGGGATTGAAGTTGATTTCATTCTTGTAGTACGTGGTTTGAACTGGCTCTTCAGGTTTTGCTTGAGAGAATCTAATATTTCATCAAATGTGTACAGCTCATTTACCCGAACATCAATTACAAATTTACATTGCGGTGGAACCACATTGTGCTGCTGATTGTCTGTACCAATGATTGTTACAGTCATTCTTGATTCGCCCAACAGCGGACTTACTTTATCAAACTTACAATTGCGGATCCAGTCAATATCATCAAGAGCAATATACAAAGCATTCACGCCTTCATTACGGGCAGCATGACCGGCTTTGCCATTGGCAACACAATCAATCACCATCAATCCCCTTTCAGCAACAGCCATTTCCATTTTAGTTGGCTCACCCACAATACCAAAGTTGATATTGCCGAGATAAGGAAGTACCAACTCAATTCCGTTTACACCGCTGATCTCTTCTTCTGCACTTGCAGCAAATACAATATTGTGTGAGAGATTTTCCTTTTCATAAAAATGCAAAAAAGTAGCAATGAGTGAAACAAGACAACCTCCGGCATCGTTACTGCCAAGCCCAAACAGCTTTCCCTCTTTTTCAATGGGCGTAAACGGATCCTGTGTATATCCTTTGTTGGGCTTTACTGTATCATGGTGTGAGTTCAGCAGAATGGAAGGTTTGGCTGCATCATAGTTTTTGTTCAATGCATAAATATTATTGCCAACCCTGCTTGCAGGTATTCCCTTGAGTGCAAAAAATTTGCCGATAATCGCTGCCGTTTCCTCTTCTTCCTTACTGAAAGAAGGAGTGGAAATCAATTCTTTTAATAACTCAATGGCCTGTTGCTGTAATATGTTTATCTGTTCACTCATAACTGATTATTAATGGTTGTTCCTTTGGTTCCGTTTATCAATCCATCTAATTCCTCGGCTTTGCCGATGATAACTTTTTTCACTCCGCTGTTCAATGCCGAAAATGCATTGTCCAGTTTAGGGATCATGCCTGCGAATATTTTTCCTTCGCTTTTTAAACGTTGATAAGCCGTTGGATTGATTTGACTGATAATCGTTTTGTCATCCTCTGCATCAAGTAATACTCCGCTTTTTTCAAATGAATATACCAGCTGCACTTCATATAAACTGCTCATTGCTTTTGCCACTTCCTGTGCAATGGTATCGGCATTGGTGTTCAGTAATTGCCCTTTCCCATCGTGTGTAATTGGTGCAACAACCGGAATAAATCCATTGTTCAGCAGGTGCTTCCAGCTGTTTGTTGTAATTTTTTCTGACAACACATCACCCACAAATCCATAATCAATTTCTTTTACCGGGCGTTTATTGGCAGGAATTAAATTTCCGTCAGCACCGGTAACACCAATCGCATTACAGTTAAGTGATTGAAGTTGTGCAACCAGTTTTTTATTGATGAGTCCTGCATATACCATTGTTACAAGATCAATGGTGGCAGCATCTGTTATTCTTCTTCCATCAACGTATTTGCTTTCTATCCCAAGTCCCTCGCCAATTTTTGTAGCAACCTTACCGCCTCCGTGCACAAGAATCTTCTTTCCTTCAACCGAAGCAAATGACTGCAGGAATGATAAAAGCTTTGTTTCATCATCAATGATGTTTCCTCCAATCTTTATGACTATCAGCTTATCCATTTGCTTTTAAAATTTCTGATAAAACCGTTTGTGCAGCCCACACCCTGTTACTTGCTTCCTGTGTTACTATACTGTTCTTACTGTCCAGCACTTCATCACTCAATTCAACATTTCTTCTTACCGGTAAACAGTGCATCACTTTTGCATCATTGGTTGATTTCAGTTTTTCTTCTGTCAGCATCCAGGCAGGATCGTTACAATAAATCCTTCCGTAATCAGTATAAGTGCTCCAGTTTTTCACATACACAAAATCAGCATCTTTTAATGCTTCGTCCTGGTTGTGTGTGATGGTTGCTCCTTTTGTGAATTGTTCATCCAGTTCATAATCTTCCGGATGTGTAATTACAAACTCAGCTTCGCCCCATGCATTGATCCATTGTGCAAAACTGTTGGCCACGCATTGCGGCAGGGGCTTAATATGAGGAGCCCATGTAAGAACAATTTTCGGTTTGCGCTTTTCTGTGAAAGTTTCCTTTATTGTAATGATATCTGTTAATGATTGCAGCGGATGCAGGGTTGCACTTTCAAGGCTTACAACCGGAACACCTGCATATTTAATAAACTGTTTGATGAACAGTTCACTGTAATCATCTTTCTTATTCTGTAAAGAAGGAAATGTCCGGATTGCCAGTACATCAAAATAATTTCCGAGAATGGGTGCTGCATCTTTTACATGCTCTACGGATGTTCCGCTCATGATCGCTTCTTCTTCAAACTCCCAGCTCCAGCCTTCGCTGCCTACGTTAAATACAATCGGCTGCATGCCTAAATTTTCTGCAGCAATCTGTGTGCTTAATCTTGTACGTAAACTCGGGTTTAAAAAAATCAAACCCATGCGTTTGCCTTTACCCAGTTCCTGATCTTTTAACGGGTTTGCTTTATACGCCAATGCTTTTTCAACCAAAACATTGATGTCTTTTACATCATGAACGGAAATAAACTGTTTCAATTTCGATGTTGATTTTAAGTTATCCCGGCTTTAAGGTCGGGGCGGGTCAATTTTAATAACAAGAATTATCCTTTCAATTTTTCTATTTCCTCTTTAATGGCTTCAATAAAATGCTCTGCATCTCTTTTCTTCAATGCCAGGCTTGGCAGCAAACGGATCACATTTGGTTTTGCTTCGCCCGTAAATATTTTCTGGTTGATCAGTAAATTTTTCTTCAGGTCTTTTAACTCTTCGGGTACATCAAAGCCAATCATCAACCCTTTTCCCCTTACGTTCTTCAACTCTTCAATCTTTTCCAGCTCTTCTCTCAGGTATTTTCCAACCATCACCGCATTGCCCATGAGTTTCTCTTCTTCAATCACTTCCAGTACAGCCAGTGCTGCAGCACAGGCTAAATGATTGCCGCCGAATGTTGTTCCCAGCATAAAATGTTTGGGCTTGATATGTGGTGCAATAATAATTCCGCCGATTGGGAAACCGTTGCCCATTCCTTTTGCCATGCTGTAGATGTCAGCATTCACACCTGATAAATCATGACTGAAAAATTTTCCACTTCTTCCATAACCACATTGTACGCTGTCGGCAATATATACTGCACCGTATTCATCACAGAGTGTTCTGATTTTTTTCAGGAAAGAACTGTCCGCTACATTAATACCGCCAACTCCCTGTATCCCTTCAATGATAACGGATGAAATTTCTTTGCCCTGCTCTTTAAAACAATCTTCCAGTGCCTGCTGATCATTGAACGGAAGAAAGATCACATTGTCTGTTTCATTTACCGGAGCAATAATATTTTTATTATCTGTTGCACTTACAGCCAGCGATGTTCTGCCATGAAATGCTTTGCTGAAAGCGATAATCTTTTTTCGTCCATTATAAAAGCTGGCAAGTTTTAATGCATTTTCATTTGCTTCTGCACCTGAGTTGCACAGGAAAAGCTGATAATCCTCTTTGCCGGAAATTTTTCCTAATTTTTCAGCCAGCTGTTCCTGCAAAGGAATTTTGATGGAGTTAGAATAAAAAGCAATCTTATTTAACTGCTCTTCAATTCGCTTCACCCAATGCGGATGAGTATGCCCGATACTGATAACGGCATGCCCGCCATAAAGATCTAAATACTGCTCGCCTTTGTCATCCCATACATAACTGCCCTTGGCTTTTGTAATGGCGATGTTGTTAAGCGGATAAACGTCGAATAGTTGCATAAGTAGTAAATTATAAGTTTTAGGTGGTAAGTTTTACCCCTGACTTTTGTTATTAATGCGATTAACATGGCTTTTATTTCATTAATGGTTTTAAGCAGTTCTGTAAATTCTTCCTCTTTCAGATAGTTCAAATCCTTTGAAAGAATTAAATAATATTCTGATTCGTTGGAAGAGCCAAGTGCTATGTTCAGAAAGTTTGCAAAATCAAGCTGAGAGTTCTTTCCACAACCTTCAGCAATATTTGCCGGGATTGATGCTGCTGCTCTTCTTACCTGATTTGTTAAACTATAAATTTCTTCTTTGGGGAATAACTTTGTCACTTCATAAATTCTTAGCGTGAATCCATGAGCCTTTTCCCAAACTTTTAAATCTTTATAGTTCTGCATAGCTTACAACTTATCACTTACTACTTAAAACCATGACGCCTTTAAATTTAATCCTGCTCTTTCGTCAATTCCAAACAACAGGTTCATATTCTGCACCGCCTGACCGCTTGCTCCCTTTAATAAATTGTCCGCTGCTGAATGAACAACCACGATATCTCCAACTTTCTCCAGCTGAATGATACATTTATTTGTATTCACCACCTGTTTTAAAAAAACAGCTTCTTTTGTTACATGTGTAAATACAGCACCTGCATAAAAGTCTTCATAAAGTTTATTTAACTCAACTAAACTTAAGTCGCAATGCATTTGTGAGCTGATAAAAATTCCCCTTGTAAAATCGCCACGCCAGGGAACAAAGTTGACGGCGATATCACTGTTGGGCTGTAACTGCAAAAGCGATTCGCCGATTTCTCCCAAATGCTGATGCGTTAGTGTTTTATATGCCTGTATATTATTGGCTCTCCAGCTGAAATGTGAAGTAGCAGATAATCCCTGTCCTGCTCCCGTACTGCCGGTGATGCCTGTTGTATATACATCTTGCAATAAACCTGCTTTTGCCAAAGGCAACAAACCGAGTTGCAGGGTTGTAGCAAAGCAACCCGGGTTTGCAACGTTCTGTGCAGATTTAATTTGCTCCCTGTTTAATTCCGGTAATCCATAAACAAATTTGCGGTTACCGATTTGTGAACCTGCATGCAATCTGAAATCATTTGCCAGATCAATCACCTTGATCTTTTCATCAATTGCATTTTCCGTTAAAAACTTTTTTGATTCACCATGACCCAAACATAAAAACAAGACCTCTGCATCATTTGACAATTCTCCTGTGAACTTCAACTCTGTATCACCAAACAAATCCTGGTGAACAGTATAAACAGGTTTGCCCGCATTGCTCCTGCTGTGAATAAACGAAAGTTCAGCAGCAGGATGATTGATCAGCAAACGGATGAGTTCGCCACCTGTATATCCTGCGCCACCTATGATACCAACTTTAATACTCATATGTTGTAGGTTGTAAGTTATAAGTCGTAAGTAAAAGTTTACGACTTATAACCTATTACTTATTACTTTCCTGTACCTGGTTATAAATGGATGTCTGGTTGCCGAAGATCTTGGAGAACCCTCTTACATCATCGCCTGTAAATCCTGTATTCATTTCACCGTACTTGCCAAACTTCGCACTCATGAGATCGTACTTGCTTTCAATACCAATTACCTGGAAACGGTAAGGCATCAGTTGAACAAATACATCACCGGTTACATTGCGCTGGCTGCTGATAAAGAAGGCTTCAATATCACGCATTACCGGATCAAGGATCTGTCCTTCGTGCATCCAGTTACCATAAAACTGTGCCAGTGTATCTTTCCATTGCAACTGCCATTTGGTGAGTACATTTTTTTCCAGCGCATGGTGTGCTTTCAAAATCACCATGGGTGCGGCTGCTTCAAAACCAACTCTTCCTTTAATACCAATGATCGTATCTCCAACATGAATATCTCTTGCAATGCCGTAAGGGCCTGCCAATGATTGTAAATAGTTGATCGCTTCAACCGGGTGTGAAAACTGCTGCTCATTCACTCCTTTCAGCTCACCGTTTTCAAAATGAAGTTTAACCTCTTCGCTTCCTGTTTTTGTTACCTGTGTTGGCCATGCTTCTTCAGGTAACATGCCTTTACTGTTGAGGGTTTCTTTACCGCCAATACTTGTTCCCCACAGTCCTTTATTAATAGAGTAGGCTGCTTTTTCAAAATTCATGTCCACTCCCTTACTCTTGAGGTAAGTGATTTCATCTTCACGGCTCAGCTTCATATCACGGATGGGAGTGATGATTTCCACTCCCGGAATCATGATATGAAAGATCATATCAAACCGAACCTGGTCGTTTCCGGCTCCGGTGCTTCCGTGTGCTACGGCATCAGCATTTAATTTCTTTGCATGCTCAGCAATATGCAGGGCCTGGCTTAAACGTTCGGCACTTACGCTTAACGGGTATGTATTGTTTTTTAAGCAATTACCAAACACTAAATATTTAATGATCCGGTCGTAATAACCTTTCACTGCATCAACCGTTGTATGTGTTTTTACACCAAGCTTGTATGCATGTGCTTCAATCTTTTTCAGTTCTTCTTCACTGAAACCCCCGGTATTAACAATCACCGAATGAATTTCATATCCCATTTCATCACTGAGGTATTTGGCGCAGTAAGTAGTATCAAGTCCGCCGCTGAATCCGAGTACAATTTTTTTGTTTGCCATAGTTGAATAGAATTATTGAACGTAGAAGGGTGTGACACAACAACCGTTCAAACATGGAACAGTTGCCGGTTACAACATATTATAAATGAAAAAAATAATGCAGGATCTTTTTTGATCTGCTTTCTCCGCCGCCATTCTCCTCTTTGTCCTTGCGCAGAAAAGCCTTCACCAGCTTCCATTCCTTGAAACGGAGCAAGCGCTCAAACCCTTTTTTATTTTCTTCGAAGTATTGTTTTGTTTCAGCAGGCTCGTAATGATCTTTCGGATCGTAGAGCATAGCAGTACACATGCAGTTCTTGCGTTCCTTGCTCATGAGGATATCATAGTTCACACAGCTTTTACATCCTGCCCAGAATTCTTCATCCTGTGTCAGTTCGCTGTAAGTAACGGGTTCGTAACCAAGATCGGAGTTGATCTTCATTACTGCAAGACCTGTAGTTAAACCAAAGATTTTTGCATCGGGAAATAACTGGCGTGAAAGCTGGAATATTTTTTCTTTGATGTTTTTGGCCACACCGCTTTTTCTAAAAGAGGGAGAAACGATTAATCCGCTATTGGCAACAAACGCTCCGTGGCTCCATGTTTCAATATAACAGAAGCCAACCCATACGCCATCTTTGGTTAAAGCAATCACTGCCTTTCCCTCATCCATTTTGTTGGCCACATATTCGGGGCTTCTTTTGGCGATGCCTGTACCACGGGCTTTGGCACTTTGCTCCATTTCCCGGGTGATGGTTTCTGCATATTGAGTATCGCCACTATTGGCTACACGTATAATAATATCCTGATGTTCCATGTCTGTAATTGCTTAACAAAAACGGGATGACCAATCCTAAGAGTATTACCGGGGAGTTGTTCACTGACAGGGGCCTTGGTGAAGGGCTCGTCCTATCAGACGATGCGTCGAGGTCGTGGAGAAAATACATGGAAGTTAGCAGTGCTGTTATTGGCACTTACTTCCTGAATTTGATATGTATTTGTGTTTGTCAACTGCTTTAAAAAATTGAGGAACAAAAGTAAATGATATAATTAAAAGAAAGACATAAAATTTTTGAAACCGGCAATTTTCCTCTTTTCAGTACAATCGTTAGTTTTTGCAGCAGGAGGTACTTCCTTGATCAGCAAGAAATTATTCATCAATTGTAAGACTGAGAATCTTCATTTCTGTTCCTTTCAAAATCGTGACGCCATAGCTTTTACAATTGGGACAGGCTGTGCCGTAAGCATTTAAATGAAACACCGTTTTACAATCCAGGCATTTTGCTTCACCCTCGATTATTTCTATGTCGAGTTCAGCTTTTTCAAGAATCGTAGCTGTTTTTATCGCTTCAAATGCAAACCGGAGGGAATCAATTTCAATACTGCTGAGCTCGCCAATCTGCATGGATACAGCGGTGATAATTCCGTTGCCTTCTGCCGGGGCCGATTTTTCAGCAATGGATAAGATGGAATGTGCTATAGAAAGTTCATGCATGGAATTGGATAAGGTTGTTGAACAATAGCTAAGAACCCTCTTTGTTTTCAGTATCTTTTTTTACCTCCCCGGATTTTGCTGCTGCTGCTTTCCGTTTTTTTTCAGCGGCATATGCTTCACGGCTTGCAATTGCTTCATCAAATAATTTGTTCCAGCCGTTATTGATGTTCTCTGCTTTTAGTGCACAGGGAGCCGGTTCAGCTGTTTGAAACAGTGCCCCTTCTTTAGGACATGAACGAACACATTCACCGCAATAAATACAAACAGCACGGTTGTAATGATAGGCTTGCTGGCCTTCCATATCCTGTGAGAAAACAATAGCACCGGGAGGGCAAGCCATTTCACAACGGCGGCACCAGATACAGAGACTTTCCTCAAAACCAATTAACCCACGGTAATCATCGGGTTTATAAGTTTGCTCAAACGGGTACTTTGTGGTTACCGGTTTCTTTAATACGTTTCCAAGTGCTTTAAAGAATGTTTTCATTTCTTACTTTTTTTATCTCGCAGTACATGAAAGGCATGGGTCATAGGAAGCAATAATAGCGGGAACGCTTCCGTATTCATTTCCACTGAAGGTTTCAGCCATGGCAGCAACATTGGAAAATGTGGGCGCTTTAATTTTTAAGCGTTCCAGTATCTGTGTCTTATTTCCTTTGGCGTAATAAAACAATTCACCCCTTGGTGCTTCTAACCGAACAGTTGCTTCTCCATCAGGAAAAGCTTTTGTTTCGGTGATAAGTGCTGATTCCGGTAAACCGTTAATGATATTTTCAATGATGCGGATAGAAACATAAATTTCACGAAGCCTCAGCATATTTCTTGCGTGCACATCACCGGCAGTATCTGTGATCATTTCAAATCCCACTTCTTTCCAGGGAAGAAGATCTTCTGTTTCATTACGCACATCAATTGCCAAACCTGCAGCTCTTGCAAAAGGTCCAACTACATTCAGCCGCATGGCATTTTCTTTTGTAAGAACGCCAATGCCTTTGTTTTTTAATGACAGTGTCCAGTTGTTTTGATAGATATCAACCAGCTCTTCTAACTGCGGCATAAAATTTTTCAGCCGTTTCAAAATCAACTGTCCGATTTCCGGTTTTAAATCACGGGACACGCCGCCTACAATTGCAAAATCGTATTGCACACGATTCCCGCAAACGGCTTCTAACAATTCCATTGAAAACTCCCTGTACTGCATGGTTTTCATGAATAAAGCTTCAAACCCTGAATTTTCTGCCACATGGCTTAGACATAATAAATGTGAATGAATACGGTCGAGCTCAATCACCAGCATGCGCAAATACTTTGCTCTTGCGGGAATTTCAATCTTCAGTAATTTTTCAGCCACCTGTGAGTAAGCAGTGGAATGTGAAATAGAACATAAGCCACATACTCTCCCAACCACAAAACTCACCTGCCTGAACTTAAACTTTGAACAGCAGGCCAGTTCAATACCACGGTGTACATAAAACACATTTGCATCAGTACTTTTAATTTTTTCATTCACCGTGGTGAACTTAAAATGGAGAGGCTCCAGCAGTGAAATATGCTGAGCTCCTACCGGTATTTCATATTGCTTTCCCATAATTATTTTTTCTTTCTTAACGGTCCGCTTTCAAAATCTGGTTCCAGTACAAATCCTTTTTCGGTGTTTTCAATTTTGATATTCATCAAATCCACCAGTTCAGCTTCGGCAACCCACGCTGACGCAACAACCTCTTTGATACTTGGAATTTCTTCAGCAGGATTGATGATTGCAAAAAAGCAAGTTGTTTCGCAGGGATATACATAATCGCTGAAGAACCACTGCACTTCCATTTTCTCTCCCATGTCAACTGCATTCATTACCATGAAATGATGCTGATCGGGTTTGTAAAAATCAGCGATATCGCTTTTTAGTTTTTCTATTGTTGTTTCAATCTTCTTCATGTTACTAACGGTTTAATTTCATCCGCAATATTTCTTCTGTTGATCTGCGTTCCTTCTTTCACCACTTCTTTATTCAGCTTCACTGATTTTTCTATTTCCTTTGTTTTTGTTTCTAAAATAGCCAGAGCCTGTACCACACCATCAATAATCTGTTCAGGTCTCGTGCCACAGCCGCATACATATACATCTACCGGTATAAACTGATCAACACCTCCTTCGCAATTGTACATTCCTCTGAACACCCCTCCGGTACTTGCACAGGCACCACAGCTGATCACCACTTTCGGTTCAGGCATCTGTGCATAAATCTCTACCAGTCTTTCACGGGAGCGCTTGGTAACCGGGCCTGTTACCAGTAAAATATCTGATTGCTTTGGGTTACCCGTATTGATCATTCCAAAACGTTCAATATCATATTTAGGTCCGAGACAAGCAAGGATTTCAATATCACAGCCGTTACATCCGCCTGCATTGTAATGCAGAATCCAGGGTGATTTTTTTCTGAAAGAAGCCAGGTTCATGTTAAACTGTTTATTAATAAATTAATAAAGGCAAGAGAGAATGCTACTGTTAATGAAAACCGGAGCATCTGCCGGTAATTCACCCTCGCACTTGAATTGTCTAAGGCATTCAAATAAAAGAATGTAAACACAACCAGTGCCGCACCTAACAATATATTGCTGCCTGCAAAGAGGAATACCAGTGTATAGCAGAAAACATAATCAAGCCATTTGGATGTGTACACTGCTTCATAGAAAATTCCGGAAAACTCTATTTCCGCACCACCTGTTATTTCCTGGTGAGCTTCAGCAATATCAAACGGTGATTTTTTCAGTTTGATGGGAAGTATAAGCAGCAGTGCAACAAATGCCAGCGGCATTTTATATAATAATGGTTCACTCATTTTGTAAACCGACGATGCATCAAAACTACCGGTAACCAGGTACATGGAAACAGCAATCAATATCAGCACCGGTTCATAAGCCAGTAATGTCATGGCTGTTCTATTGGCACCGAGATGACTGAAGATGGAACGTGTGCTGTAGCCCGCCAGGATCATGAGTGAAGAGGAGAGCAGGTGAAGGAAAACCACAAGAATCAAATCACCACCCAGCAGCAAAACAGCCAGCGCAAACCACAATGAAACAAAATGCATGATGCCTAAGAAAGCATGAGCAGAGTGTACCATCATTCGCCTTTTATCTGCCAGTTTTAAAAAATCATAAAAAGGCTGCAGTAATGGCGGACCAACTCTTCTCTGCATGCGTGCTTTAACGATGCGTTCAAATCCATAAACCAATCCGCCAATGAAAGGGGCGAGGATGATGAGCAAAACAGGAAGCAATACATTGTTCATAACAAGTTCGTTTTATATCAAAGCCACAGCTATCAGTGCAATAAAAAATAAAATACCTGCCGTTGAAAAATAAGGAGCTGCTTTATCAGTTGTGAAATAGAAGGAAGAAAAAGAATAATTGATTTTTTCACCACACATGTATTCTTTCGCCCTGTCTGTTCTTTTAAATTGTACAAACATGGCAGCAACAATTGTAACCGGCAGCAAAAAGAAAGCCACCAGCAAGGGTACCATTGGCAGTTTCATGGCACCTATATAATAATTCCATCCTTCAGTAACAATAGGAATATGTGACCCGATAAGATCAGATGCTACCGGTGAAAACAGGTGGGTTAAGAGATACGGCAAACCAACCATACATAAAACAATCATAACCATTAACAGGTTGATGATTGTTTTATAGGTTTTGCCTGTATGTTCAAAAACAACATGATCGTTATTCCCTGTTCTTGAAATAAGCGTTCCCATTACTTTAAAATAAAGCAATGAAAAAACAGCACCGCCAATGGCAACAAACACAATTACCAGCGCACCGAATACTCTTTGTTCATGAATAAAAACACCCAGCGTTAAATAACTGATCCATTTCCCTACAAACGCACCAAATGGCGGTAGCAGCAGCGACATAAAGCCAATGGTAACTGCCAGTGAAGTATATGGTCCAAGTTCACCCAGTTTATCCATATCGGAGGTTTGCTTGAGATGAAACACCCTTTCCAGAACACCTGCGTTGAGGAACAGCATACATTTTGAAATACCATGAAACAGGATAAGTACAAGCGCTGCAATTGTGGTAACAGGAGTTGCGATGGCGGCCATCATAATCATTAATGAAAGCAGACCGATTGTTGAATGGGCAAGTATCCGTTTCAGGTTATCCTGCGACAATGCAAGAACTGCTGCTGCTACAAAAACAAATCCCGTTAATGCAATTACAACCGTTGCCACAGGCGTATTTTTTAATGCGGGTGCTAACCGGAGAATGATAAAAGGAGCAATCTTCACCATGGTAGAAGAATGGAGCAAAGCGCTCACAGGTGTTGGGGCCAC
>Ga0208401_100356_pt1 | contig 14150 bp, 9 predicted proteins | sample LakWasM112_LOW13_2_FD_183928 | JGI IMG/M metagenome (GOLD analysis project Ga0208401, IMG submission 183928) | Freshwater sediment methanotrophic microbial communities from Lake Washington under simulated oxygen tension - Sediment Metagenome... | ecosystem: Environmental > Aquatic > Freshwater >...
GAAGAAATTTGCTCCGCTGCAAACCGGAAGGGTTTTCACATTTATTTTAAATGGAACTGCGGTAATGCCTGAATTTAATAAAGCAGTTACTCAAACAATACCCGAAACAAAATTCACTGCAACTAAAGCAGAAATAAAACATGGTGAAGAAATTTTCTGGCAATACTGCGGTACATGCCATGTTGTAAACGGCGGTGGTGGCGGCCTTGCTCCTGATCTTGCCTATTCAACCCTTGCAGCGAAATCGGAAAGCCTTTTAGCAATTGCGCATAAAGGTGGTTATCTTTCATTAGGCATGCCAAAGTTTGGCGACAGGCTGACTGAAAAAGACATACAGGATATTCAAAAATATATTCTTACAACAGCAAAGGAATCAAAGAGTAAAAAATAAATTCAAACAATGAAAAAACTTTTTACAGTAGCGCTATTACTGTTTGCAGTGGTTGTACACGCACAGGATTATAAATCATTCCCCATGTGGAATTATAAATTACCTGTTGAACAAAGGGTGAATGATGCCGTAAGCAGGTTAACCCTAGAAGAAAAAGTAGCACAGATGCTCAATGCGGCACCTGCTGTTCCCCGCCTTGGCATTCCTGCTTATGATTGGTGGAATGAAACATTGCATGGTGTTGCAAGAACGCCTTATAAGGTTACTTCTTTTCCGCAGGCAATTGGCATGGCTGCTACATGGGATACCAATTCATTGTATCGTATGGCCGATTATTCTGCATTGGAAGGAAGGGCTATTTACAACAAAGCAATTGAACTGGGCAGAACAAAAGATAGATACTTAGGTCTTACTTACTGGACACCCAACATTAATATTTTCCGTGATCCACGCTGGGGCCGTGGACAGGAAACTTACGGCGAAGACCCTTTCTTAACTGCCATGCTCGGCAGTGCGTTTGTAAATGGGCTGCAGGGGAATGATCCCACCTATTTAAAAGCGGCAGCTTGTGCCAAACACTTTGCTGTACACAGCGGGCCGGAACCAACAAGACACTCAGATAATTTTAATCCCTCCATGTATGATTTGTGGGATACGTATTTACCTGCCTTTAAAGAACTGATTGTAAATGCAAATGTGGCCGGTGTAATGTGTGCATACAATGCCGTGAATACACAACCCTGTTGCGGCAATGATTTACTGATGAATGATATACTGCGTAAGCAATGGAACTTTACCGGTTATGTTACAAGCGATTGCTGGGCAATTGATGATTTTTTCCGATATCATAAAACACATAAAGATGCTACAACTGCTGCAGTTGATGCCGTGATGCATGGAACTGACCTGGAATGCGGTGTTTCCGTTTATAAAACTTTAATTGATGCAGTAAAAACAGGTTTGATCAAAGAAGAACAGATAGATATTTCATTGAAACGTTTATTTACCATCCGTTTCCGGCTGGGAATGTTTGATCCCGTTTCAATGGTAAAATATGCACAAACCCCTTCTTCTGCACTTGAAGCACCCCAACATAAAGCACATGCATTAAAGATGGCCAGGCAGTCAATCGTATTGCTGAAAAATCAAAACAACACATTACCCTTAAATAAAAAAATAAAGAAGATTGCTGTACTCGGGCCAAATGCAGACAATGAGATTTCTGTGCTGGGTAATTACAACGGAACTCCATCCGATATTGTTTCAGTTGTGGAGGGCATCAAAGAAAAGCTGGGAAAAGACGTGGAAGTGATTTATGAAAAGGCCGTCAATTTTACTAACGACACCTTGCTGGTTCATAAAGACATTTCAACACTGTACAGCTATGATGGCAAACCCGGTGTAAAAGCAGAATATTTTACTAATGAAAAACTGGAAGGCAGCCCTGTTCTTACGCAAATAGAAAAAGAAATTGATCATTACTGGCAGGAAGGCAGTATTCCTTTTGCGGTTGTACCGGCTACACATTTTTCTGCCCGTTATACCACTGTTATTACAGCTGCAAAAGACGAAGTAATGAGTTTTGAAAGCGAGGCAAATGACGGCTACAGGATTTTAATAAACGACAGTGTGGTAGTGGATGTTTGGGACCGGAACCGTTGGGGCAGCAAACAATTTAACCTTTCTGTTAAAAAAGGTTTTGCTTACAAAATTGAAATGAGTTTCCGGCAAAGTGAAGGCGATGCTACCGTGAAATTAAAAGCCGGCAATTACGTAAAAACAGACTTTACCGCTTTAGCTAACCGTTTAAAAGATGTGGATGCAATTGTTTTTGCCGGAGGTATTTCCCCTCAACTGGAAGGTGAAGAAATGCCGGTAAAGGTTCCCGGATTTAAAGGAGGCGACCGCACAAGCATTCAGCTGCCAACTGTACAAACCGAATTACTGAAAGCATTAAAGTCAACAGGTAAACCTGTTGTGTTTGTAATGCTTACCGGAAGTGCCATTGCTATTCCATGGGAAGATGAAAACATTCCTGCAATTGTGAATGCCTGGTATGGCGGACAAAGTGCAGGTACAGCTATTGCTGATGTATTGTTTGGTGATTATAATCCTGCAGGTCGTTTACCCGTTACGTTTTACAAAGGCGACAATGATCTTCCCGACTTCAGTGATTATTCAATGGAAGGAAGAACTTACCGTTATTTCAGAGGTGAAGCATTGTACCCCTTTGGCTACGGATTAAGCTATACAAACTTTAATTATACCGCACTGAAATTTCCAAAGGCAACGGCAAAGAATAAAAAAATCACCGTTTCAGTAACTGTAAAAAACACAGGTAGCATTGCAGGTGAAGAAGTTGTGCAGTTGTATGTATCACATCAATACATCAAAGGCAAAACACCTGTGAGAGCACTGAAAGGTTTTAAGCGTATTGCTTTGAAAGCAGGTGAAAGCAAACTTGTTTCGTTTACACTCACACCGGAAGAATTATCACTCGTAAGTGAAGATGACGGAAAGCTGTTTCAGCCTTCAGGAAAAATAATGATCAGCATTGGCGGAGGTCAACCGGGAGTTAAAAATAAAACATCAGGTAATGTATTGACAGGAACTCTTACAATTCTTTAAGATGAAAAAACAACTTCTTTCATTCCTGTTTTGCAGCTTGCTGCTTTCTGCCGCTGCACAAATCAGGTTGCCCAGGCTCATCAGCAATGGAATGATATTGCAACGTGAAGCAAAAGTAAAAATATGGGGATGGGCAAATCCGGGTGATAGTGTAAACGTGTGGCTCAGTAATTTTGGAAAGAAAGCTTTAACAGCCCTTGCAAATACTGATGGAGAATGGAGCGTTCAGCTTCCTGAGCAAAAAGCAGGTACTGCACTCTGGATGCAGATAAGTTCGGGTAAGCAAACCATTAAAATCACTGACATTCTTTTTGGTGATGTATGGATTTGCAGCGGACAGTCGAATATGGAACTTTGGATGGACAGGTTGAAATACAAATATGCTGATGAAATAGCAACTGTAAATAATCCGTTCATCAGGCAGTTCCTTGTTCCCGACAAGTACAATTTTCATGCACCTCAAACTGATGTTGATTACGGCGAATGGCAGGAAGCCAACACAAAGAGCATCGGCAACTTTTCAGGTGTGGCCTATTTCTTCGCCAAAGAAATTTATGCAAAAACGAAAGTACCCGTTGGTTTAATCAATGCAGCATTGGGCGGCTCACCTGCTGAAGCATGGATCAGCGAAGAAGCACTGAAGAAGTTTCCTGCATATTATAACGAAGCTCAGTTGTTTAAGAATGATCAGCTCATCAAACAGATTGAATCAAAAGAACAATACTTAAGCAGTACCTGGAATAATTATGCAAATGAGTTTGATGAAGGTCACCTGCAAAACTGGAACGCAACTTCACTGAATGATAACGGCTGGAAACAAATAAATATTCCGGGTTACTGGGCCGATACTGATGCAGGGAATTTTAACGGTGTTGTATGGTTCAGAAAAGAAATCAATGTCCCTGCTTCAATGGTCGGTAAACCTGCAAAACTTGAACTGGGAAGAATTGTTGATGCAGATTCTGTTTTCATCAATAACCGGTTTGTTGGAACCACCGGTTACCAATATCCTCCAAGGAGATATGAATTGCCCGCATCTGTTCTCCAGGAAGGGAAAAATATAATTACAATCCGTCTAATAAGTTATGGAGGAAAAGGCGGATTTGTTTTAGACAAACGTTACGAATTAACAACAGCAGCCGATACGATTGATCTGAACGGAACATGGAAATACAAAACGGGAATTAAAACCGTTACAGCACCCGGTCAGACATTCATACGCTGGAAACCCGTTGGTTTATACAATGCCATGATTGCTCCGTTAATTAATTATAATGTAAAAGGAGTTTTATGGTACCAGGGTGAAAGTAATGCAGGAAGACCTGCTGATTATAAAGATCTGATGCAAACATTAATTGAAAACTGGCGTAGCAAATGGGGTCTTGAACGTCTGCCCTTTTTCTTTGTACAACTGCCTAATTTCATGGAAGTAAAAACAACACCTCAGGAAAGTTCATGGGCAGCATTACGTCAGCAACAGCTGAATACGTTAACTGTTCCGAATACCGCAATGGCTGTTATGATTGATGCAGGCGACTGGAATGACGTTCATCCCGAAAACAAAGAAATTGTGGGACATCGCCTGGCTTTGCTGGCAAGAAAGAATCTTTACGGGGAGAAATCACTGGTTGCTTCCGGCCCGCTGTTCCAATCATTGAAAACAGACGGCAACAAAATCACTCTTTCATTTACAAATACAGGAACCGGTTTAGCGACAAAAGGCAACAGCGAACTGAAACAGTTTTCCATTGCCGGTGCCGATGGCAAATTTGTATGGGCCAGGGCCGTCATCAAAGGCAATACAGTTGTTGTGTGGAGTGATGAAATTACAAATCCGGTTACCGTACGATATGCCTGGGCAGATAATCCTGAAGGCGCTAACCTTTACAATAAAGAAGGGTTGCCTGCTTCACCCTTTACAACAGAAAATAAATAGCATGCAAAAGCTCATTTTATTTTTATTACTCATCCCCTTTACAGCAGCGGCACAAACAGACAGCATTGCTCATGGGTTATATAAATGGAAACAACCAGCATCGTTAAACCGTATTTCTTCAGTGATTTTGTTTGAAGGCAAAACACATGACTTTGAATGGATGCAAATGAAGGCAAATGCTTTTACATCGCCCAAAGAGATAAAACAAAAAGTTGCTGCTGATGAAGAGTTATTACTGATTGTAAAAACAGGCATACTGAAATTCAGGCTTAAAGACTCTTTGCATATACTTGTTCCCGGCAGTGTTGTATTGTTGATGCCTGGTGAAGCCTTCAGTATAAACAGTTATAACAAGAGCCCCTGTTCTTTTTACACAATGCGTTACAGAAGTAAACTACCGGTTAACAAATTGAGAGCTGATACAACGGGAGGCTCATTGGTAATTGACTGGAACAATGTACCTGTAAAGCCAAATGACCGTGGTTCCCGCCGTGATTTATTTGACAGGCCAACTGCAATGGCACGCCGTTTTGAAATGCATGTAACAACCTTAAAAGATGGATACAGCAGTCATGCCCCGCATACTCATCTGCACGAAGAAATCGTTCTGAATATCGATAACGATTCAGAAATGCTGATTGGCAATAAAAAATATAATGGGCAAACCGGTGATTTTTATTTTTTAACCTCCGGCATTCTGCATGGCGTAAAAAATGATGGAAAAGGTGAGTGTTCATACTTCGCTTTCAGGTTTGAATAAATTGACACAAATGAAAAAACTATTTTTTCCGACATTACTCTTTATTGCAGTAACTGCGGTGGCCCAGCCTTCACAACGGTGGCGTGACAGTATTGCTAACCTGAATAATGAAGATCATCAGTATATGATGAAACAGCTCGGCATAACATCATTACGTCCGGGTGCAAACGGAAGCGACCCCAAGGCAGCCAATGCAGTTAACTATGATGAACTAAAAGCGAACCCCTACCCTCATTTACCTGAAGCATTAATTTTTAAGAGCGGTAAAAAAGTAATTACATCAAAAGACTGGTGGATAAGAAGGAAAGAAATCATTGAAGACTTTGACCGTGAAATTTATGGAAGGGTTCCTGCCAATACACCAAAAGTAAACTGGGAAATTATTCAATCAGCTGATACCAGTTATGAAGGTATTGCCGCCACGCAGCAAAAACTGATTGGACATGTTGTTAATACAATGAACCCTTCTGTAACCGTAAACATTCAACTTACACTTGTATTACCTAAAGCAGTAAAACAAAAAAGCCCCGTAGTGATGGAGTTTACCTGGGGCAATTTCCGCCGTCCCGGCGATACCTCAAGAATTGTAACCCCGGAATGGCAGGTAAGCTGTTTAAAAAGAGGATGGGCTTTTGCGTTGCTGGTGCCCACCAGCATACAGGCAGATAATGGTGCAGGATTATCACAGGGCATCATTGGATTAATGAATAAGGGTGAAAGAAGAAAGCCTGAAGATTGGGGAAGCCTGAGAGCATGGGCTTGGGGTGCCAGCCGTGTGCTTGATTATTTTGAAACGATAAAAACCATTGATGCAAAAAAAGTTGCCATCAGCGGTCACTCACGGTATGGCAAGGCCGCACTTGTGGCCATGGCTTATGATACAAGATTCACTGCAGGGTATATCAGCAGCAGCGGTGAAGGCGGAGCAAGTTTATACCGCCGCCATTATGGTGAAATAACAGAGAATGTAGCCGGCAGTAATGAATATCATTGGATGGCAGGAAACTTTATCAAATATGCAGGTTTGCTTTCGTGGAATGATTTACCCATTGATGCACATGAGCTGATTGCATTGAGTGCGCCAAGACCAATCTTTATAGGAACCGGTGATAAAGGTGATTACTGGGCCGATCCGAAAGGAATGTTCATGGCTGCAGCTGCTGCGGGTCCGGTTTATACATTGCTCGGTAAAAAAGATCTCGGAACAACAGAATTTCCAAAACTTGAAACGGGGTTAATGAATGGTGATATTGCATTTCGTCAGCATAAAGAAGGGCATGTAATGGCTCCCAACTGGATATATTTTCTTGATTTTGCCGAAAGATATTTTAAGTAATCTTCTTCTTTTTAAATTTCAGCAGCTAACAGAAAGTCTGATAAGTTTATTACTGATTACCGTTTCAGCTATTCAGAAAATATGAATATCTTGAAGCAGGTTGCAGTCACTTCAAAAGCATCACAGAATTACAACATGCACGGGAATGCCGTTGCATGTTGCGATAGTGTACAAGAGTGCGATGCAACAAAACCTGAACAGAAAGGCGAAAGCCGGTAACATAAAAAATAATTGCATGTCACAAAAACTCCGCAGCCACGATTGGTTTGGCCGAAAAGATAAAGACGGTATTATTTACCGCAGCTGGATGAAAAACCAGGGAATGCCGACAGATATGTTCGATGGCAGACCTGTGATCGGCATCTGCAATACGTTCAGTGAATTAACTCCCTGCAATGCGCATTTCAGGGATATAGCTGAAATGGTGAAACGTGGTGTACTGGAAGCCGGTGGCTTCCCGGTTGAATTTCCTATCATGAGCCTGGGTGAAACATTACTGAAACCCACTGCCATGCTCTTCAGGAATTTAGCAAGTATGGATGCGGAAGAATCAATACGTGGTAACCCGATTGATGGAGTGGTCTTACTGACCGGTTGTGATAAAACAACCCCGTCAACCGTAATGGGCGCCGCAAGTGTGGGCTTACCTACCATAGTTGTTCCCGGCGGGCCCATGCTGAATGGACGCTATAAAGGGCAAACGATTGGAAGCGGTACACATGTGTGGAAGTTTGATGAAGATATGAAGACAGGCAAGATGACGCAGGAAGATTGTGAGTTTGCCGAAAGCTGTATGAGCAGAAGTATCGGTCATTGTATGACAATGGGTACAGCCAGCACCATGGCCTGTATGGTGGAATCATTGGGCTTAACGTTAAGCGGTGCATCAGCAATACCTGCTGCTGATTCAAGAAAAAAAGCAATGGCGCAATTAAGCGGCAGAAGAATTGTAGAAATGGTAAAGGAGAATTTAACCATAGATAAAATACTCACAAGGGAAGCATTCGAAAACGCCATTAAGGTAAATGCTGCTGTAGGCGGTTCATCCAATTTCATTATCCATCTTACTGCCATTGCAGGAAGAATTGGTGTTGATTTAAAGTTAGAAGACTTTGATACGCTTGGAAGTAAAATTCCATTGCTTGTAAACCTGATGCCTTCCGGAACATACCTGATGGAGGATTTTTATTATGCTGGCGGATTACCCGTTGTGTTAAATGAGTTAAGTGACCGGTTACATAAAAACGTACTTACTGTTACAGGAAAGAATCATCATGATAACATTAAAGGAACAACTGACTGTTACAACCGTGAAGTAATTGCTTCTTATGATCAGCCATTAATTGCAGAAGCAGGTTGTGTGGTGGTAAAAGGCAATCTTGCATTAAATGGTGCAGTAATGAAACCATCGGCTGCCACTCCTGCCTTAATGAAACACAAAGGGAGGGCTGTTGTATTTGAAAGTATTGAAGATTATCATAAACGAATTGACGATCCCGATCTTGATATAGATGAAACCTGTGTGATGGTGCTCAAGTATGTTGGGCCGGTTGGTTATCCCGGTATGCCTGAAGTGGGAAACATGGCATTGCCTAAAAAAATACTGGAGAAAGGAATTAAAGACATGGTTCGTATCAGCGATGGCAGAATGAGTGGCACAGCCTATGGAACGGCTGTATTGCATGTATCTCCTGAATCAGCCATTGGCGGCAATTTAGCATTGGTGCAGAATGGAGACCTGATTGAGCTTGATGTGGAAGCAAGAAAATTACATTTAGATGTATCGGATGCAGAACTGGCAAGGCGGAGAGCTGCATGGACAAAACCAAAACCTGCAGCAGTAAGAGGATATGTAAGTTTATATATTCAGCATGTAATGGGAGCAGATAAAGGGGCTGATCTTGATTTCTTACAGGGAAGTTCAGGAAGCATGGTTACAAGAGATTCACATTAACAGACAATCATGAAAAAAACAGTTGCATTAAGCCTTCTGCTCATATTGCTTGGTTGCCGTACAAAAGAACAGAATATAACTGTCGGTACAATTGAACGTATTGATACTTCCATCAATGCTATTATTGCTGCTGATGCAAAAGCTGAGATCATTGCAGACGGTTTAAACTGGAGCGAAGGACCATTATGGCTGGAGAAAATGAATACACTTATCTTTTCTGATGTACCTGCAAATACCATTTACAAATGGACTGAAGCAAAAGGTAAAGAAGTGTATCTTACTCCATCCGGTTATACCGGCACGGTGAAACGTGGAGGTGAAACGGGTTCCAATGGTTTAATATTGGATCTTAACGGCAGCCTTGTTTTATGTCAGCATGGTAACCGGCAAATGGCAAAGATGAATACTGCCATTGATCATCCTGCTCCTGACTTTATCAGCATTGCTTCAACTTATAAAGGCAAACGTTTCAGCAGTCCCAATGATGCTGTGTACAACAGTGCAGGTGAATTATTTTTCACTGACCCTCCTTATGGTTTAGAAACACAAAGTGATACTGATCCTGAAAAAGAAACGAAATGGAATGGAGTATATAAAGTAAAAACAAATGCTGAAGTGGTTTTACTGGTTGACAGTATTCCGAGGCCCAACGGTATTGCTTTTTTCCCGGGCGAAAAACAATTGCTGATTGCCTGTTCAGATGCTGAAAAGCCTAACTGGTACGTGTATGATGTACAGGGTGATTCATTAACCAATGGAAAAATATTTTACAGCACAACAGGTATTGCAAAAGGTTTAAAAGGATCTCCCGATGGTTTAAAAGTTGATAAGAACGGAAATGTATTTGCTACCGGACCGGGCGGTATCTGGATTTTCAACCGCAATGGCAAGCTGCTTGGTAAATTGAGGTTAACAGAAACTGCATCAAACTGTGCATTGAGTGCAGACGAAAAAACCTTATACATTACGAATGACATGTATGTGCTGAAATTTAAAATGCGGGATTAATATCCGTGCATTGCTTTTGATGTTATTGTATAAGAAAGAACCAACGTTTGCCATATTCATTTACAAATGCCGTTAAAAAATAACCAATGACATTTCTTATCATCATTGCAGCAATTGCACTGCAGGTATTTTTAACTGCAAAAAAAGTAAGCCCTTTTTTATCACTTCTCATCGTTGCTGTTACTGCAGGTTTGTTACTCGGCATGCAGCCTTCTGATCTCTTAAAGTCAATTGAAAAAGGTGCGGGCAGCACATTAGGTGGCCTGGCATTGATCATTTGTCTTGGTGCAGTTCTTGGAAAAATACTCGAAGTAAGTGGCGCAGCAGAACAGATTTCATCTACATTAATCAAACGTTTCGGGCAAAAGAATATCCAATGGGCAGTGCTGCTGACAGGTTTTTTAATCGGTATTCCACTTTACTATAATGCAGGTTTTGTCATTCTTGTTCCACTTGTTTTTACACTTGCAAAAAAAACGGGATTGCCCCTGTTATATATTGCCATACCTATGGCTGCTTCCTTAAGCACAACACATTGTTTTTTACCCCCACATCCCGGGCCTGTTGTTTTGGTTAATGCGTTTAAAGCAGATATGGGAAAGGTGCTGGTATATGGGTTACTGATTGCCATACCAACTGTAATCATTGCCGGGCCATTGCTTGGAAGAGTTCTGCAACGAATCAAAACAAATATAGATTCACTCTTTGCAGCAGAAGAAATTCCGATAGCAAAAGATCTGCCTGCAGTGTTTTCCAGTTTTATGATTGCCTTATTACCGGTATTGCTGATCACACTGTCGGTACTGGCAAACAGTTTCCTCGAAGAAGGCTCATTCTTCCGGATATTCTTTTCATTTACCGGTGATTCAACTATCGCTATATTAATTGCTGTACTGATGGCTGTATATTTTTTCGGGATCAGGTACAATCATTCAATGGAAACAATTATGAAATGGCTATCTGATGCCATATCAGGCATTGCCATGATTTTACTCATCATTACAGCAGGCGGTGTTTTTAAACAGGTGTTATCAGATAGCGGCACGGGTGCTTATATCGCATCATTCAGCAGCAAATGGCAAATGCCACCGTTGATCTTTGGGTGGATAATTACCGCATTATTAAGAGTAACCATAGGCTCTGCAACCGTTGCCGGTATAACAGCAGCCGGAATTGTATCACCGTTAGTAGTATCGGGACTTGTATCACCTGAGCTGATGGTACTTTCAGTAGGTGCTGGAAGCGTGTTCGGTTCACACATTAACGACTCCGGCTTCTGGATGTTTAAAGAATTTTTCAAGCTTTCGCTTAAACAAACATTTTTATCCTGGACGGTAATGGAAACACTCATCTCCTTTTTGGGATTACTGGGTGTACTGCTGTTGAACATGTTTCTTTCCTGAAAAAGAAAAGCCCCACATTGCTGTGAGGCTTAAAACTTGTCGGGAAGACAGGATTCGAACCTGCGACCCCCTGGTCCCAAACCAGGTGCGCTACCGGCCTGCGCTACTTCCCGATTCCCTTAAGGGGCTGCAAAAATAGCCGACTCTTGGTAAAGTGCCAAAAGAAATCCCAAATTCCATAAAATGAAATTTGGGATTCAATCATTTATTATAAGGCCCTTACATTGCAGCCAACTGAACTTTCTGCTGTAACTCCAGTACACTTTCTTTAAACATACTGTCGGTATCCATCAAATCCTTTACTGTTTGGCAGGAATGGATCACAGTAGTGTGATCTCTGCCTCCGAAATGTTCACCGATAGTTTTGAGCGAATTTTTTGTAAAGGTTTTGGCCAAGTACATGGTAATCTGCCTTGCCTGTACTATTTCACGCTTACGTGTTTTTTGAAGAAGCTTTTCATACGGCACATCAAAATAATCACACACCATTTTCTGGATAGCGTCGATGGTAATTTCTTTAGATGATGTTTTAACGAAGTTCTTCAGCACTTTTTTAGCAAGATCAAGATCGATCTCTTTTTTATTCAGCGAGGATTGTGCCAATAATGAAATCAATGCACCTTCCAGCTCCCGTACATTGGTATTAATGTTATAAGCGATGTATTTTACCACATCCTTGTGCATTTCCAGACCGTCATTCTTCATCTTCTTTTCCAGTATCTCAATGCGGGTATCATAGTCGGGCATCTGCAGATCAGCACTCAGGCCCCAGCGGAAACGACTCAATAAACGCTCCTGTACACCTTCAAGGTCTTTTGGTGGTTTGTCTGAAGAAAGTACCAATTGCTTACCGCTCTGATGCAGATGATTAAAGATGGCAAAAAATGCATCCTGCGATTTTTCAGCCCTGTTAAAAAACTGAACGTCATCAATGATCAATACATCTACCAACTGGTAAAAATGTATAAAGTCATTAATGGCATTGTTCCGGCTATGATCAACAAACTGATTAATAAATTTTTCCGAGCTTACATATAACACCACTTTATTAGGGTGCTGACGTTTTACTTCGTTACCGACTGCCTGGGCAAGGTGTGTTTTTCCCAAACCTACTCCTCCGTAAATAACAAGCGGATTGAAAGATGTAGCACCCGGCTTATCGGCAACCGTTTTACCGGCACGGCGTGCAACACGATTACAATCACCTTCTATAAATGCATCAAATGTATAGTTAGGATTGAGCTGAGGATCAATCTGAACCTTTTTTAAACCCGGAATTACAAACGGGTTCTTAACAGGATTGCTTATCACCAGCGGAAAATCCATTTCGTTATTTGTATATGTTTTATAACCATGACCGGGCACATCCATTGTAATCGGCTGGTTGTTATTATTGCCACTATCCATCATGATGCGGTATTCAAGATTCGCATCCTTTCCCAATTCCCTTTTCAGCGTTTTGGCAAGCAGTGTAACATAATGTTCTTCCAGGTATTCAAAAAAGAACTGACTGGGAACCTGGATAGTAAGAATTTTATTTTTCAGCTCAACAGGTTTAATCGGCTCAAACCACGTCTTAAAATGCTGCCATTCTACGATATCCTTAATTATGGTTAAACAACTTTTCCATACCTGATCAGCCGTTTTCGTCATTTTTCCTAAAGCAGTTTATATAATGAGTTAATAATTTTCCTGTTATTCTCTCGGCATTTTCTTACAATGAAACCATCATAAAAAAATTAGGGGGGACAGCGAATATCAACACTTTTTGTGGAAAAAAAAATTTTTTATTCCCCTGATTTTTTACCTATTACAAGAGGGGCTGATTGTGCCAGATTTTTCTTTTTGAACCTCGAAAATTCATAATCCAATCTTCCGAGCTGAATGCCCGCCCAGCCTACCTGATTGATCAAAACATCGCTCCCTTTTTTGTTTTTTACTAACACCGGTTCATTTAAAAAAGTATGTGTATGCCCTCCGATAATTAAATCAATATTTTCCGTTTCTTTTGCCAGAATCAGATCTGACATTTTGTTGATATCTTCTTTGTACTGATAACCAAGGTGTGATAAACAGATCACCAGGTCACAGTCTTTTTCCCTTTTCAGCATTGCTGCTGTTTCATTTGCTTTTTGTACAGGATCCAGATAAACCGTATTTCCGAACAGGTTATCAGGAACCAATCCTTTCATTTCAATACCAACACCTGTAATACCGATCTTCAATTTTCCCTTCTTAACTATTTTATATGGTACATATTTATGCTCCATGACCGTATTTGCAAAATCATAGTTGCATAACAGCACCGGGAAATTTGCATGATTCAGTTGTGTGGCAAAATTTTCAAGCCCCCCATCAAAATCATGATTACCCATAGTGCAAGCATCGTACCCCATTTTTGTCATGGCCTTCATTTCAGGTTCGCCTTTGTACAGGTTGAAATAAGGTGTGCCCTGGAAAATATCCCCTGCATCAAGCAGCAACACATGCTCTTCCTTTGAGCGGATATCTTCTATCAGTTTTGCACGTGCTGCAACCCCTCCTAATCCCTGGTTGCGGCTGCCATCCATCGGAAAAGGTTCAAGCCGGCTATGTACATCATTGGTATGTAAAATAGTCAGCCGCTGCATATCAGTATCAGCTGCCTCCACCCATCGGGAAGCGATCATGGCCCCGGCTGTAAAAGCCGTTTGCCGAATAAATTTTCTTCTATTGAGCATTGATCACCCGGTTT
>Ga0208401_100365_pt1 | contig 13774 bp, 15 predicted proteins | sample LakWasM112_LOW13_2_FD_183928 | JGI IMG/M metagenome (GOLD analysis project Ga0208401, IMG submission 183928) | Freshwater sediment methanotrophic microbial communities from Lake Washington under simulated oxygen tension - Sediment Metagenome... | ecosystem: Environmental > Aquatic > Freshwater >...
GCGTAGCTGCGGCCGGCCGGCGTCAAGGCCACGCCGTGGCGGGTGCGGCGAAACAGCGCCACGCCCAAAAAGTCTTCCAGGCCAAGAATCTGGCGCGACACCGCGCTTTGCGTGAGCGCAAGCTCATCGGCGGCGCGGGTGTAACTTTCGTGGCGCGCAGCGGCGTCGAAACAGGCCAGGGCCTGGGTAGAGGGAAGGGTGCGGCGCATGGGAGAGCAACGAGGGTTTGGCGGACCATATTCTGAGGCGAACAGGCCTTTTATATGACGCAACCGCATAACTGAGTTCCATATTCTCGCTTGCGGCGTATGGCACAAGGCTTCTACCATGGCGCACCATTCGCATTTAATGCGTTTTTTGCACATCAACCCACTCACCCAAAACCCACCGGAGACCACCATGGCCCACGCCACTTTTCATTGGGACGACCCCTTCTTGCTCGACCAGCAACTGAGCGACGACGAGCGCATGGTGCGCAATGCCGCTGCCGCCTACTGCCAGGACAAGCTGGCACCGCGCGTGCTCGAAGCCTTCCGCCACGAACGCATGGACACCGGCATCTTTCGCGAGATGGGCGAAGTCGGCCTGCTCGGCCCCACCATCCCCGAGCAGTACGGCGGCCCGGGGCTGAATTACGTGGCCTATGGGCTGATTGCACGTGAGATCGAGCGCATCGATTCAGGCTACCGCTCCATGGCCAGCGTGCAGAGTTCATTGGTGATGGTGCCAATATTTGAATTCGGCACCGAGGCGCAGCGCCAGAAATACCTGCCCAAACTGGCCAGCGGCGAATGGATCGGCTGCTTCGGCCTGACCGAGCCCGACCACGGCTCGGACCCTGGCAGCATGGCCAGCCGCGCGAAGAAGGTGGCGGGCGGCTATGAGCTTTCGGGCAGCAAGATGTGGATCACCAACAGCCCGGTGGCCGACGTGTTTGTGGTGTGGGCCAAGGAAGTGAGCGAGGCCGGTGCCGTCGGGCCGATTCGCGGCTTCGTTCTCGACAAAGGCATGAAAGGCCTCTCAGCCCCCGCCATCCACGGCAAGGTGGGCTTGCGCGCCAGCGTGACGGGCGAGATCGTGATGGACAAGGTGTTCGTGCCTGAAGACAACGCCTTCCCAGAGGTGCAGGGTTTGAAGGGCCCGTTCACCTGCCTCAACAGCGCACGCTATGGCATCGCCTGGGGTGCCCTGGGCGCGGCCGAGTTCTGCATGCACACCGCGCGCCAGTACACGCTGGACCGCAAACAGTTTGGCCGGCCCCTGGCCGCCAACCAGCTGATCCAGAAAAAGCTCGCCGACATGCAGACCGAAATCGCCCTGGGCCTGCAAGGCTGCCTGCGCCTGGGGCGCATGAAGGACGAAGGCACGGCCGCCGTCGAAGCCACTTCGATCATCAAGCGCAACAGTTGCGGCAAGGCGCTCGACATTGCCCGCATGGCGCGCGACATGATGGGCGGCAACGGCATCAGTGACGAGTTCGGCGTGGCGCGGCATCTGGTGAACCTGGAAGTGGTCAACACCTACGAGGGCACGCACGATGTGCACGCGCTGATCCTGGGCCGCGCTATCACGGGCATTGCCGCCTTTGCGAATTAAAACTTTAAGAGAAATTGGCCTCTAGCGCTTACCCCATAAGCGCAGTCAGCTATCTTTTTAAAAGCATTATGAGCCCTACTTCCAACCCCGCAGGCGCCCTGGACGGCATCCGCGTGCTCGACCTCTCACGCGTGCTGGCCGGCCCCTGGTGCACGCAAATACTGGCGGACCTGGGCGCCGACGTGGTCAAGATCGAGCGCCCCGGCGCCGGGGACGACACGCGCCACTGGGGCCCGCCCTTTCTGAAGGACGCCGACGGCCACGACACCGACCAGGCCAGCTACTACACCGCCTGCAACCGCAACAAGCGCTCGGTCACGCTGGACATCGCGACGCCCGAGGGCCAGGCGCTGATCCGCCAGATGGCACTGCAGGCCGACGTGCTGGTGGAGAACTTCAAGGTGGGCGGGCTGGCGCAGTACGGCCTGGACCACGCCAGCCTGATGGCGCTGAACCCGCGCCTGATCTACTGCTCGGTCACCGGCTTCGGCCAGGATGGGCCCTATGCCGAGCGCGCCGGCTACGACCTGATGATCCAGGCCATGACCGGGATGATGAGCATCACCGGCCGGCCTGACAGCGAGAGTGGCGGCGGGCCGCTGCGCGTGGGCGTGGCGCTGACGGACCTATTCACCGGCGTCTATGCCAGCACCGCCATCCTGGCCGCCATCCACGTACGCCACAGCACCGGGCAGGGCCAGCACATCGACATGGCCTTGCTCGACGTGGGCATGGCCATCCTTGCCAACCAGGCATCCGGCTTTCTTGCGACGGGCGTGGCCCCCCAGCGCCAGGGCAACAGCCACCCCAGCCTCGCGCCCTATCAGGACTTCGCCACGCTGGACGGCTCGATGCTGCTGGCGATTGGCAACGACGGGCAATTCGCGCGCTTCTGTGAGGCCGCCGGCCACCCGGAATGGGCCAAAGACCCCCGCTTTGCCAGCAACACCTTGCGCGTGCGCCACCGCGCCGACCTCATCCCTGCGATGGAGGCGGTCACGCGCACCCGCAGCACCGCCGACTGGGTGGCGCTGCTGGAGGGCATTGCCGTTCCCTGCGGCCCCATCAACGACATCGCCCAGGCGTTTGCCGACCCCCAGGTGCAAGCGCGCGGCCTGGCCGTTGCGCTGCCCCGCTGGAAGAGCGGCGACGCGCCCGATGGTGTGGCGACGATCACCGGCGTGGCCAGCCCGCTGCGCCTCTCCGGCAACCCGCCGGTGCTGCGCAACGCACCGCCGGCGCTGGGCCAGCACACCGAGGAAGTGCTGCAGGAGCTGGGGCTGGATGCCACGCGCATCGAACAACTGCGCGCCAGCGGAGTGATTTGAGCCAGCCTGTCGCACGCTCCCCCAACGCCAGGACCACGCATGCCTTCAAGCTTCAAAGTGGGTGACCACGTCACCTGGAATTCCGAAGCCGGCCACGTCAGCGGCCACATCACCAAGGTGCACACAAAGGACTTCGACTACAAAGGCCACACGCACCGCGCCAGTGAAGATGAGCCGCAGTACGAAATCAAGAGCGACAAAACGGACCACATCGCCGCGCACAAGGGCGCAGCGTTGAAGAAAATCGCGTAAATCCTGGCGCTCAGCGCGGGCGCTCAAACCCGCTTTGCGCCCACTGCAGGGCACTGTCCACGGTCAGCTTGAAGGTGGGCGGGACGGCTACCCGCGCCAGCTCCAAGCCCAAGGCATCCTCCGCGCTCAGCGTGGCCGTGGCACCCTCTTCGTCGGGCACGATCGCGAGCAGCACCCGGACACGCTCGCCCCCGAACGTGACCGTGACGTTCTTGTTCAGCTGCGCATGCAACTGTTGCTCGTGGCGGCGCAGCACTTCGCTGGCGGTCTTGACCAGGGTGTTGAAGGCGTTCACATCCAGCGGCTTGGGGTTTTTCTTGTCGCGCCCCATGGTCCAGGGGCCCACCAGCGCAGGTTCGTCTTCGCCCTGCAAGGTCATGGCCACGGCCCAGCCGTCGTCGTCTTCGTTCTTGATGACCTGCGCTGTCCAGCGCCCATCGCTCCACTGGCGGGCTTCCTGGATGGGGGGCGGTGTGTCGTGGGGGGTATCAGGCATAAGAAAAGGCGCGCAGAACGGGGCAAAGGTGCAGAGCATACGCACCCCCGCAGCGCCCGCCCTGTCGCCGGACGCCCGTGGCTCAGCTGGCCACGGTAAACCGCTGCTGCACGTGGCGGGGCGTTTCCAGTTCATCGACGATGGCCACCGCAAGATCCGCCACGCTGATGCCACCGGGCTGGTCGCCGTTCATCAGGGGCGCGTCAACGCCCAGACGGTACTGGCCCGTGCGCTCGCCCGGGGCCAGCAGGATGGGAGGCGAGAGAAACGTCCAGGCTAGGGTGCTCTCGCTGCGGATCAGGTTCAGCGCTTCGCGCGCCGCAAGCGCGCCCTGCTTGTACTCAGCCGGGAAATCCGGGGTGTCCACCAACTGCACACCAGGCGCCACAAACAGGCTGCCCGCGCCGCCCACCACCAGCAGGCGGCGCACGCCCGACTGCCGGGTGCCCGCGTAAATGGCGCGCGTGCCCTTGAGAAACTCGTCATAAATGTCGGGGCTGCCCCAGCCCGGGTTGTAAGCGCTGACGACGGCATCGTGGCCCGCCACGGCCTTGGCGACCTGGGCGGTGTCTTGCGCATCGGCGGCCACCACGGAAAGGCCCTCGCGGGCGGAGAGCTTGGCGGGGTTGCGCGCCAGCACGGTCACGCGGTGGCCGCGTTGCAGCAACTCCGTGAGTACGGCCGTGCCGACAAAGCCGGTGGCACCAATCAAGGCGATGTTCATAGGGGTTCCTCATTCATCAAAAAGTGCTGATGCGTGAGAATAAGAGCTTGTCAAAGCCGGCGGTAGGCGGCTAAAAACACCTTTTGTTTGAAGCTGTACTTCACAATCAACGCACCAACCCCATGGATGACCTCAAACGCATGGCCGTTTTTGCGGCCGTGGTGCAGCACGGTTCGATGAGTGGCGCTGCCCGGGCACTGGGCATGAGCACGTCGGCCGTGAGCCAGCAAGTACGCAAGCTCGAACGCGATGGCGGCGTCACGCTGCTGCACCGCTCCACGCGCAAGCTGGCGCTGACCGACGCCGGCCAGCGCTACCACGCAGGCTGCGCAGCCATGTGGGCGGCGGCCGAGCAGGCACGGGCCGAGCTGGCAGCCTCGCGCGACGCACCCAGCGGCGAGCTGCGCCTGTCGGCCACGGTGGGTTTTGCGCGCCACGTGGCTCCCGCGCTGGGCACTCTGCTGGCAACCCACCCAGCCCTGCGGCTGCGGCTGCTGGTGGACGACGCGCCGATCGACCTCATCAACACCCGCATTGACCTGGCGGTGCGCTTTGGCCGCCTGCAAGACTCCACCTGGGCAGCCCGGCGTCTGGGCGGTATGCAGTGGTGGCTGTGCGCAGCCCCCGCCTGGGTGGCCACGCACGGCCTGCCGCAGCACCCGGACGCGCTGCTCTCACAAAGCTGGCTGGGCTTTGCGCGCGAGGGCAGAGGGCTGGTGATGGATCTGCACAGCCCCACAGGTGAACCACGGGCGCTGCGCGTGGAGCCACGCATTGCCAGCAACAACCAGTTGTCGATCCAGCAGATGTGCGAGGCCGGGCTGGGCCTGGCACTGATGGGCAGCATGGACGTGCAAGAGGCGCTGCAGGCCGGCCGGCTAGTGCGGCTGCTGCCCGATTGGTCGTTTGGCACGCTCGCCATCTGGGCCGTGACGCCCCAGCGCGACGCCCAGCCGGCCAAGGTCCGCATGGCGATTGCCGCCCTGCACCGCTATTTCCAGCAACTGCCGGGTGCAGGTTATTTCTGAAAATCCTGCGCCGCCCGGTCAACCCGCCGTCAGAACGGAAAGCGCAGGCTAAAAGAAGTGCTGCCCGGCTGCGAGGCGACCGCTACATCGCCCTTGTGCGCATACAGGATCGCCTGCGTGATGACCAGGCCCAGCCCGGTTCCCTCGCCCGAGGCGTGCTGGCGCGACGGATCGGCCCGGTAAAAGCGCTCGAACAGCCGGGCCAGGTGCTGCGCGGGAATCATCTCACCGGTGTTCTCCACCGTGAGCGCCAGCAGGCCTTCCTGCCGAACGATGGTCACGGCAACATGCCCCCCGGCTGGGGTATGGCGCAGCGCGTTGGACAGCAGGTTGTTCAGCGCCCTGCGCAGCATGAGCCGGTCGCCCTGCACCACGCCCGCGCCTTGCATTTCCAGCCGAATCGTTCTTTCGTCGGCCAGCGCCTCGTAGAAGTCAAACAGGTCATGCACCTCACGGGCCAAATCCACCGGCTCGCGGTGCACGATGGCCAGGCCGTTCTCGGCCTTGGCCAGAAACAACATGTCGGAAATCATCCGGGCCAGGCGCTCATGCTCCTCTGCATTCGACTCCAGGATGTCACGGTAGCTGTCCGCGTCACGTGGCCGGCTCAATGCCACCTGGGTCTGCATCATCAGGTTGCTGATGGGGGTGCGCAACTCGTGCGCCAGATCCGAAGAAAAATCGGACAGCCGCCGAAAGGCATCCTCCAGGCGTTCGAGCATCTCGTTCAACGTGGTGGCCAGGTCGGCCAGCTCGGCCGGTACGGCCTGGGTCGGCAGCCGCCGGTCCAGGCTTTGTGCCGTGACAGCGGCGGCCAACTGCGCATGGCTGGCATGTACCACTTTGAACTGGTGCTGGACCATGGCAGCCCCGAACCCAAGGACAAGCCGGTGCGGGTCTACCTGACCGACCATGCGGGCCAGAAGATCAGCACGGCGGGCGCCACCGGCACCGCCACACTGCTCTCGGACAAAACCCGCGCCACCGTAGCGCTCACACCCGACGGGGACAACCGCCTGAAGGGCGCCGGCACCTACGCCTCCACCCCCGGGCTCAAGGCCGTGGTGTCGGTCACACTGGCTGGCAAGGTACCCGAGCAGGCACGCTTCACGCCGCTGGCCGGCGCCGCGAAGTAGACAAGGGCCTTCCGCAGGCTGCGGAATATGAGTCAAAATAGCATCTAGCGCACTGTCTATCTGCAGTTGCAGCTATTTTTTCAATAGCAAATGGAGAACTGCATGGCGGAACATGGAGCCGACATCCTGTGGGAACGGGGCGAACAGGACTTTTTGGGCCAGCGCTACAGCCGCCGGCACCACATCCGTTTCGATGGGGGTGCCGAGATCGCCGGCTCGTCGTCCCCGCATGTGGTGCCGCCGCCCTGGTCCGACGCATCGGCGGTAGACCCTGAAGAGGCCTTCGTAGCGTCTCTGTCGAGTTGCCACATGCTGTGGTTCCTCTCGATCGCCGCCCAGCACGGCTTCTGCGTGGACCGCTATGCCGACGCTGCCCGCGGCGTCATGCAGAAGAACGCCGAGGGCAGAATGGCCATGACCGTCGTCACGCTGCGCCCCGAGGTCAGGTTTTCCGGCACCGCCCTGCCCACGCGCGACCAAATCGACACCCTGCACCACAAGGCCCACGAAGCCTGCTTCATTGCCAACTCGGTCAAGACCGAGGTGCGCTGCGAACCGGTCTACCAGCCGGCGCCGTAGCCATGCTTACGGAATAAGTAGGCAAAATCAGCATCCAGCGCTTACTCCATATGGTTTCAGCGCTATCAAATCACCATAGAAACCGTCTGCAGCGCCACCGTGGTCACGTGCGTGGGCTCCGGCACACGCGGGTATTGCCTGAGAATCTCCCGCGCCGTGCTCGGCTGGCGCCCCTAGAATTTGCCTATTCGCGTCCATAGCGCGCAAAGGACCTCTTCCATGAAAACAGCCCAGCAAGAAATCGACGAGCGGACCAACCTCACCGGCAGCAACAAATTCGAGCTGTTGCTGTTTCGCCTGGGCACCGACAGTGCGCTGGGCCAGTCGGAGCTCTTTGGTATCAACGTCTTCAAGATCCGCGAAATCGTCGCCATGCCGGTCATCACGCCCATCGTGGGGGGTTCATCGCATTCGCTGGGGGTGGTCAACCTGCGTGGGCAAGTGATTCCGGTGCTCGATCTACCGTCCATCGTCGGCTGCACACCGAAAACGGGCCTGAACATCATGCTGGTGACCGAATTTGCGCGCACCACCCAGGCCTTTGCGGTGGAGTCGGTGGAAGACATTGCCCGTCTCGACTGGAACCAGGTGATGTCGGCCGAGTCGAGCGGCGCGGCCGGAAAACTCGTCACCAGCATTGCGCGGCTGGACGGCAACACCGACAACACGCGCCTGGCGCAGGTGCTCGACGTCGAAGCCATCCTGCAAATGGTCTCGCCATCCGACGAGCACCAGGTGGACCCACAGAAGGTAGGCGCCAAACTGTTGCTCAGGCCGGGGACCATCGTGCTGGCAGCCGACGACTCCTTCGTCGCGCGCTCGCTCATCGAGCAGGAGCTCACGGTGCTGCAGGCGCCCTACGAGATGACCAAATCGGGCAAGGAGGCCTGGGACCGGCTCAATATGCTGGCGGATGCCGCCGAGGCCGAAGGCAAAACAGTGCTCGACAAGGTCGCCCTGGTGCTCACCGACCTGGAAATGCCGGAAATGGATGGGTTCACCCTCACACGCAACATCAAGCAGAGCGCGCGTCTGAGCGGCCTGCCCGTGATCATCCACTCTTCGCTCTCCGGTTCAGCCAATGAGGACCATGTGCGCAGCGTGGGCGCCGATGGCTACGTGGCCAAGTTCGTCGCCGAAGACCTTGCCAATGCGCTGCGTAAGGTCCTTCTTTCCTGATCGAACGCTCAAGCAGCAATGCGCAGACATGCTGCAACATCTGGCAAGCGCAGGCAAAGACTGTGCAATGTAGGTTTTGGCCGTCAACCACAGGCCTCGCAACGGCGTATAAGCAGGGATGAGTCCCGCCGCACAGCGTTTGTGCCGTGGAATCCACTACCCATGGGCAGCCTCGCTACCGGAGCACCGATATGACGTCAAACCACGTTTCCAAACTTGCCGCAACTGCCGTGCTGCTGGCAGCCGCCACCGGCTGCGCCGTACCAGGCGACCCGTATTACTCGGGTGGGTACGCGCCCACCCCGGTGTACGGGGCAACCACTGTCTATGAATCGGGCGCCTACCCGGCGTATCCCGCTTATGCGGGCCACGATCGCGAAGACCGCTGGGAAGATATGCGCAACGATCGCGAGCGGCGCGCCTGGCGCGAGCGCCAGGCAGAGCGCGAACGCGTACAGCGGGCGCGCGACGAACAGGCACGGCGCGACCTTGAACGCCAACATGACCAACGCGACCAATGGGCGCGGCAACAACGCGAGCGCGACCTTGCGCAACGCCAGCGCGAACAGCGTTCCCGCGCCACTCGCAACGACCGCAACTCCGACGGCAGCCCGCGCACCGACTACGACCGCTACAACCCATCGACAGGGGCCTGGATGCCGCGTTCGGAAGACATGCCCTGAACACACGTTCCAGCCAGGCTGAAAGACTCCAGTCAGTCCAGTCAGCGCAACACGCCCATCCAGGAGGTTTACTTGACCCACGCGCACAAGTTCCACAAGTTCCTTGTCCCGCTGGCGTCTGTGTTTTGGGTCGCTCTGGGCGTGCTGTCGCCCTTTGAGGCGGCGTCCGCCCAGGTTCTGCGCTGCACCGACGCGCGCACGGGCAAGGTCACCTATACCGACTCCGCCTGCGACAGCGGTACGCAGAGTCGGGAAGTGCAGCCGCGCAAGAGCCCAGAAGAGCTGGCGCAGGAACGTGCACAAGGCGAAGAGGCAGCGCAGCGCATGCGCGAGCGCCTGGCCGCCGAGGCAGCCGCCACCCAGCAGCGTGAAGCGCAGCAGGCCCGTGAAGAACGCGAGGCACGGCGCGCACAGCGAGGTACCAGCGCAGCCGACTATGCCAACAGCGCTGCTTGCGCCAACGCCCGCCGTGCGCTCGATGCCGTCGCCGCCAGCGTGGCGGGGAGTGCAGAGGATCAGTCGGCCCGGCTGGACACCGCGCAGCGCCAGATGGAACTCTCCTGCCTAGGCCCAGAGGGCTATGCGCGCGCCGAAGCTGCACGTGCCAATCGGCCGCAGGTCGTGGTGGTGCAACCGCCCGCCTGGCCCGTGCACCCCCGGCCGCCCCATCAGCCCAATCGTGCGGATCGCCCGTATATCAAGGGATGCACTTCATTTACCTGCACCGACAGCAACGGCAAGCGCTACCCGCGCACCGGGCCCGGTAGTTTTGACGGGCGTTGAGCCTGGAAACAACTGCTCAACCCAGATTTTCAGGCGACATATAGGCAACCCGCCACTCTTCAAACGGTTGGCTGTCGGCTGACTCAATGGTTTTTTGCTCTTCCCAGGACTGCGCCGCCATGTGCTCGAAACGGGCCTGCTCTTGGGCCGGCCAGGGCATGGCGAGCAGCGCCTCTTGGGCCTTGCCAGAGCATTGCGCCGCAAAGCGCACATAGCTGTTGTGGTGTTCACTCGCCATGGCATCAAGCACGCGGGCAGAGGGAGTGGTGTGCGCTGCAGCGAGCGTGCCGCGCGCAGCGGACAGGGCTTTTGCAAATCCATCACCGCCATGCGCGGTGTCCAGCGCCTGGGCGTAGGGCACGCATTCCTCCAGCACTTGCGCTCCCCATTCGGTCAATGGCACGGAGCGCCCCCGACGCAGCAGGTGCAGACCGGGTTCACGCCCCCGGGCAGCCGTCAGGTGCTGGTTGTGCTTGATTTCCGTGATCTCGTCCGGCGTATCGTGTGGGCTATCGGAAAGGAGGCAATGCAGCAAAAACACGTCCAGCACCCGCATGGTCTCGGCCGTGATGCCCACCGGGACGAACGGATCCAGGTCCATGAGCCGCACTTCCACGTATTCGACGCCACGCTCACGCAGCGCGTGCAGCGGGCGCTCGCCAAGGCGAATCACCCGCTTGGGTCGGATGGTGCCGTAGAACTCGTTCTCGATCTGCAGCAGGCTGGTGCCTAGCTGGTTGTAATCGCCCCCCGGGTTGCGTATGCCCACCGCTTCGTAGGCGGGGTAGGGCTGGGTCAGTGCCTGGTGAAGCGATTGCGCGTAGCCATCAAGTCCGTTGTAGCTCACCGCCAGCGTAGCCTGCGCGTCGCTCTGGTAGCCCAGGCGCCCCATGCGCAGCGAAGTGGCATGCGGCAGGTACAACGCGTCCGGCCCGAGCGTTTGCAAGGCATGCGGCCGGCCTTGGGCAAAGCATGAACACAGTGCGGGCGAGGCGCCGAACAGGTACAGCAGCACAAAGGCGTGGCGCCGGAAATTGCGAATCAACGCGAAATACTGCTCGCTGGTGACGCCGGGCATCGACCAGTTGTAATGGATGCCGCAAATGGTCTGCATGCGCCGACCGTAACGGTGGCCCAGACCCATGCGGTAAATACTCTTGGCGCGACCGACGTTCGAACTGCCAAAGCGCGCCAGCGGAATCGTCTCGTCGGTCGGCAATCGGCACGGCATGCTCGACGCCCACACGCGCTCGTCGCCCTGGGCCGCCAGCGTCCGGTGCACAAATTGGTGGATGCGCGTGAGCTCGTCCAGACAATCGTCAATCGCCAGGTGCGCGCCGGTGACCAGCTCGATCTGCGATTCGCTGTAGTCGGTGGTGATGTGCGGGTGCGTCAGCGCCGATCCCAGCGCTGCGGGGTGCGGCGTCAGGGCCAGATCGCCCGCAGGCTGTACGCGCAATCCCTCTTTTTCAATGCCGCGGCGGATGCCCAGGAGGGGTTGCGCACGAAGGGTGTCCTGCAGGAAGCTCATGAATGGCGGGCCGATGGCGTGTTTTTGGGTTCGCGGAACTTAGCACGCGGCCCGCAGCCGTGCGCAGCGCAGGGAAATTCGGCTGCGCCCCTCTCGCGCCATCAGCGGCGCGCGGCCATGGCCTTCTGCACTTCGAGCGCACCCTGGGCGCCTCCGTTGGCCGGCACCTGCTCACCCTCGCGCGCAGTGACTTCGGCCAGGCGGGCAGCGAGTTGCTCGGGCGCATCTGGCCCTGTGCCGATGTAAACGCCTTGCGTCATGGTGACGTGCGCCGCCTCGAAACTGCCTGCGCCCGCACACAAGGTGGTCCGGGTGGGTGCACTCTCATGCGCCAGCACCAGCATGGCCGGCACCACGGCCTCGGGCTTCAGCATCGCCAGCACTTCGGCCGGCATCAGCCCTTCGGTCATGCGCGTGGCAGCCGTGGGCGCCAGTGCGTTGACGTGGATGTGGTGCTTGGCGCCTTCGATGGCCAGCGTCTGCATCAGCCCGACCAGCGCCAGCTTGGCGGCGCCGTAGTTGCTCTGGCCGAAGTTGCCGTACAGGCCGGTGGAGGATGTCGTCATCACAATGCGACCGTATTCCTGCGCCACCATGTGCGGCCAGACCGCCTTGCAGCAGTGCGCCGCGCCCATCAGGTGCACATCGACCACGGTGCGAAAGTCCGCCATGTCCATCTTGGCGAAGCTCTTGTCGCGCAGGATGCCAGCGTTGTTCACCAGCACATCGACCCGGCCCCAGGCGTCCACCACCTGCTGCACCATGGCCTGCACGGCGGCGAAGTCGGTCACCGAAGCACCATTGGCCAGCGCCTCGCCACCGGCAGCGCGAATTTCATCGACCACTTTCTGTGCGGCACTGACCGAGCCGCCCTCGCCATGCACGCCGCCGCCCAGGTCGTTGACCAGCACCCGAGCGCCGCGCGCTGCCAAAGCCAGGGCGTGCGCCCGGCCCAAGCCGCCACCCGCACCGGTCACGATGGCCACGCGGCCTTTGAAATCCAATTCCATTTTTCAACTCCAGTAAAAAACTTGACCGCGGGTACTGTAGCGGGACATAGCAAGTCGGCGGTTGCCGTGCGAGACTGTGCGCTTTACTCGCCACCAACCATGCAAGCTGCTGCCCCCACCAGCCAGGAAACCCCGCGCGACTCGGCCAGCATCATGCTGCTGCAGGATGCACCAGCGGGGATGCAGGTCTTGCTGCTGCGCCGCCATGCCAAGGCATCCAACATGGCGGGCGTGTACGTGTTTCCGGGCGGCAAACTTGACCCCGAGGACCAGTGGGACGATGGGGCGCCACAACTGGACCAGACCCGCCAGACACTCGCCAGCGCGCTGGCCGAGCCAGGCACGCCGCCCGAGCGGGCTGCGGCGCTGTACGTTGCGGCCCTGCGCGAAGCGGTAGAGGAATGCGGCCTGCTGCTCGCTGAACCCACCGCTGGTGGCCAGACCCTGGATGCTGCGGCGGCCCGGGCGCGGCTGCGCGGCGGAGAAACCTTTACGTCCATGCTGCAGTCCCTGGCGCTGCGCCTGCAGACCCGGGCCCTGGTGCCGTGGTCGCGCTGGATCACGCCAGTGGCGCCGAGCATGGCGAGCCGGCGCTTCGACACCCGATTTTTCGTCGCCCGCGCACCCCAGGGCCAGGTGGCGCGCCACGACAACCAGGAAACGGTCGACACGCTGTGGGTGGCGCCGCGCACCGCGCTGGAGCAGTACCGCGATGGCGCCATCGACCTGGCACCACCGCAAATCATGACGCTGGCCCACCTTGCGCGGCACGCCAGCGTGGCGCAGGTGCTCGAAGCAGCGCTGCGCCAGCGCCCGCCCACCATCCTGCCGCAGGCTTTTGACGACCACGGCAGCCGTGTCATCTGCTACCCCGGCGACGAGCGCCACGCGGTGCGCGAGCGTGCCATGCCTGGCCCAACGCGCTTGTTGTACCGCGAGCACCGCTTCTATCCAGAACGCGGGTTCGATGCCTTGTTTGAATAAACCTCACAGCGCGTACGGAACCGCGCGGCGGTAGCGCGGGTCATGGTGCCACGCCCAATAAGTGGCGGTGAGTTGTTGCGTCACCGGCCCCACACACCCGTCGCCCACGGCTTTGCCATTGATCCGCGTGACCGGGAGCAAACCGCCGCCCGAACTGGAGACGAATGCCTCACGGGCCTCTTGCAGTTCCTGAACGGGCAAGGTCCGCTGCTCCAGCGGCACCCCGAGAGCCTGCGCCATCTCAAGCACCGTGCGGCGCGTGATGCCTTCGAGCACCCCCTGATCGGGCGTGACCAGAACCCCTTGCGCATTGAGGCAGAACACATTGAAGCCCGGGCCTTCGACCACGTGGCCCGCACCGTCGGTCAGAACCACCGTGTCGCCACCCGCATCCAGTGCGCCAAGCAGGCCCATGGTCAGGTCGTTCCAGTGGTAGTTCTTGGCGCGGGGATCGACGCTGCTCGC
>Ga0208401_100370_pt1 | contig 13538 bp, 9 predicted proteins | sample LakWasM112_LOW13_2_FD_183928 | JGI IMG/M metagenome (GOLD analysis project Ga0208401, IMG submission 183928) | Freshwater sediment methanotrophic microbial communities from Lake Washington under simulated oxygen tension - Sediment Metagenome... | ecosystem: Environmental > Aquatic > Freshwater >...
CAGGGAGCTGCTGTTTTTGTTTTTGATATTGATGAAAAAGGATCAAAACAAACAACGGATGAAATTACTGCAGGTGGAGGGTCGGCTAAAAGTATTTTGTTAAACATTTCCGATCAGCAGCAGGTAAAAAATGCTGTACTGCAGGTGGCAACGGAACAGGGTACGGTTGATATCCTGGTGAACAATGCCGGTGTTGCACATGTAGGTACAGCCGAAAGTACAACTGATGAAGATTTTACACGTCTCTTCAACATCAATGTAAAGGGAGTGTACAACTGCTTACATGAAGTGTTACCCGTGATGAAAGAAAAAAAGAAAGGCGTTATACTGAACATGTGTTCCATTGCGGCATCCGTTGGTATTACTGACAGGTTTGCCTACAGCATGAGCAAAGGTGCGGTATTGGGAATGACATTATCTACGGCAAGAGATTATCTTTCCGGTAATATCCGTTGCAATTGTATTTCGCCGGCAAGGGTGTTTACTCCTTTTGTAGAAGGATTTATAGCAAAGAATTATCCCGGCAAGGAAGAAGAAGTGTTTGAAAAATTATCAAAAAGTCAGCCAATCGGCCGGATGGGAACAACTGATGAAGTAGCTCATCTTGCTTTATATTTATGCAGTGATGAAGCAGGATTTATTACAGGTTGCGATTACCCGATTGACGGCGGGTTTATCAAATTAAATAACTGATAAAAAAAGTAAAATGAAATTAATACGCTTTGGAGAAGCAGGAAAAGAAAAACCCGGTGTGATAGTAAATGATGTATGTCGTGATGTTTCTGCCTGGGTATCAGATTATGATGAAGCATTCTTTGAAAATGAAGGGCTGGAAAAACTTGCACGGATTTTAGCAACCACTACATTGCCCGTTGTTGAAGGAGCCCGTTATGGTTGCCCGGTAAAACGTCCTTCAAAAATTGTATGCATTGGATTAAACTACAGTGATCATGCAAAAGAAACCGGAGCAGCACTTCCTGCAGAACCGGTTATTTTTTTTAAATCTACAACAGCAATCATCGGCCCGAATGATGAAGTGATGATCCCAAGGGATTCAGTAAAGACTGACTGGGAAGTGGAACTGGCTATTGTAATCGGTAAGAAAGCTTCTTATGTAGAAGAGGTTGATGCATTAAATTATATTGCCGGTTATTGTTTGCATAATGATATCAGTGAACGTGAATTTCAGTTAGAACGTGGCGGTACCTGGGATAAGGGCAAGGGCTGTGATACATTTGCACCAATCGGACCATGGCTTGTTACAAAAGATGAAGTGGCAGATGTACACAATCTGCGTTTATGGCTTACGGTAAACGGGCAGAAGATGCAGGATGGAACAACCGCTAACTTAGTTTTCAATGTGCCGCATCTTGTTGCCTATGTCAGCAGGTTTATGACCCTGATGCCGGGTGATATTATTTCAACGGGAACACCTGCCGGTGTTGGGTTGGGAATGAAACCACCCGTCTATCTCAAACCGGGCGATGTAATGGAATTGGGAATTGACGGGTTAGGTACATCCAAACAAAATGTGATTGCATTTAAAAAGTAAAGAATAATTAAATTCAACATTAAACGGCCATATAAAACCACGACTATTTTCACATGAAATCAACAAAACAATCTTACCTGATTGCTTTTATAATGGTAACCAGCCTTTTCTTCTTATGGGCTTTTTTGCACAACATTAATCCAATTCTTATTCCTCACCTGAAGAAAGCTTGTGAGTTGACTGATACTGAAAGTGCACTGATTGATTCTTCAGTATATCTTGGTTATTTTCTTGTTGCAATTCCAGCAGGATGGTTTATGCATAAATATGGATATAAAAAAGGAATTCTACTGGGACTTGCCTTGTACAGTATCGGGGCATTATTATTTGTCCCTGCAGCTTCCGCAAGGAGTTATAGTTTTTTTCTTGCAGCACTTTTTGTAATGGCTGCCGGTGCAACTTTTCTGGAAACGATTGCTAACCCATACATTACAAAGTTGGGGGATGCTGAAGGAGCAGCTAAAAGATTGAACCTTGCACAATCTTTTAATGGGGTAGGAGCATTTATCGCACCACTAATCGGAGGCAAATTTATTTTATCCGGTATTGAACACAGCAAGGCCGAATTCAGTAATATGTCTTCAGCTGAGCTTGAATCTTATCTTAATTTTGAAGCCGGTACAATTAAAGTTCCTTATATGTTTATCGGGGGCATTGTATTGTTGATCCTTTTGTTGTTTGCCTTTGTGAAATTGCCTGAAATAGAAGAGACGCATGTAAAAGATGGAAATTCAGAATTTTCTTTCAGGGTATTTCGGTTTAAGCATTTTCGATGGGCAGTAATTGCACAATTCTTTTATGTTGGTGCGCAGGTAGGCGTGGGTAGTTTTTTTATCAGGTTTTCAAGATATACAATGGAGATGGCGGAAAAAGATGCGGCATACCTGTGGGGGTCAATAGCAATGGTAGGGTTTATGGCCGGTCGTTTTGTCGGGACGTTTCTAATGCGGTTCTTCAAGCCTGCATCTTTGTTGTGCGTTTATGCAGTTATAAGTATTATACTGTTAGCCGTAGCAATAATGACAAAAGGAAATGTTGCAGTTTATGCTTTAATGGCTGTACCATTTTTTATGTCAATCATGTTCCCGACCATTTTTGCATTGGGAATTGACGGGCTGGGAGAGGAAAGTAAAATTGCTTCATCATTTATCGTTATGTCAATTGTTGGAGGGGCATTGTTTCCATTGCTGATGGGACAGTTGAGTGATGCTAATGGAGGGAATATTCAAATCGCATATGTTGTTCCTCTTTTATGTTTTCTGATTATTGCGTGGTATGGTGTAACACAATTGAAAAAATCAGCTGTATCAATATCAGTTAATCATTAATTCCAGACTTTATGCAACGTTTTTGCCTAGCGGTTGATTTAAAAAATGATAAACAGCTCATTGCTGAATATGAGCAGTACCATGAACATATCTGGCCTGAAATTAAAGCGTCGATCAAAGATGCCGGTATAATCAATATGGAAATCTACCGGGTTGAAACCCGTTTGTTCATGATCATGGAAACCACACTGGATTTTTCATTTGAAAAGAAAGCTGCCATGGATGCTTCTGATGCAAAAGTACAGGAGTGGGAAACATTGATGTGGAAATACCAGGAAGCACTGCCAACGGCTAAGGCGGGTGAGAAATGGATCTTTATGAAAAAGATCTTCGACTTAAAAGCACAATAATGAGGATAGTAGATACACATCAGCATTTCTGGAAATATGATCCTGTGAATTATGACTGGATTACAGAGCAGATGTCTGTCATCAGGAGAGATTTTTTGCCAACTGATCTTGCAGAAGTTTTAACGGGAAATAAAGTTGACAGCTGTATTTCAGTACAGGCCAATCAAACAGAGGAAGAAACAGAATGGCTGGTAAAAATGGCTGATGAAAATGATTTTATTGCCGGTGTTGTTGGGTGGGTTGATTTACGCAGCAATTCAATTGCAGAACGTTTGCACTATTTCAGACAGTACAAAAAACTGAAAGGGTTCAGGCATGTGTTGCAGGGCGAAGAACCTTCTTTCATGCTGCAAAAAGAGTTTCTGAATGGCATTGGTAAACTGCATCAACACGGCTTTACCTATGATATACTCGTTTTTCCCCATCATCTGAGTGCAGTGTCGGATTTAGTAAAACAATTTCCTGATCAGCGTTTTGTTATTGATCATTTGGCCAAACCGTATATCAAAGACGGAAAGATTGATGAGTGGAAGGCAGCTATGGAAAGGATCAGCAAGTATCAGAATGTGTATTGTAAACTCAGCGGAATAGTAACGGAAGCTGATTGGCAGAACTGGACAAAAGAAACGCTGAAGCCCTATATTGATGCGGTTGTTCAAAGTTTCGGAACTGATCGTATAATGTTTGGCAGCGACTGGCCGGTTTGCCTGGTAGCTTCTTCGTATGAAAAATGGCTGACTGTGTTAAAAGAGTATTTTACAACATTTTCAGGTGCAGAACAGGAAAATGTCTTTAATAAAAATGCAGGCAGATTTTATAATTTATAAATAATTTGATATGAATCTCCGGTTACAGGATAAAGTAGTTATCGTTACAGGTGGTGCCAAAGGAATAGGCAAAGGTATTGTTGAAGTGCTGGCAAGAGAAGGTGCCATCCCTGTTATTGTTGGGCGTAATGCACAGGATAATCAGCATACTGTTGATGAAATTGAAGCAGCAGGTGGTAAAGCATGGCAGGTGAGTGCAGAATTATCAATACCGGAAGAATGTGAAAAAGCAGTAAAGGCTGTAATTGAAAAGTTCGGGCGTATTGAGGGGCTGATCAACAATGCAGGTGTGAATGATGGAGTAGGCCTGGAAAACGGAGATTATAAAAGGTTCATCGAAAGTCTGCATAAGAATGTGGTACACTATTACCTGATGGCACATTTCGCTTTACCTGAATTAAAAAAATCAAAAGGCAGTATTGTAAATATTACTTCCAAAACTGCAGAAACGGGGCAGGGTAATACCTCGGCATATGCTGCAGCCAATGGTGGCAGAAATGCATTGACCCGTGAATGGGCTGTAGAACTGGCAAAATATTCTATCCGTGTAAATGCACTGGTTGTAGCAGAGTGTTATACTCCTTTGTACGATAAGTGGATTAAAACCCTTCCCAACCCTGAAGAAAAATTAAAAGAAATTACCTCCAAAATTCCGTTTGAACACAGGTTTACAACCGCTGAGGAAATTGCAAACATGACGGTTTTTTTACTGTCACCCGCTTCAAGTCATACAACCGGTCAGCTGATTTATGTTGATGGCGGGTATGTGCATTTAGACAGGGCAATGGCCAATGCTTAAAACCGAAGCAGTTGGCCGAATAAAAATGATTGAGGGAGCTTTAGTTTAACGCTTCATCTTTTCTTTTACTTCATTGCAAATAAAAAGGTGGCCTTCAAAAACCTCTGCTATCCCATTAAGTATTTCAGCTGAAGCGGATGTTTTTGTAATATAACCACTGCCTCCATTTTTCAGCATCTTTAAAGCATAGGAAGGCTCTTCGTGAACAGAGAAGCCGATTATTTTTACAAGAGGGTTCTTTTCAGTAATAATCCGGGTTGTTTCAAACCCATCTAGCGGAGCCATATTTATATCCATTAGTATGATGTCAGGATTAAGTTCTTGGGCTGATTCAATAGCATCTAAACCATTATCGCATGTTTTTATAACGTTAAACCGGGGGTCGCTTTCAAGTATGGTTTTTACCACCTCTGCAGAAATATTGTGATCATCAGTAATGATGACGTTAATCTTCATATCCGTAAGTTGTAGCAGTAATGTAAAGCTGAATCAACAAATACTTGTCTGATATTTGGCTGTAAATGTTAGTTTTTTTTGATTTTAATATTTGCTGTTGTAAATCAATTTTTTATCTAAAAAAGCACCAGCTGAAAAATCAGGATTGAATCCTTAAAAGCAAAAAACTTTACAGAAAAGTCAGGTAAGATGTTCAAATCTTTTTAATAGCTCAGTAGGAGTTTCGTTTTTAAGGCGTTTAAGCGAATTGTTATATGCAGCTCTTGTATTAAAACCTGCCTGTATTGCCATTGCTTCTATTGTATATTCTTTCCAGCGTTTATCTGCCAGTAATCTTGCCTCAATATAATTAATTCTGTAAGCGTTCACATAATCTGAAAAGCTAAGCCCTGTTTCTCTTTTTATCATTTCAGATAGCTTTCTTGCAGGCATACACATTTTTTTTGCAAGAATCAGCCTCGACAGATTCTCGTCAAGGAAAGGTTGTTCGGTTTGCATATAGGTTTCCAGCTCAAGAAAAACCTTTTCTTTTTGCCCGGCATCAGGCTTGTAAACGGGTAAATCCTGTAAATCATCGTAGCCCTCTTCTTTTTGGTCAGCTGTGTCTGCACTGTAAGTATGATTAGGCTCGGGTTTGCCGAAATCAATAACTGCAGGTTGAATACCTGTTAAAATTGATGGATATAAAAGTGTATACATCAAACCCAGTACAAGGTCTGCAATTACAAATACAGAAGGAAGGAAGGTAAAAATGAGATTCCTGTGAACAAGAAAAACTGAAATAAGGATAAATATATTCAGCAATGTTTTAATGAATGTATCAAACCTGATCCATTCAAGGAGAATGCTGTTAGTTTGTTTTAAAGCGCTGTGCCATTTCCTTTTATAACTGTATATCAGCTTCCATTGTAAAACGATATATACAGCCATAATGGAAAACTTAATCATAATATGCTGTCTGTAGCTGAGAAACAGTCCGTCGGGCGCATTCCATAATGCAAGTGCATTTTTATGAATATCATACAGGAATGCCCTTTTTTCGGCTTCATTTGATATATAAAATGGGATTAACTCAAGTGTATGTAAAACAAAGGGAAGCAGGTGCAATAAATGAATAAACTTAAGCTTTGTATTTGGCTTCAACGTCAGCAGTACAAAAAAATAGCTGCTTGGTCCAATAAGGTATTGAAGAGGCGACCCGATTCTGAACAGGTGCGGATATTTGAGAATAATTCCCGTAAAGGAAATATAGTTCAGGAACAGAGAGAAGGCAAGAATAAAATAACTGGTGATAAAAAAATAATAAGCCTTGGGTTTTGATCTCAAAACAAACCCCGCAATATAAATAAGGGCAAGAATGGAAGCAGCAAAAATTAATTGATCCAAAAGAGGAAAAGTGTCCATATTTCCGGATAATATAATAAAGGTAAGTTATAATTCGCCGTTAAAGGGCTAACTCAAATTGCTGTACAATTTGCCTTATAAAACAGTGACGGCTACCCGATAAGCTGAAAGCCGGCAACTTATGTAAGAAGTTTTTTTAATAAGAGATGTTGGTATTAACTCTGCCCGAATTAGTTATTACAATGGTAATCCCGGTGAATCGACTGATCAATTAATGTGGATTTCATTTAAAAAATCATTTAATGTCTGCTCGGTTGGTAACTGCAGTTTCTTTCTAAGCCTGTAACGGCTTATTTCCACGCCTCTCACTGAAATATTCATCAACTGGGCAATTTCTTTGGAAGAAAGTTTTAATTGCAGATAGGCGCACAGCTTCAGGTCTGTATTGGTCAAACCGGGAAACTTTAACTTCAGTTTATTCAAAAAGTCATTGTTGATTTCATTGAAATGACTGGCAAACTGTTCCCAGTTTGAATTGTTTTTTTCAATATCATTCACCAACTGAATGGCTTTTTTTACATCATGATTGCCACCGGTTTTTTTATACAACTGCTGAAGTTCATCCTTTACTTTAGTCAGCGCATCGCTTCTTTCTACCAGGTGCATGCTTACATCTGCCAGCTCCTTGTTTTTGTAAAGCACTTCATTTGACAGCCTTTCATTTTGAAGTTTAATAATTTCCTTTTCATTTTGCTCTACCTCCAGCTGATGGATGTATTTAAGCCTCTTTTGCTCTTCTTCATACTTCATTTGCTGCCGGTAAAATTTCTTTTTTTGCCAGTTGTCTAAGTAGTAAAGTGATAGAAGGAAAAGTAATGAATAGAACAGGTATGCCCAGATGGTTTTGTACCAGGCGGGTTTTACGATAAAACTGTAACTGATGGGTTCCGACTCGTTCCCGAGATTGTCATGCGCTTTTACTTTAAATGTATAACTGCCATCAGATAAATTGGTATAGTCTTTTTCTGTTTTTAATGTCCAGGCCGACCACTTGTTTTCAAATCCTTCAAGTTGATAACTGTATTCAATATTGTTTTGTAAACTGAAGGCCGGTGAACTGAATTCAAAGTGAAAAGAGTTGTAATCGCTGGGAAATCGCAGAACAGTATTTCCTTTTGAATTATTTTCATTGCTGCTTTTCCTTGTTAAATGCCCGCCAAGTATAATACTGTCAGACTTTCCAAATACCCTTGCCTGGGTCAGTAATATATTCAGTTTTGGTTTTGAAGAAATATATTTCTCGTAGTTAAGGTGTATAATTCCGTTATCTGAAGCAACAAATACATTCTCTTTAGTAAACGGATAAACGTTCTCAAAACCCGATAAAATTTTTCCTGTTAATTCAGGAAAGTATGTAACCCTGAAGTTTTTTTCTGAACCATTTTCATAAAAACTCACAACTCCAATTTTCTTGCCGCTGCAAAACCATATATTTCCATCAGAGTCTTCATTAAGATATTGTATGCCTATATCAGAAAATATATGGTAAAGAAGGGGAGAGGGTATAAATTTCTTACTGGCAGCATTATATTCATAAACACCCTTTTCTGTAGCAAAAACAACCCTGTTTTTGATTCTGAATACATGATTTCTGAAGGTAGAGGGTAAGCCATCCTTCTCTGTAAACAATTCTGCTGTGTATGTTTTTTTTTCAGCTGATAAGAGGATTTTATAGATGCCCCTGTACGGATGGGAAGCCCAGATATCATTGTTGTTATCAATTGCAAGGAAACGGATTGATTCCCACATACCATTGATCCTTGCGCTGCTCAAAAAATTATTATCGGCAAACTCTAACATTGTAAGTCCGGAGTAAGTTCCTGCAAGTACGTTTTTTGAAGGAGCTATTGGTGATGTTGGAACAAACAGCCAAACACCGCCATCGTGGGTTATTTGCACTGCCTGGTTATTTTTAACTATATAAGCACCGTTATGGTGGCCTATCATTAACTGGCGGTTTATTTCATCAAGATGCCAGGCTTGGCCGCCACTGTTATTAAGAAAAGTAAAGTCGGCCTTTGAGAAACTGAGGTCCTTGCTGTTGTTTGACAGGGGGGCTGAGTAAACACCATCAGAGGTAGCAATATAGAGGTTGTTATTCAGGATGCGGGATGAATAACCGGAGAGCTCATTTGTTTTACTTGGCTTGATGTATTTAATTGCAGAGTTATAGGCTATAAAGCTGATACCATTATTAAGCCCTGCCCATAGATTCTTGTCTTTGTCAAGATATATACTGAGTATGTTATTATTTTGCAAGCCTTCCGGCCGGGCAATCTGCTGCACAATTTGTCCGGCATTGTTAATTACCAAACAGCCTTCAGAAGTGGTGCCGGCAACAAATTCACTGCTGTTAATCTGCTCAAATGCATATATATTGCTTTTAATAAAAATCGACTCTGCACTTGTAATTCTTTTGGTAAGCATTCCATTAGAAAGAGTAAACAACCCATCCCGGAGTGAGCTGATAAGAAAACTGTCGTTACCAAGAGCAATGGCCCCTGTAATAACAAAATTCGGAATTGATTTCTTTGAGGTGATAGGTTGCCATTGAGTGTTCACAAATTGAAAAATTCCGTTATCCTTATCCTGGGCAAGTAATTTATCGCCTGCCAGCTTCAACATTTGCCATCCTGAAACGGCTGAGTAAACCCTTATGTTTTCATTTTTAAATTCAAAAATCCTGTCCCATGCACGAAAAAAAACCGACCCATGAAATACTTCTATGTCCCATATATCTTCAAATTTATTTTGCGACTTGGGAATAAGGTTTTTCAGGGAAGTGTAGTGCAGAATACCTTGTGCATCGGGTGAATAATAACCTATTTCATCCTGACCTCCTGCATAGACTCTTTCGTTGTCCAGTGCAATGGAGCGTAAAATTGTTTTATTGGGCTGGGGATAAAGCTTCCAGTAAGTTCCATCAAAAGTGATGAGCCCCTCGTTATTGGCAAAATACATCCTTCCCAGTTTATCCTGCTTTATATCCCATGTTTGTGCCCCCGCATGAAAGTCATGGTTGTTATAATTAACTATCTGGGGAAGGCCAATTGTGTTTTGGCTATTGGCAAAATTGCAGGCCGCAAAAAAAAGCAGTAAGAAGGCAGGTATTCGCATGCTGTAAAGGTAAAAATATCTTTGATGTAGTAATGATGTAATATAAGAATATTGATTATCAATTACTTAGTTGCTGATGATGTAGTATAGTTGTGGTGCAGAAGGATTTCAGAAAATAAGGTTTCTATAATTTTATCCTTCGATTGATATTGATTAAACAAAACTAAAATCTTGCGTATGAAAAAAGTCATTCAAGGAATGTTCTTTGCTCTTTTTATGCTAATTACAACGGTTACCTGGGCCCAGAATAAAACGGTATCAGGTAAAGTAACAGATGGAAAAGGTGATGGCATTTCCAATGCATCAGTAGTGGTTAAGAATACAAACATTGGTACAACCACAAATCAAAAGGGCGATTTTACAGTATCGGTTCCCTCTTCAGCTAAAACTTTAGTTATCACTTCGGTAGGTTATGAACCCAAAGAGGTTGCCATTACAGATGGCCCGTTAATGATTACTTTATCAGATGCAGTTTCAAATCTGTCTGAAGTAGTTATAAACGTTGGTTATGGCACACAAAAGAAAAGCGTTATTACAGGCGCTATTTCCCGGGTTACTGCTAAAGACATTGAAAATGTTCCCAATGGACGTGTTGAGCAGGTTCTTCAAGGCCGTGTTTCCGGTGTAACCATTATGCAAAACTCCGGTCAGCCGGGTTCTACTTCCACAATCCGTGTACGTGGGGTTACCACTTTTGGCGACGGCGGCAATAATCCCCTCTGGGTTGTTGATGGAGTGGTAGTTGATGCCGGTGCAATTGGTTTTTTAAACCAATCAGACATTGAATCAGTTGAGGTGCTGAAAGATGCTACATCTGCAGCTATTTATGGTACAAGGGCTGCAACCGGTGTTATCCTGGTTACAACTAAAAAAGGAAAATCAGGTCAGTTAAGCGTCAGCTACAATGGTTTTTACGGGTCATCAGCTCCGGCAAAAGTATTGAAGCTGTTAAATGCAACTCAGTATGCTGCTTTAATGAACGAAAAATCTGTTGCAGGTGGTGGTAATATTATATTCCCCAGTTTAGCAACATTAGGTGTTGGTACCGATTGGCAAAAGGAAATTTTTAATTACAGTGCCCGCCGGTATAATCATGAATTAAGTTTAAGCGGAGGTAACGACAGGTCTACTTTTTATCTGTCATTCGGTATGCAGGATCAAGAAGGAATTATTGCTCCTGAAATATCAAAATACAGGAAAATGAATATGCGTTTAAACTCAACGCACAAAATTTCCAAACTGTTTACTTTTGGGCAAACACTTGGTTATGCTCATCAAAAAAGTACCGGTATCGGAAATACAAACAGTGAATTCGGAGGACCTTTAAGTTCTGCAATTAATCTTGATCCGATTACTCCTGTAGTAATTACAGATCCTGCAGTTGCAAATGCTGCTCCTTACAGTGTAAATCCGGTGATCAGGGATGCATTCGGCAACCCTTACGGTATTTCAACAATTGTAGGTCAGGAAATGACAAACCCGGTTGCTTATGTTCAAACAAGGCTGGGTGGTTTTAACTGGTCTGATGATTTTGTAGGGAATGCTTTCCTGGAACTAAATCTCACAAAAGACATTAAAATAAAATCTACTCTTGGAGGTAAGTTAGCTTACTGGGGCGGACAGGGATTTAACCCGGTATTTTATTTAAGCCCTACCGTTTCCTTACTGAAGAATAATTATGGCAAGAGTATTAACAGTGTGTTTAACTGGAATATTGAAAACACAATCACTTACAGTAAAAAATTTGGTGATCATAGTTTTAATATGTTAGTTGGACAAGGTGCCTATGTTGATAATAATGGCGGATCGTCATCAGTAACCTTATTTGACCTGCCTATTACAAGTTACAAAGACGCTTCGTTTAATTTTGATATCCCGCAGGCAAACCGCACATCAGGTTCAAGTGATTTTGTCTTACATAAATTATCATCTTTATTCGGTCGTTTAAACTATAACTACCAGGAAAAATATCTGTTTACAGGTATTCTCCGTCGTGATGGTTCATCAAGATTCGGTTTAAATAATAAGTACGGTAACTTCCCTTCATTCTCTTTAGGATGGGTTGTTAACAGAGAAAATTTCTGGATAAATAATGACTATGTATCTGCATTGAAAATCAGAGGCGGTTATGGTGTTGTAGGTAACGATGCCATCCGCAATTTCGGTTACCTGGCTATTGTTAATGGAGGGTATAATTATACGATTGGCAATTCCGGAGCTATAACAACAGGTTATGCACCTTTGTCACTTGATAACCCTGATCTGCGTTGGGAAGAAACTTCACAGGCAAACATCGGTCTGGAAGCAACAGTTTTCAAAAACTTCAGCGTTACTCTTGATTTTTATAAGAAAAAAACTTCAGGTATCTTAAGGCCAGTTAATATTCCCGGCTATGTAGGTGCTTCCGAATCACCTGTTGCAAACGTAGCAGATATGGAAAACAGCGGTGTTGAACTTGAGCTCGGCTACCGCAAAACCTTTGGTGATTTCAGTCTTTCTGTAAACGCTAACATTGCCTACCTGAAAAACAAGGTTACTTATGTAGCTGCTGATACCAATTTTATTTCCGGTGATGCATCGTTTCAGTCAATGGGAACCGTTACAAGAACAAAAGTGGGTAATCCTTATAACTCATTTTTCGGCTACCAGTCAAACGGTATTTTCCAATCTGTAGCTGAAGTAAATGCATACCTTAATAAGAACGGTGCAATGATTCAGCCAAATGCAAAACCCGGTGATTTTCGTTGGGTTGATACAGATGGTGACGGATCAATTACTGATAAGGATAAAACAATCTTAGGGAGCAATATTCCTAAATACACATTTGGCTTAACCGTTAACCTTGCTTATAAAGGATTCGACTTTATGGCATTTGGCCAGGGAGCAGCGGGCAACAAAATATTCCAGGGCTTACGCCGCCTGGATATAGGAACTGCTAACTATCAAACAAAGGCATTAAGCCGTTGGACAGGTCCCGGAACATCAAATGATTACCCACGCCTTACCAGCAACGATGCCAATGGCAACTTTGGTTCTATGTCTGATTTTTATCTTGAAAAAGGAGACTATCTCCGTTTGAAAGTTGTACAGATCGGTTACACAATGCCGGGAAGTATTATTAAGAAGATCAGTGCAAGCAGGCTGCGTTTCTATCTTACAGCAGAAAACTTATTTACACTTACTAATTATACAGGTTATGATCCGGAAATTGGTGGTGGTGTATTTGGTATAGATAAAGGTGTCTATCCACAGGCACGTGCATTTATCATAGGAGCACAACTGCAATTTTAATTTTTAAAAATGATTATGACGTTTTATAAAAAAGGAACGGATTTATACAACTCACGATCAATCAAAAAATTTAAACAAATGAAAAAAATACAAATAAAATACTTCTTTATTGCAGCTGCAATGACCTTATCGCTGCTATCCTGCAAAAAAAGTTTTGTTGATGTTGCTCCGCAAGGACAATTCCTTTCGGAAAACTACTATGCCAATCAAACCCAGGCTTACAGTGCCATGGTTGCCGTTTATGATGTATTGCGTAAAAACTCAGGTGGTTTCGAAAATATGATCACCATGATGAATGCAGGATCTGATGATCATTTTGCCGGAGGCGGCGGTGCTACAGATGGTGCCGGCATTCAGGGCTTTTCAAATTATACGTTAACATCACTCACTATTCCAAGAAGCTTCTGGAGTGAT
>Ga0208401_100375_pt1 | contig 13425 bp, 12 predicted proteins | sample LakWasM112_LOW13_2_FD_183928 | JGI IMG/M metagenome (GOLD analysis project Ga0208401, IMG submission 183928) | Freshwater sediment methanotrophic microbial communities from Lake Washington under simulated oxygen tension - Sediment Metagenome... | ecosystem: Environmental > Aquatic > Freshwater >...
ACGGTACCGAAGGTCTCGTTCGTGGAATGGAAGTTGTTGACACGGAGAAAAACATTGTAATGCCTACCGGTGAGTTGATCAACGGTCGCTTATTTAATGTAACCGGCGATGCCATTGACGGTTTGCCCCAGGTAAGTAAAGAAGGTGGTCGTGCCATTCACGCCAAACCCCCTGCTTTCGAGCATTTGAGTACAACCAACGAAATCCTGTTTACCGGGATTAAAGTAATTGACCTGATTGAACCCTATGTAAAAGGTGGTAAGATCGGTTTGTTTGGTGGTGCCGGTGTGGGTAAAACGGTATTGATCCAGGAATTGATCAACAATATTGCCAAAGGATATGGTGGTTTATCAGTGTTTGCAGGCGTGGGCGAAAGAACCCGTGAAGGAAATGATCTGCTGCGTGAAATGATTGAAGCCGGTATCATGAACTACGGCGACAATTTCAAACACAGCATGGAAGAAGGTGGATGGGATTTGAGCAAGGTTGATATGGATGGTTTGAAAAATTCAAAAGCAACCTTCGTGTTTGGTCAAATGAATGAGCCTCCCGGTGCCCGTGCCCGTGTTGCCCTTTCAGGATTAACCATTGCCGAGTATTTCCGTGATGGAGATGGCACTGGAAAAGGAAAAGACATTCTGTTTTTCGTAGATAATATCTTCCGTTTTACACAGGCTGGTTCTGAAGTATCTGCGTTGTTAGGCCGTATGCCTTCAGCGGTGGGTTATCAACCGACACTGGCAACGGAAATGGGATTGATGCAGGAGCGTATCACTTCAACACGTAACGGTTCTATCACTTCCGTACAGGCGGTGTATGTACCTGCGGATGACTTAACTGATCCGGCACCTGCAACAACATTCGCTCACCTGGATGCTACTACGGTACTGGATCGTAAGATTGCCGACTTAGGTATTTACCCTGCGGTAAGTCCGTTGGAATCAACATCAAGAATTCTTACGCCGAATATTGTTGGTGACTCACATTATGATACTGCCAACCGTGTAAAACTGATTCTTCAGCGTTACAAGGAACTGCAGGATATCATCGCCATCCTTGGTATGGATGAATTGAGCGAAGAAGATAAAATGACGGTGTTCCGTGCACGCAAAGTACAGCGTTTCCTTTCTCAGCCTTTCCATGTGGCAGAAGCCTTTACCGGTTTGAAAGGGGTGTTTGTAAGCATTGAAGATACCATCCGTGGTTTCAACATGATTATGGACGGCGAAGTGGATGAATATCCTGAAGCATCCTTTAACCTGGTTGGTACCATTGAAGATGCCATTGAAAAAGGTAAGAAGTTAATGGCAGCAGCCAAAGGATAAATACAATTTGAAAATTTGAAGATGGGTTAATTTGAAAATGAAGCCCGTCAATTTTCAAATTTTCAAATTCACAAATTTTCAAATTAGCGTATGAATCTTGAAATATTAACACCACTCGGAAAAACTTACAGCGGCGAAGTAATTGGCGTACAATTACCCGGCATCAGCGGTAGTTTTGAAGTGCTGGACAATCACGCACCATTGGTAAGTGCACTCAAAGCCGGACAATTAAAGATCTTGGTTGAAAAGAACCGTAATGAGCTGTACAAAATTCAGGGTGGTTTTGTAGAAGTGCTCAACAATAAAGTAACCGTGCTGGTAGAAGGCAGTGAAGCAGTATAATTCGAAACCAAAATTCTCATAGGTGATCCCGTCAGAAATGGCGGGATTTTTTTATAATTTTTTTTTAAGAAAATTGAATCCCGAAATATCTCTAATTTAGTAACTGACCGACTGAAATAGTTCCTATGCGCTTTCAAAAAGTAGTTTATCTTATTTTAAGATTTTATCTCAGTTTTCTCCCCGCATCAATCCTGATAACGATTTGCAGTATAAGCCTTTTTTGGATGTATGGGTTATCTGTAATTAAAATGCTTTTTTTGATTAAGTTGGCCACAAGCGGGTTAATTATTTACTTTATCAATTCATACAAGAAGAAAGAGTTTTACTATTACTATAATTTAGGGGTTTCAAAAAAAATGTTATGGTCAGTTTCTTTGATGCTCGATTCTGTTTTGTTCTCTATTGCGTTATTACTAATCTCCCAAATTAAATGAAGCACAAACTTGAGGCAGATAGTATTCATTTTGAAGTTGGATTAACAACAATCCTGTCTGACATTTACATTGAAAACAGTACAGGAGAAATAACGTGCTTGCTCGGCAGAAACGGAGCAGGAAAAACCTGCCTCCTGAATATTGTATATGGGCAACTCAAAGCAGTAAATAGCTCAATACGTTTTGATGGAGCTCCAATTTCGAAGGCATACAAAAACCCTCTTTTAATCCGTTATCTGCCTCAGTTTTATTTTTTGCCGAAATCACTATCACTGAAAAAAATCTTCGCCGATTTTGATCTAAGCCTTATGGAATTCGAACTGGATTTCCCTGAATTTAAACTGTTTCCACAAACAAAAATAGGCAGTTTGTCAGGGGGGCAGAGACGTCTTGTAGAAGTTTACACTATAATCAAGAGTGTATCCCGTTTTGCAATGCTTGATGAACCATTCTCGCAACTAATGCCATTGCATGTTGAAAAAATAAAACAGATTTTAATGGTTGAGAAAGAAAAGAAAGGTTTTATAATAACCGATCATTTATTTAAAGATTGTATTGATATATCAGATAGATTTTATGTCCTGAAAAACGGTGCTTTATTCCGAGCTCCAAGTATAGCTGATATAGAAGACCTGGGTTATATAAATGGGTGAAGTCTTGATATGCTGAGATAAATAATGCCGGCTCTCCCCTCATCGTGGTATTGCATTTCATAAAAAGATGAAGTAATTTTTTACTTCAAACCATTTCATCATGAAATCAAAACACTCCCTCCGCTAATGCAGAATTATCTGCAGATCATGCAAAAAGCTGCTGAAAGCAATGATGGCGAACGTTGTATGATTGCTCCCCATCCCGACCTGAAAGAAAAACTCAAAAAGGAATTCAAAAAACTGAAGAAAGAACTGGGCTCATTTGCATTAGGAAATTTACTGAAACCCGAAGGCAAAACAAGACTTGGTATGAACGATGGCATGCTGCAACCGGGCAATGTTTTTCCATTGGGTACTTCAGCTGCAAGGGTACGGAGTATCTCAGCTACCAAAACTCCACCAACAGGAACCCTTCGGGTAATAGTTGTACTGGTTGATTTTTCAGACAAGGTGATGACGCACACAAAAAAACATTTCCAGGATTTATTTTTTTCTGAAGGCGTTATTCCAACAGGCAGTGTGAAAGAATATTTTAAGGAAGTAACCAATGGCATGGTAACCGTTGCCGGTGAAGTGGTTGGTACTTACCGTATGCCACGCACTATGAAAACTTATGCAGGAAATGGTGCCGGAACTGATAATGCTTTGCCTAATGCAAGAACCATGTGTATGGATGCGGCCAAAGCTGCGAATGCTGCAGTCAACTTTTCTCAGTATGATAATGACAAGGATGGGTATGTAGATGCATTCGTAGTCATCCATGCCGGACGTGGTGCAGAAGAGACAGGTAACAACAATGATATCTGGAGTCATAAATGGGTATTCCCCAGTGTGTACAATGCTGATGGTACACATGTATATGCCTATTTAACCGTTCCTGAAGATTGTAAACTGGGTGTTTGTGCACATGAGCTGGGGCATTTGTTATTTGGTTTTCCTGATCTGTACGATGATGATTACACCAGTGAGGGAATTGGTGACTGGTGTTTGATGGCTGGTGGCAGCTGGAACAATGGAGGATTAACTCCTGCTCATCCCTGCGCATGGTGCAAGGCCGATCAGAACTGGGTGAACACCGTTAATCTCAGCAGTAATAAAAAAGCTGTCAGCATTGATGATGTAAAAACAGGTAAAACGATTTATCGTTTATGGAAAGATGGAGGACCGGGTAGCGAATATTTTTTACTGGAGCACCGCATGAAAAAAAATTACGACAAGTACCTTCCCGGCGAAGGGTTACTCATTTATCATATTGATGATGCCATGAGCAGCAATGCCAATGAAATGCATTACAAAGTAGCATTGGTGCAGGCTGATGGAAAGAAGCATTTGGAAACGGGTACTAACCAGGGTGATACGGCTGATCCATGGCCGGGCAGTGCAGACAAAAGAACATTCAGCAATACATCCAGACCCAATTCAAAATCATACGGAGGATTACCGACAACGGTTGCTGCAAGAAATATAAAACTCAATGCAGGAAAAATTACGGCCGATCTGTATATCAAAACCGGTCCGGCAACAGCACCAAAGAAAAAGAAAGCAGCCAGGAGAAGATAATCTTTCATTCCTATCAACACATCGTGAAGCGGCTATCTTTGTATAGTCGCTTCATCTTTTAAAAAACAGAGTTATGGTACAGATGGCTCCTAATAAATCAGTTGTTTCAGCAAGGGTGCTGGCTATGGACACATATGCAGCACAGACTGATTTTTATCTTCTTGATTTGGAAATAACATCTGCAAAAAAAGCGGCAGAGCAACTGCAAATGCCCGGTGCTGAGAAAGGCAATCAACTGAAAGCTATCGTATCAAAAGAAATGGCTGATGAACTGAAAATTTCTGCGGGCAGCAAAGTGGAATGTGAACTGAAAAAAGTTTCACTTAATCTCTGGCGGGCAGGTTCAATTACCCTGAAGCCGGTTGCTAAACAAAAAAAGAAATAAAGCGTTTATGTAATTATCTTCTTCGTTGCATCCATCCTTCATAAAACAATTGTTTATGAACACGAAATGGATGCAACTCTGTCTTTTTTTCTTCCCCTTTACTTTATTGGCACAATCAGTTAAACGTGTTCCTGTTGAAACAAAAATGGAACAGGTAACGGTGTTTATGAAAGGCGCACAGGTAAAACGAACCGCCAAACAAATGATCAGTGCCGGGAAACAGGAAATTGTTTTCACGGGTATTTCAACTGATATTGAAAAGCAGAGTGTACAGGTAAAAGCTGATGGAAAACTGACGATCCTTTCGGTAAAAGTGCAAAGAGATTTTTTGAAGGAGCAGGAAGTGAGAGAAGAAATCAAAACTGTTCAAACCAAACATTTGCAGCTTAATGAAAAAATAACGATGACAGCCAAAATGCTGGAAGTGTTTAAGCAGGAAGAAACGATGATCATTAAGAACCAGGATATCGGAGGAGCAACCTACGCATTAAAACCCGACGAGTTAAGACAGTCGCTGGATTTTCAACGAGCAAGGTTAACGGAAGTATTAAAGCAGCAGATGGCTTTGCAGAAAGAGATTGAAGAAATGGAAAAGGAAAGGAATAAACTTTCCAATCAGCTCAGCGAAATGAATAAAAAGTTTGATCTCTCCACCAATGAAATTATCATACTGGCTGACGTAAAGGAAAGCGCAACGGTTCCGTTTGAAATTACCTATCTCGTTCAGAAAGCAGGATGGTATCCAACTTATAATATCCGTGTAAAGGATGTAGTGAGCAACCTGCAACTGGAAATGAATGCAAATGTTTATCAAACAAGCGGAGAGAACTGGAATAACATTAAAATGATTTTGTCAACCGGAAATCCCAATGAAAATAATTCCAGGCCATTGATCAGCCCATGGATGCTGTATTATGTAGATGCGCAGATGAGTAACTATATGAAGCAGTGGCAGATCGGCGGAGCAGATCAAATGCTGATGGGAAGAGTAACGGATGATAAAGGTATTCCTGTTGCCGGAGCAAGCGTGGTTATTAAAGGAACCACACAGGGAACGGTAACCGATGCGAATGGGTTTTACAAAGTAAAAGCAAATGGAAATGTACAGTCTCTCGTTGTTTCATCAGTAGGGTATGAATCTTATGAGTTTGCTGCCGGAAAAAGTTTTGTGAGCGTGGCCATAAAACCAATGAACACAAGTTTAAGTGAAGTGGTGGTAGTTGGTTATGGAACTTCAGATGGATATTTAGAAGGGAAAGCTTCTGGAGTACAGATAAGAGGCGCATCAAGCCCTAAAAAAGAAAAATCAATTCCTTTACAGGTAGTAACCACTTTTCAACCCATCACCACACAATATGAAATTGAGGAAATCACAACAGTGAATAATGATGGGAAAATGAATACGATCAGTATCAATGAAACAAGTATTGCTGCCTACTATGAATATTATACTGCTCCTAAACTGGATGAAGCTGCCTACCTCACGGCGAAGATTAGTAACTGGCAGGACCTGAATTTAATACCGGGCGAAACAAACTTGTTTTTTGAAGGAACTTATCTCGGTAAGTCCTATCTCGATTTAGCAACAGGTTCTGATACCTTGTCACTCTCTTTAGGAATTGATAAAGGCATTACTGTTAAGAGAACCCTGTTGAAAGAGTTCAGCAATAAGAAATTCCTTGGCAATAACCGTACTGATTACCGTCAGTTTGAAATAACTGTACGGAATAATAAAAATGTTCCGGTGAATATTATTGTGGAAGATCAGTTCCCCATTTCAACCATGAAAGAAATTGAAGTGGATGACCTGAAGTATGATGCTGCAAAGCTGAATGAAGATACAAAGGTTGTTACCTGGAGCCATACAATCGCCCCGAAACAGGCAAAGAAAATGGAACTGAAATACAGCGTAAAATATCCAAAAGAAAAACGCCTGCAGCTGGAGTAAATGAATGCCGATTTAGAAAAAAGAAATAAACTGCCTTAACTGAATGTTGAACTGAAAAACTGAATATCTTCATCTTTTGAAGATAAAACAAACAGGCTATGGAACGTATAATCAGTGGTATTCAGCAGGTCGGAATCGGTGTTACAGATGCAGACCAGGCGTTTAAGTGGTACAGTAAAATTTTCGGAACAGATGTAGTGGTGTTTAAGGATGCAGCGAGGGCTGATTTAATGAAGCGGTATACCGGAGGTGAAGGACATGAACGTTATGCAATTCTTGCATTGAATATGCAAAGCGGCGGCGGCTTTGAAATTTGGCAGTACACCAGCCGCAAATCACAGCCTGCAGCCTTTGAATTACAATTGGGCGACCTGGGCATTTTTGCAGTAAAGATCAAAAGCAAGGATGTGAAAGCAACCTATGAATATTATAAAACACAAGGAGTCAATCTGCTGTCGGAGCCAACAAAAAACCCGGGTGGATTGGAAACTTTCTTTATGAAAGATCCATATGGAAATGTGTTTGAGATCATGGAAGATCATTACTGGTTTGTCAACACAGGCGATTTAACAGGAGCCGTATGTGGTGTAACAATTGGTGTTTCATCCATTGAAAAAGCAATTCCCTTTTATGAAAAAGTATTGGGATATGATAAAGAACTTTTTGTAAGTGAAGGTGAATATCCTGAATTCAAAAATATTCCCGGAGGCACACATAAATTCAAGCGTTTATTGCTGGGTCATAAACGGGAATTAACAGGAGCTTTCTCCCGTTTACTGGGATCAACCTATATTGAACTGATTGAAGTAACAGACAGAACACCAAAGAAAATATTTGAAAACCGTTATTGGGGCGACCAGGGTTTCATTCATGTTTGTTTTGATATCAACGGATATGAAGAACATGAAAGGATCTGTAATGAAAGCGGTTTTCCATTTACAGTTGACAGTGCCAACAGTTTTGATATGGGCGAAGCTGCCGGACACTTTTCTTACAATGAAGATCCTGACGGAACATTGATTGAATATGTAGAAACACACCGTGTTCCTATTCTGAAAAAAATTGGATGGTACCTGAATCTGAAGAAAAGAAACCCGGCAAAACCTTTACCCAACTGGATTGTAAAAAGCCTTGGCTTTTCAAGAGTGAAAGAAAAATCTTAATCTAATTGAGCTGCGGATCAATGGGGTAGTGGATGATTTGTTCATATGGTCCACCCATTGATTTAATAGCATCCTTCCAGATGGCGTCTGTTTCTGTATTGAAGATGAGTGTTTGTGTGGCAGAAACAGTAAGCCAGCTTTTTACTTTCATTTCTTCACTGAGCTGACCGCTGCTCCATCCACTGTAACCGAGATAAAAACGAATTTTTGTTAAATCAAGGGTCCCGTTTTTCATTCCGCTTATTACTGATTCAAAATTACCGCCCCAATAAATTCCTTTAGTAATTTCCTGCCCGCCGGGAATTTCTTCCGGTAATTGATGCAGGAAATGAAGCGTATCCATCTGAACAGGACCGCCGTAATAAACAGGTAACTCGCAGCCCTCCAGTTCAGTAATGAGCTCATCAAGTGTATGATCAAATGTGCGGTTAAGGACAAGGCCGAAACTTCCTTCTTCTTTATGTTCACATAGCAGCACAACGGTTCGTTTGAAATTGGGATCTTTCAAAAAGGGATCTGAAATCAGTAATATGCCGGTGGCTGGCTCAATCATAGAATTAATTTACAAACTAAATTTCAGATTATTATTCTGAGTTTTCAGTAATTACAGTTGTCAAAATCAAGTTAAAAGGGTGCAACTGTTGATTTTAGCATTTTTCCATTTACTTTCACGGGTATTTTTGCAAATATGAAGAAAACGTTCCCGGTAATTATCGCTCTTATTACGTTATCCCTGCTGGGTATCATTTATATCCAGGTATCATGGATACGTACATTGGCATTGTTCAGGGAAGAACAACTGAAGGAAAAAATTTCAAGTATTATTCAGCAGGTAGGAGATGAACTGGTGGCTCAGAGAAGTGTTACGTTTAATAACCCCGGGCAGATGCCGGGAATGAAATTCCCCGGTGAGGGCTATGATATCTATAAACAGTTTTCAGTAACCAACCGGTTTACGATTTTTGAAATAAAAGAAAAACTGCAGAAAGCATTTCTGAAACAGAATCTCAAGGATACAAAGTTTGAGTTTGCAGTTGCCAGTGACAATGTGTTTGGACATTATGAATTGAAGTCCCCCAGGTTTATTGAAATGGCAATGGATACAGTTCATAATCTGCAGGCAATGTATCCGTTGGTTCCCAGCAGCGGGAGTATTCTTGAAAGTTTAACACCTGAAGAGGTATTGGTGATTGTTGTGCCACAGGTAAAATCATACGTGTTACAATCGCTTGGATGGATGATTGGAGGTGCAATACTTTTCACTGTTATTATCATCACCGCCTTTTTTCTCACCATCAGAACCTTGTTGCGGCAAAAGAAATTGGGTGATATGAAAAATGATTTCATCAATAACATGACCCATGAATTGAAAACTCCGCTTGCTACGATTTCACTGGCAGTTGATGCTTTAAAAAATGAAAAAGTATTAAGCAATCCCGATAAACTTAACTATTTCACCGGGATGATTAAAGATGAAAACAAACGGATGAACAAGCATGTAGAATCTATTCTCCAGGCAGCGCAAATGGACAGGCAGGAAGTGCAGCTGAATAAGAAGGATGTACATGTGCATGAGATCATTAAAAACGTGTTGAATAATCTGCAGTTGCAAATTGAGGACAAACATGGTAAGGTTGATGTGCAGTTAAATGCTGCAGCAGATTTAATGGAAGCGGATGAAGTGCATCTCACTAATCTTATCAACAACCTGGTTGATAATGCACTCAAATACTCAAAGGATGATTCTTTTCAACTTAAAATTTCTACAAAGAACATTGGAAAGGGTATTCGAATCCAGGTAGAAGATCATGGAATAGGGATGAATAAAGAAACCCTCACCCGTGTATTCGAAAAATTCTACCGGGCACACACCGGCAATGTACATAATGTAAAAGGTTTCGGACTTGGGTTAAGCTATGTAAAGACAATGGTAGAGGCCCATGAAGGAAAAGTAAAGGCCGATAGTGTTGTTGGCAAAGGCAGTACATTTACCATTGATTTTCCCTTAAAAAAATAACCTTCTTTTATTGCTGTTTGAATATTCAAAAAAGCAATTCTGCATTCTTCGGGTTTGATTCTCGGCATTCATTCACCTGTTGTATTGGTCAGTCTTTAGCTAACTATAAGAAGGGTTCTTATACTACTGACTGACGCATTCAAATCTAAATTCTCTTTTTGCAGGGTTGATTCACAGTTAAACCATGGTTATCCACAGGTAATGCACTGCTATTCACATTCTGTATCAGAAAAATCATACGAAAAGCAGCTGTAATCCTTTGCTGTTGTACATCAGCGCTTTGTGGAAAAAATAAAGTAACCCCATTTTAGTCTCAAAGTGGGAATTTGTGTTATTTTGTGTAGAATTGTGTAGATATATTTCAAAATCAAGTATAAATGATTGGTTTTCTAGGTGAATATGAGGTTACGCTCGACGCAAAAGGTCGCTTCCTGCTACCGGCTGGCTTTAAAAAGCAGATGCCGGAAGACTGGAGCAACCAGTTTGTGATCAGCCGGGGCATTGAGCCCTGCCTCACTTTATATCCTATGAAAACCTGGGAACCCATTTTTACTCAAATAAGTCAGTTAAATGATTTTGATCCGAAGGTACGCAACTTCCAACGCCTTTTTTTGAATGGAGCAACCAACGTTGATATGGATACAGCGGGCAGGTTACTGATTCCTCAGAACCTGAAAGATATTGCTGAAATCGATAAAGACATTGTGTTGTTTGCCAAGGTAAAGGTGATTGAGATATGGGATAAACGTAAGTATAAACAGCTCTTTGAAACCCTTTCAGCCAATGATTTCAGCAGCCTTGCAAACGAGGTGATGGTGAAACCTCCAACGGTGTAAGAAAGATGGCGAAGCAAAAGAATATAAAACCTGCTGCAAGCGACTCGGGCAATCAGCAGAATGATGTGTATCATATTCCTGTTATGCTGAAGGAAGCAGTTGATGCATTGAACATACATCCAAACGGTGTGTATGTTGACTGCACATTTGGAGGAGGGGGACACAGCAGGGAAATATTGAAACGACTGAATGAAGAAGGACGATTGATTGCTTTTGATCAGGATCCTGATGCAAAAAGAAATTTGCCCGATGATGAGCGTGTGATATTTGTGCCCCATAATTTCAAACACATCAGCCGTTTCTTAAAGCTGAATCGTTTTGACAAAGTGGATGGCGTGTTAGCTGATCTTGGAGTATCCAGTCATCAGTTTGATGAAGCCGCAAGAGGTTTTTCAACAAGATTTGACGGGCCGCTTGATATGCGGATGGATCCGTCACAGGCTGTTACTGCATCCGTTATTCTTCAAACGTATACGCAGCAGCAGTTGCATAAATTGTTTGAACAATATGGTGAGGTAACAAATTCAAAAACACTTGCCGCAGTAATTGTTCAGCAACGCAACAGCAATTCGTATCAAACCATTGAGCAGTTAAAACAGGCGTTGCAATCTGTGGTGAAAGGGAATCCCAATAAATATTTTGCGCAGGTATTCCAGGCGTTGCGTATTGAAGTAAACGAGGAGTTGAGTGTTTTGAAAGAACTGTTGGAACAATTGCCCGGTATCCTGAAACCAAAAGGCCGTGCGGCAATCATTTCTTTTCATTCACTGGAAGACAGACTGGTAAAAAACTTTTTTAAAAAAGGAAGTTTTGAAGAGGAGATTTACAACCCTTTTGAAAGGGATGAAAAAGAAAAAATATTCAATATCATCAGTAAAAAACCAATTGAAGCTTCACAGGAAGAGCAGAAGATGAACCCGAGATCAAGAAGTGCCAGGCTTAGAGTTGCCGAGAAAATATAAACCCATTGTAAACTGACATTACTGAAAAAACTGAACTAAAGAACTTACAAACAAAACAATGGCAGGAAAAGAGTCGAAGATTGACTTTAAAAAGTGGTTCAATTACCAGTGGATCGTAAAGAACGTTCCATACTTCCTTTTTCTCTCTGTACTGGCGATATTCTACATCGCCAACGGGCATTATGCCGACAATACGATCCGCAATATTAATAAAACAACCCGGCTTTTAAAGGAGCAGGAGTATGAATATAAAACACTGAACGGTAAACTCATGTTTCAAAACCGTTTGAGCGAAGTGGCAAAATCAGTTGAAGCAATCGGATTAAAAGAAAATATTCAGCAACCTGTTAAAATAACAGACAGTACACAACAGAAGAAGAATTAATGGAAGTTAAAAAAGACATATTATGGCGGGTATACCTGGGTTTCCTGGGTTTAACGCTTTTCGGTATGCTTATTCTGGGCAAAGCGTTTTATACGCAGCGCTTTGAAGGTAGCTACTGGAAAAATATGAGCGACAGTATGCATACCAAAATTCTTGATCTGGATGCAGAACGTGGCACCATTTACAGTGAAGATGGAAGCATGCTCAGCACTTCCCTGCCACAGTTTGATTTGTTCATTGATTTTGGCGCTGAAGGGCTGCGTCAGAAAAAGGGCGAACGCTTTTTTGCAAATATAGACTCACTGTCTATTTCACTGGCAGGCCTGTTTAAAGATAAAACTGCAGATACTTATAAGAAAGAATTAAAGCTGGCCTACAAAAACAAAGACCGTTATTATCCGCTGCACAAAAAAGTGTCGTTTGAAGAGTACAAAGAATTACGGGAGTTTCCGTTGGTACGGTTAGGAAAAAATAAAAGCGGTTTTATAGCAGAAGTAAAAACAAAACGTCTGAACCCTTTTGGAGAATTGGGTTTCAGAACAATTGGATTATACAGGGAAAACTCAAAACTGGTTGGCCTGGAACGTTCGTTCGACAGTGTATTGCGTGGCACTACCGGTAAACGCTTGGTTCGTTTTGTTGCTGGCGGAGTAATGATGCCTGTTGAAGGTTACGAAGTGGAACCGGAAAACGGAAATGACGTCCATACTACCATTGATGTCAATATCCAGGATATAACTGAGCGGGCGCTCATGCGTACACTGGCGGCAAATGAAGCTTTGGAAGGAAGCTGTATTGTAATGGAAGTGGCTACAGGAAAAATCAAAGCCATTGCAAATCTTGGCCGTACACCTGATGGTACTTATTTTGAAACAGATAACTATGCATTGCGCACTTCAGAACCGGGCTCAACGGTAAAGCTGATCACATTGCTGGCTGCATTGGAAGATAAATATGTTACCATCAAGGATAATATTGTTATTAACGGTGGCCGCTGGACGTTAAATGGCCGCACTATTGTTGATGATCATCATGGCCCGGAGGTTACATCTATTAAAGATGCATTTATTCACAGTTCAAATGTGGCCATGAGTAAACTGGCTTACCAGTATTACACAGGAAGCCCGAAGAAATATTATAAGCATTTTACTGATCTCCATCTCACAGGTAAAACCGGCATTGAATTAAATGAAGAGTTTAAGCCAATGATCAAAAACCCAAACACAGCTAAATACTGGCATCCGCAAACACTGGCTTCATGGGGGTTTGGCTATGAATTAATGTTATCGCCGCTGCAGTTGTTAATGGTTTATAATGCAGTAGGCAATAATGGTAAGATGATGAAGCCTTATCTGGTGAATGAAATCAGGAGTTATGGAACTGTTATTAAAAAGAACGAACCTGTCGTGTTAAAT
>Ga0208401_100376_pt1 | contig 13350 bp, 11 predicted proteins | sample LakWasM112_LOW13_2_FD_183928 | JGI IMG/M metagenome (GOLD analysis project Ga0208401, IMG submission 183928) | Freshwater sediment methanotrophic microbial communities from Lake Washington under simulated oxygen tension - Sediment Metagenome... | ecosystem: Environmental > Aquatic > Freshwater >...
CCAGGTATTTTTTACGGTTGATAAAACTTAAAGATCTTGTACTGTACCTGGCAAAACCATATTCAGATGGAGCCACATCTGTTTTAGGCTGACGGTAAGAATGAGCATAGGCAAGATGTAAACCATAATCAGCTTTATCTCCAAATGGCTGAAGTACCAGCTTGCCGGTTAAAGAAATTCCCTGGTCACGCCCGTAATCTTTATTATTATCTTCTGTATATACTTTTTTCTCGGCATCTTCTACTTCCTGAAAGAAAATGCCACCTGTAGCCAGGAATCGCTTCCCGCTGTAAGCAGCTTCCCAACCAATGTGGCGGGATGGAGCAAATGTTGAAACCACCATTGCCCTTTCCATAAAATTCAGGTAACGAGAAGAAGAATTGTCTGACATGGAAAACCGTTCCTTATAATTACCAACACGGCTTGTTAATCCATTCAGGAAATCATAACTGATATAAGCGTCATTCAGTTCAAGGAGTCCTCCTACAAAGTTTACATCAAGTTCGCCATACCAGTTTTTAGAAAGATTTGTTTTGGCTGCAAACCTGGCCCTGCGTATGGCTACGCCGTTACCTATCGGGTTGAAGGTTTTTCCGGTGAATACCTGTCCGTCAATCTGTACCCGCATATCAAACCAAAGCTTGTAAGACTGGTCTTTTGATTCAAAAATTAAAACTCCATTCCGGTTTTCAGCCGAAAGAATTTCCCTGTTAACCAATTTTCCGTATTGGTTAAACCGATCCTGCCTGCTGACAGAATCCTGGGCAAGTGCAATCTGTGCACATAAGCCCAAGGCCAGTGTTAAGATTACTTTTTTCATACTGCAAAAATTTAAACTGAACGATAACGTTACCTGAATAATGGTTTAAACCTATTCAGGTTCATGTAGAAGAAACGGGGGGAGAAGGAGTAATACCGGCTAAAGAATATTCGTGTTCAGAAAAAGATTCAGTACAAGCAGACCGTCAATAAACAAATGCCGGTCAAACACCTTCTTTATTTTTGAAGATTATTCCATTCTTAAAACTACAATGTCAAATCAAAATCGCCTATGACATTTATCATAAATAACATGATCGTTGTCATAAGGTTGTTACCTGCAGAAATTAAAATCCGGAGGATATATCTGAAGCACTAAAAGCATGTATTTAAATCAGCCGGAAGAAAGCTATGGGTAAAGCAGATATTTTTTCCGCATGATTTTGTATTGAGATAAACCCGGCTCCCATGAATCCTGGATTTCTTTAACTGATTTACCGGCAATGATTTGCTTCCTGAAATCAGAGCTGCCTGAAAGTTTATCAATATCACCCATTTCTTTACTCTGACTTTTGTCAAAAAACTTTTCCTTTACAGGAAATGCTGCATACAGATCTTTCATCCACTGAATATTGATCCGCTTTGTTTTACGAAGCTTGTTGATATCGTAAGTCCTGAGATCAAGGCCATAACATACCGTATTCATATGCAAGGGTGTTTCGCTCATGCCGGGAATACTTACAGGTGTATACGAAAAGCTGAATTTATCTTTTAATAACGGGCTGCCGAATACAGTGAAAGGGAAATAAGTACCACGCCCATGATTCAATGCAGTGCCTTCAAACAAACAGGTTGAAGGATACAGCATAATACTCTGCTGGGTATTTAAATTGGGAGAAGGCTTTACAGGTAAGGTATACGGCAGCTCATGATTATAATTGGCTACAGTAATAATTTTCAACCTGCATTTCATTTTAGCGGGTAACCATCCTTCGCCATTGATCATTTGTGCAAATTCAGCAATGGTCATTCCATGTGCAATAGGGATGGGAAATATACCAATGCCCGATTTCAGTTTCATATCCAATACCGGTCCGTCAACTAAATATCCGTTTGGATTTGGTCTGTCAAGGATCAGGAGTTCTTTATTATTTTCAGCACAGGCCTCCATGATATGGCTCAATACATTTATATAGGTATAAAACCTGCAGCCCACATCCTGAATATCGAAGATCATTATATCAACATCGGCCATATCTTCCTTGGAAGGCTTGCGTTTAGGGCCGTATAATGAAATTACCTTCACACCTGTTGCAGGATCTTTTTCGTCTTTAACGTTTACCCCGGCGCTTGCATTTCCACGGAAACCATGTTCCGGTCCGAATACTTTTACAATATTGACGCCTCTTGCAAGTAAGCTATCCACCAAGTGTTTATTGCCGATAATCGTTGTTGGATTGGCCAATACGGCAACCCGTTTACCTGCCAGGTAAGAAATATATTTCTCTGTTTGATCGGCACCTGTGATAATCTGTGTTTTTGCATCATCTTTCTTCAGGTTACGACTTTCTGTACACGAATTGGTTTTGAGAACAAATAAGTTGCTGATTACTGCCAATAGCGCAAGGATTACTTTCATTAAAAAACAATTGAGCTCCTAAAATATTAATGTTTCCTGAAACTTATTCTACCGTTAAACAAAAAATACGGCAAAACACACAATAACGTTCATCAACCTCTGCCAGCCTGCCAGATAAAGAAAGCATTTAAAAGAATGTATACAATCAATACCAGTATGGCTATCCTGTTGTCAAATTTAACTGCTTTTTCAACTTTGTTCTTTTTTATCAGTTTCAGCGAATAAGCATTTGCTGCAATAACGGCCATAATAAAAAACAGTGTAATGCCATGCAGCATGTCAACCAGTGTAAATGAAGCAGACTCGGGTAAAGAAGAATCTATAATATATTTATTTCCAATTACTGCAAACAAAGAGCCAACACTTAACCCAAAACGGGAGTCCATACTGTCTGCATGAATATAAAAACAAATAAAGGCAATAAGAAAAGCAATATACATACCCAGGAACATTTTCCAGAATAGGCCTCCGGCATCTCTTGTAATCACCAGTCTTGTACGGTAAGCACTGTACTTAGCCTGGGGTTTTTCCAGGCTTTCATCACCAAACCCCGTTTCATATGTTTTAATGTTACTTGATATAATACAACTGTCAATCGTCCACCCTCTTAATGTAAACCGTTTATCAAAATGCTGACCAACCGTATCCGGTACAAAAATCAATGCACTGGAATCAAACTGTGAGTTTTCAATGGAAAGTCGCAATGTTTGCCTGTCAAAAGGGAAATTTTCAATCTTCCACGAATCTTTCATTACACATTGTAATTTCATTTGCATTGACACACGCTCACCTGAGCTGTCGATTGTTGAAAATGACTTATCTACACTTTTCGCCTGCGGCACTTCCAGGTTATTCATGAAATCAAATTTCCGGTTCTTATACTTCAACCACAGCCAGAATGTAATGGTATATTCCTTCTGTTTAAAATCAATATCATGAATGCTGGTGATATAAATTCCCACTTTTACAGTATCAGGCGGAGCCTCCTGTGCAACGGAACGTACTGCAAGGCAGGCAACATAAAAAGTGAAGAAAGCAGAAAACCTTACTAAATTTTTCATAGTATTTCTTTATGATGGAAAGATAGAGAACCCGTCATAAAAAAGCAAAGTAATCTTACCCGATTGGGGTCCTTTTCCTATTTTCACGCCATGCATCCGCAAGTACACTTATTATTACAATGTATCGGCCTGGAAGAAAAAGAGCAGGCCAATCGTTACAGCCTTGATCAGCAGCACACATTAAAGCAACTGAAAGCAGAAGGGCTTGCCCTGCACCCAATTATCGTTACACGAAAAAACTTTGGATATGCTGATTACCCGGAGATCAGTTTTAAACTCAGCTTTCCACCTGAAGCAAATATGTTTAAAGACGGTGCAGCCATTGAATGTTTTATTTCAGGTGAAGAACCGGTGAAAGGCGTATTAATGAGTTTAGATGGCAAGAATGGAGAGTTTCGTTTGTTTGCTCCCGATTTCCCCGATTGGATTGAAGACAATGGTGTTGGAATTAAACTGGCACCTGATACAAGAACCAGCAGCATTATGAAAAAAGTGCTGAACGAACTGGAAAACAATCAACCATTATTTAAACTGTTTGAGCAGTTGCATGATGATACATCAAAAACTTCTTCACCAGTATCAATTAAAAATATACAGCTCAATTTCATCAATCAACAACTGAATGAAAGCCAGCAGCAGGCAGTTACTGCCATTACTCAAAATGAACAGATCACAATTGTACATGGCCCGCCCGGTACGGGAAAAACAACCACTTTAATTGAAGCCATTCTTCAACTGATTAAAAACGGCGAAAAAGTATTGGTATCAGCACCAAGTAATACAGCGGTTGATAACATTTCAAAAGGGCTGATTGAAAAGGGAGTGAAATTGTTAAGGGTTGGCAATACAAATAAAGTTGATGAAACTATTTTTTCACACACTCCTGAAGGAAAACTGCAGAACAGCAAACAACAGAAAGAAATCAAGCAATTAAAAATAAGAGCAGAAGAATTCCGTAAAATGGCGCTGAAATACAAACGGAGTTATGGCAAAGCTGAACGGGAACAACGGAACCTGTTATTTAAAGAAGTAAAAAACATCCGCACAGAAATAAAAAAACTGCAGGCATACAATGAAGAAAAATTATTTGAAGAAGCAGATGTGATTGCAGGTACACCGATTGGTCTGTATGATTCACGTCTCAATGATCTCCGCTTTCAAACAATTGTACTTGATGAAGCAGGACAATGTATTGAACCCCTGGCCTGGTGTATTTTTCCAATGGCAGATAAAATTGTACTCGCAGGAGATCATTGGCAGCTCCCTCCTACTGTATTGAGTAATGAAGCAGCAAGGTTGGGTTTTAACCGGTCAATCTTAGAAACAGCTATTGAAAAAGTAAATGCTGTTTTTCTGCTGAACATACAGTACAGGATGCGGGAGGTAATTGCCGGGTTCAGCAGTAATTATTTTTATAACGGTCTGTTACAAACAGCAACACATTTGCAAAACAAGGGAGTACATCTCACATTTATTGATACTGCAGGTTCTGGTTTAAATGAAGTACACGGCCCCGACGGAAGCAGTTTGCAAAACAAAGGTGAATTACAAATTGCTCAGAAATTGATCGAAACAGAATCGCTTGACCTCTTAACTACTGCATTCATTTCTCCTTACGCAGGGCAGGTAACGGCTGCAAAAGAATTATTCCCCAAACAACTTCGTATCAGCACCATCGATAGCTTCCAGGGACAGGAAAAAGAAACCATTATCGTATCATTAGTACGCAGCAATGATGAAGGGATCATTGGTTTTTTAAATGATTACAGAAGAATGAATGTTGCCATTACCCGTGCAAAAGAACAATTGTTTGTAATTGGCGACAGTGCCACAATTGGTGCTGATGCATTTTATAATTCTTTCTTAACCTATATAGAACAAGCAGGTATGTACAGGACAGTTTGGGAATTTGAGCTGTAATTTATTTTCCTGTATTTAGATATCAAGAAAATAAGTTTCAATAATATTCCACCTCTTTCGATCATGCTGCAGTAAATGAAATCCTTTAACTTCAAAAACTGCTTGGTACTTTTTTACTTTGTATTCTTCCCATGCTTTAATAAATATTTCGGGATCAAGATCTCTGTAAGCAATAGTCATATGAGGTTTAAATTTCAACTCTATATCCAGAACCCCAATTTGGGGATATGCAATTCGGAAGCTTCGTATTATTTCCTTTTGTAACGCATATAATGGCAGATTCATAACAGGATTTACAAATACAACTGGACTGTGTATATTATGAAAAGCTCCAAAATCACGAAGCTCTATTTGAAAAGGGTTACGCTGAACATACAGTTTCTGAAACCATTCAAGCAATTTCAGGTGTTTACTATATGGCAGCATAAAAGGAGCCTTCAGAGTAATATGTGGCATTACCTTTAATGCTGCATAACTTGAAAAGCGATTCGAAAAATCTTGTTTAAAGGTTGTTATCTCATTACAAATTTCTTCAGATGGAATGAGAGCAATAAAATATAGATTTTCTCCCGGGCTCATTAAGAAGTATATTATTTATTTTACAAATTCTTCTAAACTTCCCATAATATAGGCTACCCTCCTTTGTTCATCAAAATCAACATGACAACCTATCCATTCTTCAAAATAATTTTCACTCAGTAAATTCTGAAAAGATTTTTTGAGATACTTTTTTACATTCGCAGATGCATTTTCTAATTCTTCCCAGATTGCATTCCTTTTATTCAGGACAAATACAATATCCTCGAAATCAGTACTGAATCTTCCATCATTATCCCCTCTATTTTTAAATGCTTCCAGTTTGGTAGCAAGAAAATAAACGGGGTTAAAAATCCTTACTGATATTTTTCCGTCAATCAATACTTCATTTGAATGAGTAAACGCATCAGGATACCATTTGTTCGCAAAACCTAATACCTTGTCTGAAGTTGGCATAACATCCACAATAATTCCTTTAACTAAATACCGGCAAATCACTCCGGATTCTACATCATTTACAAACCCCTTCATCCTTAGCTTTTCTTCTACAACTGCATAGTCATTGTATTTTAAAAGCTCAATTAGTATATCTATATCCTCTGTAGGCCTGGCTTCTGTATACGGTCTGTCCGCATATAATGAAACAGTGGCACCTCCAACAAAAACAACCTCTTCTGCCAGTTCTTCCAGTGCTGCATATACTACCTTTATCCTTGTGATGTTTTGTCTGTGACTCATAAAATGCCTTTACGCAATTCCAGTAATGCAAGCTTCAATTCCCTGGTGTTTCCTACACGTATGATATCAATACTTGCCAACAGCTTATATAATTCATCATCCATTTGAACTGCTTTTGCTACAGTTTTATACAACGGCTGAATGGCCTGACCTTTTACTGGACCATCAGCATAAGGCCAAACATAATTCATATCACTAACCATTTTCCTACTGTAAAAAGGATGCGCATGTGCAGTTGGAATACCAGTTACCAGTCTTCCCGGGATCTGTGGAAATACATAATGTAGCCCATGCTCAATAAATTCCATCAGCGATTGTCTTCTTACCTTTTTCTTAGTTTCATCTACAAGACCTGCTAAATGGCTTCGACTCAATGATTCTGATATTTCCGAAATACTCATAAAAAGTGATGCTGCCAGGTCACGGTATTGCCAGTGCTGTCCCTTAATAGTTAATATTTTAAGCAGGATGACTATGTCCTGCGGTCTCATCCCATTATGTGTCTTCATAAAACAAAAATAAGGATTTGTTTGCAGTTTGCAAACTGCAAACAAAGAACAATTTCTTCTCCCATATCTACAAATGGCTCCCTCTCTCACTATTTCGCCTGATTCTTGCAAACTAATTTCAAAAACAATCATAATTATATAAATCCCACATTGCCTATTCATTGAAACACATAATACGAACAAACCTTACCGATTAAAAAACATTATTGTAATGGGCGACAGTGCCACAATTGGTGGCGATGTATTTTATCATTCTTTCTTAACCTACATAGAACAAGCAGGTATGTACAGGACAGTTTGGGAATTTGAGCTGTAAAAGAATCATCTGCTACAATTTGCATGATTTCACTCATTCCACAAATTGATAACACTCATCTAAACGCATTAAATAATACATCAATTTTACAGTTGAATTACTGAAAACAGTTCAGCTATTCATTCCGACAGCGGTAACTGTTACCCGACTAATTAAACAAAAGATATATGGCTACGATTCTCGACACAAAATTGATGCATCCCAGAGACCAGATCACACTGGTAATTGAAAGGATATACCGTATGGGTTTAACAACCACCAGCGGAGGAAATATTTCTGTAATTGATGATGAAAAAAATATCTGGATCACACCTTCCGGTATTGATAAAGGGTCGCTTAAACCTGATGATATCATTTGTGTAAAAGCAGATGGTACGGTTATTGGAAAACATAAACCGTCTTCTGAGTTTCCATTTCACCGGTCCACTTATCATATCCGTCCCGATATTAAAGCGGTCATTCATGCTCATCCGCCTGCATTGGTATCCTTCAGTATTGTACGGGATATTCCCAACACCAATATCATTTACCAGGCAAAAAAAGTGTGCGGTGAAATTGGTTATGCACCCTATGCTTTGCCGGGCAGCGAACTGTTAGGTGAAAAAATTGCAGCTGAATTTGCCAAAGGATTTTCTGCCGTTATAATGGAGAATCATGGAACAGTGGTTGGTGGCAGCGATTTATCGGATGCGTTTCAGCGTTTTGAAACATTGGAATTTTGCGCAAGGACACAGATCTACGGAAGCCAGCTGGGTAAGCCACGCTTTTTAAGTGAAGCAATGATTGCTGAACATAACACCCATTTGCAACTTGATTTTCAGGAAATGAAAGAAGTTTCTCATCCAAGCTTGGAAAGAGAAAAAAGACTGGAAATATGCCAGATTGTGAAACGGGCCTGTCAGCATGGATTAATGAAAAGCTCCTACGGAACAGTTTCAGCAAGATGGAAAGGCAATGATTTTTTGATTACACCTAATGGTGTTCCAAGATGGGATTTAAAACCAGATGATATTGTACAGATAAAAGATGGCAAACGGGAACCGGGAAAAATTCCAAGTCTTACAGCATTCCTGCATCAGCAGATTTATACACTTCATCCTGAAGTAAATTCCATCATCCTTACACAATCACCTTACCTGATGGCCTTTGCTGTTACAGGCGTTGAAATTAATGTAAGAACCATTCCTGAAAGCTGGATTTTTTTGAAAGACATGTCGCAGTTAAAATTCGGTGTGCAGCATAATGGATCAGATGAAGTAGCCACTTGTATTTCAAGAGAAAAACCGGCAGTATTGATTCAGAATGAATGTGTGGTAGTTGTTGGCGATAAACTGTTGCAGACTTTTGATTATTTAGAAGTGGCTGAATTCAGTGCTAAATCTATTGTGATGGCATCTTCATTAGGACAGATGGTGCCGATAAACGACGAGCAAACAGAAGAACTGCGTATTGCCTTCTTAAAATAATGGAACATGCTCAGCAGAGTGTTCCCGGGTTAAAATTGAATATGATAAAAAAGGCTTCCTTTCCGGAAGCCTTTTTTTATTTCAATGTATTTGGATTAACCCCTTCAAAACTGATCTTAACCGGTTTGATGAATCCCTGTTCATCAAAATACATTCTGTCAATACAGGTTACCCTGTGATTGTGATCTGTTTCTCCCAGTGGTCTTCTGTGATAAATAATATACCAGCTGTCGTCCTTCGGATTATGGATGACAGAATGATGTCCGGCACCTGTTGCAACCGAAGCATCCTGCTGCAGAATTTTACCAATACGTTGAAAAGGCCCAAACGGAGAATCGGAAATTGCATACGCAACTGAATAGTTGGGTCCGCCCCAGCCTCCTTCACTCCACATAAAATAATATTTCTTATTACGGACAAACATGATGGGGCCTTCCACATAATTATCAGGAGTGATTTCTTTAAACATAGTTCCATCTTCAAACGGAATAAAACCGGTGAAATCATCTTTCAGTCTTGCAATATTGCAATGCTTCCACCCTCCATAGATGATATAATATTTCCCATCCTGATCTTTAAATACAAACTGATCAATTGGCTGTGCTCCATTATGAAATTTATCAATCAACGGTTTCCCCAGGTAATCCCGGAAGGGACCATCGGGTTTGTCAGCAACGGCTACGCCAATACCTCCGTATTCATTATCATTTTGAATATCATTCGCTCCGAAAAACAAAAAATATTTTCTGTCCTTTTTAATAATTGCCGGTGCCCATATGGCACGCTTTGCCCATTTGATGGAAGAAGTATCAACAATACGGCTGTGTTTTTTCCAGTGTACAAGATCAGTTGAAGAAAATGCATCAAAGAAAACCTGTTCTTCATACGGAGCAGAATACGTTGGATAGATCCAGTATTTTTTCCCAAATACGACCGCTTCAGGATCGGCATACCAGCCTTTTACAATCGGGTTACCTGATGTTGCAGGTTTAATTTGTTGTGCAGGCAAAAAAGTTACAGCAGCAAGCAACAGAAAAATGCAGATTATTTTTTTCATGAGTTTTTTATTGTTTAAAATACCGGTTCCATACAACCGTTTTACCTGTACGTGCAGAGTACTTTGCGGCCTCCAGTATTTTCATTACGATTTCATTGTTTTCGGGCGATGAAAGATCATAAGGACCAACCTGTATCTTCCCGTTAATTACATTTGCAAAATACACAAAAGGATCGTTCCTGTCTTCAGCCAGTTTTTCTGCTGTTATGCTTTGGGGTTCTTTCTTTTCATTTTCTTTCAGCAGCATATTTGTTCCGTCTTTACAAAATACAAAGCCTGTTTTTCCGTATACTTCCATGTCTTTGCGGCTGTAAGGCCAGTTCCACGATGCCTGTATGATTACCTGTGCTTTTTTATACGTTAACAGAATGGTTGCTTCATCTTCCACTTTCGGATAAAGATCAGGTTTTATCTGTTGTGTAATGGCTGTTACTGTTTCAGGATGTTCTCCTTTCATCATCCATGTACTGATGTTGGCGCCATAACATCCAAAATCAGTTAATGCACCGCCTCCGTTTAAAACGGGATCAGTCAGCCATTCAAGAAATTCAGGATTACAGCCAATTTCAATTGGCCCGGGATGTCCGGTATGAAAAACAATTTTTACAATATTGCCGACCTGTTGTTTCTCATTTACGATTTCATACGCCCGGGCATTGCTGCCATACCAGGTGGTTTCATAATTAGTGAGTAAATGAATCTTATACTTCCTTGCGAGTGAAAGCATTTTTTCTGCATGCTCCATATTTACTGCCAGAGGCTTTTCCACCATAACATGAATACCACGTGGCGCACAATATTCCACCACTTTTAAATGATCATAAATGGTATTAAAGGCAAGAACGGCATCAGGTTTTGTTTTTTCGATCATCTCTTCCATGGAGCCGTACACCAGGTTCATACTGTAACCATGCTGTTTTGAATAAGCTTCAGCTAATGCCCTGTTGGGTTCAGCAATACCAACTATTTCAATATCACCCTTGTTTTCCCTGCCCAGTATCCAGTGTACATGTGTATGTACCAATCCAACGATTCCAATTCGTAAAGGTTTTTGCCGTACAGACCCATTTTCTGCAGTAAGATGAAAAGAGATACCCTGTAACAGGATTATCATGAGAATTATTCGTGGCAGCATGGAAAAGGTTTTAACAAATGTAGATAAAGCAGCGGGTAATCCTGATACAAATCATCAGCAGTTCGATTCAGCATCATTGTTTATCGCTGATACCATAGTTTATATTTAAAATGAATAAAACTTACACTCCTCCATAAATAATTATACAGCTTAAAAGACACATCAATCATTTTTTCATTTAATTCCCAATTGTATGAAAATTAGATTTACAGCTGTTCTGCTTTTATTCTTTGCAGTAAGCAGCACCCAAACATCAGCACAGATACTGAATCCCAAAAAAGTACTTGAAAGAAAAGCCATCAATAAAACCAACCAGGTGATCAACAAAAAAATGGATGAGGTTGTTGACAGCGCCTTTAACAATAAGAAAGACCCGAAAGGAACGGTTAAAAAAGACAGTACCGTTTCCAAAGCAGGAAAGGATACAATAGTTAATCCATCACAGGAAACACAGGTTTCACTGCAGGCATTTTCGAAATACGATTTCGTTCCCGGTGAAAAGGTGATTCTTTTTGATGATTTCAGTCAGGATGCCATTGGCGATTTTCCTGCCTTATGGACCGCTAATGCAGCCGGAGAAATAAACACATTGAATATTGCACCCGGGCATTGGTTGAACCTGAACAGTACCGATGGTAACTATTTCCTTTTGAAGAAAATTGATTTTCCTAAAAACTTCATTATTGAATTTGACATAGTACCTAAAAAAACCGGAGGACGGATTGCAGCAGGGCTTCTGTTGTATGGAGAAGATAAGATGAAAGAAATGGATGTGAATCCGCATCCCGGTAACAGCGGAATCATGATCTCCATTGAAAAGGCAAACTGGAATACCTGGGGATATAAATCAGGTGAAAGCAATATGATTACAGGATCATCAACGGTAAATCCGGTGGAAACAGAAAAGCTGAATCATGTAATCATCTGGGTTCAAAACCGCAGGGTTCGTATTTATCATAAATCAGCTAAGGTGCTTGATATGCCAACCAACCTGTATGATGGAACACAATTGAACCGGCTTTGCTTCAGATTATCAAGGGGCGCTTCCTGCGGCTCATATATTTCCAATTTACGAATCACTGATGCATCACCTGATATGCGCAGTAAGCTTCTTACAGAAGGCAAACTGGTGAGCTATGGTATTTATTTCGATGTAAATAAAGACGTAGTAAAACCCGAATCATACGGCACACTTAAAAACATTGCGGATGTACTCACTGAAAATCCTGCTGTTAAAATAAAGATCATTGGACATACCGATGCTGACGGAGCAGACGCAGCTAACCTGGATCTTTCCAAACGCAGAGCGGCTTCTGTAAAGAATGAACTGGTAAAAACATTCGGCATTGATGCAGGTCGTATTGAAACAGACGGCAAAGGCGAAGTGCAACCGGTGGCTCCGAACGATACTCCATCCAATAAGGCGCTCAACCGCAGGGTGGAATTTATAAAACAGTAAACTGAAAAATCATGAAATCACTACAGCTATTGATTGCTGTTTCAGGTATGTTCCTTTTAATGGCAGCATTTACAAACAATAAAACAAAAAGCATCAGTTCAACTTCTCAAACAGATCTTGCCGTGATGCAAATTCAATACATCACTGCCAGCAGTGCAGGTTGCGATTATGTTATCAGCGGAACAGGTATAGCCTCACATGGTGTTTGTGCCAATGAAAACGGAAGCCCGAATATCAATTCAAAATATAAGAGCACGGGAATGTTACAATCCACTTCCGGAACAAAGAAAATTTACAGAGCATCTCTCAAAGGTTTGACCCAAAAGACAACATACGTGGTAAGAGCCTATATCAAAAAAACTGACGGCACAGTGATATACAGCGGAGAAAAAAGCTTTACCACTTTACCTGCTAAATAATTCAGAATGGACAAATTGCTTATTCAAAAAATTCATGATAAGAGCAGGTTGACATTAACTAAAACATGTTACCTGTTTTTGCTACTCCAATTTATTTCTTTTGTTTCTGCATCAGCACAAAAAAAATATAAACCTGCACCCGAAGCACCGGGTAAATGGAGTTATACCTACCTGAATGAAACAAAGGGAGGTTACAGATGCGATGCTAACTATGTGCTTTCAGCTGCTGAATTGGCAATATTTAAAAGGAAGATCGATGAAGTAGTAGAAACATTGAAACAAAATCCGGTAACGGCTAACCCCGTAGGGTATGAGCCTACCGCAACGGCCGGTAT
>Ga0208401_100379_pt1 | contig 13209 bp, 12 predicted proteins | sample LakWasM112_LOW13_2_FD_183928 | JGI IMG/M metagenome (GOLD analysis project Ga0208401, IMG submission 183928) | Freshwater sediment methanotrophic microbial communities from Lake Washington under simulated oxygen tension - Sediment Metagenome... | ecosystem: Environmental > Aquatic > Freshwater >...
AAAATTTCTGTTACATCACCAATCGGCAAAGGGTTACTGGGTAAGGTTGTTGGTGAAATTGCTGAAGTGCAGGTGCCTGCAGGTGTGGTAAAGTTTAAAATAGAAGAGATTACAGTATAAGAATCGAAGTAGAGGAAAGAGGTGAAACGGAAGAAGATGAGCGTGTCATTGCTCATCTTTTTCTTTTACATTTACGGCGCATAAAACAAACCGGTTTATGCGGATACAAAAATTAAAATTTCAAGCAGCTGTCATTCATCTGAAATCAAAATTGTTTGGAAGCATGAGTATTTTTTCAAAGATCATTGCAGGCGAAATACCATCGTATAAAATTGCAGAGAATGAAAAATTCTTTGCATTCCTGGATATATTTCCGCTTACCGAAGGCCATGTGCTGGTGGTGCCGAAGGTTGAAACCGATAAGATCTTTGATGTGGCCGATGCGTATCTTGCAGAGCTGCTGCTCTTTGCCAAACCGATTGCGAAAGCAATGGAAGCTGCCTTTGACTGTAACAGGGTGGGTATTGCAACCATTGGCCTGGAAGTGCCGCATGCACATCTGCATCTTGTGCCCATCAACAGTGCAGATGATTTGAATTTTACCAGGCCAAAACTGAAATTAACCGATGACCAAATGAAAGCGGCACAACAAAAGATTCTTGAAAAACTAAAATAACATCTATGAGTCAAAGCCAACATAGCCATCACGGCCGTCATGATCATTACGGATACAAAACAAAAGGGAGCAGAAAAAGCAAGCGCCCGCAGTTAATTACCATTCTCTGCGCTGTATTGTTTGCATACGGGTTATGGGAGATTGTGTATTCATTTACAGGTAATATTGTTTTGAAGGGTGGTGTTGATACATTATATCCTGCTGTAAATGCATTAATGGTGGTGTTTAGTTTTGTTGGTTTAAGTGGTGTGTGGACAATGGAAAAATGGGGCCCGATCAGTTTTGTAATAGTGGTAACGCTGAAGCTCTTAACTGATGCCATTTTCGGGCATTTCAACTGGCTGTTTTTACTGGGCTATATTCCCGCAATCATTTTCCTGCTGGCACTGCCAAAAATGAGGAACACGGATTAAAAAACATTCCCGGTTTATTTATTCATGAAGAACTTCATTTCCCTGTACAGACTGTATTTTTTGCTGCTGGCAGTTACAACAGGTAGTTGTTTTTATGCTCATGCACAGGATTACCTGTTGCGAAAAAAATCAAATGTAGAAAGGCAACTGAAAAAATACACATCTCAGCATAAGGAGAAAACCTTTGTGTATAAAACCGATTCAACACTGCGGCTTTCGGTACAGGACAGCCTGTTCCGTGCAATGGACCTTACCTGCTTTTTTAACGGTAAAGGGGTTTGCTACAGGGAAACCAAAACAACAGACTGTAATGAATGTTTTCAGAAATATTTAAATGAAGTGCTTTCAAAAAAAATGTACAAATGGAAGAAAGTGAACGATACACTGTACATTTCCGGCAAATTCTGGAACAGGTGCATTGTTATGGATCAGCAGAAGCCTTTTTCTTACAGCATTATTCATGCGTATATGGACAAAAAGAAACAGAAAAAACTGCACGAAAGTATTCACTAACGGTCAAGCACTTTTGTTGCACTAATCTCTCACCAACGTTATTTTTTAAGTCTTCCGGGATTCTGTTTAATAAAATCTTCCCAGCCTTTTACTTTTCCTGAGCTTTTCAATAAAGCATTGGAGGTTTGAAAATGATGACAGAGTGCAACTGCCAATGCATCGGTGGCATCATAGTATTTTGGTTTGGCTTTGAACTGCAGATGATGCTGCAGCATTCTCAGCACCTGTTCTTTATCGGCATTGCCATTTCCAGTTACCGATTGTTTTACTTTTTTGGGTGAATACTCGGTTACATCTAACCCTGCACTCATGGCTGCAGCAATAGCTACACCCTGTGCCCTTCCAAGTTTAAGCATACTCTGTACATTCTTCCCGAAGAAGGGTGCTTCAATGGCAAAATCGGTTGGTTTGTATTGCTCAATGACCTGCTTTACTTTTTCAAGGATCAGCTGCAAGCGGATATAAACATCCTTGTGTTTGGTTAGTTTCAGCACATCCATATCAACTAAATGAACCTGGTTCTGTTGAATGCTGATGATTCCGTAACCCATAATTACAGTTCCCGGATCGATGCCTAAAATGATTTTAGAAGAAGTTTGCAATGCGCAGGTTAATTTTGACCAAATTAATTGAAACTGAGCAGGAATTTCAAAATCTTTATTAATTACTTTCTCGGCCCGATCCTCTTTGTGTGGATCAGTATTTCTTTATACAACCAGGTGCTTCAGCAACCCGATTTAGCACTTGCGTGGCAGCAAATGAAACAGGCCATAACAGGCAATCAGAGCTGGAAATTATGGCTGGCTGTTTTACTGATGCCGGTTAACTGGGGGCTGGAAACCTTTAAATGGTATTTGCTGGTAAATAAGTTTCAGAAGTTGTCATTCTATAAAGCTTTTGAATCGGTCTTAAGCGGCTTGTCACTGGCCATGAACACCCCCAACCGTATTGGTGAATATGGCGGGCGGGTTGTGTATTTAGCCCCTCACTTTCGGATGAAAGGAGTTGCACTTGCCATCGTAAGCAGCGTTGGGCAATTGCTGATTACACTGATCTTTGGATGGATAGCTTTACTGATTCTGAAAACGGACCTGTACCGGGTGCAGTTAAGCGGAACACATTTCTCTGTTATATTGTTACAGGTGTTTCAGTATTCAGTGCTGTTCTTTATCGCTATCACCGGCCTGTTTTTCTTCCGGATGCAACTACTGGCTAAAATGCTGAAATGGATTCCCTGGCTAAAAGAAAAGTTATCATTTACAGAAGTATTGGAAAACTTATCGAACCGGGCTTATCTTCAGATATTATTTTATTCTTTTTTACGTTTTGTTGTTTTTGCTTTGCAATATGTGCTGATATGGCAGGCGCTGCAGGTAGAGATACCCTGGTGGCAGGGTTTTTGGAGCGTGGCTTTGATCTTCCTGGTGATGGCAATTGTCCCCAGTTTTGCCATTGCTGATGTTGGCATCAGAGGTAAAGTGGCCATCAGCATTGCCGGTTTATTCAGTGCTAACAGTATTGCCTTACTGACAGGAACCGTGGGAATCTGGCTGTTAAATCTGGTTCTCCCTGCTTTGCTGGGAAGCTTGTTGTTACTGACGATTAAAATTTTTAAAGAGCGATGAAGTTTTTTGTGATCCTGTTTTTGTTCCTGTTATCATTGAATGTTATCCCCGCACAAACCGGAGATGAATTTTGTACGGTACGTAACACGGCATTCCAGAGCGGCGAATCAATCAATTATCATGTGTACTATACCTTAGCCGGCATTTATGTGTTTGGAGGAGAAGCGAATTTTAATGTAAACCTGGAACGCTATAATGGCAAACCTGCTTATCATATTGTCGGAGATGGGAAAACCATTCCTTTCTTTGACGGCTTTTTTAAAGTAAGGGATAAGTACGAAAGCTATATTGACACGGCAACATTGCAGCCTTACAAGTTTGTACGAAATATCGTTGAAGGTGATTTTAAAAAATTTGAAACGGTAACGTTTAATCATGCTGCAAAAACCGCCACATCACAGGGAGGCACATTTAAAGTACCCGATTGTATACAGGATGTATTAAGTTCAATTTATTACGCAAGAAATATTGATTTTAATAAATACAAACCCGGCGACAAAATTCCGTTCAGCATGTTTATTGATGATAAAACCTACAGCCTTTACATCCGTTACATGGGGAAGGAAAAAATTAAAACCAAATACGGTAAGTTCAATGCCATTAAATTTAAACCGCTTTTAATTGAAGGAACAATCTTCAAAGGCGGAGAAAAAATGGTTGTATGGGTAAGTGATGATGCCAATAAAATTCCCGTGCGCATTGAAAGTCCTATTTCCGTAGGCAGCGTAAAGGTAGATATGATGGGTTACAGAAACACCCGGTACAAACTGACCGGTTTGATTGGTTTGAGATAAATTATCCCAGCTGACTCAAATCAAAGCTCTCCTTCATCCTGATTCCTTTTTCCGTTTGCTGTAATGTGCAGCATTCAATTCCCGGATCATGTTCAAAGAACAGGATGTAATCATTTGCTGCGGCTTCTTCTAAAAACAATTTCTTTTCAGTCATTGTCAGCAGCGGTCTTGTATCATAAGCCATTACATACGGGATGGGAATATGTGCGGCGGCCGGTAACAGGTCGGCCATATACACAATTGTTTTGCCCTTATAACTGATCTGCGGAAGCATCATGCTTTCGGTATGTCCGTCAACAAAACGAATGGACATGTTTTCATAAAAGGAAGAGGAGGGAAGTTTGTGAAATTTTCTTTCGCCGGGTACGACGAATTTTAGTTGCCCGCTTTCTTCAATGGGCAAAATATTTTCTTTTAAGAAGGATGCTTTTTCCCGGTCGTTGGGTTGTGTGGCCCATTGCCAGTGATGCTCATTACTCCAGAAGGTTGCGTTTTTAAATGCAGGAACCAGTTTGTCCCCTTCCCGTTGAATAGAACCGCCGCAATGATCAAAGTGTAAATGTGTTAAAAACACATCGGTAATATCATCTTTACTGAAACCATGTTTGGCTAATGATTTATCAAGTGTATCATCACCATGCAGATAATAATGGCTCATGAATTTTTCATCCTGTTTATCGCCCATGCCGTTATCAATGAGGATTAACCGGTTTCCATCTTCAATCAGTAAGGAACGCATAGCCCAGCTGCAGAGATTATTTTCATCGGCAGGGTTTAATTTATTCCACATCACTTTTGGCACTACGCCAAACATAGCGCCACCATCCAATTTAAAATACCCGGTATTTACGGAATAGAGTTTCATAAAGAATTATTTTGAAGCTGCCAGCTTCATCTGTTTTGCAGAAGTAACCAGCAGGAATATAAACCCAAGTGCAAAAAATACAATCAGAATAAGGATAGATGTACGCATGTTGAATTGCCCTTCAATAAATCCAAAACTGAATAAACCAATTACAATTGCCAGCTTTTCCGTTACGTCGTAGAAACTGAAAAACGATGCGGTATCTTTTGTTGGCGGCATAAACTTAGAGTAGGTTGAACGGCTTAATGCCTGTATACCACCCATTACCAGTCCAACCGTTGCAGCAAGAATATAAAAGTGAAATTCAGTTGTTATAAAATATCCTGCAATACAAACACCGATCCACAGCAATACCGTTATAATGATAACCCGGAGATTGCCGAAGATGGAGGACAGTTTCGACATCAGGAAAGCCCCGCCAATGGCAACAAGCTGTATAATTACCAGTGTAATGATCAGTTTGGTATTGGGCAGCTTCAGTTCTTTAATACCGAAATCCGTTGCAACAAGCATCACCGTTTGCACACCCATACTGTAGAAAAAGAACGAAGCCAGGAAGTTTCGCAGCAGGGGCATCTGTCTTACCTGTTTCCACACTTTCTGCAGTTCATGAAAGCCTCCTATAATGGGATGTTTCTTTTGTTTTCGTTCAGCTTTGGGAGCATTATCAGGTAATCGGTTGAAAGGGATCTGTGCAAAACCAATCCACCATAAACCTACCATAAGAAAAGTGATTTTTAAGGCCAGTCCTTCATTGTCAGGCATCAGCATTACCAGGGCAAAGCCAATCATCTGTAAAATAACACTGCCGATATACCCCATGGCAAACCCCTTGGCACTGATACGGTCCATATCCTCTTCAGCTGCAATTTCGGGCAGGTAAGAATTGTAAAATACAAGCGATCCGTAAAAACCGATGCCCGCAAACATTAAGCTCACCAGGCCGAGCCAAACATGATCTTTGTCAAAGAAAAACATCATGGAACAACTTAAAGCTCCAACGTAGCAAAAGAACCGCATATAGTTTTTCTTGTTGCCCTTATAATCAGAAATAGAAGAAAGGATTGGGATCAGCAGCACAACAAGCAGGAATGAAAACGACATAACATAGTCTTTCACCTCTGTATTTACAAATCTTCGCCCAAAGAATTTAATTCCGTCGGGGAAGTTTTTTGTTGAAGTAACAGCCGCATAATACGCCGGGAAAAAAGTTGTTGTAATAACCAGGTTATAAACACTGTTGGCCCAATCGTACATGGCCCAGCCGTTGACAACCTTCTTTGAAGCAGTCTGCATATGGATTGTTTAGAGTGAAACAGGTTGTTTCAGCACAGGTAGACTGTATGAAAATAGGATATTAAACTGAAATGGTTTATTTCAGATAGCCTGTTAAGATCATAATCAGTAAAATAACGCCGGCAATAATCCTGTACCAGCCAAATAAACGAAAACCATGCTTCTGCAAAAAACCGATAAAGAATTTAATGGCCAGCATGGCCACAACGAATGCCACAACGTTACCGATAATAAATGCCGTTGTGTTTTGTGAGGAAGAAAGAATTAATTCATATCCTTTCTGCTCAACGCCATTTGCTGTCCAGTGTTTTAAAAATAAGGAATAGCCTGTAGCAGCTGCCATGGTAGGCACTGCGAGGAAAAACGAAAATTCAGCTGCTAAAGAACGGGTTAATTTCTGCTGCATGCCACCAATGATAGAAGCTGCGCTGCGGCTAACGCCCGGAATCATGGCAACGCATTGCCACAAACCAATAACGAATGCTTTGCCAAAGGATAATTCTTTTTCTTCTTTAATGGTATACTCTTTAAATACATTGTCAATGAATAACAAAATAATGCCGCCGAGAAGCATGGTAACGGAAACTGTGAGAGGGCTTTCAAGCAGCTCATCAATTTTATCGCTGAACAATTTACCCAGCACCAAAGCGGGTATAACGGCAATAAGCAGCTTGGCATAAAACTGCCAGCTTTTAAAATCCATAAATTTTTTCCAGTATAAAACCACCACGCTCAAAATAGCACCCAGCTGTATGGCAACGGTAAAGAGTTTGGTGAAGTTGTCGGATGGTACATTCATCAGCCGTTCAGCAATGATCATGTGACCGGTAGAAGAAATGGGCAGGTATTCCGTTAATCCTTCTACAATGGCTATGATGATGGATTCAAATGTATTCATGAATTAATTTGGAGATTTGGAAATGTGTTAATTTGAAAATGCAGGAAACAAAAAACCGATTTGAGAATCTGAAGCATACATTTTCAAATTTTCAAACCGGTTAATTTCCAAATTATTTTTATTAGTCTTTTGGTTTTTTCATGATGGCATAAATCTCCATCACAAGTCCGGCAATAATCAGGATCGGTGCCAGTGTAATACGGCGGAAGCTGTATACATCATCTTTATTAAACACATTGGGATCTGCATTTTTGCCACCAATCATCAGTAAAAAACCGAGGACGATTACAGCTGCGCCAATGGCCATCCACATATAGTTCTGCTTGGTAAAAATCGTTGCTATTTTCTTCTGGCTCATAGTCTTTGTTTGAGGGGTGCAAGATAAGGTAAAGTCGGGAAGTCCGAAAGTCGGGAAAGACCGAAAGAGGTTCGCAGTGTATAACTGCAGGTGAATTCTTTCGGACTTTCCGGCTCATTTCTTCCTGACTTAATACAGTTCATCCAGTTTCATTTTCAAATACTTCATTACGCTGCGATGTGTGCTGAAAAGCGAAATACCCACGCCAATAAGCACAATGGAACCGAAAAGAATGAGGTACAGCTTTGGATCACGAAGGGCTTTCATATCAGGGATATAACTTTCGGCCCACGTAATAATGGCCCAGATAGCTGCGATGGCAATGCCCGAACTGATGAGCCCGTTAATGACCGCCCTGATGTTCATGGGTTTTGCAATAAAACCCCTTGTAGCACCAACCATTTGCATGGTTTTAATGAGGAAGCGGTTACTGAACATGGCTAAGCGTATGGTTGTATCAATGGAAACAATCACAATGGCACTGAGCAATACGGCAACAATCAGCAACACAAGGCCTATTTTCTTTGAACGTTCATTTAAAGTAACAACAAGGTCTTTGGGGTACTGCACTTCACTGATCACACCCGGATATTTGGTCATCAGGTCGGCAGTAATCTTATCCAGGCTGTCTTTTCTTACATAGTCAGCTTTGGCAAAGAAGTCAATGCTTTCGGGCAAGGGATTCTCGGTTAAGATCTTGTCCCAGCTTTCATTACCGTCTTTATTGTAAATTTCTTTAGCCATTTCCTTATTGATATAAGCCGATGACTTTACATAAGGCTGCGCTGCCACATAACTTGTTAAGCTGTCAATTGAGCGCTTGTTGGTAGTGCTTAGCCACGCATGAAACTGGATATTTTCACGCAGGGTGTTACCTACTTTCTGGAAATTTAAAAAGATCCAGCCCAAAACGCCGAGGATGAATAACACTAACGCTACGCCGATAATGCTGTAGAGATAAGAAGGCTTCGAGCGCTTCATGGATGCTTTGTTTTGTACTTGCGCCATGCAGTTATGATTTTGTAAGTTCAGTGTTGCGTGCCCACGGAAGCATTCGCAAAGGTGGGCGGGCAAATTTAGCAGATTTAGGCCTGCAATCCTTAATTTTGTTGCCCACTTAACGATTGTAATCAAACCTTATTTCAGGAAGGCTGCAGAAAGCATAAAGAAAAAGATTTTTTAAGTCTTCTTTCACATACTTTGGGCATCGTTCCTTGCGTCGCACACTTGTACATTCATTTCATTGTGGTACAAAAAAGCTCAAAAGCGTACAGAGCCCTGAAGTGAGTGACACAACGAAGCTGACCGGAAAAACAACAGATGACGACCCGATACTTAAAAACATAAAACCTACAACATATAACTCGAAAGAATGGAATACAAGTTCAGAGAAATAGAAAAGAAATGGCAGGCACATTGGAATGAAACGGGTGCGTACAGGGTTTCTAATCCTTCGACAGGATCAGGACAGGCTCCGCTCAAACCGAAGTTTTATGTGCTGGATATGTTTCCATACCCAAGCGGAGCAGGGTTACATGTGGGTCATCCTTTAGGATATATTGCCAGTGATATTTATTCACGGTTCAAAAGACTGAAAGGGTTTAATGTACTGCACCCGATGGGTTATGATGCATTTGGATTACCCGCCGAGCAATATGCCATTGAACATGGGGTGCACCCCGCCGTTAGTACCGATCAGAATATTAATAATTTCCGACGCCAGTTAGATAATATCGGCTTCTGTTACGATTGGGACCGTGAAGTACGTACCTGCGACCCCGGTTATTACAAGTGGACACAATGGATTTTTTTACAACTCTTCAATAGTTTCTACAACCGGCACACAAATAAAGCAGAACCGATTGCTGATTTGATTACTTCATTTGAAAAGGATGGTTCTTCAACTCACGGCTATCGGCTCACGACTGCCGGCTTTACTGCAAATGAATGGAAAGGATATGATGATGCAACGAAGCAAGGTATCCTCATGGATTACCGCCTTGCCTACTGCGGCTATGGTGAAGTGAACTGGTGCGAAGCATTGGGTACAGTGTTAGCGAATGATGAAGTGGTGAATGGTGTAAGTGAACGTGGCGGACATCCTGTAGTGAAAAAGAAATTACGTCAATGGTATTTGCGTATTACAGAATATGCTGATCGTTTACTGGAAGGATTAGACAGAATTGAATTCAGCGACAGCATGAAAGAAATGCAGACCAACTGGATTGGAAAATCAAGTGGTGCTGAAATTGATTTTAAAATCGTCAGTCGTGATGCGTCAGGCGTGAGTAAACCTCTCACGACTCACGACTCACCACTGAGGGTGTACACCACAAGACCTGATACCATTTTCGGTGTTGACTTTATGGTGATTGCTCCTGAGCTGGATTTAGTTGATCAGATTAAATCGGCTGAGCAGGCAACGGCTGTTGATGAATACATTGCTTATGTAAAAAGCCGCAGTGAACGTGAACGACAGGCAGAGAAAAAAATCAGCGGTGTGTTTACAGGTTCCTATGCATTGAATCCGTTTGATGGAAAAGAAATTCCGATCTGGATTTCTGAATATGTACTCGCAGGTTATGGTACAGGTGCTATTATGGCTGTGCCCTGCGGCGATGAAAGGGATCACAAGTTTGCCAATCATTTTAATATTCCCATCACCAATATCATTGGCAGTTATTATAATGGCGAAGAAGCAAATCCTACCAAAGAAGCTACACTTGAAAACAGCGGTTTCTTAAATGGTATGCTGATGAAAGATGCCATTGATGTGGCAATCAATAAAATTGAAGAGCTTGGTATTGGTGTACGCAAAGTGAATTTTAAAATGCGTGATGCAGCCTTCAGCCGTCAGCGTTACTGGGGTGAGCCATTTCCCATTCAGTGGAAAAACGGCACAGCCTGGCCGTTAAGTGAAACAGAATTACCGTTGTTGTTGCCCGAAGTGGACAGTTATTCTGCCGGTCCGGAAGGAGAAGGTCCGTTGGCTAATATTCCTGAGTGGGTGGCGAAGGAATTGGAGACGAATACCATGCCCGGTTATGCAGGATCTTCCTGGTATTTTTTGCGCTATATGGATCCGCATAACGACAAGGCATTTTGCGACCGCACTGTTTCTGATTACTGGAACCAGGTTGATTTATATATCGGCGGAACAGAACATGCAGTTGGTCATTTATTGTACAGCCGCATGTGGACGAAAGCCTTATATGATCTCGGACATATTGGCCATGATGAACCGTTTAAGAAATTGGTGAACCAGGGAATGATACAGGGTAGTAGCAGATTTATATTTAGGTTTGAATCATGGTTAAGTGATGATAATAAACAAGGGTTTAATACTGACAAAATTGGAGAATTATATATTTCAGCTGGAATTGTTAAAAAGTATTTTTCTGGTGATATGTCAGAAAAGGAGCTTATTGATTTTATTAATGATTCTGGGATATACAAGGTAGAACCTGTTTCTGAAGATTCAAGAATAAAAATTAGTAAACTTCATGTTGATGTAAATCTGGTTGATGGATATGAACTTAATATTGATGCAGTTTTAAAATGGAAACCTGATACTTTTTTATTAGATTCTTATTGGCTTTGTGAGGATGGTAAATTTTATTGTGATGGTGAAGTTGAAAAAATGTCCAAATCAAAGTACAACACAGTTAATCCTGATGAACTTGTAAATAAATATGGTGCTGATACATTCCGCATGTACGAGATGTTCCTCGGTCCGGTAGAGATCAGCAAGCCATGGGATACAAAGGGTATTGAAGGTGTTCACCGTTTCCTCAAAAAATTATGGCGTTTGTTTTATGATGAAGTAAAAGGACAAGTATGGAAGGATGAAAAAGCAAACGACGCTGAATTGAAAGTGCTGCACAGAACCATTAAGAAAATTGAAGATGATACAGAACGTTTCAGTTTTAACACGGGCGTAAGCACCTTCATGATTGCTGTGAATGAACTCAGCGATCTGAAATGCCACAAGAAAGAAGTTCTGGAACAGTTACTCATCATGCTCACACCTTATGCACCGCATGTAAGTGAAGAACTCTGGGATTTGCTGGGTCATAAAGACAGTATCCTGGATGCAAGCTTTCCCAAATTTGAAGCGAAGTATGTTGCTGAATCAAGCAAAGCGTACCCCGTTGCCATCAATGGTAAAACAAGGGCCGAGCTTACACTTGACTTAAATATTACACAGGCTGAAGTGGAACAGATTGTATTGAGTAATGAAGTTGTGCTGAAATGGCTGGATGGGAAACAACCCAAGAAGATCATTTATGTAAAGAATAAAATGATTAACGTGGTAGTATAATTTTGCCATTTATTAAATAACAGAATCCGGAATCAGCAGAAGGCTTATTCCGGATTTTTTTTGCAAAGTAAATACGGCTGCAAATTGTTCTGAACGGTTATCTGTCAATTGGTTTTCCTCGTACATTGCTGTTCCAAAACAAATCATCCATGAAATGAGTCATAAAAATTATCGAGCAAATTGTTTTATACGGCGATGATCATTTTTATGGCGAATAGCATGTGGCAGACAAAAAAATAAAAATTAACACATGAAACTGATTACCATTCTACTGCTGATGTTTGCAGAAACTGCTTTTTCTCAAACGGGAACTGCTTATTTTCTTTCCAACCCAACCTTAACACCCGATGCTGAAACAGTCATCTTCAGTTATGAAGGCGATTTGTGGAAAGCTGCAGTGAAAGATGGACAGGCCACACGTATCACTGCCATGCAGGGTTATGAAACATCAGCAAGGGTTTCGCCCGATGGCAAATGGATTGCCTTCAGCGGAAGACAGTATGGTAATGCGGATGTATTCATTATGTCGGTAAATGGTGGTGACATAAAACAACTTACATTTCACAGCAGTGCCGATGAAGTAACCAGCTGGAGCTGGGATTCCAAATACATTTATTTCAACAGCGGCCGTAACGGACAGGTCTCCGGTTTTAAAGTTTCAAAGGATGGCGGCACTCCTTTAAAAATCTTTGCTGATTATTTTTTCCTGTATGATCACAATCTTGTTGAGCATCCCACATCAGGTGAAATCTTTTTTAATGATACATGGGAAAGCAGCAACCAGGTACAGCGTAAACGGTACAAGGGTGCATTCAACCCCGATATTCAATCGTATAATCTGAAAACAAAACAGCATAAAAAATACACTACTTGGGAAGGAAAGGACTTCAGTGCAAGCATTGACCGTAAAGGAAATATTTATTTTATTTCCGATGAATTCAACGGACAGTACAATTTGTACACAATCGCAGGCAATAATAAAAAAGCACTGACTAAATTTTCTTCTTCCATCAAAACTCCACAAGTAAATGCAGATGGCGGGAAAATCGTCTTTGAGAAGGATTACCAGTTGTGGATCTATGATGCAGCAACAGGAAAAGAAAATAAGCTCGCTATTTCTATTTCACGCAACAATATTCTTCCTAAAGAAAAAGACTTTGATGTAAAAGGAAATATCTCGGCCTTTGATGTGTCACCCGATGGAAAGAAAATAGCGTTCACTGCAAGGGGTGAATTATTTGTAAGTGATGCAGAAGGTAAATTTATTCAGGAGGTTGAGCGTAATACAGTTGAACGTGCAGCAGAAGTAAAATGGCTGAGCGATAATAAAACATTGCTGTACACCCAAACACTGAAAGGCTATACCAACCTTTATACAATAACTGCAGGAACAAACAATACGCCTAAACAGATCAGTAATGATCTGCGGAACAACCGTTCCATTACGTTC
>Ga0208401_100384_pt1 | contig 13039 bp, 9 predicted proteins | sample LakWasM112_LOW13_2_FD_183928 | JGI IMG/M metagenome (GOLD analysis project Ga0208401, IMG submission 183928) | Freshwater sediment methanotrophic microbial communities from Lake Washington under simulated oxygen tension - Sediment Metagenome... | ecosystem: Environmental > Aquatic > Freshwater >...
GAATCCTTCTTTTGCAGTATCAATTTGCTTGTATGCATGATGCATGGTTGTAACAATACTGTTTCTCTCAATGACTATAATGAGATGCTGACAGATGAATGGCAGTAACCTGTTTCCCATCTGACTTTCGTATAACCATACAGAACCATTTTCTGCAACTCCCAATGTTGCTTTGAGGTAAGCCATTTCAACAGCTGCCAATCCGGTTGCAGTTAATGCAGCAATGGAATCATCCTGTACTCCCAGTTCTGCAATTCTGTTCACCACCATTTCACCGGCTGTTTTTTTTGCTTCCAGTTCTTTCTTCAATGAATCAAGATCAGTAATCTCTATTGCAGTACCGCCAATACTTTGCAAGACTGTTTTGAATTGCTGAACCGGATCACTGTACTGAATTACTTTTGAAGCGTCAATTACCGGTAATTCAACAAGTGACGGTTTATTTGCTGTAACGGCTTTTAAGATATCTTCTCTTGCACTCATGATTTTTTATTCTTGATGTACCAATCTCTGAAACTTTGTTTCGGCGGTGCCGGCATTTCCCTTTGTTTGTACCAGGGATTGAGTTTATTATTCAATACAAACGGGAACAAACGCATAACTGCCCTTCCTGCTCTTCCTGCCAAACGATAAACAGAAGGATGTGCCAGTACAAAAGCCATTCCTTTCAACCCGATTTTCTTTGTTGTATCTACATAGCCTTCTGCAACCAGTACCTGTCGCCATTTCCATAACTGTTCATGAATATTAATCTTCACCGGGCAAACATTGCTGCATGATCCGCAGAGCGTTGATGCAAACGGAAGATCAGCATTGGCACGCATATCAATATTTGGATTAAGAATGGAGCCAATCGGTCCGGCAACTGCAGTGTGATAACTATGCCCCCCGCTTCTCCTGTAAACAGGACATGTATTGAAACAAGCGGCACAACGGATGCACTTTAAAGAATTTCTGAAATCAGCACGACCTAATTGTTTAGTTCTTCCGTTATCAACGATAACAATATGCATCTGCTGTCCTTCTCTTGGTTTTTGAAAATGACTGGAGTAAGTGGTAATAGGTTGCCCCGTTGCACTTCTTGCCAGCAAACGCAGAAACACGGCCAGGTGTTCGGCTTTCGGAATCACTTTTTCAAAACCCATACAGGCTATATGAATTTTTGCAGCATGAGTTCCCATGTCAGCATTGCCCTCATTGGTACAAACAACGAAGCCACCCGTTTCAGCAACCGCAAAATTAACTCCCGTTATCGCTAATTCTGATTCAACAAATTTTTCACGGAGATGCTGTCTTGCAGCTTCCGTTAAATATTGCGGATCATTGTTACCCTTCTCTGAATGCAGATGCTCATGAAAAGTATCACTTACATCTTTTTTCTTAAGATGAATAGCAGGCAATACAATATGACTCGGTGCTTCTTTCCTGAACTGTACAATGCGTTCACCCAGATCTGTATCAACGATATCAATTCCTTTTGCATGCAGAAACTCATTCATGCCGCATTCTTCGGTGAGCATACTCTTGCTCTTCACTATTTTCCGAATGTTATTTTTCTGAATGATATCGTAAACGATCCGGTTGTGCTCTTCACCATTGGCAGCCCAATGAACCGTGACACCATTCGCAACGGCATTCTTTTCAAACTCAATTAAATACTGATCAAGATTGGAAAGTGAATGATTCTTTATTTGCGAAGCCCATTCTCTCAATTGTTCCCATTCAGGCAAACCATGAGCAGCTTTATCTCTTTTCTGCCGTACAAACCATAAAGTATCATTATGCCAGTCGGTTCTTGGTCCATCGCTGATGAATTGTTCAGCTGCCTGTGCATGTGTTAATGTTTTCATGCCTTGCCGTTTAAGATTTCTGCAATATGAATGGCTTTGATCTTACTGCCGTCCCGTTTTAAAATCCCTTCCAGGTGCATTAAACAGCTTTCATCATAACCGGTAATATATTCAACGCCGTTTGCTTCATGTTCTGCAATTCTGTCTTTACCCATCTTCACACTCACGGCTTCTTCAAATACACAGAAAGTTCCGCCAAATCCACAGCACTCATCCTGTCTGGCAGGTTTGCTCAACTCCAAACCTTTTACCATACCCAATAACTTTTCCGGTTTTGAAAATTCCGGGGCAACCAGTTCACTCATGGAAGCAACATGCAATCCACGCTGACCGTGACAGCTTGTATGTAATCCAACTTTATGGGGAAATGAAACATCGAGATGATCAACCTTTAATATATCAACCATAAATTCCGTGAGCTCGTATACATGTTGACGGATATATTCGGCTTCACCCGGATGCTGATCATCTTTCAAGTGCTCTTTGAGATGAAGCACACAACTTCCTGATGGTCCGACTACATAATCAAAGCCCCGGAAATTGGCAACGAAATTTTTATCACAATCTTTACTTAATGCAGCAAATCCGCTGTTGGCCATTGGCTGTCCGCAACAGGTTTGGTTCAGGGGGAAAGAAACATCGCATCCCGATTTTTCAAGCAGTTCCAATGTAGCAATTCCTATCTGCGGGTAAAACTGATCAATATAACAGGGTATAAATAATCCAACTTTCATGTGCTCATTTTTATTGGCTTTCGGCCACATAGTATATACACAAAAATCATCATCGCCTTTGTATAAATCAACTCACCGCCTGAGTGAAAAGTCAGGCAGAGGTTATTTATTTTAGGGATAATCCATTTTCTTCTTTTTAAACTGCTGCAATCAATAGAAACTCAAATATGCTGTAAACCTGAATAATATTTCAATTCAATAATATCAGATGGCATCGGTTTGTCGTTCCAATGTTCATGCATCACCAGCGCAGCCCCCAAAGAAGATGCCTGTGCAACCGATGCGGCAAAGGTTTCAATCTGCGGAAAAAACTCTGCGAGCATATACATAAAGATCGGATTCTTACTGAAACCACCATCAACGAATATACGTTTTACGGTTGTACCCCTTAAAACAAGACCGGTACTGTACACCTGCTGAACAATGATATCTGCAATCAACTGGTGATAAGCTTCTTCGTAACCGGCAAATGAATTGAGATTTCTGTTCTCAAAAACCGATTGCTGAATCATCACTTCATCATCATCCGTTTTTGAAAAGTCTTTCAGCTGTTCGGGCCGTTTTAAAAGTTTTACATCACATTCAACTCGCTTGTAATAATCCAACGGTAAATTGAAATGTGCGGCTAATCTTTTTGTCTGTTGTTCATGTTCATAACCGGCAAACAGGCGTGATGCCTTAATGGGTTTTCCCTGGAAAGATAAATAGCTTAAACAATCATGATGCAATTCATAATCGCTGAGCTGTGAGTGATTAAAAGGGTTCAATGTAATACACCAGGTGCCTGTTGACAGGAGAATAAACGGCTCATGGAATGAAGTCAGATAGGGAATCAATGCTGAAGAGCTGTCGTGCAGGCCCAACCCAACCGGAATAGTATTATTTACATACCCCGTAATGGAATCACATTTCAGAACAGGTGGCAGCTTTTCAGCAATGCCTTCAGCCTTCACCCATTGATGGTATTCCTTTTCCTGAAAATCCCATAGATTGGTATGGCATCCGATGCTTGTAATATCTGTATTTACTTTCCCTGAAAGAATAAAACTGAGATATTGCGGAAGATGGAGGGCATATTTGATGCGGGCAAAAACTTCCGGCTTTTCATATTTCAACCGGTACAACTGCATGCCTGAATTAAGGTTTCCCAATACAGGCGAAGCTGTTTCTTTTGATATTTTACTTTCACCTCCGTATGTATCGTAAAACTGTTTCTGTAATTCAGGTGAATAAGGTTTAAGATAATTATACAGGGGTGGAATAACATTCAATTCTTCATCGAGGTAAACAAAGCTGGCGCCATATGCAGAAAAGTTTACGGCCTTAACCCGGAAACGAGCATCTTTTAATACCCGCTCAAAAGAATCTTGTAACCATTTTGTGAGTAAGTGAACATCATCACAGGGGAACCCATCTTCATCCTTTATTTCATCAAATTGCTGACTTTCTTCAAAAACTACCTTATAATGTTCATCAAACAGTAAAAGTTTTTTATTGGTTTTGCCAATATCAAAAATTGCTATGACAGCCTCTCCGTTCATTATAAACCTGTTGCCACTGTTTTACTGCCTCTTTCTTTTACTAACTGATCCCTTAATTTCTGTTCACGAAAAAATTGCAATGGATTTAATGCTCCCCCGCTTCTCCATCTTGCCTCAGCAACAAGCGCCCTTAAATCGGTACGGAATGTGTGTTGCAAAATTTCCTGGGCTGCCACCACATCATTTGCTTCCTGCGCTGCGTTTAATTTTTTACGGTCAACGGTTAATGCCTGTGCATAAGCAATCATAATGGCTTCAACCGACTGCAATAAATCTTCTAACGGATCTTTTACATTATGACTTGCATCAATCATCCAGCCAAGATCAGTTGCATGATCCATTCCTCTTGCATCCATTCCCTCAACAAGCTCATTGAAAATTAAAAACAACTGGTAAGGTTTGATGCTGCCGCAGGTTAAATCATCATCACCATATTTACTGTCGTTAAAATGGAAGCCTGCCAATTTTCCTTCCATTAACAGAAGAGATACAATCTGTTCAATATTTGCATTGGGCAAATGATGACCGAGATCTACCAATGTATAAGCCTTAGGTCCTAATTTATTTGCATAGAGTAACGACTGTCCCCAATCTCCTACTGTCATTGAGTAGAAGTTTGGTTCAAATGCTTTGTATTCAACAAACACTTTCCAATCGGCTGGTAAAGCCGCATAAATTTCCTGCAGGCTTTCTAATGTATTCTGAAATGCTTTTCTGAAATTCAATTGACCCGGGAAGCAGCTTCCGTCGCTTAACCATACCGTTAAAGCCTTTGAACCAAGCTCAACACCGTGCTTAATTACTTCAACATTATGTTCTATGGCCTGCTTGCGTACGGCCTTGTTAACATGCTGTAATGAACCGTATTTATAACTGAGTGCCTGATCTTTCTGATCCTGGAATGTATTGGAGTTAACTGCATCAAACTTCAACCCTAACTGTGCAGCAGCTGCTTTAATGGATGCATAATTTTCAGGAATATCCCATGGGATATGAAGAGAGATGGCGCCGCTTGACTGATTCAAAGCATGAAGTAATCCTACATCTTCTAATTTCTGCTCCAGGCTGCCCGGCTCACCTGCACCCGCAAAACGTCCGAATCTTGTGCCGCCAGTTCCTAAAGCCCAGCTTGGGATAGCTACCTGGAAATCGATGAGTTTCTGTAAAACTTCTTCAACATTATTAATTTCTGAAGAAATGAAATCAAATTTTCTTTTATGATCAGCTGCATGCAATCCATTGAATTCAGCGATCCTGTTTTTTTCTATTAACATACATTCAGTTTATACAAAGTAAGTTAGTCATTTTTAAAAAAGAGGGCTGAAAGGGAACTAACAACCCGGTATTTACTAAACTAATGACTATGAGAAAACGTTCAATTATCTTACAAAGGCAGTTGCAACACCACCATCAACATTCAATACGTTACCTGTTGATTTACTTAACAAACCTCCGGCAAAAGCAAAACAGGCATTGGCAATATCATCAGGCAAAATGATTTCATTCAGTAAAGTGCGACCGGCATAATAAGCAGGTAATTCCTCAATGCTGATACCATACGCTTTTGCCCTTCCTTCGGCCCATCCGCCACTCCAGATATTGCTTCCTGCAATAACTGCGTCAGGATTCACCACATTCACACGGATCTTATCTTTTCCCAGCTCAGCGGCATTCAGTCTGCTCAAATGCAATTGTGCAGCTTTTGCAGAACCGTAACCGGCATTATTAGGGCCGCTTACCAATGCATTCTTGCTCACAATATTCAGTATATCGCCACCAGTACCCTGCTTGCGCATTACTTCAACTGCTTTCTGTGTAACAAGAAACTGGCCTTTCACCAATACATCGTATAACAAGTCCCAATCTTTTTCAGAATGATCTTCAATTGATTTGGAAATAGACAACCCCGCATTGTTCACCACAATATCAACGCCGCCAAAAGCCAATGCTGCAGTTGCCAGTGTTTGCAAAATGGTATCATTGCCGGTTACATCCAGTATATCTGCCGCCACAATGTCTTTTCCAAACTGTTTTACGAATTCTTCTTTTGCTTCAGCTAAACGTTCTGCATTCATATCATTTAAAATCACACAGGCACCTTCTTCTGCAAATTTCCTTGCAATGGCTTTGCCGATTCCACCACCGCTGCCGGTAATCAGTGCAACCTTTCCACTTAAGGATTTAGGTTTTGGCATACGCTGCAGTTTCGCCTCTTCCAGTAACCAGTATTCAATATTGAATGCTTCCTGGCGTGGTAGTGAAGTGTATTCAGAAATTGCTTCTGCACCTTTCATTACATTAATGGCATTGATATAAAACTCTGCCGCAACCCTTGCCGTTTGTTTATCTTTTGCAAACGTGAACATTCCAACACCGGGATACAAAATCACAACCGGATTAGGATCACGCATGGCCGGACTGTTTGCATGTTTGCAACCGTTATAATACTCCGCATACATCTTACGGTATGCTTCAAATAAGGGAGCAATTTTTTCTTTCAGCTTTTTTACGTCGCTCAAATCTTCACCGGCTGCAAGATTTAAAACTAACGGAGAAATCTTTGTACGTAAGAAGTGATCGGGACAACTTGTTCCCAAAGGGGCCAAACGATCAAGATCATTGGAATTGATGTATTCCAGTACTCTTACATCATCGGTAAAGTGGCCGATCATTCTGTTCTCTGATGAGCAGAAACCTCTTAATACAGGAGCTAAAGCAGCAGCCTGTTTCTTACGATCTGCTTCCGGCAGGGAAATTAATTTTTCACCACCAAATACAGATGCCTGTTTTTTAATATTATCCTGCAGGTATTCAGCACAACGTTCAATTACTTCCAGTGTGTTGATATAAGATTCGTATGCCGTATCGCCCCAGGTAAATAAACCATGCGAGCCGAGCATGATTCCACGGATACCGGGATTTTCATCGAGGCATTGTTTCAGCATCAACCCCAGTTCAAAACCGGGCTTCTGCCATTTTACCCACCCGATGGTTCCGTTGAATAATTCTTTGGTGATCTTTTCGCCGTCTTTTGCAGCTGCAATGGCAATAGCAGCATCGGGATGCAGGTGATCAATATGTTTAAACGGAAGAAAACCATGCAGAGGTGTATCAATAGACGGAGCTTTTGACGCAAGGTCATAGATGCAATGATTGAACAGTTCAACCATTTCATCTTCATGTTCAAGGCCACGATAAATATTTTTTAAACTGCGTAAGCGATCTACATACAATGCAGCCAACCCGTTTCTTTTCATGGTTCCAAGATCGCCACCGCTGCCCTTCACCCACATTACTTCCGTTTCTTTTCCCGTTAACGGATCTTTGGCAATTGCTTTACAGGATGTGTTACCACCGCCATAGTTGGTTAAGCGCAGATCTGCACCTAACAAGTTGGAACGGTAAACCAGTAAAGCCACTTCATCGCCGGCAAGTTCAGCAGCTTTGGCATCATCCCACAAATAACTTACATGCTTAAAATTTTTGGTTGCTATTGACATACGATACTACTTTTTCAGTTTTTAATTTTTCATGCTGGTTATTACCACGTCCTACCAGTAATACAGAAAGAATGATAATAACTATACCTAATGTAACGGTTGTGATTGTTTTTTTGCTGACACCTTTCCATTCTTTTAAAACCAGTCCCCACATGTTTGCTACAAGAATGATAAAAGCCATATGCAGTATCCAGGAACTCGGGCCGTTGCCTAACTTACTTTCGCCCATTCCATAAAAGAAGAACTGCAGAAACCAGGTTGTACCGGCAATGGCAGAAAACAGGTAGTTTTTAAATAAAGGGGTTTTCTTATTGGCATAATCGCCGAATGTTTTGTTACGTGCATTCAGTATAATGCACCAGATGAGGTTTGTTGTTAAGCCACCCCAAAGCAAAACAACATAAATAACATTGTTTCGGTATAAGAACTCTCCTTCACCCGGATTGGCAGCCTTCCATGCTTCGTTGGCAACGGTTGCAAGCGATTGACCTGCTTCCAGTCCGAAGTTGAAACAGGCACTCAATACACCCGATACAATGGAAACAAACATCCCTAATGCAAATTTGTATTCAGTTTTTACTTCTGTACCATGCGGATCAGTTGCAGCAGTGCTGAGTTGCTTTTCCTTCATCATACCTGCTCTGCCACTGATGATGATACCGATAATACAAACAAGAAGCCCGGCTAAAATGGTTATTCCCCACTGTGAACTGACCATGGTGCTGAATGTATCTTTTCCGTCAACCGGGTTAAAATCATAATAAATGGCAGGTATCAATGCACCGAAAACCATACATAAGCCAAGGATAATACTGCTGCCCAGTGATACGCCGAGATAACGAACACCGAGGCCGTAAGTTAAACCGCCAATTCCCCATAGAACACCAAACATGTAAGTAAGTCCGAGTGCGGAACCTGCAGAACCGCTGATAATATCAGCAAAACCGGGAATTGTAAGATACGCTGCCAATGGAGGAACAATTAACCAGGAAAACAAACCACCAATGATCCAGTAACTTTCCCAATGCCAGCCTTTGACCTTTTTATAAGGAATATAGAAGCTTCCGGAAGCAAAACCGCCAATGAAATGAAAGATTACGCCGAGTAAGACCTGCATTAGTTTAATTTTTTATATAGCAAAGATGAATGGGATAAAATTAGCCTCTCCCCTTCCGATTACTGTCATGTACTATCATGTTTCTTTTAGTTTTACTTCTAAAGGGAAATTTTTAATATTTATACTTACCTTTTGGCACTTTTATGAACCCGGAAATGTGCGGATATTTAAAAAGCTTCTAAGGCATGTCAACTGATAATATATACAGGCATATTCTGATTGACGAGCAGTCGATCACACCGAAATATGTACAGTTGATCAACTCTATTCTAAAGGGAATTGAGCAGGGAAAGATCGGTAAAGATTACCAGCTCCCTTCCATTAATGACCTGAGTTATGAACTGGACATTTCCAGGGATACTGCAGAAAAAGCATACCGGCAGCTGAAACAGCTGGGAGTTGTTGGTTCTGTTCCCGGCAAAGGATATTTCATTTCCAAAACCGATGTGAAACAATCCATCAGGGTGTTTCTCCTCTTCAATAAACTGAGCCTGCACAAAAAGATCATGTACGATTCCTTTGTTGAAACATTGGGAGAGCAGGCCGCCATTGATTTTTATATTTATAACAATGACTTTGGTCTGTTCAGGAAATTGGTTCAAAACAGAAGAGAGGGTTATACTCACAATGTTATTATCCCTCATTTTCTTGAAGGCGGAGAAAAAGCATTTGAAGTGATCAATGAAATAAATGAAGGCGAACTGATTTTATTAGACAAGCAGATTGCCGGTATTAAAAGAAACTACGGCGCCGTTTATGAAAATTTTGAGAAAGATATTTTTGAAGCCCTGAAAGAAGCCCTTCCCAAACTAAGCAACTATCAAACCCTGAAACTCGTTTTCCCGTCTTATACTTATTTCCCCGATGAAATCCTGAAAGGGTTTGAGCATTTTTGTATTGAATATGCCTTTCAGTACAAAATAGTGCATAAAATTGAAGACGAGCCGATCATTGAAGGAGATGTTTTTGTAAATATGATGGAAGATGACCTGCTTGTGCTGCTTGATAAAATCCAGGCGACACATCTGCAGGTGGGAAAAAACATCGGCATTATTTCTTATAACGAAACTCCCTGGAAACGCTTCCTGATTGACGGTATCACCACCATTTCCACTGATTTTAAAAAAATGGGTGAGGTGGCAGCTCAAATGGTTCTGAACAATGAGCGGAAACATATTGAAGTTCCTTTCTCACTGACAATGAGAAAGTCATTGTAGCTCTTCCATGTTTTCTTTTTTTTATTCAAACAAAGTCAGCAAACGCTGATCGGTATAATCTTTCACGCACATCAGTACATTAGTGTATGCATCAAACTCATGCGCCTCATGCATTGTTGTAAGAACCACCGCTTTCATGCCCCCCAGCAATGCTGACTCTACGCCTTTCGGTGAGTCTTCAAAAACAATGCAATGAGATGGTTCAATTTGTAACAATGAAGAACAAGACAAATAAGTTTCAGGATCGGGTTTACTAACCTTTACTTCATCAGCACTTACAATTGCATCAAAGTATGAACGGATAGAAAGATTATCCAATACAAAATCAATATTGAACATAATGGCAGCAGAGCCGATAGCCATTGCTATCTCATGTTGATTTGCCCGGCTCAGGAACTCATTCAGCCCCGGAAGCAGCGCTAAATGAGGTTTGAATTGAGATTGATACTGCCGTTCTTTTTCCAGGCTCATCTCTTTTTTTTCAGCTTCTGTAAATCTTCCCGGGAACATGCGTTCAAGCAGCTCATCATTTTTTCCATAACATTCTTCCTTCATCCTTTCCAGTGAAAGGTTGGCACCGAGCTCATTTAATATCCGGTGCCAGGCTTTGATATGATACTGCATATCATCAATCATTGTTCCATTCAAATCAAACAAAAAAGCTTTTTTATTCATCAGTCTGTTTCTTCTTATTTCAATTAAATACGATCGCCCATGCAAATCAACAAAAGTTTATTACATGGGCGATCGTTTCTTTTAAACTGTAAAGCAGTTGCCCTGTTTACCAGAACTTAACATAAATAGCGGTAAGTATCAGTAAAGTGGCTACAATCATAGCTATAATGGAAGGTTTTAATTTGAACATGGATTTATCCAGTTCAAATGCTTTTGGATTTACCTTAGGCCCTGCAAGGCTAACGCCAATCATTACCAGCAGTGTAATTACAAACGACCATCCCATATTGATGAGGAATGGAATTTCATATTTACCCTCAGCATTCTTAAAGGCTGTATACAATATAGTTTCGTTTCCAAAAATTTGTACTATAAATAATTTAAAGAAGATGATCACCACAAGGCCGGTTATTAAACCTGCAACGGCAGCAGTACCTGTAGTACGCTTCCAGAACATACCGAGTATGAACATGGCAAAAACACCCGGGCTTATAAAGCCGGTGTATTCCTGTATAAAGGTAAATCCGCCTTTTCCGCCAATACCCAAAAGGTCTTTCCATTCAAACAGCACTGCAAGTACAATAGCAACAGCTGCGGTCATTCTTCCTATCCACACCATACTTTTTTCCGTACCCTCAGCACCTGCAGTCACTTCTTTCTTTTTAAAATATTTCATGTAAATATCCAAAGTAAAGATGGTACCAATACTGTTTAATTTACCGGCAAGCGATGCAACAATTGCTGCAGTTAATGCTGCAATGGCAAGTCCTTTTAATCCTGAAGGTAAGAATCCAAGTATAGCTGAGTATGCATCATCCATTCCACGTAATCCTTCTAAATGCCCGTTTTGATGCAGCACATAAGCAGCAATACCGGGTAACATCACAATAATCGGCATGAGCAACTTTAAAAATCCTGCAAATAAAATCCCTTTACGGGCAGTTTGCAAATCGGCTCCCAATGCCCGTTGAGTAATGTACTGGTTGCAACCCCAGTAATTTAAGTTCACAATCCACTGGCCTGCAAAATACATGGCAATACCGGGCAGAATCAAATATTTATTGATGTCTTCCTGAGAAGAAGCTTCCGTTGGCTTTTTCAAAATCATATGAAAGTGATCAGGAGCCTGTGCCATCAGCGTTTTAAATCCTGCAATAGCATCACGCCCTAATCCAAATTTTTCACTTACAATAGTTAATGCAAAATAAATGGTTGCAAAACCACCAATGATTAACACAGCAACCTGTATTACATCTGTGTATCCGATAACTTTCATACCACCCAATGTAATGATCAATGAAAACACTGCAAGGGCAATCATCACAGCATGTAAATATTCAGGCCCTATCAATCCGCTGATGGCAATGGCACCCAAAAATAAGATGGAAGTAAGGTTGACAAATACATATAAGAACAACCAGAAAATGGCCATGATCAACGACACCGTTTCATTATACCTTGTTTTTAAAAACTGAGGCATCGTGTAAATCTTATTCTTTAAATATACCGGCATAAACCAAACGGCAATAATAATCAACGCCAATGCTGCAATCCATTCGTAAGCAGCTACGGCAATACCAACAAAATATCCGTTTCCACTCATGCCGATAAATTGCTCGGCAGAAATATTAGAAGCAATTAATGAAGCACCAATAGCCCACCATGTAAGTGAACCCTCAGCTAAAAAATAATCATGCGATGCCGAGATGGTGGCTTTCTTTTTTTTACTGTATACCCAGTATCCATAACCGGCCACCAGTATAAAATAAATGACAAAAATCGATATGTCTAAAATTGGTAAACTGTTCATGAGCAAGTTTTATATTTTGAAAAAAGTGTTTACTTATTGTTGATACGGTAAAATACATCATTCCACTTTAACTCATTCTTAAAGTTGTAAATGTTTGTTTCTTTACCAATGCGTACATATTCAATTCCTGCCATTTCAGCAAAGTCTTCCATATGCTCAGAGGAAAGATTCTGACTGTAACAGGTATGATGTGCACCACCGGCTAAGATCCATGCAGCACAGCCATCATTCATATTTGGATATGGTTTCCACAACACCCTTGCAACCGGGAGTTTCGGTAATTCAGCAACAGGTGCAACTGCTTCCACTTCATTTACCAGTAATCGGAAACGGTTTCCCATATCAACAACAGATGCATTCAATGCAGGGCCTGCAGCTGAATTAAATACCAGGCGAACAGGATCTTCTTTACCACCAATTCCCAACGGATGAATTTCGCAGTTCGCTTTTCCATCTGCAATACTTGGACAGATTTCCAGCATATGTGAGCCAAGCACTAACGGATTGGCAGGATCGAAATGATAGGTATAATCTTCCATGAAGCTGTTACCGCCTTTCAAACCGGTACCCATTACTTTCATGGCCCGTACCAGTG
>Ga0208401_100385_pt1 | contig 12857 bp, 7 predicted proteins | sample LakWasM112_LOW13_2_FD_183928 | JGI IMG/M metagenome (GOLD analysis project Ga0208401, IMG submission 183928) | Freshwater sediment methanotrophic microbial communities from Lake Washington under simulated oxygen tension - Sediment Metagenome... | ecosystem: Environmental > Aquatic > Freshwater >...
CACTGGCTGCGCGACACCACCATCAACCAGGCCATCGTGTTTGCCAGCACCCAGATCGAGTGCGATGGCCTGGCCGCCGACCTGCAGCAGGAAGGCTTCAGCGCAGTGGCCCTGCATGGCGCATTGAGCCAGGGCCTGCGCAACCGCCGCCTGATGGCGCTGCGCCAGGGCCAGGTGCAGATTCTGGTGGCCACCGACGTGGCGGCGCGCGGCATTGACGTGCCCACTGTCACCCACGTATTCAACTTCGGTCTGCCCATGAAGGCCGAGGATTACACGCACCGCATTGGCCGTACCGGCCGTGCCGGGCGCGATGGCCTGGCCATCACCTTCGCCGAATTCCGCGATCGCCGCAAGATTTTTGATATCGAAGGCTATACGCACCAGCAAATCAAGAACGAAGTCATCCCAGGCCTGGAGCCCACGCAACGCTTTCCGTCTACCCGTCCGCCCCAGGGCAATTTCGGTGCACGGGGTGGTCGTGAGCAGCCTTCGCGTGATCGCGGTTACGCAGGTGCGTCGCGCAGCGAAGGCCGTAGTGGTTTCAACGACCGTCCACGGGTGCAAGGCGCGCCGGAAGGCCGCTCCTTCGCGCCCCGCCGCGATGGTGATGGCTATGGCCGCAAGCCCGGTTTTGGTGACGCTGGTCGTGGCAGCTATGGCGCACCACGCGGTGATGCGGGCGCCCCGCGCGGCGATTTCGCCCCGCGCAGGCCCGCGTTTGCCAAGCCGGGGGCCCCGGCCGGCAAGTCTTTCACACCGCACGACGCGCGCAAGCGCCCGGCGCGCCCTGCACGCTAATCGCGGTCCTCATCGAATCTGAAGGCCGGCTCCGCAAGGAGCCGGCCTTTTTGCTGTTCTGAGACGCTACAGCACTCTTGAACGCGTCAATAATGCGCATGAGAGGAGCCTTTGCCGTGCCGTCCACCCCCACTACAGACACTGATTTCGAGCACATGTTCGAGCTGGCGCCGGTGTCGCTCTGGCTGGAGGATTACAGTGCCCTCAAGCAATTGTTTGAGCGCTGGCGGGCCGAAGGCGTCACCGATATCCGTGCACATTTCGATGAAAACCCGGCGCGGCTGCGCGAGTGCACGGCAAGCCTCAAGGTGTTGCGCGTCAACCAGCGTACGCTGGGCCTGTTTGCCGCTGGCAGTGCCGACGAACTGTTTGCGCGCCTAGACAGCGTTTTTCGAGACGATATGCACGATCGGGTGGCCTACGAGATGGCCGAACTGTGGTCGGGGGCACAAGGTTTCGACAACCAGACGGTGAACTACGCCCTCGATGGCCGGCGCCTCGACGTGGTGGTGCACGCCCGCATCCTGCCCGGCCACGAGACCACCTGGAGCCGGGTCCTGGTGTCCTTGGAAGACGTGACCGCACAGGCACAGGCCACGCAGCGGCTGCAGCGCAGCGAGCGCTACGCCCGCGATCTTTTCGAGCATTCGCCCGTTTCCCTCTGGGTGGAAGACTTCAGTGCCGTCAAGCGTTTGCTGGATGACGTGCGCGCCCAGGGCATACGGGATTTCAAGACCTTCCTCAAAGTGCACCCAGAGTTCGTCTCGCGCTGCATGCAGGAAATTCGCGTCATCGACGTCAACCAGCAGACATTGCAGATGTTTGGCGCTGCGAGCAAAGAGGCCTTGCTCAACAACCTTCCCCGCATCTTCCGCGATGAAATGGAAGAATCCTTTGCCGAGCAACTGCAGGATTTGTGGGACGGTAAGCTGGTTCAGCAGCGTGAGGTGCTGAACTACGCCCTGTCCGGCGACGCCGTCCATATCCACATGCAATTCTCGGTGCTTGACGGCCACCGCGACGATTGGGGCCTGGTTCTGGTGTCGCTGGTGGACATCACGGCGCGCAAGAAGGCCGAGGCCTACCTCGAATACCTGGGCAAACACGATGTGCTGACGCAACTGCGCAACCGTGCGTTCTACGTGGAAGAGCTCAATCGCATCACCCGCAAGGGACCGTGGCCGCTCAGCGTTGTCACCATTGATCTCAATGGCCTCAAGCGCGTCAATGACGACGAAGGCCATGCGGCAGGCGACGCCTTGCTGCGCCGTGCGGGAGAGGTGCTGGCCAAAGCGGTGGATGCCTCGTCCTGCGCGGCGCGCATCGGGGGCGACGAATTCATTATTCTGCTGCCGGGGACGGACGAGCACGGCGCACTTGCCTTGACCGAGCGCATCGTCTCACTGGTGGAAATGAACAACCAGTTCTATGTCGGCCAGTCGCTCAGTCTGGCCATTGGCGTGGCCAGTTGCAGCAGCGGGGACCAGGTAGAGGCTGCGCTGCACCGCGCCGACAAGGCCATGTACGCCGAAAAGGCGCGGTATTACGAAGAGATCCCCGCTGATCGGCGGCGCCGCTAAAGGGCTTAGGCCCGTGCGGTGTTGGCGCCGATTTCCGGCCAGCGATGGTGCAGGTAAATCCAGGCAGCAAGGCCGATGCCCATCATCAGCAGCGAAGACAAGGCCATCAAGGTGGTCGAATGCATCACCAGCGGCACCAGCACGCCAGCGACGGTGCCGTTGGCAACCGAACCGATGAAGGCCTGGAGCGACGACGCCATGCCGCGCCGCGCCGGATAAAGATCAAGCACCAGCAGTGTCACGACGGGCACCATCAGCGCCCAGCCGAAGGCGAATACGGCGATGGGCAGCAGCGCCCAGGAGACATGTACAGGGAAAAAGAGGTTGGCCAGCAAGTTGAGCAGCGACGTCACCAGCATGATGACGAAACCATGGCGAATCTGCCGCTTGGGAGCGATCTTGCCGGCCAGCCGACCGCTCAGCCAGGCGCCCGACATGATGCCAGAGATGGTCAGCAAGAAAAACCAGAAGAATTGGGTGGGCGCCAGGCCCAGGTGCTGGCCCAGAAAGGCAGGCGCACCCAGCACGTAAAGGAACATACCGTTGAACGGTACGCCGCTGGCCAGTGCCAGCAAAAGAAAGCGTGGGCTCGCCCCCAGTTCCCAGTAGCCGCGCATCAGGTGGCGCACATTGAATGGCTGGCGGTGGTCTGTATGCAGCGTCTCAGGCAACAGGCGGTAGTTGGCCAGCCACAGCGCCACGCCCACCAGGGTCAGAAACCAGAAAATGCTGTGCCAGCCGGTGTGCACCAGCAGCCAGCCACCGACGATGGGCGCGATGGCCGGGGCCGCGCCGAAATAAATGGTGACCTGGCTCATCACCTTCTGCGCCTGTTCTGGCGCGAACATGTCGCGAATCACGGCGCGCGAGACGACGATGCCAGCCCCCGTCGACAAGCCTTGCAGGGCGCGGAAAAACACCAGTTGCCCAATGGTTTGCGACAAGGCGCAACCCGCCGATGCCAGGGTAAAGATGGCAATGCCCCACAACACCACCGGACGCCGCCCAAAGCTGTCCGCCAGCGCGCCATGAAACAGATTCATGAACGCGAAGCCAAAGAGATAGGCCGACAGCGTTTGCTGCATCTCCACCGGCGTCGCGCCCAAGGCGGTGGCAATGCCCGAAAAGGCGGGCAGGTAGGTATCGATCGAAAACGGTCCCAGCATGCCCAGCAAAGCCAGCAAGACGGCCAGGGCCCAGCGCGGAGCACGCCACAATTCGTTGGCTTGCGGATTCATGGGAAAAGCAGTTCTCTGAAAGGAAGCCGTGCGGGCGTCGCCGGCATGATGCGAACGATTATGGAAGGGCCGGTGAAACGGCGCTTGCGTGCCCAGGAGCGCGTCCCGTGCCAGACGAAAACGAAAAAGGGAACTGGCGCATGGCCAGCTCCCTTTGTAAGTGGTGGGTCCTGAGTGGCTCGAACACTCGACCTACGGATTAAGAGTCCGCTGCTCTACCAACTGAGCTAAGAACCCACTTTGAAACCTTGTCTGCTTCGCAGCAGAGAGCGAAATTATATACAGAAAAGCGGGCCGTCTCGCAAAAAATCGTATCTATTGCATCGCATTGCGGCTGGCGAGCTCGACGAACAAGCCGCTGTGGTCGAGCTCGCCCAGTCCGTGCTCGACTCCTTGCGTGTAGAGCGTTTCAAAGAGCGCCGTCACGGGTGCGTCGAAGCCAATTTCTCGCGCCGTGGCGAGCACATTGTGCAAATCCTTGAGCTGGGTTTTCATGCTGCCGCGCGGGGCGAAGTCGCGCTGAACCATGCGTTCGCCGTGCAGTTGCAGGATACGGCTGTCGGCAAAGCCGCCGCCAATGGCTTCGCGTACCTTGGCCATGTCGGCGCCGCCCTTGGCGGCAAACAGCAGGGCCTCGGCGACGGCGCCTATGGTGATGCCAACGATCATCTGGTTGGCCAGCTTGGTCAGTTGGCCGGCGCCGTGCGGGCCGACCAGGGTGGCGCGGCCGAGCACTTCGAACACCTCGCGTGCGCGTTCGTAGTCTGCCGGTTTGCCGCCGACCATGATGGCCAGCGTGCCGGCTTCAGCGCCTACCGTGCCGCCCGAGACGGGGGCGTCGAGGTGGGCGACGCCCACTTCACCGAGGCGCGCTGCATGGTCGCGTGCCTCGCGTGGCTGGATGGACGCCATGTCGATGAACAGGCTGCCGCGTGCCATACCCTGCGCCGCGCCCTGGGCAAACAGCACATCGCCCACCACCGGGCCGTTTTCCAGGAAGCTGATGGTGATGTCGGCCTGCGCCGTGGCTTCGGCTGGGGTTTTGCAGAAGGTGGCGCCATCGGCAGCCAGCAATTGGGCCTTGGCGGGGGTACGGTTCCAGGCAAGTACCGGGTAGCCCGCCTGCAGCAGCCGCCGGCCAGCGCGCAGGCCCATGAGGCCAACGCCCAGCAGGGCGATACGGGAGCGCGAAGTGTGGGGCATGGGCATCCTCCGGGTAGGGGCTGGGAAAGCCCCATCATGGTGTGCATTTCCCGCCCTTGGCTGTCATCTGGCTTGCAGCGAGCGCGCGCCAGCGTTCAAGCAGTTGTGTGTGAATACCGCGCAATCGTCACATCAGCAGGTGCTCGCCCGCGTTGTCGCCGCCCAGGATGACGTAGTTGACCTTGCGGATGTCCATCAGCCGCGTACCGCCCGAATAGCTGATGGAGCTTTGCACATCCTGCTCCATCTCGACCAGCGTGTCGGCCAGCGTGCCCTTGATGGGCTCGAGAATGCGCTTGCCCTCGACGTGCCGGTATTCGCCCTTGTTGAAGTCGCTGGCCGAGCCGTAGTACTCCTTGAACAGCTGGCCATCCACTTCCACCGTCTTGCCGGGGGATTCCTCATGGCCGGCAAAGAGCGAGCCGATCATCACCATGCTGGCGCCAAAGCGCACGCTCTTGGCAATGTCGCCATGGCTGCGGATGCCGCCGTCGGCAATGATGGGTTTCGTCGCCACGCGCGCGCACCACTTGAGCGCCGAGAGCTGCCAGCCGCCCGTGCCAAAACCCGTTTTCAGCTTGGTGATGCAGACCTTGCCCGGGCCCACGCCCACCTTGGTGGCGTCTGCGCCCCAGTTTTCCAGGTCGATTACCGCTTCGGGCGTACCCACGTTGCCGGCGATCACAAAGGAGCGCGGAAGCTTTTCCTTCAGGTGCGTGATCATCGCGTGCACCGTGTCGGCGTGGCCGTGTGCGATATCGATGGTGATGTAGTCGGGCGACAGGCCCTCGGCCACCAGGCGCGCCACAGTGTCGTAATCGGGCTGTTTGACGCCGAGCGAGATGGAGGTGAACACGCCGCGCTCGGTCATGTCGCGCACGAACTGCACATTGTCGAGGTCGAAACGGTGCATGACATAGAAGTAGCCGCTTCTGGCCATCCATTCGCAGATGGCCTCGTTCACCACGGTTTTCATGTTTGCCGGCACCACGGGCAGGCGAAAGCGCCGCCCGCCCAGCTCTACGCTGGCATCGCACTCGGCGCGGCTTTGCACGTGGCACTTGCGCGGCAGCAGCAGCACGTTGTCGTAGTCGAAGATTTCCATACAGTGTCCAAGCTCCGTAGAAGGCCGCAGAGGCAAATGCTGTTCTGCGGTGGGCGCTTGGCCTGGCGCCGGTTTTTGCGGGGTGCCTGCAGCGAGGTGGCCCGAACCCCTGCTTGCGCAGGCACAAAAAACCGGGCGTCAAGAAACTTGGGCCCGGTGGTTGATTGTACCGACGTGGCGCTGGGCGCGCTGGCGCACAGGTTCAGGGTTTGGCTGCGGCGCACTCCGCGCGTGCGGTTGCCACCACCTGGCCTTTGGAATTCTCCATCCAGCCAATGAGCGCCAGGCGCTCAGGGTTGGTGCCGGGCGCCAGGTACATCGCGGGGCGCTCGATCCAGCGGGTCGTGCGCGGCAAGTTGAAGAGCTCTTTTTTTGATAGCTGATCGTGCATGCTCCATGTGTGCTGGAACAGGTTTCTAACCAAATTTCTGTGCACCGGCGTGCCCTCCACGCCCGCCGGAATCTGCTCCACCAGCGCCAGCCACAGGGTCCACCCCTCGCTCGCACCGGCTGGCAGAGCACCGAGGTAGCTGGCCGAGGTGCCCACGTAGTCGTTCACCGCCGGCCCGAAGGAGACGCGCAGCCGCCCCGGAAGGCGCTGCGCCACGGGGGCGACATGCACGTCGGTGGTCGTCGGTAGCGGGCGGCCCATGGCGTCCAGGCGTGTCAGGGCGTCGGTGCGTGCGGCGGCAGACAGCGGCGCCTCGTCGCCCGCGCGCCCAGGGGCGATCCAGTCGAGCACTGCTGCGCTCGCGCCGGGCGCGAAGGTAGGGTTGCGCCAGCAGTCGGCGCAGTCGGCGCTGAGAAAACGCTCGTACAGCGCCTGCGGCGCGGGGGCGCCGTCGCTGCTGCAGGCGTTCTGCGCAACGGCCAGCGGCAGATGCAGGGCCAGCAGCAGGGGCAGGGTGGCGGTGGAGCACTTCATGGGGCCTCGCTTTCTACAATCGGCGCATGTTCCCACAAGACCCGGTTTCGCGTGCGCCGCAGGACGACGCCTTCCCCGCGCAGAGCGTTGCGCCGCTCCAGCCCACTTCGCCCTCCCCAGCGGCTTCGCCGCTTCTGGCGAACCTCAACCCCGAGCAGCTCGCTGCCGTCACGCTGCCGTCGGGCCATGCGCTCATCCTCGCTGGCGCCGGTTCGGGCAAGACGCGCGTGCTCACCACGCGCATCGCCTGGCTGCTGCAAAACGGCCTGGCCACGCCGGGTGGCATTCTGGCCGTCACCTTCACCAACAAGGCCGCCAAGGAAATGGTCGCGCGGCTGTCGGCCATGCTGCCGGTGAATGTGCGCGGCATGTGGATAGGCACCTTCCACGGCCTGTGCAACCGGCTGCTGCGCGCGCACCACAAGGCGGCGGGACTGCCCCAGGCGTTTCAGATTCTCGATACGCAAGACCAGCTCTCGGCCATCAAACGGCTGTGCAAGCAGTACAACGTGGACACCGAGCGCTTCGTCCCCAAGCAACTGCAATATTTCATTGCCGGCTGCAAGGAAGAAGGCCTGCGCCCCGGCGACGTACCCGCCAACGACAGCGACGCGCGCAAGAAGGTCGAAATTTACCAGCTCTACGAAGAGCAATGCCAGCGCGAAGGCGTGGTCGATTTCGGTGAGCTGATGCTGCGCAGCTTCGAATTGCTGCGCGACAACGACCCGATTCGCGCGCATTACCAGCGCCGCTTTGCGCACATCCTGGTGGACGAATTCCAGGACACCAACAAGCTGCAGTACGCCTGGCTCAAGCAGCTCGCGGGCGATGAGGTGGCCGGCCATTTCGAGCCGCACGGCAGCGTGATGGCCGTGGGCGACGACGACCAGAGCATCTACGCCTTTCGCGGCGCGCGCGTCGGCAACATGCAGGACTTCGTGCGCGAATTCCATGTCGAGCGGCAAATCAAGCTGGAGCAGAACTACCGCAGCTACAGCAACATTCTGGACAGCGCCAACGCGCTCATCAGCCACAACAGCAAGCGCCTGGGCAAGAACCTGCGCACCGAGCGTGGCCCCGGCGAGCCGGTGCGCGTGTACGAAGCATCGAGCGACCTGCAGGAAGCCCAGTGGATGGTCGATGAAATCCGCCAGCTCGTGCGAAACGACGGCGTGGCGCGGCAAGAGGTTGCCATCCTCTACCGCAGCAACGCGCAAAGCCGGGTCATTGAAACCGCGCTGTTCAACGCTGCCGTCCCTTACCGCGTCTATGGCGGCCTGCGCTTTTTCGAGCGCGCCGAAATCAAGCACGCGCTGGCCTACCTGCGCCTTTTGGAGAACCCGCAAGACGACACCAGCTTTCTGCGCGTGGTCAACTTCCCGCCGCGCGGCATCGGCGCACGCAGCCTGGAGCTGCTGCAGGATGCCGCCAAGGGCGCTGGCTGCTCGCTGCACGACGCCGTCACCAGCATGACCGGCAAAGCCGGTAGCAACCTGACGGCCTTTGTCGCGCAGATCGACGTGTTGCGCGAGCAGACCCAGGGCCAGCCGCTGCGCGCCATCATCGAGCAAATGCTCGAATCCAGCGGCTTGCTGGCGCATTTCCGCGTCGAGCGCGACGGCCAGGACCGCATTGAAAACCTGGAAGAACTCGTCAACGCCGCCGAGAGTTTTGTCATGCTGGAAGGCTTCGGGCGCGACGCCGTGGCCTTGCCGCTGGACGAGCATGGCCAGCCGCTCACGCAAAGCCCCGCCAGCCAGGGGCTGGACCCAAATGCGCCACTCGTGGATGCGCCGCTTGCGGGCCCGCCGGGCGTAGACCAGGACACTGGCGAAACGCTCTCGCCGCTTGGCGCCTTCCTGACCCACGCCGCGCTCGAAGCCGGCGACAACCAGGCCCAGGCCGGGCAGGACGCCGTGCAGCTCATGACGGTGCACGCCAGCAAGGGCCTGGAGTTCGATGTGGTGTTCATCGGCGGCCTGGAAGAGGGGCTGTGCCCGCATGAGAACGCGCTCTCAGAGCAGGGCGGCATCGAGGAAGAGCGCCGCCTGGTGTACGTGGCCATCACCCGCGCCCGAAAGCGCCTGTACTTGAGCCACTCGCAGACCCGCATGCTGCACGGCCAGACCCGCTATGGCATCAAGAGCCGCTTCTTCGACGAATTGCCCGAATCGGCGCTGAAGTGGATCACACCCAAGCAATCTGCCTTTGGCAAAACTGCTCCTTTTTCAGGAGCTGTTAACGCTTATGGGACAAGCGCTAGAGGCCAATTTGGCTTGAATTCCGAGCGCTTCGCCAGCCCACCGGTGCCACCGCAGAAGCAGGCGCCCGCCCACGGCATCGCGGCGGGCAAGAACGTGTTTCACGCCAAGTTTGGCGAGGGCAAGGTGCTGGCCATCGAAGGCGCGGGCGACGACGCGCGTGCGCAGGTGAGTTTTGGCCGGCACGGCACCAAGTGGCTGGCGCTGGCGGTGGCGAAGTTGACGGTGGTGGAGGGTTAAATCGGGGTGCGCGAGGAGACGGCCTGTTACCGCCCTGAATGAGTTTGGATGGCGGCCACTTTGACGTATAGGGTGCTTCGGGAGATGCCCAGCGCCCGTGCTGCGGCCGCCATGTTTCCCTGTGATTGGCGAATGGCATCCAGGATGGCCTTGTTTTCTACATCTTCGAGCTTTCCCGTCGAGCTTCCCGATTGATTGGGAGCCGAGCCGTTCAATGGCGAAGTGCCGGCCTGAGCGATCGCCGGTGGCAATGCGGCAAGTTCAATCACGTTGTCGTCACTGAGTGCGAACGTGGATTCGAAGACGTTTTGAAGTTCCCGAATGTTGCCCGGCCAACGGTAGTTGTGGAATGCCTTGAGCACGGACGCTTCGAGTTGTTTGGGCGCACAACCATACTTTTCCGCCAGCTTGCGGTTGAGGTGCTCGACGATTACCTCAATGTCCCCTGGGCGATCGCGTAACGCAGGAAGAGGGAGGCTGAGAACACAAAGACGGTGGTACAGGTCTTCACGAAAACGTCCCTGCGCCACTTCCTTTTGCAAATCCCGGTTGGTTGCTGCAATCAAACGCATGGACACCCGCCGATCACGTGTATCGCCAAGACGGACGACGATGCCATCTTGCAGGACACGCAGCAGATGGGGTTGCATATCGAGCGGCATTTCTCCGATTTCGTCCAGGAATAGCGTGCCGCCATCGGCCTGCTCGAATTTCCCCGGCAGACCGCTGCGCCGTGCCCCCGTGAACGCCCCTTCTGCATAGCCAAAGAGTTCGCTCGCCAGGAGCTCGCGGGTGAAAGCACCACAGTTCACGATGACCAATGGACCGTTGGGCCGATGACCCGAACCGTGCAATGCCCGGGCAAAAACTTCCTTGCCAACGCCGGTTTCTCCCAGCAGGAGCACGGGCAGGTCCAGAGCAGCCATGCGCCGGGCACGCACTTTGGTGGCGCACAACACTTCGCTGTTTCCGATGATCTCGGCGAACGCATCGTCGTTCTTTGGCGCTGTATTGATGGGCCCGGGAAGTGAGGTGGCATGCCGCTGGCGGTTGGTTACAGGAACCACCAACAGCGTGCCCAACTCCTCCTGCTGATCCTTGATGGGGCACATCCATTCGGCCTTCAACCAACCCGGGCGCTGGCTTTGACTCAGCGTCTTTGGCTGTTTCAGGTTGAGGCCCTCCAACGGAACACCCACCTTCAGGCGATGGTGAATGCCATGAAGTTCCAGTGCCGCTTGCAGGTTGCTGCTGGTGCGCACGATGCGTCCGCGGTGGTCGCAAAGCACCAGACCATCACTGCCATAGCGACCGAAATATTCCTGCGCCTGACCCAGGAGGTGGCTTTGCAGAGCAGCCTCACGGTGGGCCAGTTCGCTCTCTATCTGTCTTGCCGCCGTCATCACCAGACCCAGGGTGTGGCCATGAAAAGTTTCCTTGACGCCAGACACATCCACCACACCGAGCAGGGCGCGGCTGATGGGGTCGAGGATGGGAGCGGCTGCACAGGTCCAGCGTTTGGCTCCAAGACAAAAGTGTTCACTGGCGTAGATCTGGATGGGCACGCAAGTGGCAATCGCGGTGCCGATGGCATTGGTGCCAATCACTTCTTCGTTCCAATATCCGCCCACTGCCAGGTTGATCTCTTCGCCTGCGCTGCGCACCCGGGTCTCGCCAGCGAGTTGGAGGATGGTGCCCCTCGGGTCGCTGAGCATGAACAGGGTGCCACATTCCCGCAGGATCTCGCGCAAACCGTCCAGTATGGGTCGAGCAACATCACACAGGTCGCGGTTTTGCTCGGTGAGCTGGCGAACGTTCTCGCTGGTCATCTCCGGAGCACAGTGGCTGGCCGGATTCACCGCGTCTGTTCGACAACGTTGCCAGGAGTCAAACACAACGTTGCGCAGGCCCTTCACCGGAAAAGTCTGGTTCTCCACGAAGCGCTCCCATGCAGCAGCTACCAGACGCTCGTCACCGATCCGGGGGATGAGGGAACCACTCTCGGAAAAGGGCATGAAGCAGGCCGGAATGGAAGGGTTTAACTCAAAACAGGCAATGACCTGCGAACGTAGTCACTCAGAACTTTGAAGTCAACAGGTCAACTACTGAGCATGGAACAAGGCCGTTTGCGAAGCTCGTTTTCCAGCGTCTGGAATCCGGACACTGTAGGCGCGGTGTCGGGATTCCGGACACTGGAAAACACACTCCTCAAATGCCACGTAAATGAAAATTGAGCTTCTATGTTATTGAATTGAAATGATTTTTTTGAAATGATGGCATTTGCCACGCCCTGGCACGCAGGTTGCGATGAAGTCCTTGTGGGAAGACCCACTGAAAACCTACTCAGGAGACAACATGCAAATGCAATCTACCGTGCAGGTGATGGGCATTGATGCCGGGGGCACGATGACTGACACCTTTTTCGTTCGAGATGACGGTCGCTTTGTCGTCGGCAAGGCGCAGAGCAATCCCGGTGATGAATCGCTTGCCATCTACAACTCATCCGTCGATGCGCTCGAACATTGGGGCCGCAGCGTCGATGACGTCTATCCAGAACTGGCAACCTGCGTCTATTCCGGCACCGCCATGCTCAACCGCATCCTGATGCGAAAGGGGCTCAATGTCGGCCTGATCTGCAACAAGGGTTTTGAGCAGATTCACTCGATGGGCCGTGCCCTGCAAAGCTACCTGGGCTACGCCCTGGAAGACCGCATCCACCTCAACACCCACCGCTACGACGAGCCCCTGGTGCCAGTGTCCCGCACCCGCGGCGTCACTGAGCGCACCGACGTGCAGGGCAAGGTCGTCATCCCATTGCGCGAGGAAGAAGTGCGCCAGGCAACCCGCGAACTCGTGGCGGCTGGCTCCCAGGCCATCGTCATCTGCCTGCTGCAGTCCCACAAGAACGAGGCCAGCGAGCAACGTGCCCGCGACATCGTTCGTGAGGAGCTGAAGCAGCTGAAGTCGGACATCCCGGTTTTTGCCTCGGTGGACTACTACCCGTCTCGCAAGGAAAGCCACCGGATGAATACGACCATTCTCGAAGCCTATGGCGCTGAACCGTCGCGCCAGACGCTGAAAAAGGTCAGCGACCGCTTCAAGAAACATGGCGCCAAGTTTGACCTGCGGGTTATGGCGACACACGGAGGCACCATCAGCTGGAAGGCCAAGGAGCTTGCCCGGACCATCGTTTCGGGCCCGATTGGCGGGGTTATCGGCTCAAAATTGCTGGGCGAATATCTGGGTGACGAAAACATTGCCTGCTCTGATATCGGCGGCACCAGCTTTGACGTGGCGCTGATCACCAAAGGCAACTTCGCCATCAAGTCTGACCCCGACATGGCGCGTCTGGTTCTCTCGTTGCCGCTAGTCGCGATGGATTCCGTCGGCGCCGGCGCCGGCAGCTTTGTTCGTCTGGATCCTTACAGCAAGTCGATCAAACTCGGCCCCGACAGTGCGGGCTATCGTGTCGGTACCTGCTGGCCAGAAAGCGGGCTGGATACG
>Ga0208401_100386_pt1 | contig 12854 bp, 6 predicted proteins | sample LakWasM112_LOW13_2_FD_183928 | JGI IMG/M metagenome (GOLD analysis project Ga0208401, IMG submission 183928) | Freshwater sediment methanotrophic microbial communities from Lake Washington under simulated oxygen tension - Sediment Metagenome... | ecosystem: Environmental > Aquatic > Freshwater >...
AGTATGAACCGAAGAAAAATTTACTGATTTACGAAAAGCATTCCTGGCCACAGGCTGAAGCAATGATTGGATTTTATAATGCTTACCGGTTAACAGGTAATAACAACTATCTCCGGCAATCCCTGCATAGCTGGGATTTCATCAAGAAGCATATAAAGGACCATGAAAAAGGTGAATGGTTTTGGGGAGTAAAGAAAGATTATTCAGTAATGAACAAAGAAAAAGCAGGTTTCTGGAAATGCCCTTATCATAACAGCAGGGCCTGTATGGAGCTGCTGAGAAGGATTTAATAATATCAAAAACTCGTCTTATGAAAAATAGATTATGGATTGTGTCAGTTGTAATTGTGGTTTTATGCACAAACATATTTTCTTCCTGTAAGAAAAATAAAGGGGCAACGCCGCCGGTTACAACAGATACCACAACCGTTAATCCCCAGGTTGATCCTGCATTGGCCAATACCATCGGTTTTTTTATGAACGATTGGGAGCCGAAAAATTTTACAGTGCCGACTTCTTTTTCCAGCACAACGGCACCTTTGGCAGCAGGTGTTATTGTAACTATTGACAGAAGTAATGTTGTTACTAAAATTCCACGGTCAATTGCAGGAAATAATTCCAACCTCTGGATGACGCAGATCGTTACGGAATCTTCTTTAATGGATCACATCACAACCCTGCACCCGCACATTATCCGTTTTCCGGGTGGAAGTATCAGCGATGTCTTTTTCTGGAATGCACAACCCAACACTCCTCCTGCTGATGCGCCTGCACAATTGGTACAGGCAGATGGTACAAGTACAACTGCCGGCTTCTGGTACGGAAAAAATACAGGTAGCTGGACTTTTTCAGTTGATAATTATTACAACATGTTACAGCAAACGGGTAACCAGGGAATGATTACCATCAATTACGGGTATGCACGTTATGGAAAGAGTGCTAATCCTGTTGCCGCCGCAGCACATCTTGCAGCAGACTGGGTTCGGTATGATAACGGGAAAACAAAATACTGGGAAATAGGTAATGAAAATTTTGGTGATTGGGAAGCGGGTTACCGGATTAAACTTTCAGATAACATGGATGGACAACCGGAATATCTTACCGGTCAGTTATATGGTCAGCATTTTAAAGTGTATGCCGATTCAATGCGGAAAGCTGCACAGGAAATTGGTAAAACAATTTATATCGGTGCGGTAATGTCTGAATCTGCGCCGCTATCCTGGTGGACAACAACGGCCAAAACATGGAATACCGGTTTATTTGTTGGTGCGGGCAACTATCCTGATTTCTATATTGTACATAATTATTATACGGCTTATCAAACCAATGCCACAGCAGATGCAATTTTAAGTTCACCGCAGCCGGTAACACAAACCATGATGGATTATGTAAAGCAATCAATCACCTCGGCAGGCCTTACACAAAAGCCGGTGATACTTGGTGAATGGAATATTTTTTCAACGGGCTCTAAACAGGCGGTATCGCATATTAATGGATTGCATGCTGTAATGGTGTTGGGTGAATCGCTCACAAATAAATTCGGAATGACAGCCCGCTGGGATATGGCAAACGGATGGGATAATGGAAATGATCATGGCATGTTTAACAGTGGTGATGAACCCGATGCTGTTCCGAAATGGAACCCACGCCCCGCATTTTATCATATGTACTTTTTTCAGAAGTATCTTGGCGACAGGTTGGTTTCCTCCACTTCTTCTTCAGCAGATATTATCAGCTATGCATCTTCCTTTACTTCGGGTGAAACTGCTGTTGCATTGGTCAATAAAGGAGCTGATTCAAAATCAGTAGAGCTGGCGTTTAAAAACTTCAGAAAAGGAAGCAGGTTTTACTGGTACACATTAACGGGAGCAGGTGATAATGGAGAGTTTTCAAGAAAAACGAATATAAACGGTAATAGTACAACTTATGCTGCAGGTGGCCCGGCCGATTACAAAACAATGGTACCCTATTCTGCTTCTGCGGCGAATGGTGTAAGAGTGATCGTTCCTGCAAAGGCTGCAGTATTTTTGGTAGTTGGTAAACAATAAACGGAAATGTTATGAACAGGTATTACAGGTTATTTTGCTTTATGTGTTTGTATTTTTTAACTGCTGCCGGTTATTCCCAGAAGTTTGAAGGATTGGCAAACACACCACCGATGGGTTGGAACAGCTGGAATACATTTCAAACAAATATTTCTGATAAACTGGTAATGGAAATTGCTGATGATATAGTGAAGAGCGGAATGAAGGATGCAGGCTATAACTACATTGTACTGGATGATGGCTGGATGGCAAAGGAAAGAAATAAGAATGGCGACCTCGTTCCCGATCCGCAGAAATTCCCCAACGGATTAAAAGTGGTTATTGACTATGTTCATTCCAAAGGATTGAAGTTTGGTTTATATAATTGTGCAGGAACATTAACCTGTGCAGGTTATCCCGGAACAAGAGGATACGAGTACCAGGATGCACGTTTCTATGCATCACTTGAAATTGATTTCCTGAAATATGACTGGTGTTATACAGACGGCATTAATGCGAAGGAGGCTTACAGCACCATGAGTAAAGCTATTAAAACCGCAGGCCGCCCCATTGTTTTCAGTTTGTGTGAGTGGGGTACTTATGAACCTTGGCTATGGGCAAAAGATATGGGACATTTATGGCGAATCAGCGGTGATATTTTTAATTGCTTTGATTGTGTAGAAGATCATGGTACATGGAAAAGCTGGGGTGTTACCTCTATCATTGACATGAGGAAAAACATCCGCCAATTTGCAGGTCCCGGTCATTGGAATGATCCTGATATGATGGAAGTGGGTAATGGTATGAGTGTTAGCGAAGACAGGGCGCATTTTTCCATGTGGTGCATGCTGGCAGCTCCGTTGATTGCCGGCAATGATTTACGTAAAATGACGAAGGAAACAATAGCAACGCTCACGGATAAAGAAGTAATTGCAGTTGATCAGGATTCACTGGGCGTACAGGCTTATCTTTATCAGCAGAAAGACAGTGTTGATACCTGGATAAAACCTCTGGCGAATAATGAAGTAGCCATCTGTTTTTTTAACCGGAGTAAACAACCTGTTGCAGTGGCATATGATTTTAAGCAAAACCCATTGTCAGATTCTGTTTCGAATACCTTTATCAACTTTAATGCAGTTACATACGGCATCAGGGATCTGTGGATGAAAAAGGATATTGGAACAACACGTAAGGAATGGACAGGAACAGTGCAGGCACATGATGTGGTAATGCTGCGATTAACAATTGAAAAGCCCGTTATAAAAAAGACCAGACAAAAAACAAGATGACATAACCATAAAAATGATCTGGCTGATTTATTGCACCAGCGACGATCTTTTTTATGGTTATACCCTGCCCGAATGATTGTTCAGGCGGGTATGTGGCCGACAAAAAATAAAAATGAACACATGAAAAAGTTAGTTGCGTTGCTCCTCATTGCTGTACTGTCAGTTGCTGCAATAAAACAGGAAAGTAAAACAAGCGAACAAAAAGTAGATGATCTTTTAAAACAGATGACTTTAGAAGAAAAAGTTGGACAGATGACCCAGGTTACACTGGCAGTAATTGCCAAAGGTGCATGGGCTAATGAAGATGGTTCATTGGATCCGGCCTTACTGAAAAAAGCAGTGGTTGATTACAAAGTAGGATCCCTGTTAAATACCACGGCACATGCATTAAGCGTGGAAACATGGAGAAAGATCATTACACAAATACAGGACGAAACAAAAAATACCCGTTTAAAAATTCCGATTATTTACGGTTTGGATGCCATTCATGGGCAAACCTATACACTCAACTCAACCTTGTTTCCGCAGAATATTGCAATGGCCGCAACAAGGAACCCTGCATTGGTGGCCGGTGCTGCAAAAGTTACTGCAAAGGAATTAAGAGCATCAGGAGTACGCTGGAACTTTGCTCCCGTTCTTGATATTGGCCGTCAGCCTCTCTGGTCAAGATTTCCTGAAACCTATGGCGAAGACGTTTACATCGTTAAAAAAATGGGAACAGCAGGAATTACAGCTTATGAAGAAGATGGATTAAAAAGCCCGACAGCCGTAGCCAGTTGCATGAAACATTATCTCGGTTACTCAGCATCAAGAAACGGAAAAGACAGAACGCCGATTTATTTACCTGAAATAGAATTGAGAGAATATTATTTACCACAGTTCAGGGAAGCCGTAAAAGCAGGGGCATCAACCATCATGGTCAACTCAAGTGAAATCAATGGTGTGCCTGTTCATTCCAGTAAATATTTATTAACGGATGTATTACGAACTGAGTTAGGTTTTGAAGGGTTGATTGTTACCGATTGGGCAGATATTATCCGTTTGCACAGCTGGCATCATGTGGCAGCAACACCAAGGGAAGCTGTGGTGATGGCTGTGAATGCAGGAATTGATATGAGCATGGTTCCAAGTGACTTTTCATTTTATGATTTACTGATTGAAGCTGTAAAGAAAGGGGAAGTGAAAATGACAAGGATTGATGATGCAGTAAGAAGAATCCTGACATTAAAAATGAAAACGGGATTATTTGAGAATCCATACCCTGAATCGGCAACACTTGAAAATTTCGGCAAACCGGAATACCAGACACTTGCACTGGATGCAGCACGTGAAGCAATGACCCTGCTTAAGAATCAAAATAATATATTACCACTTGCAAAGAATACAAAAGTACTGGTTGCCGGTCCCTCAGCGCAAAGCATCAGTGCATTAAATGGCTGCTGGAGTTATACCTGGCAGGGAAAAGAAGAACAGTGGTATCCTAAAGACAGTAAAACAATTTATGAGGCCATTAAAGACAAAGTGGGGGCAGCGAATATTATCACTACATCCGGTAAGGGCTTTGATAACTCCATGAATTATGATATTGCAGCATTAACGAATGCAGCAGCAAATGCCGATGTAATTATTTTATGCATTGGAGAAAATGCTTATGCTGAAAGTCCCGGCAATACACCCGACCTGGCATTGGATAAAAATCAGGCTGATCTTGCAATTGCTGCTTACTTAACAGGCAAGCCGGTTATATTGGTTTTAACAGAAGGTCGCCCGAGATTGATCACCAATATTGAACCTCCTGCAAAAGGGATCTTAATGGCTTACTGGAGTGGTAAAAAAACAGGTGAAGCAGTTGCTGATGTATTGTTCGGTGATTACAATCCGGATGGTATTCTTCCATTCAGCTATCCACGCAGTATGGGTGAAATGGTTTTGTATGATCGTAAACCTTCTGAAGATGTAAGAGAAGTATTTAATGATGATGTTCATACAGGCTATAACCCGTTGTATCCGTTTGGACATGGATTGAGTTATACAACATTTGAATACGGCGATATACAGTTAAGTACAACTGAATTAAAAGGCGATGAAAAATTAACGGTAAGTATTACCGTTAAAAACACAGGAGGCTGGCCGGGGAAACATACCGTTGAACTGTACACGCATGATGTGTATGCAAGTATTACACCCAACATGAAACGTTTGAGGGCGTTCAAAAAAATATATTTAACGGCAGGTGCCATGCAAACCGTAACATTTACCATTAATAAGAATGATCTTGCTTTTGTAAATGCACAGTTGAAGACAGTAACGGAGCCGGGAGAGTTTGAAGTGATCATTGGAAAAAATAAAGTGAAGTTTAATTATAACTAAACTGATTTATGATCCGGTTTCAAAACTGTTTCAGGAGCTTGATATTTTCTTTATTGACAGTTGCGGGCTTTTTGTTTTGTTCAGAAACAGAAGCTCAGCAAACCCAGCTTTCTTTTTTTGCAGCAAATCATCCAATGATTCAGTATTCGGGAAGAATTGATTTTGCCAATCCAAAACTTCCACGTTTCTGGCAGCCGGGTGTATATATCAGTATTCAGTTTACCGGTAGCAGGTGTGAGATCATTCTGAACGATGAGGTGCTGTGGGGAAAAAATCATAATTACCTGGAACTGGTGGTGGATGGAGTTGCCAAACGTATGCAGACAAAATCAGCACATGATACCATTGTGGTTGATGTGGAACCATCTGCCAAGCCGCATACATTATCCCTGCATAAAAATACAGAAGCCAATATTGGCTATTTGGAGTTAGTTGGTTTTCGCTGTGAGCAATTGACAAAGCCTTCAGCAAAGCCTGTAAGGAAAATGGAATTCATTGGTAATTCAATTACCTGTGGAGCCAGTGCCGATCCTTCTGAAATTCCCTGCGGCAAAGGTGTTTGGCAGGATCAGCACAATGCATACTTAAGTTATGGAGCAGTTACAGCAAGAACACTGAATACGCAATATCATTTGTCATCCGTTTCGGGAATCGGGTTGATGCACAGTTGCTGTAACCTGGATATTCTTATGCCGAAGGTATTTGATAAGGTTAGTATGCGGAATGATACCATCAACTGGAATTTCAACATGTATCAGCCCGATGTAGTGACGGTTTGCCTTGGTCAGAATGATGGTGTACAGGATTCTGCTAAGTTCTGTGAGAACTATCTTTCATTTATTCATCAGCTGCGTGGTTATTATCCGAATGCTCAGTTGGTTCTGTTAAGCAGCCCGATGGCTGATGCAGGGTTAACTGCGTTTATGAAAAAAACCTTAACGGCAGTAAAGAAGAAAGTGAATAAGGAAGGAGATAAAAAAGTTGCCACTTTTTTCTTTGCAAAACAATATAACAGCGGATGTGATTATCACCCGGACATTACAGAGCATCAGCAGATTGCCAAAGAGCTGACTGCTGCGGTAAAAAAGATCATGAAGTGGTAAGCACAAGTTGATTAATACTAAATACCGGTCAATATGCGTACGAAATGGTTTTCTGCCATCATTCTTTTTTTCTGTGCTTTCATTTTTGTAAATAATAATGCAGCGGCACAGCAGAATTATGTCAAACTGAATGATGGTGTTATTGTAAAAATAAAATCTTCCGCACGAAGCAGTGTGAAGATGTTGAAAGTACAGGTAGTTTCAAATCATATCCTGCACATAACCGCAAGTCCGGCAGATTCATTTTCATCAGATAAAAGTTTAATGGTTGTGGAAACATTGCGGCCGGCTGTAAACTGGGATGTGAAAGAAGCAAATGGTTCGATTGTTTTATCAACAAATTCTTTGAATGCAAACATCTCATCTGCTACCGGTGAAATCAGTTTCACAGATACTGAGGGCAAACTAATTTTACAGGAAACAAAAGGCGGAGGTAAATCATTTACCGGAACAACGCTGGATGGAGAACAATCTTATATCATTCGTCAGTCATTTGCAGGTGATGACAAAGAAGCATTGTATGGACTTGGGCAGCACCAGGCAGGAGTATTTAATTATAAAGGAACACAGGTATTGCTTTCGCAGTACAATACTGAAGTAGCTGTGCCTTTTATGACATCCAGTAATAACTACGGGATACTGTGGGACAATAATTCTATTACTAAATCAATTGACACAAGGGAGTATGAACAATTATCAACATTGAAACTCTTTTCAAAAGATGGCGATCAGGGTTGGTTAACGGCAACATACTTTGATAAAAAAGATCCTTCAAAAATTGTAACTGTAAGACCTGAATCATTAATTGATTACAGTTATATCCCTTCTTTAAAAAATCTTCCCGACAGTGTGAAGCTGGACAAAGTAACTGTTACATGGGAAGGGTTTATACAAAGCGGATTCAGTGGGGAACATATTTTTAATCTGCGTTCAGCAGGATATGCAAAAATTTATATTGACGGAAAACTTTTGGCAAGCCGCTGGAGACAAGGTTGGAACCCCGGTACAGAACTGATCAGGATCAACCTGGAAAAAGGAACAAAGCATTCGTTCAAAATTGAATGGGATCCAACATCAGGGGAATCATTTATTTCCTGTCACTGGTTAAAGCCTTTGCAGGGAACTGAAAAAAATGAATTTGCATTTGAATCCGAAGCGGGTGATCAGATCAATTATTATTTCATCAAAGGAAATAATATGGATGAAGTAATCAGCGGCTACAGGGAACTGACAGGTAAGGCAACCATGATGCCGAAATGGGCAATGGGCTTCTGGCAAAGCAGGGAACGTTATAAAACACAGGATGAAATCATTAACACCGTTGCTGAATTCAGAAAGCGTAAAATTTCGCTCGATAATATTGTACTTGATTGGAGTTATTGGGAAGAAGATAAATGGGGCAGCCAGGAATTTGATAAAACCCGTTTTCCCGATGCAGCGGCGATGATGAAAACCCTTCATGAAAAGTACAATACACAGTTGATGATTTCTGTGTGGGCAAAATTTTATGAGGGAATCCCCAATTATAAAAAACTAAATGACAGTGGATGGATTTATAAACGGAATGTAGCCAACAGGCAAAGGGATTGGATTGGCAAGGGATATGTTTCCAGTTTTTACGATCCCTATCACCCCGGCGCCAGGAAAATGTTTTGGGGTATGATGAATACAAGCCTTTTCTCAAAAGGTATCGATGCATGGTGGATGGATGCAACGGAACCTGATGTTACCAGTAATCTTTCTCCGCAGCAACGGAAAGAATTCAGCGGACCAAATTATTTCGGATCATCAACAAAATATTACAATGCCTTTTCATTGGTAAATGCACAGGGTGTTTATGAAGGACAACGTAAAGCAGACAGCAGCAAACGTGTATTTATTCTCACACGTTCTTCTTATGCAGGTTTACAACGTTATGCAGCAGCAACGTGGAGCGGTGATATTGGAAGCCGCTGGGAAGATTTTAAAAATCAAATTCCTGCCGGGTTAAATTTCAGTATGTCGGGGATGCCATACTGGACAACCGATATTGGCGGTTTTGCTGTTGAACCGAGATATGAAACTGCAAAAGGGAAAGATTTAGACGAGTGGAGAGAACTGACAACACGCTGGTATCAGTATGGTGTTTTTTGTCCTTTATTCAGGGTACATGGACAATTCCCTTACCGTGAAATATATAATATAGCACCTGATGATCATCCTGCCTATAAAAGCATGCTGTATTATAATAAGCTGCGTTACCGGTTGATGCCGTATATCTATTCACTGGTTGGCAAAACGTACCAGGATAATTATACCATCATGCGTGGACTGCCGATGGATTTTGGTAGTGATGAAAAAGTAAAAAATATTGCTGATCAGTTTATGTTCGGTCCTTCTGTTCTTGTGAACCCGGTATATGAATATCAAAAAAGAAACCGGCAGGTTTATCTCCCGGATACAAATGGATGGTATGATTTCTATACAGGCAAATTTCTTGAAGGCGGACAAACAATCACAGCAGATGCTCCTTACGAAACTGTGCCCCTGTATATAAAGGAAGGATCAATTATTCCAACCGGTCCGGAACTGCAGTACACAAGTGAAAAGCCGGCCGATCCTTTAACCTTATTTGTTTATACAGGAAAGGATGCTTCTTTTACGTTGTATGAAGATGAGAATACAAATTATAATTATGAGAAGGGAGCTTTCTCACAAATTGAATTTTCTTATGATGAACAGCTGGGCTCATTAACAGTAGGTCAAAGGAAAGGAAGCTTTAACGGGATGCTGAAAAACCGAACATTCAGGATAGTTGTCATCAGTAAAAAACATCCTGCCGCTATGGATTTCAATCTTCCTGCTGTAAAAGTAATTAAGTACAGCGGAAGGAAAACAGTCATAAAATTATAAATGAACCATATGAATCGGGTGATGAAATACTGGCAACTGACCTTTGCTGTACTATTAATTTCAACAGTGAGTCTTGCACAATCATCATCTGCTGTAAGAGAACATTTATTAATGGATTTTGACTGGCGCTTTGCATTCGGGCATCCATTTGATACAAAAAAAGATTTTGATAACGGTACCGGTTACTTTTCTTATTTCGCCAAAGCGGGTTATGGTGATGGGGCGGCTGCGGCAAACTTTGATGACCGTTTCTGGCGCAAATTAAATGTACCGCACGATTGGGCAGTGGAGCAACCATTCAGCAGCAACACAAATGCAAGTCATGGTTTTAAGGCGATTGGAAGAAATTTTCCTGATGCAAGTATTGGATGGTACCGTAAAACATTTCAGGTTCCGGCAAGCGATAAAGGCAAACATATCAGCATTGCATTCGATGGCGTGTTCCGTAATTCTATTGTATGGGTGAATGGGTTTTATTTAGGAACAGAGCCAAGCGGCTATACAGGATTTGAATACAATATTTCTGAGTACCTGAACTATGGCGGTGAAAATGTAATTGCTGTAAGAGTAGATGCAACAATGGAAGAAGGATGGTTTTATGAAGGCGCAGGAATTTACCGGCATGTATGGCTCAATAAAACTTCGCCTTTACATGTGGCAACGGATGGAAGTTTTGTTACGGCAACTGTTAAGAATCATACAGCAGATGTTTCGGCGCAGGTAACACTGATTAATGAATCGCTGAAAAATAAAACAGTTGATATTGTTCAGACAATACTTAATGCAGAGGGGAAACCAGTTGCAAATACAACCAGTAAACAAATCAGTTTTTCTTCTTATCAGCAAAAAGATGTTTCAGTAACTATACCTGTTTCAAACCCCGTATTATGGTCGCTTGAAATTCCTTACTTGTACAAATTGAGTACTGATGTATTAGAAAACGGACAAATCATAGATCATTACGAAACAACCTTTGGCATCCGTACAATTCGTTTCGATGCAGCCAAAGGTTTTTTTCTGAACGGGAAACCGGTAAAAATTCATGGCGCCAATAATCACCAGGATCATGCAGGAGTGGGTGTTGCTTTGCCGGACGCTTTGCAGGAATACCGGATTAAAAAGCTGAAAGAGTTTGGTGTAAATGCATATCGCTGCTCGCACAATCCACCCACACCTGAATTACTGGATGTATGCGACAGGTTGGGAATGCTGGTAATTGACGAAAACCGTTTGATGGGTGTAACAGCCACACAGTATGCGTATATGAAGCGGCTCATGCTTCGTGACAGGAATCATCCAAGTATCATCAGTTGGAGTATTGGTAATGAAGAATGGGGAATAGAAGGAAATGAATTCGGAGCATCCATTGCTTCATCCATGCAGGCATTTGCCAAATCAATCGACAGCACTAGATTTATTACAGCAGCAGTAAGCGGTGGATGGAGAAAAGGAATTTCAAATGTAATTGATGTGATGGGTTATAATTATATCGGGCAGATTAATACCGACGAACATCATGCAGAATTTCCGAATCAGCCAAGCTGGGGAACAGAAGAAGGCAGCACCCGTGCAACAAGAGGTGTTTATTTTGATGATCAGCAAAAACAACTGATTGCAGCTTATGATAAAAAGCCATATCCTCATTTTTACAGTATTGAGGAAGGGTGGAAACATTATGCGGCAAGGGATTATTTAGCCGGTATGTTTATCTGGACAGGTTTTGATTACAGGGGAGAACCAACTCCTTTTGGGTTTCCTTCCACCGGTTCTTATTTCGGCATGTTGGATCAATGCGGATTTGCAAAAGACAATGTGTATTATCTCAAATCATGGTGGACAGATCAACCAACCCTGCACATTTTGCCTCACTGGAACTGGAAAGGAAAAGAAGGTCAGGAAATAGATGTGTGGGTTTACAGTAATTGTGATCAAGTGGAATTATTTCTCAATAAAAAAAGTGTTGGGAAAAAACAAATGCCCAAAAACGGGCATCTTGAATGGAAAGTAAACTATACTCCGGGAACACTGAGTGCAATTGGATACAAAAATGGAAAGAAGTTGATGACAGAGACAGTGACAACAACTGATGAGCCGGTAAGTATTCAGCTCAATACTCAGCAATCAACAATAAAAGCAGATAAAGAAGATATTGCAGTTATAACAGTTGCTGTGAATGACAGAAACAATCTGCAGGTACCTATAGCAAACAATGAAGTTTTATTTTCTGTAACCGGCCCGGGAAAAATTATTGCTGTTGGTAATGGTGATCCAACTTCCCTTGAGCCGGATAAGTATATTGAAAAGATTACAATGGCAAAGATCACGAACCTGAAAGAAAAAGTTATTCCTGATATCAACAGCAAAAATGAAACAGCAGCAACTGTAAATGAAGCTGACTGGAAGCCTGCTTTTACTGACGACAGAACTGAGAAATTCGGGGAATCAGTGAAGGCGCTTGTGTACAGGGGAACATTTGCTTTGCCGGAAAATTATAAAGAAGCAACCATCACATTGTATTATAAAAATATAGGGAAAGAACAATCCCTGTTTATAAATGGAAAAGAAATTGCTGCTAATTTTAAGGAAGGAAGCAAAGAAGGATACAGGTTAAATACAGCAGAGTTGCATGCAGGTAATAACAGCATTTCTATTGTGGCAACACCGCTATTGAAAAAATTTGATTGGGAAAATGTAAACCGGGATCCGGGAATTATACAAATGGTTTTTCCACCGCTGCAATGGAAACGGAAATTATTTAACGGACTTGCACAGGTGATCGTCCAGTCAACAGGTGAGCCGGGTGAAATTATTGTAACTGCAACCTCTGTTGGTTTAAAGAAGGATGAATTAAAAATACAAGCTGTTCCGGCAGTAAAAAGAATAACAAACGAGTAAACCCTGTATTGAATAATATGAAGAAAATAGCTGTTCTTAGCCTGTTGCTTTATTCGACTGCATCTTTTTCTCAAAAGAAACTGCAGTTGATTGATCCATATGCAACGGCAGAAACAAAGGCCCTGTTTTATAATTTACATGAGCTCTCGAAAAATCATATTCTGTTCGGTCATCAGCATGCAACCGAATACGGGCATGGATGGTTTGGTGATGAGAACAGAAGCGATGTGAAATCAGTAACCGGATCGCACCCTGCCGTTATTGGTGTTGACTTCAGTGGTT